>JACKQG010006099.1_pt1 | contig 12944 bp, 8 predicted proteins | sample 8237621 | NCBI WGS metagenome assembly JACKQG01 (sample SAMN15677084, study PRJNA649215) | marine metagenome | biome: marine; feature: Black Sea; material: saline water; isolation source: suspended particulate matter (SPM) from the Black Sea western gyre | collected 2013-06-09/2013-06-10 | depth...
GTTTATCTTTCCATCCTGTGGCTTTCATCACAAAATGCAAATTTTCGGCAACGGTTCTATCGGTGAGTAGTTGAAAATCCTGGAAAATGATTCCCAGCTTCCGGCGCAAAAAAGGTATTTCTTTATTTCTTATTTTACTCAGATCATGTCCTGCAACCACTGCCGAACCTTCTTTTAAAGGTAAATCGGCATAGATGATCTGGAGCAGGCTGCTTTTCCCGCTGCCGGTTTTACCAATTAAATAAACAAATTCCCCCTTTTCTATTTTCAGGTTTACTTCAGATAATACCAGTATCTCCCTTTGAAAAACCGATATATTTTCTAATTCAATTGTTGTATCTAATGACATTCTGATTTTATTTACAGAGCCAAAAATAATTAAATTCTATAACAAATCTTTGTGTTGGTAAGGTAATGTTTCAGAATGTGCAATGTTAATGGTTATATGTTATCCTACGGACTTGCTTCACTTCGTAAGTTATTTGTTATAAGTTTGATAAAAAAACCTATTAATCTTTGCATTAAGATTAGTTTTTTTTCATATATTTGTGAAAAATCCTAATTTAAAACCTGTGATATGAAAAGAACACTTTCACTCTTAAGCCTGTTAATTATCGGAACGAATGTTTTACAAGCACAATCAGCAACATTTGAATTACCACAAATTCCCAACCCGGGTTCTACTGTTACTGTGCCCTTAAGTGTGATTGATTGTAATGGTGATTGTTGTTGGTTATCAACAGCACAATTTATTATTATTTATAACTCCGGCGTCTTAACACCAACCGGTAATTACAATTGCCCAAATCCGAACTATCCCTTTTATGAATGGATGATCACCTTTTATTCAGAAAATACCATTGTAATAACATATTTAAGCTTTAGTGGATCAATTCAGATGAATCCACCTGAAGTATTAATTGAACTGGTATTTAACTATAATAGTGGGACTTCAGTTTTGAATTTATTCGGAAATATGAATTTAGGAAACAGTAATTGTGATTTAATTTTTATTAACGGATGTGTAGGTGGAACTTCTATTGGAGATAATATCTGGACAGGAAACATAAGCGATAACTGGTTTGAATACGGAAACTGGAGTTTTTCAACTGTCCCAACAGAAGAAGATGACATATTAATTCCCGGAATAACCAATATTGCCTATCCTGTTATTGATAATGCAAGTATAATTGCCAAAAAAATAACCATTATGAATAATGGCATAATTACCCTGTCACCTTCAGCAAGCCTTACAATTAATGAACTTTTCATAAATGATGGGTTATTGCAAATTCAAAGTGACAATATGGGACACTCAGGTTCATTCATAAATTTGGGGGGCATTGACGGTACCGGTACCTTTGAATTTGACCGCCACATTACAAACAGCAGTCCTTCAACCGATCCATTCGACTGGCATTATTTATCTTCTCCGATACAGGGGTTTTACTCTGATAATATACCTGATTATCTTATCAATAATTGGGATGAATTTAATGGAATGTACCAGGTCATACAGGGAAATATTCCGTGTACACCTGCCGATCCTCCTGTTGTTTTAAATCCTATGGAAGGCTGGAGTATTAAACTTGACCCGGATTATATTTCAAATTGCGGGTTTGGTACCGGTGAAACAATTGAAATTACAGGGCAGACTACCGATTTACATTCCGGAACGTATTCCGTTCCATTTACTTTCACACCTGGAAATACTTTTGAAGGATGGAACCTGCTTGGCAATCCGTATCCTTGTTCCATTGACCCTGGTTTAATTTCCTGGCCGGAAAATCTTAATCAATCCATCTATCTGTGGGATGGCAGGTTAAGTACATATTTTACCTGGGCAGGAGGTGTTGGTCCTAATATTCCGCCTACTCAGGGCTTTTTTGTAAATGCCATTGGAAACGGAACTATGACATTCTCAGGCGATGAAAGGATACATGATACGGAGTTACCCTGGTTTAAATCTGAAATTGAGGATTTGGTTACTTTAAAAGCCACTGCCACAGGTAATGACTATTATGATATTACTCACATCAGGTTCCTGAATGAGGCAACACCTCAATTTGACAAAGTCTGGGACGCTTATAAACTTTTATCAACCGTACCGGAAGTACCCCAGATATACACTTCAGCAGTAAATGACATACTGTCAATCAATACGCAGCCCGAAACTCTATTCGTTCCATTAGCATTTACTTCCGGTCAATCCGGTATTTTTACTATCGAAGCTATTGAAACAAGTGAATTTACTGATATAAGACTGGAAGATATATTTACAGGCACTCTCACTGACCTGCTTATTGATTCCTATACTTTTGATTATACAGCAGGTGATGATCCTGACAGGTTCATAATTCATTTTACTCCGGTAGGTTTCTATGAATATGAAGCAAGTAATATAAAAAAGATATGGTCGAATGATCATAATATCTATATAAATATTCCCAATGGCTTAGAAGGTAGTATTGTTGTTTACAACCTGATTGGACAGGAAATAATAAGAACAAACATAAAAGCAGGATTGAACATTATTCCGACAAAAGTAATCAACACCTTCTATATTGTAAAAGTACTAACTAACAGTTATATAGTAACCGAAAAAGTATATATCAAATGAAAAAAATAATTTTATTTTTTGGCATGCTGTTAATTAGTTTAAGTTTAACTCTTGGACAAACTGCAACACTCAGTGTACCCGCTTTAGGGGCTGGGTTGCCCGCGGGCTCAGTTTTTTTTCCTGTAACTATTGATGCAATTGATGATGGCGTTGCAACATTGCAGTTTTATTTTGAATTTAATGAGACTGTATTAACACCCTTGAATGTTACATATCCAAATACAAACTTTCCGTTTTATGAATGGATGAATAACCTCAACTATGCACCTGGTGAAATTATTTTGACATGGATGAGTTTAATGGGTATGAATGTATATCCTGCACCAGGTGAAGTATTTTGTATTATCGAATTTTATTATACCGGCTATCCCAACTATCCTTATTTCGTTTGGGGAACTAATAAAGGTGTTCATAGTTATCCTGAAAAAGGTATGACTGCAATGTGGACAGAAACACTTGCTCAGTTTTCACTAACATTAATTGATGGAGGAACACCAATACCACAAAATATCTGGACAGGCGCAATAGATGATGACTGGTTTAATCCGGGCAATTGGGATTTGGGCTCCATACCTTCTGCTGGAGATGATGTACATATTTCTGATATGAGCACAGCCCCTTTTCCAGTTATTTATTTTCCGGGAGCATTAACCGTTTCCTTAACTATTCATCCTAATGCTTCCCTGACAATTGCTCCGGGTGGTGATTTAACTACTAACGGATTGTTTACAAATGAAGGAGTATTTATTATTAATAGTGGAAAATCAGGTTCTTGTGGTTCACTGATAAATCTCAACGCATCTTCAATATTTGGTAACGGCACTTTTACATTTAAAAAAAACACCGATATTAATGGGCTAACAGGGAATATAAATTCATGGCACAATCTGTCTTCTCCTTTGGATGGTTTCAACACAGAAGATATCCTGGATTATTATGTAAATCGTTGGGACGAGAGTCTGGATGAATGGGAGATACTTTCAACCGGTGATTCATGCAATCCTGTTTCACCACCCGCTTTCATCAATCCAATGGAAGGCTGGAGTATTAAACTAAACCAGAATTTTCCTGATACCTGCCCTGGTTCAAGTACGGGAACTATCATAGAATTCTCCGGCCCTGTAACTGATTTACATGCCGGTTCATACAGCATTCCGTTTACTGCAAACACTTCAGGATATAATTTATTGGGAAATCCTTACCCAAGCTACGTTGATCCGGGACTAATACCCTGGCCGGCCAACCTGGAACAGGCCATTTACTTCAAAAATGGATGGTCGGATAGCTATTGGTCGTGGGCAGGCGGTATCGGGCCAAACATACCTCCGGCACAGGGTTTCTTTGTGAAGGCTACGGGAGATGGGGTTTTAACCTTTACGGGAAATGAAAGGGTGCATGATTCTATCAGTACAAAAAAGTTAGGACCCGGTGAGAAATTGTTAGCCTTTAAAGTTTCGAATCATGAAAATCATCTTTTTGATCTCACTTATATCCGGTTCAAAGAAGGCTCAACACCTGGATTTGACAGTAAATGGGATGCTTATAAACTATTTACCGAATCACCAGGTGTGCCACAGCTTTACACAAAAGCCGTAGAGGATGATTTATCCATTAATTGCTCACCTGAGTTATCAGCGATTCCGTTATATTTCGCTTGTGGGCAATCCGGTATTTTTACTATCGAAGCTATTGAAACAAGCGATTTTGTTGATGTTATGCTTGAAGATTTGTTTACAGGCACTTTCACTGACCTGCTTGTTGATTCTTATACTTTTAATTTTACAACCGGTGATGATCCTGACAGGTTCATAATTCATTTTACTCCGTTATGTTTCCAGGAATATGAAGCAAGTAATATAAAGATATGGTCGAATGAACACAATATCTATGTAAATAATCTAAATTCTAGTGATGGCTATATTTCAGTTTACAATATCATAGGACAAGAGAGCGCAAGAAAAAATATTGAACCCGGTTTAAATGTAATCCCTGTGCATGAAGTAAATACCTTTTATCTTGTCAGGGTAGTAACTTCAGCCAATGCAGTTACTGCAAAGATTTATATCAGGTAAAATGAATTAAATGTTATATCTTTGTAATAAAAATAAATATAAAATGATATTATGAGCGAACAAGTTATAAATCAAGAATTTAATACTTATTTTAAATTGCTAACCAAAGATCAAAAAGAATCGATATTGCTTTTGATAAAATCATTTGTTAATCGAACTAACAGGATTAGTGTAGAGCAATATAATAATGAAATAGATGCAGCAGAAGCCAGAATATCTCAAGGGCTTTATATATCCCATGAAGAAATTGAAAAAGAGTCAAAGGAATGGTAAAAAAAAAATTGAAGATTATTTGGGATAAACATGCATCAGATCATTTAAAAGATATATATGATTATATAAGTGATGATTCTGTACAAAGTGCTCAAAAAGTAAAAGAAAAGATATTATCAACAATACGAAAGTTACCAGATAATCCATATATGTTTGCACAAGATAGGTTTAAAAAAAACAATTCGGGAACTTACAGAGCATTTATAGTATATAATCCGAATCAAGGGTTGAAAATCATGCCTGATACTTAGTGTTTTACAAAGTTGAAATTATATTTAAAAGGACATACGATTTCTTAACTCCTTGATTTTCAAATATAGTTGAAATTCAACCCTTGATTCGGATATATAGTTATCGAATAGCTTACAAAATAACAGATGACTTCATTCAGATTTTGCGTATCAGGCATACTAGCAGAGAACCAATAGAATATTAAATTTTTTACCTAATTCTTCGCAAAAAATCCAGGCATCCCGATTTAGAAATTATTTAGCTTCTCATTAGCGAAAGTTACTAAGATTTTATGATAGGACTCTCCTTGTCGATTCATTATGTATTTAACTATGGTAAAACTTTTGTATATTTGCAAACACAATATGAACTATTTTATGAAAACCAACCCAAAACTCTGTATTATACTTTTCATTATAGTTCATTTTTTTTCTTATAAAATCCATGCTCAATATATGCAAACAGACACAACTCAAGGTTTTGTAATTAATAAATTCTTTGATGCTGAAAATAATGAAATAAGCTTATCAACTCCAGTTCCGCTTTTTTCCTGCCTTGTGGATGATTCTTTATACTCGTCAAAAAATATTGTATGTGACGATACTACAAACCTGTTTCATTTTACGAAAAATAATAAGCTTAATGTGAGTTTTATTATTGATAGTCTGTTCTCGCCGGGAAACAAAACAGTTATTACTTTATCAAACAATACAAATGATACAATCATCATTGAAAACCTTATTCCTTTCGGGCAGTCGGAAGATAAAATTTATATTATAGGAACAGGTCCCTGGGCATTAGCAAGAACAAAGCTGTTCCGTCCCGGTTTAGTACCGGTTGGAGTGATCCTTCCCGATAATGCCTGGGAAATGGGATATTGCTCATTTGAACTTAATGAAGAAAAATCTCTTTGTGCTATTGCAAGGAGAAAAGAAGTGAAAAATGGCAAAAAGAGGCGTTATAAAACATTATTATATCCAAATGGAAAAGTAAATTATGAAATATACCTTGACGAATTTTCAGGTGAATGGCAGAACGGGTTAAAGCTTATGTTCCGGGAAAGATACCTGTATGATCTGGAAGAATTCGATGACACGCTTTATGAAAGAGAAGACCTTGAATGGATCAGGCATGATTACCTGATGATTTTGCAGTTTGCCTGGGATCACAAGTTCTATGACCAACAATCGGGAGGATACAATTTCAAAGAGTTCCTCAAAGCAGGGAAGGAATTATTCGGAGGATATGATGTTTTCGGTATTTGGCCAACCTGGCCCACACTGGGTGTTGATCAGCGAAATCAATGGGATCTGTATGGAGATTTGCCCGGAGGACTGGATAAATTGAAAGAACTATCGCAATGGGCAAAACAAAACGGCACTAAGTTTTTCATAGCTTATAATCCCTGGGATAAAAGCACACGGAATGAAGACCCTTACAAAGGAATGGCAAGGCTGATTCGGGCAGTTGATGCTGATGGCGTAGTGCTCGATTGTAAAGGAAGCTCAAGCATTGAGCTTCAGCGTGCCGCTGATAGCATAAAGCCAGGCGTTATCATGTATTCTGAAGGTATGGCTGTAACAAAAGATATGCCCGGCATCATCTCCGGCAGGGTTCACGATGCTATCTATATGCCGCCTCTATTAAATCTCAATAAACTGATAAAACCTGATTTTGCTATTTTCCGCGTTTGTCAGTTAAGCCAGGGAAGAATTCACAGGGAAGTAGACATTTCTTTTTTTAACGGATACGGTACAGAGCTAAACACCTTTGCACCAGGCAGACCTGAGTGGATGGAGGAAGAATTAAAATATCTCGGAAGAACAACTAAAATCCTTAGAGAAAACACAGAAGCTTTTAACAGTTATGAATGGACGCCTCTGATCCCAACTTTAAATGACAGTATTTGGGTAAATAAATTTCCGGCAAAAAATAAAACCCTTTACACTGTTTACAGTCTTATCGCCGAAGGATATTCATCGCCTTTGTTTGAAATTAATCCTGATTCTAACACACATTACATAAGCCTTTGGCATCACAGGGAATTAACTCCCGATACTATCGGAGGAATAACTTATATTCCTGTTACAACAAAAGCCTTCGACAAATCATTTCTCGGAACGAGAAGTGAAGGAAATGTTGATTGTGTGGCTGAATTTCCAAATCTTCTGGATGTTGAACTTGTGATTGATTCCTTGTTCATTGATGCTACATCCGGCGATAAATTAATTATTTGGGCAGGAAATCCTTCTTATGAGGGACTATATTTTGAATTCAATAAATTTCCGTTAAATTTAAAACTGTATGATTTATTCGGAAGATATGAAGGCAAATTCGTTATTCAGCTTTTTAAAGAAAATGAATTATTAGATGAGAGGGTGGTTTTTCTTAAACCCGGAACACCAAGATTGATCAGCAAGGTCAATCGGACGGAACCTGTTGAGAAACCACCCGATGGAATGGCGGAAATACAAGGCGGAAATTTTAACTTTAAGATGGACATGGGATGGAATTTCATTCCTTATCCGGAATATGACAGTTTGAAAAGACAAAATATAAGGAAGTTCTACATAGATAAATACCCTGTAACCAATAACCAGTTTTATGATTTTATTGAATCAACTGGTTACATACCGAAAGACACCGATAACTTTTTAAAACACTGGACAGACGGCAAATATCCTAAAGGAAAGAAAAACTACCCGGTTGTTTATGTGAGTTATGAAGATGCACAGGCGTATGCAAAATGGGCGGGCAAACGTCTTCCAACTGAAATCGAATGGCAATATGCAGCGCAGGGTGCTGATGATAGATTATATCCCTGGGGCAATGAAATGGATTCGACAAAATGTAATGTCGGGCTTAATAAATTAACTTCTGTAAATAAATTCCCGGATGGAGTAAGTCCTTTTGGTGTTGCCGACATGGTGGGCAATGTATGGCAGTTAACCAACGACATTTACGACAACGGCAGTTATTATTTCGTCATTATGCGTGGCGGAAGCTATTACAATCCGACATCAAGCTGGTGGTATGTAAAAGGAGGTCCGCAACCGCTCAATAAAACTCAGATGCTTTTGCGGGTATCACCCGGTTTTGAGAGAAATGCAACGGTGGGGTTCAGATGTGTTAAGGATGCGAATAGCGAGTGAGGATTGTTGAATTGTTTAATTGCTGAATTATCAGGCTGTTCGGATGAAGCCGGATTTTATTCCCGTTTATGTTTCCACCTGCGGTGCGACCAAAGCCAGTTATCAGGATTATCAATAATTGTTTTTTCAAGCATCTTAACATGTTTCTCCGTGATTTCATTATCCGCAGTTGCTTGTGGATTTTCTTCGATAAGGGAAATATCAACCTCGTAAAATCCTCTCTTCCTTCTTTGAATATCAAAAAACACCACAGCAAAATCGAGTGATTTGGCTATTTTTTCAATCCCAAGAAACACCGGGGTTTCCTGGTTGAGGAATTGCGTCCGGTAATTAATTTCATCCTTAGTCGGCGTTTGGTCGCCTGCAAAGATATTTATAGTTAAATCATGTCTTTGCTTTACCATTGTTCTAAATGTGCTTTTAAATGAAATAAGCCCTCCATTAATATTGAATTTTAACCTGAGTTTTCGCAGGTATTTTTCAAAATCAGGATCGTTCAAAGGTTTTACAATACCAAATATCCGGTACGAACTTATCATACCCAGCACTATCGTCATCCATTCCCAATTGCCGCAGTGCCCTATAGTTACAATAATGCTTTTTTTCTTTTTATATAAATCATCAATTAAATCATAATTTGTGAATTGAATTCTTTTAATCAACTGACTCTTTGTAATGCTTCTTATTTTTACTACTTCAATAATAAGGTCGGCAAAATTCCTGTAAAACTTTTTTGCTATTTCCTTAATTTCTTTCTCCGGTTTATCAGGAAATGAATTTCGGAGGTTTTGAAAGACTACTTTTTTCCTGTATCTGAAAATATAATACAGTTTAAAGGCAAGAACATCTGAAATTAAATACAACAAAGGAAACGGGAGCTTTGAAACCAGCCAGATTATGGCAGTTATTACATTATAATATATGATCATCCGGTTTTAACTTTTATCTTGGCAAGTCGAAATACTTCCTTGAATTGTCTCCCCACGACTCAGGAACAATTTCCTGGTCGATATCAAAACCTGGGTCAACCCGTCTAAACAATATGTATTGCCAACGGTAGTTTGAAAGCTCTCCGGTAACGTCGGAGTGTAACAAAGTAAAATTATTGGTTACTAAGTCTTGTGTAAAGAAAACAAATTTTTTATTTCTTTGTCCGTTTTCTAATTCGTAATAATGCCAGATTTCATAAGGGTAAGCTGCAGGTTCGTTATAACTTTCAGAAATTGCATTTGGCGGTCCGTATTTTAAATAAACCATGCCCCTGTCGGTTTCATAGCCTTTCATTATTAGTGTAGTGTAAGCAAAATTAACTTTATTCACTTCGTTCAGATAGGACAGCCAGGCTCTTTCAGGCTCTAATTCATTCCGTTCAAGCCAAAACTTATAAAAAAACTTTTGTAAGGTTTTAAGATCAGATGAGGCTAAATGTACATTCGCAAAATTTTTCTCCTGCGCGGTCGAAATTGGTTCGAGGTACCGTATAAACTCTTTAAGGGAATCGGTATTAGTCATATTTCCGACAAAAGAGTTTTCAATATTGACTTGAGCAATATCATCAAGTTTAAGTTTAATTCGAGGATTGCTTCTTTGAATAAATATTTTATTTAACCCTAATAAGTTATTTTGCTTATCTCGTGCCTCGATAGTCAGAAAATAGTTACCTGACTGGAGATTTGTAATATCGAATTCTCTGAAAAGAATATTTACAGTAGCTGCGGTTTCTTTTTTATATTTAATATATTTTGGAAGCGGTTTGCCTTTTTCAAGGGTTTCAATATAATAAGAAAGAAGGTACTTTTCTCCCTCCCCAAAAACCTTTTCAGTATTATATATTTCAGCATAGAAAATGATTTTATTAACATTTTCGGGATAGTAGTTTACAATATATGGAATTAAATCATAACCGCTTTTTGACAGAATTCCATCTTCCTCGGCTTTTGAATAAGATTCAACAAGCTGAATTCCTGAAATTGTTATTTTATCATCAGGAAAATCAATGATTAATGGTTGCAGGTTGATAAAAGGTTTTTCTTCATTATTTTTATCCCATATCTGTATTTCAAATTCATAATTTCCATTTGGCAATGAATAGCGTTGCTGATCAATAAAATTAAAGTTGATATTTAAGGTATCATCCAATTCAGGACTGAAAAGCTCATACTTATCAAAGTTTACGATTTCTTCCCCCTTCCTGAAAAGTAAAATCACCTGGATTGATCCCTGGAATTTATCGTTATCATTTTTTATGAATTCCACACTATTTCCAGCCACTGCCAGATAAGTCTCGATGTAAGGTCCGGTTTCAGGAGAATATAAAGTTGAATACGACAGAAATGCACTTAGTTTTTTTGCTTGCAATGAATTAAATCCGGCAATGATAAAAAAGCCTAAAATTAAGAAACATGTTTGCAAGACCGGTTTTTTTATAAGATTTAGTTTTTTCATGTTGGTAATTAATTTAAACGGTATTAAAAAATTAAAGATTTATAATGAACTGCAATACAAAAACAAAAGTACTATAATAAACAAATGCTGTCAAGTATAAATCAGAATACGGTTGCATATTTTAAGTTAACGGTTTAATAAAGTAAAAAATTACAGTAATTACGCAATATAAAATACTTTATCAGGGATAATTTTTTGATGAGATTGAAATATTCTCACTAAAAATGTTTATATTTCTTTTTTTTTTCAATATTGAACTAACAAGAATACAATCCATATCACCATGCGAACAGCTATTATTAGCGATATACATGGAAATTATGAAGCTCTGAAATGCGTTTTATCTGACATCAATGATCAAAATATAGCAAAAATATTTTGCTTAGGCGATATTATTGGGTACGGACCGCAGCCTGAAGAAACGATTAACCTGATAAAAGAACGGAAAATAATATCGGTGATGGGTAACCATGAACTTGCCTTATGGGATGATAAAGCCTTTAACCGGATGAACAATATTGCAAAGGAATCTATTAACATCATAAAAACTTTAATCACTGATAATTCCTTAAATTATTTACATGATTTACCCTGTAAGTTAACTCAGGATAAAATTTTATTTATTCATGGCTCGCCACCCGATTCAATTACAAAATATATAGTTTATCACAGTGACACAGAATTCGAGAGTCTTTTTAACACTTATAATGAACAAATTGCCTTTGTTGGCCATACTCACCTGCTTATTATGTATAGCTATAATGGAAAGACAATAAAATTACAAAACCTGACGAACGAAAAATATAAACTTGAAAAAGGAAACAGGTACATCATCAGTGTAGGTAGTGTCGGGCAGCCAAGAGATGGAAATAATAACGCCAAATACGTGATTTACGATTCGGAAGAAGTATCAATTGAAGTTAGGTTTGTTAATTATAATATATTGAAAACTGCAGAGCTTATCAGGAAAAAAGGACTTCCCGAATTTAATGCCAGGAGGCTTTTTTGAAAAGTAACGAATTCTTTATTATTTTTATCCGGTAAATTTTTAAAAAATCAGAATGAAAAAATTTTTCTTTACAGTTTTCTTAGGTTGTTTATTTTTCAACTCATTTTCTCAAATCGAATTTCCAAAAGAACTGGAAAACCCTAAGATTTTTAATACAAATAAAGCAGAAGCCCATACTTTCTTTATTCCATTTACGAACAGGGAAGATGCTTTATCACAAAAGAATGAAGATTCCCCGAATTATAAATCACTCAATGGTACCTGGAAATTTAATTGGGTAAAAAACCCTGCTGATCGTCCGGTCGATTTTTATAAACAGGATTATGATGTAAGTAATTGGGATGATATTAAAGTGCCGTCAAACTGGGAATTATTGGGCTACGGTATTCCTATTTATGTAAATCAACCTTATGAATGGACTAAGGAACCTGATCCGCCTTTTGTGCCTCACGATTATAATCCTATTGGTTCATATCATAGGACTTTTACAATTCCGGAAGATTGGAAAAACAGGCAGGTATTTATACATTTCGGAGCTGTAAAATCAGCTTTTTATATTTGGATAAATGGTAAAAATGTCGGCTATAGCCAGGGAAGTAAAACTCCCGCAGAATGGAATATTACGAAATTTCTAAAGGATGGAAATAATATCGTCGCATTACAGGTTTATCGCTGGTCGGATGGAGCATACTTAGAATGTCAGGATTTTTGGCGTATAAGCGGAATTGAACGGGATGTGTTCTTGTATTCCACACCCAATGTTGCTATCAGCGATTTTTTTGTAAATGCAGGTTTGATAAATGATTATAATGATGGACTATTTACACTTGACGTTGATGTGGAAAATTATTCAGATACGCATCCGGTGAACCTTTCTGTAGAGTATGAGGTCATTGACTTTTCAGGAATAACAATGATAAAAGAAAAAAGCAATGTCGTTTTTACAAATAAAGAAAAGACAAGCGTATCGTTTGACGAAATAATTATTAATCCCGGAAAGTGGACAGCCGAAACGCCAAACCTATATACTGTAATTATTTCCCTAAAATCCGGCGAAAAAACCCTTGAAACGGTACGTCATAAAATCGGGTTCAGAACCTCAGAAATAATAAACGGACAGTTACTCATAAACGGCAAACCGG
>JACKQG010006100.1_pt1 | contig 12942 bp, 11 predicted proteins | sample 8237621 | NCBI WGS metagenome assembly JACKQG01 (sample SAMN15677084, study PRJNA649215) | marine metagenome | biome: marine; feature: Black Sea; material: saline water; isolation source: suspended particulate matter (SPM) from the Black Sea western gyre | collected 2013-06-09/2013-06-10 | depth...
CGCCGCGCCCGGCTCGCAACGACTTCCTTTTCCAGATCCCGCCGGCTCTTGTTTTCGGCCAGCGCCAGCCATTCCTTCTCCGTTTCGGGCGTGGCCACCTTCACCACTTCCCGGGCCTTGGTCCAAGGCAGCTCACCGGATGCTAGACTTTTCTTGAGACCGGGAAGCTCATCCAGCGCTTCGGCTAGACGGATGAACTCGTAGGTCTTGCTGCGAGAAAAACCGAGGGCTTCCTCGGCATAGAGATGAACGCTCGCATAGCCAAGCCCACGATAAAGCTTGCCCTTCAGGACTTCCGCAAAAAGTGTGACCGCCTGACTCTCGGCTGTGCGCATGGCGGCGAGCGCCACTAGCAGTCGCTCGTGGACAACTTTTGCATTGGATTGATCTGACATATCCCACTCCAACATTGAATTCTCCGGGAGGAGAAGAGAGCGGGGAGGAAGATAGTAATATAGCACTTCGCAGGGCGCGAATCAAGGCATAACTACCTTATTTACAATAAGTTAGGGCCACTCGCAGGCACGCTTCTTGCCACCGAAATCCACAAAAAGTCCACCCGGGTGGACGCGCAGGCAAGGAGCCGATAAAGCAAACTCGAATTGCTGGGGTATCAAAAAAAAGCCCCCGCCGAAGCGAGGGCGAAACCTGACTCATCGGCTACTTGCCGTTGGAGCGTATGGGACGCCCAACGCTGATTTCACCGTTGTCGATTCTGAGATTGTGCCCGCAATCGGGGTTGCTGCAAACCCAAGCCTTGAACTGGATGGTGGCGCCATCGCGTCCATAGTCTGACAGGGGCAGCATGTCGCCCGCAGTACACTTCAAACACTGAGGATATTTTTCCATGATGTAGGGCCTCGAAGGCCCCCACCTCCCTTCACGTCGGTCGTCAAATTCGGACGCCGACCCAGGGGGTTCAGCGGGTCCACGTCCTGTTACTGCCCATAAGAATACGATTCATTTCTCCGCGAGTCAAGAGAACGAGGCGCGTAAGTGTTTACGATTATTGCAATTAAGGGTCTGACTATCCGGAAATCCGGATAATCGCAAGTCTCCAGTCACGAGTCCCCAGTCTCCAGAAAGAACCCTCCCCCAATATCTGGAGGAGGGTGTGTTTCTGAAGACTGGCGACTGGCGACTACTTCGTAAGTACTGCCGGCCGGCTGTACTGAATCCCCGCCGCACGCAGGCGATACAGGTAAACGCCCGAGCTCAGCTCGCGGCCTTGATCGTCGGTGCCGCTCCATTCAACTTCTGTCCGTCCCGCTATGCACTCACCATCGATGAGCGTGCGCACCAGGCGTCCCGTCGCATCGAAAACCTGAAGCAGAACCTGGTCCGCGTATTCCAGCTCGAAGCTGAAAGTGGTCTTCGGGTTGAAGGGGTTGGGATAGTTGGCGTTCAGTTTCACGGGACCGGCCGCCGGCGTTTCGACGTCGGTGGGATATCCCATGTCGAAGGTATACCAGGCTGCGGGTTCGCTGCGGGGCATGCCCTCGGCGCGGCCGCTGTTGTCTTCCGCGTGAATGTAGTAGGACACCTGCGTAATCACGTCGCGCGGGCCCGTGGGCGCGGGGAAGACGAACTCGTAATTGTCGCCGCCAACGTTCACCATGGGCTCGGACATCCAGGGACTCGTGTCGAAGCGATAGTGCAGGGTCACGGAACTCACGCCGGTCTCGCTGCGGTCGTCCACCACGGCGGTGATGGGTACCGGTGCTTCCTGGTACTCGTAGTCGCGATAGGGCGCGTGCTCCACGCGCAGCATGCCCACATCGTGGGCGTTCTTGGCGCGGCAGTGAAGGGCATCGTCGGAATACCAGCTGCCCGAATAGCCCAGCACTTCGTAGCCCGGCGCAGCCTCTTCGTATAGCGCGATGGCGGCGTTGTCGTAACCGCTGTTGCCGAAGGTGGGCATGTAAATGCGGTCGTTGTTGATGAGCGAGTTGGTGTAGCTGGCCGGTCCGCTGCTGGTGCTGTAGCAATAGATGCGATACACGCGATAGTTCCGCCCCGTGGAAGAAGGCAGACTCGACAGCAAGGTCGCGCGCTGGTTCAGCGTGTTGTAGGTGCCGTGACTGGTCCAGACATCCTTCACAATGACCGTTTCCTCGTCCATAAACTTGGCCCAGGTGTCGATGTGGTGAATGCCGCCAGACTCGATGTAGTCGAGCACCATGTAGTTGTCGACGCCGTAGTAGTCGAACATGAGCTGATCCACCGCGGCCTCGTTCATGCCGTGCTCGCTCCAGGCCTCGTTGTAAACCAGTTCGGTGGACGAGCTAAAGTGATGCCCGTCGGTCATGTAGTTGCCGCCGGTGTGATACATGTCGTGGCTGTGAACCGGAATGCCCTGCTGGTTGGCGAAGTAGATGGGAATGAGATTGTCATTGGGGCGATAAGGCCGGTTGTAGGTGTGATCGATGATGGCCACGTCCCCGGCTCCGTCGAAGACGTACCAGGGACCGTAGTCGCGAGTCCACCAACTGTCGTTGCTCCTAACCAGGAACTCCACCTTGCTCATGTCCACGCCGTTGGAGGTCAGGTTGCTCTGCGCGCTGCTCTGGTATCCGCTGGAAACCACCACGTGCACGGTGAGGTCGTCGTCGAGGTCGCGCACCAGGCTATAGGGAATGCCGAGGGGATAACGAATGATGACGCCCGTGCAGGGTTCCCACTCGGCCACGTTGCGGATGGGCCCCATGGGCGGCGGATCGCTCAGGCGATCCTGACCAGGCATCAAGTGCTCGCGGCCTTCCCAGGCCAATCTCTCGCGCTCGGTTTCGTAAATGGGCAGAGCGTCTTCGAGGCCGTCTTCATCCCAGATCGCGAAGGCGGGAAAGGCGATGAGGCATAGTGTGATCGTCAGCAAAAAGCTGCGGAGCATGGGGCATTCCTCCCGAGCAGTAATTTGAATCCCGTAGAATTGGGGATGGGATCGTCGGAATTATATCACGAATCGCTGCGCGATACTATCGGCAGGAGGCAGGGAGCAGGGAACCAAGAGCCGCCACGAGGTAGGGTTGGAAGTTTCCTGCCCCCTGCCAATAATCATTAGTTCAGAATCGGAAGCCTCCGCACCCGCGGCTCCGTGGCCGCGAACCAGGCGTTGCAAACTGCGGCTGCCGTAGGCGGCACGGGAGGTTCGCCGATGCCGCCGATCTCGCTTCCGCTGTCCACCGTTTCCACCACGACTTCGGGCATTTCGTCCATGCGAAGCACCGGGTAGTCATCGAAGTTCTGCTTTTGAACGCGGCCCTCGCTCACCACCGCGTTTTCGTATAGTGCGGCCGATAGCGCATAGGCGATGCCGCCTTCAACCTGCTGGCGAAGGCTATCGGGATGCACCACGGGCCCGCAGTCCACGGCAGCGAAGATGCGATGAACTTTGGGCCGCTCGCTGCCGGACACTTCAGCGACCATGGCCACGGAAGTGCCGAAGCAGTGATGGCAACTCATGCCACGCGCGAGAGATGATTCTTTTCCCCAGCCAGCCAGCTCGGCCACACGCTCCACCGTGCCACGCAGGCGCGGACTCTCGGCCAGCAATTCCAACCTGAGCTCCACGGGGTCGCGTTTCATGGCAAGAGCGATCTCATCCATAAAGCACTCGTTGGCGAAGGCGTTGTTCTGATCGTAGACCGATCGCAGCCAACCCACGGGCAGGTCGCAGGGTGGAAGGTGCAGGTCGACCAGCAGGTTGTCGATGGCGTAGGGAAGATTCTCGGCGCCGGCGAGCACGCCCTCATCGAGGCCGTTCGCCACCGCGGCGGGATTCATCATTCCCGATATGGATGGCGATGCAAGCGTGTGAGCCCAGGCGATAAGCTTGCCATTTTCATCGAGGCCAGCGCGCATGCGATGAGCGCTGGCGGGACGGAAGTAGTCCCAGGCGAAGTCAACTTCGCGGGGCCAGATTACCTTCACAGGACGTTTGAGTTTTCGCGTGAGGCGTACTGGAGCATCCACATAGTCGGGCCAAAGGCGCCGGCCGAAACCACCGCCGGCGAGCATGGGCCTTAGATGGATTTTCGATGAATGCAACCTGGCAGCTCGTTCCGCCATGGATCTGCACCAACTCGGACCCTGGGTGGGAACCTCCACATTCAGCGAGCCCTCGGTGTAGCTGGCCGTGGCGTTCATGGTTTCCATGGGCGCGTGGGACAGGAAGGGCAACTCGTAGAGCGCCTCAACGGTGCGAGTTGCCGACATGAGTGCGCTTGGGGCATCGCCATCATGCCGAGCCTCGGTACCGGGACCCGAAGTGAGATCGCGAATTTCAACGCGGAAAACTTCGCTGTCGAAGTCCGATCCTTTACCGGGCTCCCACTCGGCTTTTATCGCGTCGCGTCCGCGCAAGGCGGCCCAGCTGTCATCGGCCAAGACGGCGATATCGCCTTCCAGCTCCATGACATCCTGCACGCCGGGAATTGCACGAGCGGCGCTGTCGTCGAAACTAAGGAGCTTGCCGCCTAGAAATGGCGAGCCCAACAAAGTTGCCGTGAGCATGTTCTCGTGTTTCAGATCAAAACCATAGATGGTTTTACCGTCCACCTTGTCCGGAGAATCTACGCGCGGAATCGATCGCCCGATGATTCGAAACTCGTCGGCGGTTTTAAGCTTTGGCGATTCGGGTTCTTCCAGCTTGGAGGCATCCTCCACCAATTCGCCGTAGCCGAGAACACGTCCACTCGACTTGTGAAGCACCTTGCCGCTGCGGGCCCTGCACTCGGAAGGGTCCACATTCCACTTTGCAGCGGCGGCGGCGACGAGCATCTCGCGGGCGCCGGCTCCCGCTTTTCGCAAGGGCTCCCAGCTTTCGCGAACACTGCGGCTGCCGCCGGTGCTCATGCGACCGAACTTACGCAGCGCGGGGGCCATCTGCATTTCGATGGAATTCCAATCTGCTTCCAACTCCTCGGCCAGCAGCATGGAGATGGCCGTGAGGGATCCCTGCCCGATCTCCTGCCAGGGAATCCAGAGTTTCACCGCACCGGAAGCATCGATGACGATGTTCGCGTTGGGTTCGAAAATCAGACCTTCGGCTAAGGCCTCTCCGGGCAGCGCCATGCGAAAGCCCAGCACAAGGGCCGCACCGCCAGCGCCGAGACCTTTCAGAAAATCGCGGCGACTCAAAGTGGTTCCGCTACTCATGGCGCATCTCCTTCGCCGCGCGAAGAATCGCTTTTTCGATGCGCGGATAGCTTCCGCACCTGCAGATGTTTCCGCTCATGGCGGCGCGCACATCCGAAGTACTTGGGTCCGCCACGCGTCCGAGAAGTTCAGCTGCGTTCATGATTTGTCCAGGTTGACAAAAACCGCACTGGGAAACTTCCTCGCCCAGCCAGGCGCGCCTGAGAGGGTGACCCTCTACCGCGAAGAGTCCTTCAAGAGTGAGGATCTTCGCCCCAACCGCTTCGCTCACGCTGGTCATGCAGGACCTCACCGCCACCCCATCCATGAGCACGGTGCAAGCTCCGCATTCACCGATGCCGCAACCGTACTTGGCGGCGGTGAGATTGAATTGGTCTCGAAGTATCCAGAGAAGAGGTGTGTCGGGATCCCGGTCGATGGAATGAACTCGACCGTTGACGCGGAGTTCAAGCAGGGACATGGCGGACTCCTGTTGGGAGGGGCGTTCGAAGAATGCCATGATTAAGCGTGAACATCAAGGCGACATTCTCAAAGCTTCAAGGGCAGTTTTCGATTCAAAGTGCTTTCCTCGAGACTCACTTCGGCGGCATAGGCGTAAACCTCGACTCCGGCTTGGATCGCGTGGCGAAGACCCTCTGCATATTCGGGGTCGATGTCATCGGCGGGACCAAAGCTTTTCGCGTCGGCTCGCTGAACAACGAAGAGCATGGCAGCCCGATCACCGGCCTTATATAACCGCTCCAGTTCACGAAGATGCTTGAGCCCGCGCGCACTCACCGCATCGGGAAATCGCGCGTGGGCGTTTTCCACGAGGGTGACGTTCTTCACCTCAACCCAAACACGCTTCCCATGACCTTCGAGCAACAGATCGATCCGCGATCCCGGTGAAGACACTTTCTCGCGACCCATGTTTTCAAAACCGGCCAATTCGGGAATGCGTCCTAGCTCAATGGCCTCTTCGGCGATGCGTTGTGCCCGTGCCGTGTTGATCCCCACAAGTATCCCCCCGGTGGTTTCCACCAACTCGTGGGTCCACTTGAGTTTGCGATGGGGAAAATCGGCGGGACTGATCCACACCCGACTTCCCGCTTCATTGCAGCCGCGCATGGTTCCGGTGTTATTGGTGTGGGCGATCACGGGACGACCATCTTCCAGGCGCAAATGCACCAGGAATCGCTTTTCGCGATTGACCAATCGGGCAGGGATCAAGTTCTCTTCGAACTTCAAGAAGGCTCCTACACAATGGGGTGAACCAGTTTAGCCTCGCAGGGTCTGAGTGCCACACAATTGATGGCAGTGTGAAGGCATGATGTATGAATACTTTTCATGAATCCACCTTATCCCAACTCCCCCCAAGGGGCAGGTTACTATTCGCCTAAATTTCAAAAGAAATCCCATTAATATTGGCTATGAATCAAGTTCAAGCCCCAATTGGCCGATAGACCATATAGAAAATGATCTCAATCAGTTTGGACCCCCTACGGAGGTGAACCATGTCCTTCTGGAAAACCGGTGGTGAAAACAAAGAGAAAACTGAGAAGCCGGCGCCTAGCCGAACCGAGTTTCAGGACGAGGTCAACGACCTCACAAACACTCTGCAGGAGTGCTGCTCCAAGCAGGTGGGTGTCGGCATTATCCAAGCCGATAGTAATCTTATCTGTCAGGGAAAATTCGCTCGTGTAAGCAATAGTTCGGTGATCTTTGAAACCTATGCTCCCGAAGAAATCCAATTCTTTCCCCTCTCCACTTGCATGGTTTCTTACTTCCGGGAAGGTAAAGCCCACGCATTTATTTCCCTGGTACGAGAAAGCCACCCTGGGCGAGACAAACACAGCCAGCGCCTTTTCCTTCGTCTTCCAGAGCAGATCGCGGTGTCGCAGGTGCGCTGGACCTTCCGCGTTCCAACAACTGGGATTCCCGGTTTTGATGTGAAGCTCCATTGCGCAAAGGGAGATGTTTATACTCCCGAACCTCGCGACGTTAGTTTCGGTGGCATGAAGGTAGAGTTCGACAAGGATGGCGATCCCGATCTCTGCCTGGGCGGCAAGGGCAAGTTAAGTATGTCATACGAAGGGAATTCGGTCAGCCTTGAAGCCGAGGTCCGCCGGCGCGATGGCCATGCCTACGGTCTCTTCTTCCCGGGTGTTTTCAAGAACGAGGAGTTTTCACCTCCGGAAGCCTATCGGGAGATCGTCAAGGATCTGGAAAGACGCTGGCTACAGCTGCGTCGAGAAGATTAGAGCTTTTTCCCACCCGGCAATGATGTTGGCAGGAGGCGCTATCCGTCATGGGATGGAGAGGCCACCACCCGGAGTGATCTATGCCAACTCTCGTGGCCCATCGAGGCCATCCCCACAGGTTTCCTGAAAACTCCATGGCGTCCTTGAGATCTGCCCGAGAACATTCCGCACGTTTCGTGGAAGTCGACGTGCAGTTATCGGCCGACGCAAAGCCCTTCCTTCACCATGATGAAGATCTACTTCGTTGTTCGGGAAAATCCGGCTTAGCCAGCGATCGAACCTTGAGGGAACTCACCAAAATGTCCTGCGGCGAACCTGGGCGCTTCGGCGAAACATTCGCCGACGAGACCATCCCATCACTGAAGCAAGCTGTGGAGTTTCTCTTATCGATTCCTTCGCTGCAGGCGTTCGTAGAGCTCAAACCTCAGGTGTTGAGGCAGCATCCGGCGGAAGTTTTCGTGCGCAGCGTTCTTAGAGATCTCACTCCGATTATCAATCGTTGCGTGATTATTTCCTTCAACATCGAAATTCTGGAGGCGGTGAATGAACGGGCGCGAGTTGGATGGATTCTTGAGGAGTGGAGTGATACCGCCAGCGAATGGGTGAAAAACAATTCTCCCGAATTCCTCTTTGTGGACCGCAAAAAACTATCTTCAGATGCGCCCCTCTGGCCCGGGCCCTGGGACTGGGCGGTCTACAGTATCGACGATGCTCAGACCGCCATCGATTTGGCCCAACGTGGCTTCGGATACATCGAGACGAATCGCATTGGAGAGCTTCGGGGGAATCCCACCCTGGAGGATTGGACTTGAGCTATGACTTCGATGTGCTCGTAATTGGCGGTGGTGTTCATGGTGCGGGATGCGCACAAGCCGCCGCGGCGGCGGGCCATTCAGTTCTAATCCTCGAGCAGTATCCCAACCTCGCCCAGGGAAGTTCCAGCCGATCAAGCAAACTTATCCACGGGGGACTTCGCTACCTGGAAACCGCGCAGTTCGGGCTTGTGCGAGAAAGCCTCCGAGAGCGTGAGATCCTGCTTCGAATTGCTCCGAGTCTCGTTAAGCTCCTTCCCTTCCATGTTCCGGTCTACGAAGAATCCTCTCGACCGCCCTGGAAAGTTCGCCTCGGCCTCTCCCTTTACGCCGCTCTGGGAGGCTTGCATGAGAACAACCGCTTCAGCACCCTCCCCCGCACTCAGTGGGGTTTGCTCGACGGCCTTCTCACCGACAAGCTGCGCGCGGTCTATAGGTACTTTGACGCCCAAACCGACGACGCTGCGCTCACCAAGGCCGTCATGGATTCCGCCATCTCCTTTGGTGCCAGCCTGCGCACTTCCACTCCTTTCAAGCAGGCCCAACTCGAGAGGGATGGCGTCCTCATCCGATTCATGGATGCAGACGTCGAGCATGAAGTACGAGCGAGAACCTTGATCAACGCCTCAGGGCCTTGGGCGGGTTCACTATTGAGCAAAGTGGAAAATGGAGGAGAATCCTTGCCCATGGATCTCGTGCAGGGCACACACCTGGTTCTTCCCGGAAATCTCGATCGGGGCATCTACTATGTCGAGGCTCCCGACGGACGGGCCGTATTCGCCATGCCCTGGCGAGGAAACATTCTGGTCGGCAGTACGGAAACGCCCTGGTCGAGCGATCCTGCGGCCACTTTTCCCCTGGATGCCGAGATCGAGTACCTTCTCGCGGCCTTTGCGCGGATTTTTCCAAACAAGGCGGCTGGAAGGAGAGACATTGTTGCCGCTTTCGCCGGCCTGCGGGTGCTTCCGCGCGCAGACAGCAGCGCCTTCCGCAGACCGAGAGAAGTCATTCTTCACAGGGAAGGCTCACCTCTTCCGAGATTGGTCAGCATCTACGGTGGGAAGCTCACCACCTACCGCGCGGCTGCTGAAAGAACTCTCGCCATTCTCGCCCCCGCCCTGCCCCGGCGCACGAGAATGGCGAACACGGCCACCATCGAGATCGCGTAGCGGACAAAACTACATCAGGACGAGGAGCTATGGCTCCTCGTCCTGATGCAGTTCCAAGTTAAGTGCATTGACGTTTCGGCTCTAGGCCTATTTCAGCATCAACATTTTCCGGGTCGCTGTATATCCGGGAACATCCAACTGGTAGAGATAGAGCCCCGAGGAAATCACCCGGCCTGAATCATCACGCCCGTTCCATTGAAGTTCGTACTCGCCCACATTCCGATGTTCATCCAGCAATACAATCACCTGGCGACCGGATGAATCGAAAATGGTCACACGGACTCGACCAGCCTTGGCCATGCCGAATGCGATCATTGTGTTCGGATTAAAGGGATTCGGCAAATTCTGACCCAGGTGATTTCGATATGCGGGTGCTTCTCCGGGACCATCGGTCAAGACCAGATCAATGCTCGCCGTGGCCATAGCCACCGGCGCGGCCATACCCTGCGCCAACCACGCGTCGTAGAGCTCTTGCCCAAGAGTGTTGGTGGTGTTGCCGTCGCGAAGGAACTCCACGTATTCCTTCGAAGTGGACTGATAGTACAAGGTCACCTGGGCGCTGCTCGCATTGCCCGGCAATGCGTAGTCGGTCTCATCCCAGTACTGCCCATCGGCGTAACTGTAATTCACCACCGGCGATTGAACGGCCTGGAAATTGGCGTTGGTGAAACCGCGTGGAGGAATGCGGTTGTCCGACCAAATCGTATCGTTGAGTACGAAGTGGAAGGAGGGACCCGGTTCTCCGCCAAGCAGGTTGGCAAGACGGTAAGATGTGCCCGGCTTGATCTCGTAAATCTTGGCGTCCTCGTCGTGACTGAGATCGGCAGTGTCAAAGTCGTAGGCGGCTGACTCATAGATCAAGGCCATGCTCTCATCGTATGCCTTCACATTGATCCACATGCGACGACCTTCGGGATATCCAGAAGGAAGCTTGTGGCCGGTCTCATTGGTCACTTTTACCTGCAGCGAAGGAGCACCGCTACTCGTATCGATGAGTTCCAAGGTGGCCGACAACTGGAGCAAGTCGATGACACGCTGTTTCCCATCCGCCAAGGCGGCTGCATCGGTTTCTCCAGGGAAGAAGGTCTCGATGATATCCGGAACCCAATAGTTGCCGCCGGTCAGGTCGTGCATTCCCAGGTCGCTTCGCACAGGGCCTGAATCGGCGCCGCGGCCAGATCCGTCGCGCATGTGACAATCGAGACAACTGGATACGATGCCGTCAGGTTTGTTGCCCGCAAACTGAGGTGCGTAAACACCGGTGCTGGCGTATTCGCTTTGCGTCCATTCGCTGTAGGTGCGTTCCACCGGGAACATGTTGCGCAGATCAGCGTCGGGATGTTCTTCATCGAAGTTTCCCGGAACATATTCGTTGGGATTCGATCCCAATTCGAATGCGGGATTACTCACGTCGTGGCAAGTGCCGCAAAGCAGCGACGTGCGATGGAAGGCCGAATCCAGGAACTGATGGCTCGCGTCCACATCCGGGTAGGGTCCACGCTTCACCGGTGCAGGATCATTGATGAACATTCCGTTGAAGTGACCCGGGGGAAGGTCGTCGAGCTCGTCGAGAATGGGAAGATCCTCGATTGGATTCACACCCTCCACGTAAACCGGATCCACCATGCGGTGACAGAAGTCGCACTGCACACCTTGGCGATCCACCGCGGTGATCATTCCACCACTCGTGTCAAAACTACGGCCCTCCTGCCAGCCACCGGGAGTGTGGCAGCGCAGGCAAAGGTCGCCGGATGCAGGCGCATCCTGCTCGGCGATGACCATGGTGGCCAGGAAGTGCGGATCACGCTGGGCATGGGCCATCATGCTGCCCTGCCAGGTGTGCCAGGGTTCCGCTGTTTCATCATAGCCGCCATGACAGGTAATGCAGGTGGTGCTGGGATCTTCGAGGATCGCCCCATCGAAGGGCTGTGTCCCCGGAAGATCGAAATCACGCATCGTAGTAGGCACGACTCCACCCACGAGAGGATCGATGGTGAAGTCCGCGTCACTTTCGTCGTCGCCATAGTTACCCGCACCATCGCGAGCAACTACTTTCAAACGATTGTTCAGACCGGGACGGTTCTGCACGAACCAATCATAGCTACCGCTATTGGATAGACCCTTGGCGACAGGTTTGTAGCCCTCGCCACTTTCATCGGAGAGGTAGAGGTCCACCGAAGCGATGCCGCTAGCGTCTGTGGCCGTCCAGCTCACGGATTGCGTAGTCGTTGCGCCGTAACTCTCTCCCCCATTGGGACCGACCACCAGGACACTGGGGGGCGTAATATCTGATCCCCCCGAGGGCGTCAAGAAATCCAGAAGCTCGGCGAGGTTAACATTGTGGGCATTGTTGACATTGCCCGAAGTCAATCCGGGAAAGGTGGGCGTATTGCCGAAGTTCACCGTGTCGGTAATCTCAATCAGGTTGCTGAAGCCGTCATTGTCAGAATCTTCGTTTTCAACCGCCAGAACCGCCTGTAGATTACTCAGGCCCCCGTTGATGGCTATTTCGATGGCCAAGCCGTAGGGATTACGCGCTCCACCGCCATCGAAATCGAAGTGGCAGGCGCCGCAATGGCCACTGCTACTGGGGACATCGGTGAGCACCGTGTTATCCGCAGCTGGGTAGGCATCGAGAAATGCGTTCTTGATGGGATTGCGCGCCGCCGCTGGTATGGCGATGAGAAGCGCCAGTAAAACGATGAAAGTGCTGAGACTCCAAGCACGCCTTCTCATGTTGACCTCCCGATTGCGAGAAGGATCACCCGAGCATGATGGGCCGCGTTGGGAAGCGTGTGCTCATAGGCGATCTGAGCAGTTTAGCACAATTCAACACATATCGGGCAGGTAAATCATGTTTATGCGAAATAAGAAGAGGGCCCTGGCCCGGGCCCTCGCTCGAATTCAATCACGACTTTGAATTGGCGTTTAGTAGCGCAGTTTCAAATCCGTCCAGGAGGCGGGATTCGTGGCAACCGTCTCGCAACCAAGAACTGGAAGTTCTCCTGTTAAGGGACCGCTACATTTGTTTCCTGCAGCCTTGAAAACCAGCCATTCGTTGGGGGTCTCCACGGGTTCGGGCTCCCAATTCGAATAGAAGACAAAGATGCCGCTGCCGATGGGACCCGGCTCGCAATCATCGCCATCGGGCTCGAATTTTATGATGGGCTCTTCGACGTTGGGAAGACTCGGATCACCATGGCATTCGAATTCACCTTCGTAACTAACCTCGCAGGGCTCCTCGTCGTCTCGATCATCCTCACCCCAACCGCTGCTCAGGCCGACAGGATCAGAGAATCCGAAGGCAAACTCGTCGCATTCACAGCTGTGGCCAGCGAAGCCCAGCAGCAGGTCGATATGACTAAGGCCATGATTGTCCCCGCTGTCCCAAACGAGTTCGATGGTGTATTTCCAAGTGCCCAGCTCGGGATATTCTGTGTTGAGCTCGGCCGTACTTTGTCCGGAAATGAAACAGTCAGCCGAGGCCGTCAGGGGAATCAACCCCGCGGCAAGTATCAGCAAGAAGCTGCTGAATCTGAGCATTGAGCGCATAGCCCTCTCCTA
>JACKQG010006101.1_pt1 | contig 12941 bp, 11 predicted proteins | sample 8237621 | NCBI WGS metagenome assembly JACKQG01 (sample SAMN15677084, study PRJNA649215) | marine metagenome | biome: marine; feature: Black Sea; material: saline water; isolation source: suspended particulate matter (SPM) from the Black Sea western gyre | collected 2013-06-09/2013-06-10 | depth...
TGGAGATATTAATTCGTATTTTTATGATGAGAATGGGGAGAGGTGTGAAACGGAGTTAGAGAGAAGAACAATCGGTATGAATCTGGATCAGTTAAGAAGAGTAAGATATACAATAGGTGTTGCAGGAGGTGAATTTAAGGTAGATGCAATATACAGTGCCTTAAAAGGTAAAATCGTGAATTTGATTGTTATTGACAATAAAACGGCAGAAGAAGTACTTAATAAGCACTAAAAATAAATTAGAAAAATTAAATTTGGAGGAAAAATGAATTTAAAAATATCAGTGGGCATCTGGTATATGGGTAGTGTTGGAGATAGATTTGTTAAGGATGGATATAGAAGTCAAAAGAATATAATAGAGAGAATAAAGCTAATTTCAGAAATTGAAGGTGTCGGAGGCATTGAACTGCATTATCCTACTGAAATTAATGAGGATAATATTGATGATATAAGAAAAGTTCTTAATGAAACAGGGTTAAAGATAGTTCAACTTTGTCCGCATCTGTGGGTTAATCCTGAGTGGAAATATGGTGCATTTTCAAATCCTGATCCAAAAATAAGAAAAGAAGCCCTAAAGCTTGCCAAGCATACTGTTGATATCGGGAGAGAATTTAAGCCTGAAGTAATGGTATATTGGCCTGCACAGGATGGGTATGATTATTTCTTTCAGGTTAATTATGGAAAAAGGATTGGGTATATTGTAGATTGTATGGCTGAGCTATGCAGTTATGCAAAGGATCAGAAATTTGCAATCGAATATAAGGCATTTGAGCCAAGAGCACATATCTTTCTGGGCAGAGCAGGTGAAGTTATGACTATAATTAATGAAATAGGCTTGGATAATCTTGGAGTTAATATAGATATTGGGCATGCGTTAATTGTGAAAGAAACTATTTCTGAGTCTTTAGCACTTATTAACAGATATGATAAGTTATTTCATACTCACTGGAATGATAATCACACGGTGTTTGATGACGATATAATTGTTGGAACTGTAAACTTCTGGCAGACTCTGGAATTTACATACTGGCTCTATAAAACAAATTATGAAAAGTGGCATGGCCTGGATTTATTTCCATACAGAGAAGATCCCAGCAGTATTGTTATAGAAAGTATAGATAATATTAAATTCTTCTATAAGATGGCTGAGTTGATTGATAAGAACAATATTGAAGAAATTTTTTATAATTCAGATCCAGTTAAGATGAGTAAGATTTTACGGGAGATAATGAGAAAAGGCATTGATTATAAATAAACATAATTCCTGGGGTCAGTCTCTTAGAGGTGTAGTAGAGTTATGATTTATTTAAGAATTATTTATATTTTCTTAGCAATTCTTGCAGGAATTATTATTATATATTTTAGTTTTGCAGTTTACCTTTTTTTAAACCAGTCAAAATATGTTTATTATCCAACAAAAGAAATTATTAGTAATCCATCATATTTGGGTCTTGAATATGAGGATATATTTTTTAAAACCTCTGATAATATAAGTTTGAACGGGTGGTATATTCCAGTAGAGAATTCAAAAGGAATTATACTAATTTTTCACGGAAATGGTGGAAATATTTCAAATCGCCTGGAATTAATTGATATGTTTTACAAAATAGAACTAACCACTTTTATTTTTGATTACCGTGGATATGGTAGAAGTGAAGGAGAACCTTCAGAAGGTGGAACTTATCTTGATGCAGAGGCGGCATGGAATTACCTTGTCAGTGAAAGAAAAATAAAGCCTGGCAATATTATTCTTTATGGAAGGTCGCTTGGAGGACCAGTGGCTTCATGGCTAGCAAAAGAAAATAAACCAGAAGCTCTTATAATAGATTCTACGTTTACTTCAATCAAGGATATTGCAGAAAAGCTTTATCCATATTTTCCAGTAAGAAGATTTTTTAAATTTGATTATCCTACAGTTGATTATTTGAAAAAAGTTAATTGTCCTATACTAGTTATTCATAGCCGTAGTGATAATTATATTCCTTTTTCGCATGCTATGAAATTGTATGACGAAGCAAATACTCCTAAAGAATTCCTTGAAATTATGGGTGATCATAATAGCAGCCTAATTTTATCAAAGGATATTTACATGGAAGGAATAGATTCTTTTATTTTAAAGTATTGATTTTTAGTCCTACTTTTTTAATTATTTTTATCAGTATCTTCTGTTGATTTAAAATATTCTTCTGCTTCTGTTATTTCCTTATATATATCATTTTCTTTTTCTATTATTTCTTCTTCTTCTACTTCTTCTTCTACTATTTCTTTATCTTTAGCTTTGTCTGAGGTTTCTGCACTTTCTTCTTTTTTTTCTGGTTTTGGTTCAATGGCTTTTTTTACTTTTACTGTTTTTTTGGCTTCAATACTTTTTTTGGCAACTCTTATTTTAAATTTGCAATTGGCACATATAAAAGATCCTTTTTCAATTGGTGTGCCACATTCGGGGCAGAGCATTTCAATATCTTTTGGACTGTATGTATTTTTTTTATTCATTGGAATAATTTCACCCTTTAATTTATATTTTAAATTATTGTCTTTATATATATTATTTTTACGTATTACTATATGAATTATTTTATCATTAATAGGACTTATTGTTAATCAGCTTTTTACACACGTTAGCTCTTGAAAGTTTGTACTTTATTATTTAAAGTTAAATGAAATTTAAGGTTAAAATTGATATAATGGATTTTAATGGGATTATAAAGGAAAGGAATTTGCACGCAGATAGCAAATGTGAGTTAATAGAATCCTAACGCACTTACCAGGTGACTGCTAATTGTAAGATATACAGTATCATCTATTAGAAATTAATCTTATAAAAGAATAGGTGGAATGATAAAGAATGACTGGTAAAAAAGATATATTAGAAATAGACCTGGAATTTACTTTAGAGAAGATTGTCGAATTTATTAGAAGGCACACAATTGAGCTTTGTAGGGATGGGGCAGTAGTCGGATTGAGTGGTGGAATTGATTCATGTTTGATTCTTAAATTATGTGTGCAGGCTTTGGGCAAGGATAGGGTTACAGCAGTTATTTTGCCAGAAAGAGACTCAAGCTCTGCTAATATTAAAGATGCTGTAGAATTTGCAAAGGAGCTGGGCGTAAAATATATCTATAAAAGACTAACTATTATTTTATCATTAATAGGGATATACAGGCTTTATCCTCCTACTTTTCTTGTTAAAAGAAGTTTTATTGAAAGATTTATTTCCAGGAAAAGGAAAGAAATTTCAGATAAAGTTGGAAAAGATATTTTTATTGCAAATTTAGAAGGAAGCTCAAATAAAGAACTTTGCAAAGGGAGAGCGTTTTACAAGGTAAAGCACAGATTAAGAAGTGCAATCCTATTTTATTACTCAGAGCTTAACAACTATCTGCTTGCCGGGTGTTCAAATAAAAGTGAATGGCTTACAGGATTTTTTGTAAAATATGGTGATAGTATTGCAGATATAATGCCTATAACGAGTCTGTATAAAACCCAGGTTTTTAGGTTAGCTAAATTTATAAAAATACCTGACCATATCTTAAAGAAAGCTCCAAGTCCAGATTTAATACCTGGTATTGTAGATGAGGAGGTACTGGGTTTGACTTACAGGAAGTTAGATTTGATTTTATCCTGCATGGAACATGGATATGCAAATGATAAGATAACTAAAATTTATAATTTTTCCGAAGGCGATATTAATAGAGTAAGAGAGATAGTAAAAAAATCTGAGTATTTGAGAAAATGGCCAATAGAATTGGAATAAAAATTTTTTACCAAGAGATACTGTCCATATTGCTGAAATGACTTATTATAATAAAGATGGTATTGAGACATTTGATAGATAGTTTGAATTGTTTAATTATATAAAATATTATAAATTATGATATCGTATTAAAATTAGTACAGGAATAGATAAGGAACTTTTTTTGGAGTGTTAATTGTTTTTTAATTATATAATTTAATGGTTGCTAATGTTCATAAAAAAAGTTATATCAAAATCTAAATTTCTTAATGGACTGCAGTGTTTAAAATACTTATGGTATTCAGTCAATTCTAAGGAAAGTATTCCAGAACCAGATGAGACAACCCAGTATATTTTTAACCAGGGTCATCTTGTAGGCCAGTATGCAAAAAAATTGTTTCTTGATGGAATTGAAGTAGGATATGGAGGTGATTTTAAAAATAGTTTAAGAAAATCCAGGGAGTTACTTACCAAGCAAAAACCATTATTTGAAGCTGGTTTTAGTTACAGAAATCCAGATGCAAATTTCCCGGATGTAAGTTTATATGCCAGGGCAGATATATTAAATCCAGCTGGAAATGGTCAGTGGGATATAATTGAAGTTAAAAGTTCAACAAGTGTAAAAGAAATAAATATAGGTGATATAGCTTTTCAGAAATATTGTTACGAAGGTGCTGGCCTTAAGATTAAAAAATGCTATTTAATGTATATTAGTAATCAATATATTAGAGAAGGTGATATTGAACCTGCTAAGTTATTTGCTAAGTCAGATATTACTGAAGAAGTAGAAGAATTTACTGTTGGAATTGAAGAAAAAATAAAGGAGATGTTTGATGCTATTTTTTCTGAAAGGTATCCCGATATTAAAGTTGGCAGGCAGTGTGATAGCCCTTATGCATGTCCATTAAAAGATGAATGCTGGTCGGATATGCCTGAGAATAATGTTTTTAATCTTTATAATGGGAAAATCAAAGCATCTGAGCTTTTTAGCAGGGGAATAATTAGATTAAAAGATATTCCTGGTGGGTTTAATTTAGATTTTAAACAGAAAATTCAGGTAGAAAGCGAAAGAACTAAGAAACCAGTTATTGATAAAAATAATATTTCTATATTTCTTAAGAAACTTCAGTTCCCACTTTATTTTTTAGATTTTGAAACATTTTCAACTGCTATTCCATTTTACAATGGGACATGCCCTTATCAGAGAATACCCTTTCAATTTTCACTTCATTTATTGGATAGCTTGAATGGTACTCCAAGACATTTTTCATTTCTGGCAGATGGAAAAGGTGATCCACGTAAGGATTTATTAGAATATTTAAAAGACAATATTAGAGATAGCGGCAGTATTGTTGTTTATTACAAGTCATTTGAGAAAAGCTTGCTTAAAGAATTAGCAGAATCTTTTAATGAGTATTCTGATTGGATTTCTTCTATAATTTTACGGATAGTAGATTTATATGAACCATTTGGTAGATTCTACTATTATAATTATAAACAGAAGGGCAGTGCTTCCATTAAAAGTGTGCTTCCAGCAATAGCAGATATTAGTTATGAAGGGTTGGATATTGCTGATGGGCAGAGTGCAAGCATATCCTTTCTTTCTATCACACACGGCAATTTCAGTGATAGTGGTACTGTTTATTCACCACAGGAAGTAGCAAGAGTAAGGCAGTCACTTGAAAAATATTGCAAACTGGATACTGAAGGATTGATATATATACTAAGGAAGCTTAAAAATATTGTTGGTGATAATTAATATGGCATGCGGTGCTACTTCTGCTGCTAGAATATTTATATTTAAAGGGGGAGAATATGGGGATACTTGAAGTTAGTAATTTAAGTTTATCTATAAATGGAAGCCAAATATTGAATAATTTGAGTGTTAAATTTGAGAAAGGTTTAGTTTATGCAGTTGTTGGTCCAAATGGAGCAGGTAAAACTACGCTTGGATTTGCAGTAATGGGAATTGAAGGTTATACAGAATATACAGGTGATATATCATACAAGGGAGAGTCACTTACGAGCATGAATATTTACGAAAGGGCTAAAAAAGGTATAACTCTTGCATGGCAGGAGCCAGCAAGATTTGAAGGATTAACTGTTGAAAACTTTATTAAATCTTCGATTAAAAATAAAGGTAGAGATGTAGTTGAAGATGCTCTAGAAAAAGTTGGTATGAGTCCAGATGAATATATGTTTAGAGCTGTAGACAAAGGGCTTAGTGGTGGGGAAAGAAAAAAAATAGAACTTGCTTCAATTCTTGCTATGAAACCAGAGCTTGTTATTTTAGACGAGCCTGATTCAGGTATTGATGTTGCATCTCTTCAGAATATTTTCGGTGCTATTAAGTTTTTAAAATCAAATGGATCTACGGTTATTTTAATAACTCATAGTCTTGAAGTTTTAAAAAGGGCTGAGCATGCTTTCTTATTGTGTCATGGAACTATAATTGCAGATGGAAATGTAAATAAGATAAGTAAATATTTTGGTGGGAAATGTATCCCATGTGATCATAAAAATATACCGGAAGAGTAAGGTATGAAATAAGATATGGAAAGAGCAAAGTTTATATGAGTGTAGAAGAGTTAATAAAAGCTGCTGGCATTCATGCAGCAGTTAATGATAAAAATACTGGAAGGCTGGTAATTAATAGAGATAAAGTTGTTGATTCAAATGTTATTCCAGGACTGGTTATTGACGCAAAAGAGATAAAAGACGGAGTGGATATTAATTTTATATTAAAAGAGAATACCATAATAGAAAATCCAGTTCATCTCTGCTTTGGTGTTACTGATAAGAAAGCGATTCAGAAAATTATAATGAATGTTGATATCAGGAAGAATTCAAAAATATCGCTGATTGCTCATTGTGTTTTCCCTAATGCTGTAGATGTAAAGCATATAATGGATGCAAAAGTGAAAATAGGGAAGGGATCAAAATATTCTTACTTTGAAAGGCATATTCATAATGAAGAAGGCGGTATTGCAGTAATTCCAAAGGCGTATATTGATTTGGAAGAAAATTCGAGGTTTAAGACAGAATTTGAACTGTTAAAAGGTAGAGTAGGGACTATTGATATTGATTATGAGATAACCTGCGGGAAAGCAAGTGTTATGGAAATGACTACAAGAATTAATGGTAGAGGGAATGATTCTATAAATATTAAGGAGTCAGGAAATCTTGTAGGTGAAAGATCAAGGGGAGTATTGACATCAAAAATAGCAGTCAGAGAGAGTGCAAAAGCAAATATTTTTAACAGGATGATTGCAACTGGGGATTATGCCAGGGGGCATGTTGATTGCAAGGAAATAATTCAGGATGATGCAGTTGCTAAAGCAATTCCTATTGTTGAAGTTAGAAATCCGAAGGCTCATATTACTCACGAGGCTTCCATTGGCAGTGTTGATTCAAAACAGCTTCAAACCTTAATGTCCAGGGGGTTAAGTGAAGATGAATCAGTAGAACTTATAATTAGTGGCCTTTTAAGCTGATAATCTGGTATAATATCTAATTCAGCTATCTAATGACATTGTATTGGAAATATTGCATTTAGCAGTTATATTTATTTAACTATAAATTTATTTATAAAATCTATTAGATGCTAAGGGAGGGTTATGGGTTCAGTTGTTAAGAAAAGAAGGAAAAAAATGAGAAAGAAAAAGCATAAAAAGATGCTTAAGAGAACAAGATGGCAAAGAAGAAATAAATAAAACAAACCAAAAAAATGAGTAATAATAATTTTAAAAATAAACAGGATTTTTTAAATGCTGTTGAAAATAAAATCCTTATTTGCGACGGTGCTATGGGAACCTCTTTACAGAATTTAGGTTTCACCGAAAATCCTGATTCATTAAATCTAAATGAAGAAGATATAAAAAATGTAATAAATGTGCATTTAAGTTTTCTTAGGGCTGGTTCAGATATTATACAAACAAATACTTTTGGCTCTAATCCGGCAAAACTTAAGTCTTATGGTCTAATATCGGATATAGAAAAAATAAATACAAACGCAGTAGCTGCTGCAAGGGAAGCTATCAATACTTTTAGAAAGGAAAGTAGCGATAGCAAGGATTTGTTTATAGCAGGTGATATCGGTCCGCTGGGAAAACTGGTAGAGCCTTCTGGCGAAATAAAATACAGTGAAGCTATAGATTTGTTTTCACAGCAGATAGATGTACTTATAAAAAATAATGTAGATTTTATTTTAATTGAAACCATAATGGATTTACATGAAGCTCTGGCAGCAGTTGAAGCAGTCAAAAAAATAGATGATGATATTCCTATTGCATGTACACTTGCTTTTAATAAAAATGGCGTAACATTAATGGGCGATAAAGCAGAGGATATAGGAGAACCACTACTGGAAGCGGGTGCTAATTTAATAGGAGCCAATTGTGGGGTCGGCTCTGATTCTATGGTAATTATTGCTGAAAAGATAAGAAGGGCAAATCCTGATGCCAAAATTTTTTTTCAGCCAAATGCAGGGTTACCTGTCTTAATTGATGGAAAAACAACCTATAACGAAACTCCTGAATTTATGTCGGCAAATATAAAGAAGATACTACAATTCAATCCGTCAGTTGTAGGTGCGTGCTGTGGAAGTAAACCGGTGCATATAAGTAAAATTGCAGAATTAGTTTTATAGAATTAATTAATTTTTTATTATCCTTTAACCGCTATTAATTAGAATAATATGTCATCATAGATATCTTTTCTATGTCTGAGTTTAAGTATCAATATTGACAGTTCTTTATTACGTATTGTATATATTGTCCTAAAACTACCAATTCTGTATTTCCATAAATTGCTGTATTTTCCTTTTAATTTATTTCCAGAATAGGGCTCAGTAGAAATTTTATTAATTTGCAATGTGTATAATAATTGCTACTTATTAAAAGATCTATTGATGTAAATTAGTATAAAATATCTGAGAATGTAATCTTAAAAAAAATAATAAAATTATTTGACAATACAATATATTGTGTATTAGAATATAAATATACACAATATATATTATTATATTACTGTTAAATATAATCTTATAGGATATCAGAAATAGGATTCTTCTATTGTTGGCGAGTTATAAAAAGCTAAGAATTTTTTTCAAAGGGGATCATTCATGAAAGAAACAAAGAAAATAAAAAAGGGAAAAAGTAAGGATGATTATTACCATAAGAAGGATATTAATTTATCTCAAAATGCAATAAAGGTACTGGAAAGAAGATACTTGAAGAGAGATGAAGAAGGAACACTTTTAGAGACTCCAAAGGATATGTTTATAAGGGTTGCTAGAAATATTGCAAGTGCTGAGAAGAATTATGGTAAATCTGATGAAGAAATAAGGGAAGTTGAAAGGAATTTTTTTGATATTATGACTGATCTTGATTTTTTACCAAATTCTCCGACACTGATGAATGCAGGAAACGAACTTCAACAACTGGCAGCATGCTTTGTTCTTCCAGTAGGAGATTCCATGGAGAAAATTTTTGAAGCAATAAAGGAAACTGCGCTTATTCAAAAATCTGGTGGCGGTGTTGGATACTCATTTTCCAGTATAAGGCCAAAAAATGATGTTGTACTTTCAACTAAAGGTATATCAAGTGGACCGATATCATTTATGACTGTTTTTAATGCAGCTACAGATACTATAAAACAGGGCGGTGTTAGAAGGGGTGCAAATATGGGAATACTCAGGGTAGACCATCCTGATATTTTGGATTTTATAACCTGTAAGGAAGACAGCAGTAAATTGACAAATTTTAATATTTCAGTGGGTGTGACTGAATCATTTATGAAAGCAATTGAAAATAATGATGAATACGATATTGTAAATCCAAGGACTAAGGAAGTTGCAACCAGGTATAATGCAAGGGATATTTTTAAAAAGATTGTTAAACATGCATGGAGGAATGGTGATCCAGGTATAGTATTTTTAGATAGATTAAATAAGGATAATCCCACCCCAAATATTGGTGTTATTGAAAGCACCAATCCGTGCGGCGAGCAGCCTCTACTTCCATATGAGGCATGCAATTTAGGATCTATAAATCTTGCTCATATGATTAAGGAAGAAGAAGGAACAGTAAAGGTAGATTATGATAAATTAAGAAAAGTAATTCATATTGCAGTTAGATTTTTAGATGATGTAATTGATATGAGTAAATATCCGATTGAGAAAATAAAGAAAATGGCAGCTGGAAATAGAAAAATAGGACTTGGTGTTATGGGTTTTGCAGATATGTTAATTCTTCTAGGGATACCTTACAACAGTGAAGAAGCATTAGAGCTGGCGCAGGAAGTTATGAGCTTTATACAGGATGAATCAAAGGAGGCTTCTAAGGATCTGGCAAAAGAAAGGGGAAGTTTCCCAAATTTTAATGGCAGTGTGTATGACAGCCCTGATGGTTATAAGATTAGAAATGCTACTACAACTACTATTGCTCCAACAGGAACCCTAAGTATTATTGGAGATTGCTCCAGTGGCGTAGAGCCTCTTTTTGCTATCTCATTTGTAAAAAATGTAATGGATAATGATAAATTGGTTGAGGTAAATAAATATTTTGAAACTGTAGCAAAAAAAGGCGGATTTTATAATGATAAACTTATGGAAAAAATAGCAGAAGAAGGAAATCTAGAGGATATCAGCGGGGTTCCTTCTAATTATAAAAGAATATTTGTTACAGCCCATGAAATTACACCAATCTGGCATGTAAGAATGCAGGCATCCTTTCAGGAATTTGTAGATAATGCAGTTTCTAAAACAGTTAATTTTCCTAGTACTGCTACTGAGAAAGATGTTGAGGATGTATATATGTTAGCATATAGGTTGGGTTGTAAAGGAATTACTATATACAGGGATAGAAGCAGGGAAGGTCAGATACTTAGAGTTGAGGGGAAAGATAGAAAGGAAAGTAAGCAGGAAATTAGTAAAGGGGCTGAAAGTGTTGGTAAGTCTGATGAAGGTGGCAGTGCTCTAGTATCAGAAAAAGGGTTAGAAGAAAAGACGAGTAGAAGTCAGGTAAGTAAGCAAAAGCAAGAAGAAGGTAAGGTTAAAGAGGATGAAAAAAGTGGGGAAAAACCAGTTGAGAGAATAAAACCAAGGCCAAGGCCAGATATTACCCAGGGATTTACAAAAAAGTATGATATTGGCGGATGCGGCAAGCTTTATGTTACTGTTAATTCAGATGACTATGGTATTTGTGAGGTATTTACTAATACAGGGGAAGAAGGATGTGCAGCTTTATCAGAAGCTATAAGCAGGCTTATCAGTGTAACTATTAGGTCAGGCATAGACTTGAATTCAATACTAAAGCAGGTTCAGGGTATCAGGTGTATTACCTGTATAGCTGATGACAAGACGCATGTCCTATCCTGCCCTGATGCTATAGGGAAAGCTATTGAGTATTATTTGAAAGGGTCAAATAAATTTGACCTGGATGTAGCAAGTGGCCCAAGATCAATAATGATATGTCCTGAGGAAGGTTGTGGAGGTATTATGGAGCCTGAAGGTGGATGCTATGTATGCAGAAATTGCGGGTTCTCAAAATGCTCCTAGTTGCCTATCTTTAAAAATTATATTATCTTATTGAGATAATAAGGTATTTTTATTTATTATCTGATTCTTACTTTCCTAATAATTTTTTTAACGTAGAAAGGTATATCTGGTAATCTCCTTCTGAATGCAGAACCATAGTGACAAGTTCTATTTCAGAATGACCTTTTAAATAATCTATAATTGTACTAAGGGCTATTTTAGAAGCCTCTTTTACTGGATATCCGAAAATACCTGTACTTATTGATGGAAATGATATGCTTCCAATATTATTTTTAGATGCTTCAGAAAGGCTATTTTTGTAGCTGTTCATTAAAAGTTTAGCATCCTCAGAGCTTCCGCTGTAAACAGGACCTACAGTATGAATAACATATTTTGCTGGAAGGTTGTAGCCTTTGGAGATTTTTGCCTCTCCTGTTTGGCAGCCTCCAAGCGTTTTGCATTCTTCCCACAACTTGGACCCAGAAGCTCTATGAATAGCACCTGAAACTCCTCCTCCCGGGGAGAGTGCATTGTTTGCTGCATTTACTATGGCATCAGTTTCCTGGATTGTAATGTTGCCTTTGATTAGTTTAATATATGAATCTGCTATTTTATATTTTGCTTCTAGCATCCTTACCCCTTATTCCCAGCGGAATGTTTTGATAGATACCAAGCCTCCGACAACCAGTAACCCTACAAGGACTAAGACATTTACAATATGATCACTCCAGCTAGAGCCATACCACAAGCCACGCATAAGCAGGACAACATGAGTTAATGGCAGATATTTACTGAAGTTAGCTATTTTATCTGAAAGTATTTCCAGTGGAATTGCAGCTCCTGACAGGAACATCATTGGAAAGGCAAATATCATACCGGCTACCTGTGCAACTCGTGATGTTGGTGAAAGGCTTGCTATTAAGAATCCAAAAGCAAAGAAAGATAGGGCACTTAAGGTGAAGCCTACAAATACATAAAACAGGTTACCTTCAAATTGAACATTATAAATAAGTTTTCCGATTAGAAATAGAATTATAACTCCAAACAAGGTCATAATATAATAAACTAGGACAGTTGAAACTAGATAAATTGCAGGGGATATAGGAGTTGACTGAAAACGACGGAGTATTCCTTTTTCGCGGTCTGATGCTGTAGCTATTGGGACACTCATGAGCCCTACCGAGACTATTATTATTGCTATGAAGGAGGGAACGGCTATATCAATATAACCCTTGCCGCCAAAAAATGGACTTGGGTCGTTTCCATAAATAAATCCAAAAAGCAATAGCAGCATTGGCGAAAAAGCTAGTGTGAAAAAAGCTGCCATAGGTTCTCTTATGTATAGTTTTGCTTCAACTACCGTAAATCTGAATAATGCCTTCAAATACTTTCTCCTTTTTATTCTTCTTTTTCCATTTCGCTACCGGTTAATGTAAGAAATACATCTTCCAGTGTTGCCTGCTCTGTTTTTAGGTTAAGAAAGCGAATGTTATTCTTAACCAGTAAATTTATAACATCACTAACCATCGACTGGTCTTTTCCATAAACAACTATCTTATTGGCTTTCTGCTCAGCATTTGTTATGGTGCTTAATTGTTTAATTAAATTTATATCAAAATCCTGCACTAGATTAAATATTAGTCTTTGCTCGACATCTATATCCCTAATTAG
>JACKQG010006103.1_pt1 | contig 12933 bp, 11 predicted proteins | sample 8237621 | NCBI WGS metagenome assembly JACKQG01 (sample SAMN15677084, study PRJNA649215) | marine metagenome | biome: marine; feature: Black Sea; material: saline water; isolation source: suspended particulate matter (SPM) from the Black Sea western gyre | collected 2013-06-09/2013-06-10 | depth...
AAAGGATGTCTAATATTCCTCGCAATAGAATAAGTCTTCTCAATTGCTTCTTTTTCAGGAACCTCTAATCTGCCAACAAGTGTAATATGTGGCTCAAAAGGAGGTGTGTCGTACTCAACACTGAGTTCGTTGATCTGATCTGTAAGTTGTTGTTTTAACTTCCCATGTGGCATTAACCAAATGGAAAACCCAGTTGAGATCAAATTTGTGTTGTCATTCATACATGTAGAAATGATGATTACTTTTTAAACTTAATTATTGATTTCCGTCACATTTATATAGGACCACATGTTTAATAACTATATGAAAAAGAGGGAATTTGATTTCAAAACTACTAAGGATCTTAAGGTTTCTAAGAGAATAGTCGACCAAGTCATTGGACAAGAAGATGCTGTAAATGTAGTTAAGAAAGCTGCTGCTCAACGAAGGCACGTCCTTTTAATTGGAGAACCTGGAACTGGAAAGAGCATGCTCGGATTAGCACTTGCAGAGCTCTTGCCAAAAGAAAAACTTGTAGATATACTTGCATTCCCAAATCCTAACGATGAAAACCAGCCTTTGATTAGAACTGTACCTGCGAGCAAAGGTAGAGAAATGGTTTCTAAAGCCAGGATGCAGAGTGTCGGTGGTTTTAAAAATTCCAATATAATCTTATTATTATTTGCTTTACTAATTGGTTTTTTACCATACTGGTGGTGGAAGTCAGGAAATATACCCGATGTTATTTATGCAGCGTTCATTATTTCTGGTATAATAATAATATTTGGCGTTGTACTGGCCATAAGTCTCACTAAGAGGATGGATGTCAAAAAGAAAGGCGCGCCAAAAATCATAGTTGATAATTATAAGAAGAAACAAGCACCTTTCTTCGATGCCACAGGTGCACATGCAGGTGCTTTGCTAGGCGATGTTCTTCATGACCCATTCCAAAGCGGCGGTTTAGGAACACCTGCTCATGAGAGAATAGTTGCAGGAATGATTCACAAAGCCCATATGGGCGTATTATTCGTAGATGAAATTGCCACTTTACAACCAGGAACACAGCAAGAGTTACTAACATCATTACAAGAAGGTAAATATGCTATAACCGGACAATCAGAGCGTTCAGCAGGGGCAATGGTTAGAACTGAGCCTGTTCCTTGTAGATTCATATTGATTGCAGCTGGAAACGTCGAAACTGTTAGAAATATGCATCCAGCTTTGAGATCAAGAATTAGAGGATATGGATATGAAGTATTCATGAAAGATACAATTAAAGACACTCCTGAAAACAAGGAACGAATAGCACAATTTGTTGCACAAGAAGTTCTAAAAGATAAAAAGATCCCTCATTTTTCTAGAGAAGCTGTTTTGTACATTGTTGAAGAAGCAAGGAGAAAAGCTAATAGAAAAGATCATTTGACTTTGAGATTCAGAGAACTTGGTGGATTGATTAGGGCTGCTGGAGACACCGCAGTAGATGAAAAAGCAAAAATTGTCGAAAGAAAACATATTATCAAAGCAAAGACTATAGCCAAATCATTAGAACATCAAATGGCTGACCAGATTATCGCACGAAGAAAAGAGTATGAAGTAATCGTTGTTAAGGGTAAAAGAGTTGGTAGAGTAAATGGTTTGGCAGTCATGGGTTCTGGTACAAGCTATTCTGGTATTATTCTACCTATTGAATCAGAGGTTACACCTGGCGGAAAAGAATCAGAGATAATTGCAACTGGTAAGCTTGGAGAGATTGCAAAAGAAGCTGTAAAGAATGTTTCTGCCATCATAAAGAAATTCTTCGGAGAAGATATCAAAGAGACATACGACATTTACGTTCAGTTCTTACAAACATATGAAGGTGTTGAAGGAGATTCTGCGTCAATTGCAGTTGCAACTACGATTGTATCTGCTTTAAAAGATGTTCCTATTAAACAGAATTACGCTATGACAGGTTCATTATCTGTTAGAGGAGAAGTTCTCCCTATCGGTGGTGCTTCTTCAAAGATTGAAGCAGCTATTGATGCTGGAATAGAAAATGTTTTGGTTCCAAGATCTAACCTTCAAGATATTGTTATTGATGATGATAGAATCAAACAAATTAAAATTATTCCAGTTGATACAATTTTTGACGTTTTAAAAACAGCTCTTGATTGGAAAGGAAAAGAAAAAATCTTTGAAAAAATAAGAAAAGCAAGTCAGAAGAAATTTTAAATTAATCTGAATGAGTTAATCATGTTATTGATTTCTTCTAAGTTATTGTCTGAGTAGTCTTTTAAGGAAACGTATCCTAATGTATATGCTTTACCATCCTTTACAAAAGAGAAGCCTTCTGATTTGAATCTTCCATATGCTGTTCCAAAGTATGAAATTGTGTAATAAGCAGGTTCACCATAAAACTCTACGCTGGTCTTTGTGACTTGGTTGTAATCAGTGTACATTTGTTGTGCCATAACTTCTGAAGCTGCTTCAAGTTTTGATAAGGTATTATACTGACTATTCATGTCTCCTGATGCAACTACGAACATTGTAGAGCTAAAAGGATTTGATGGATCCGCATCTGAAGTGAAAGTCACAGTGTCTGTATTATCCATTAAACCTGTATCCTGCCCTGTTATTGATAGTTTACCCCAATCTTCTGGATATTGTACTTTAAAATCATCTGTAGAAAATGTTTTGTAACCGTCTATTTCATACGCAGTGGTTGTAGTTGTTGTTGTAGTTAAAGTTGTTGTATCTAGTGTTGATGTGGAAGTTGCCCAATCAAAGTTAAAATTTGGTAGATCTCCTGCGTCATATATATAGAAATAAGCAAAGTTTATTAGTAAAAGTAACACGATTAAAGTTATGATGATTAAAGTTGCCCCCGATCTTTGTTGTTGGTTCATATTTAGTCCCTTATGAATTGGAAAGTAATCCACATATATAAAGATTTCTCGAATCAACTACTCAAAAGTAACTATATATTGGAAGATTTCCATAGAAGTTCAAAATATTTCTTGTAAGTTGCTGCTAAACTAGGATTCATCAATCTTGTCGTCAATGGTTCTCTCTCCCAATCAGTCATTAAAACTTCATCACCACAGATACAAGTTGTAACTAAGCTATCAAAATCGTGTGACAAATGCTTTGCTTCTGTGAATTCCAAACCATTTAGATATTTTATACGGTCTCTGGCATCAAAATTGTATATGTGTTTCATAACAATTCCTTTTTCTATGCGCATCTTATGAAAATGTGGGATGAAGAACTTCATCTTTTCAGGTGCAATTCTGGGAATACCATATACAAATATTGGTTGGTTGTATAGTAAAAAATTACCTAATAAATTTGTGAAGGCTTTAAGACCTTCGTGAACTTCAGTCTTATTTTGTTGTTCATTCAATTTCTTGAGAAGTTCTAAGCGTGGCATTATCTCTTTTAATCTTCTCTCTTTTTCTTGTAATAGATTCTCAAGATAAGATGGTTCAGACGCTTTGTAGTAAGTGCTATTTTCGCTTGATATAAAAGAAACCAAACCTTTATTCTTCAATCTTTCAAGCGAATCATACATGTTAGTTCTTTCAATCTTAGCTTTCTTCGCAATTTTACCAACAGTAGTTAAACCAGTTTCTAGTAATGCTAGATACGCCTTGGACTCGTTCTTTGACAGCCCTATATCTTCTAATATTTCATACACATTCATTCTAGAAATTTTTGTATTAAAAGCTTTCTTCAAGCAAGGACAGAATTATTCCGGGTAAACATGAAGATTTTCCGGGATTCTTTCAAGAATATTAAAGAAACTGTGAGTTAACAAAATAATGAGGTGTTACAATAGAACTTTCTAGCAGGGTTAAAGAATTAGAAAACGAAAATTATAGATTGAAGAATCCTGGGAAGAAATATGATTATGATATTGGAATTATTGGCGCTGGAGAATTAGGTGGAAATTTATATTTAGAATTAAATAAAATAAAATCATATGAAACGAGTTCTAGAATTAATCTATCTTTATTCGGAAGAACAGAAGAAAAACCAATTATTTGGCAGGAAATGAGTGGAGAACAACAATCTAAGACTTACGGTTACAAACAACTACCTGACTTTTTGGATAGAATGGATGTGTTGATTTTTACTGCTTCAAAAGGTAATAAGCATGACTTAGAGCAAAACACTAGAAAAAATCTTGGCCTTATTAGAAACTTGGCAAGACGTTTAGATGATTTTCATGGATTAGTTGTAATTGCATCAAACCAGACAGATACGCTTTGCTATGAACTGGCTAAAAGATCGAAAATGAATCCTTTGAAGATTGTTGGCGTTAACGGGTTAGAAACAGAGCGCTACAGAATTGCATTACAGAAACATTTTTGGTATGAAAAACCAAGGATTCAAGCATATACTGCAGGATTTCATCATGATTCTGTAATGTTGACAAGTAAAACTTTAATTAACGATTTGCCTTTACAAGAATTAATTTCTGAAGAAGACATTGCAAGAATTAACTATATGAGAAAAGATATGGCTAGAAATGCTGTTCAACAAATTGGAACTACGACTCCAATCACAGTTTCTACAATCAAAAACTTGGTTTTAGCAATTATTGATGAGGAAAGAGAAGAAACCGTTTCAACTATTAGGTCATATAAGAAAATGGGTATATACATGGGTTTACCAGTTACATTCCAAGATTTACAGCCAATTGTTAATGATTATTTAATAAGAAAAATGTCTGAAACAGAACAAGAAGAGCTAGAAATGGCTTGTCGACGACAAATAGCTTTTATGCATAGACAAGGAGCTTGGGAAAATGGCGCTATAGATTTGGATAGAATTGTATTTGAAGAAAAGAAACAAATGAGCCTTAATGAGCAAAGTGAATGGGAAATGAAAAGGAGGGTTAAGGAATTAAACAGATTAATGGACAACCCAATATATAATGAAGAATACTTGCAGACATTAAAGTATATACAAACAGAAGGATATAAACTGTTAAGTGCAGTAAAAAATGATACAACGATAATTATTTAAACCATTCACCTGTACCAGAAAAGGATGCTGCGGTCGCATAACCTGGTATTGCGCTGGCCTTGAGAGCCAGTTCCTTTGGAGTTCCCGGTTCGAATCCGGGCCGCAGCGCTCTACTTTTTCCATTGTAGCTCTGGAATCGGGGCATTCGCTTTGCTCAACCCCAACGTTGACGAAGTCGCGACCTACGAAAGCATTATACCTTCACCTCAAAAACGTTTCGTTTTTGGGTCCCAAAAAACTTCATTTTTTGTGGAACACATATCCGTGTTGTTCTGAATCCGGGCCGCAGCACTTCTATTTGCCCCTTACAAAAAGTATTTAAAGACGACAAAATCCCTCCTAGTAATAAACACCATCATCAGGTAGTGATATTGGGGGATAAAATGAAGCAAGCAAATCCTTTCTATGCAATGGAAGGGGATAATGGCGTCGGAAAAGGAAGTGTTATTGAAGGCATTCAAGGATCCCTAGATATTGTTATTGTCGCATCACCAGGTCCAGACTACCAGCTTGGTCGTGAACAAATAAACATTAAAGGCACACACATTAGTAAATTTTTGTACTATCTTTCTTCAAATTACCATATAGAACCAGATGTAAAAAAATTATTACAAAAAAGTCCTGTAATGGCTGATCGTTTCTTAGTCAGCAGTTTTGTTGATTACATGATAAATGAAAAATTAGATTTTAAAGATATAGAATATCTATATGCATGGGCTAGTGAAAGAATAATTATGCCTGATATGACTTTTTGGTTAAAATGTGAACATGAAGAAAGAGTTAGAAGAGTTCTTTCTAGAGATATAAGGAGTGTAAATGATAATATTTCTAAAGATTATTCTGAAGCAACAGATAGAATGTATAATTCTTTTATTGCAAGAGAACCAGACAAATGGTCCATAGTTGATACCACCAATCAAAGTATCGATGAAGAAGTTGCTCAAATATTGGAGGTTATGCAAGATGTCAATTCTCGCTAATGTTCTTGGAGTAATTACGGCAGTCTTTGTTTTATACTTGATTCTTTTTCTTATCATAGGAATTCTTCCAAAGAAAAAAATTAAATTTACTGACAAGCTAAAACAAATCAATATAATTATACCTTTGTTTAATGAAGAAAAAGTCATTCATAAAACAATTGATAGTGTTTTAAAACAAGAAGGTAATTTAATTAGGACAATCATTCTTGTATTAGATAACTGTACAGATAATTCTGCAAAGATATGTGAAGAATATGCTCGAAAGTATAGTAATATAAAAATTATCAACAAAAAAGATGTAAAACCTTCAAAGGTTGGAGCAGTCTTAAAAGCCTTAGAAATCACAAACGATAAATACTTCGCAATTATAGATGCAGATACAGTGTTGGCAAAAACAGCCATAAGAGAAACCTATGAAGCTCTAGCATCCAACGGAGCAGATTTCTTTACAGCAATTGTTGATCCATACAAAAATAGATCTTTTATTTACAAAGTAATTAGCTGGGATCGAATGTTTAGACAAAGATTTATCCAAGTTGGAAAAGATGCATTTGACATGGCTAATTTCCCAGGTTGCTTTGGTGTTATGAAAACAGACAAATTTAAGGCATTACTTGAGAATTCAATATTAGAAGATTTCTTGATGACTCTAAAAGCAATGAGAGAAAATAGTAAAATAAAGATTCTGCCAAAAATTTTAGCTTATGAACAAGAGAAGTCAAGCATAAGAGATGTTTTCTTTCAAAGAATTAGATGGACGGTTGGTAATATGGAATTATCAAAACAATTCCTAAAAACGCTTAAAACCATCAAACCAAATAAAAAAATAGCTTTGCTTGCATATCCAATTATGTGGTATTTCATTTATTATTATATCGCAATAACGCTAGTATTGTCAGTTATCACTTTGAATAAAACCATCATAATTAATTTCCTGATAATGACTTTATCAACTGCAATCATACTAGTATATAGTCGATTGAAATTTAGGGATTTGAACTTGACTGATTTTGTAACTATACCAACGTATCTAATAATTTTTCCACTTATAATAACAGTTGCGCTAGTTCCGGCTAGTTTAATTACAATTAAAAACAAACACTCAAATATGATGATGAGTAAAAAATACTTCGAGAGGTGAAACAATGACTACAAAAGAAAATTCAACAAAAGTTAAAGCATTAATATTGGAAAAAGGTTTTAGAATAAATGAAAATGCATTAGAAGGATTAGGAACTAAATTTAAAGAAGAACACAGAGGTTATGATGATTCAAACTGGGGTGTAAAGAAGGGTATGCTTGTCCCTTCAGAAATTTTGCTTCCTGGAAACATTGTTTCATGCACACACATAAGACCTGATTCACCACATGAAATACGCAGAGAAGGCAATAAACTATATTTTTTTGCCAATGAAAAGAACATGAGCGAGGTAAATTATTTACCAAGACCAAAATTGTGGAATCAAACTCTGAGTGATGGAACTGACATAAAAAAAATAGTTAATTTTTATGGATGGAAAACACTTAATATAAACATATATTCGGGTTGTGAATTCTGGGATAATAAACTTCCATGCAAATTTTGCAGTGTAAGTCCCACTCAAAAAAGATACGGAGAAGTTGTTGTGAAAAAATCTCCCAATCAAATTCGAGAAGCTGCAAAAAAAGCGTTTTCCGCAGGTGATGAAATTGAATTTGTTCTTACTACTGGCGGTTCATATTTAGATCCTGATAAAGAATTCAATGCTCATATTGAAGCTCTGAACATAATTAAAGAATTTACTCCTTGGAATGGTAAAATTAGAGGAAATACTGCTTTAATGCCACCTCTTAAACTAGAAAGATTAAAATTGTTATATGAAACTGGGATGGAACATCCAAGCTTTAATCTAGAAGTGTGGGGTGCAAAGAAATTTACAGAGATATGCCCTGGAAAAAATAAATATAGAGGGTTAAATAATATTTTAGAAGCTTACAAGTACGCAGTAAAGAACTTTTATGGAGAAGGCGCGATGTGGTGCAACTTTGTTGCAGGAATTAATACACTTGAAGATCTTAAAGCAGGATTCACATTTATGGGTGATTTGGGCGTTATTCCTGGAGCGAACGTTTTCCATCCTGATGTTGGAGCAAAACTTGGCACTAAATTAAAAAGTCCTTCATATGATTACATTGTTGAATTATATAGACATGCAGCCAAAATTTATCATGAAAAAGGTTTTCTACCTTTCTTTACAGAAGCATCATTAAGAAATTCTTTAGCTAATGAAGCTTTTAAGGGGTGGATATAATAGCACATATAGAACCTTTCTACCAAGTAGAATTCAAGGATGAAAAAAGAACTGTTAAAAATTTATCTAAGCCTATAAATCTCAATTTATTAATAACTAAAAAATGTAATGCAAACTGTGTACATTGTTGTGCAAGTGCAAACGAAACTACTGAAGAGATAACGTTGGAAAATGCGAAGAAAATTGTTGATATAGCTAGGAAAAACTATGTCTTCTATTTTGTCATTACTGGTGGCGAACCATTAACCCACACTCATTTCTGGGATATACTTGATCTTATAAAAGATGAGTTTGGTATAATACTTAATACTAATGGAACACTTATAGATGAGAAAACAGCAAAACGATTAAGTGAATATGATATTGCAAGCATTCACATCAGTTTAGATGCACCAAACGAGAATATCTACGAAAAACAACGAGGCAATACAACAAAACTTTCTGAAGTAATTTGTGGAATCAAAAATCTTGTGAAGTATAATGCCAATGTTACAACTAAGTTCATCATTACTAATTTGAACAAGAATTATCTTGAAGAGGTAATTGATCTCTCAGAATCACTTGGAGTAAAAAGAATGAGTCTTGCATGGTTTAAATCTGTTGGCAGAGGGCTTTCTAATGAAGATCAACTGTTAATAAAAGGAGAAGAAGTTAAAAAAATTTCAGAAAAATTATATGAATTAAGAGAGAAGCATAAGGATAAAATATTTCTATCGTTTGATGATACTCAATGTTTCCCATTCTTATTTAAAGACATTAAAAATTTGAAATACAGAAAATTATGTGGAGATTTTTTCTTTAGAGTAAATTATAACGGGGATGTTTATCCATGTCCATTTATGGAAAACAAAGTAGGAAATGTTCTAGAAGAAAATTTAATTTCAATATGGAATCATCCTGAATTGCTACAACAAAGAAAATTAGCTTGGGGAAAAAACTTGAAAGGTGTTTGTCAAGATTGTAAGCAAAACATTATTTGCGCAGGTGGATGTAGAGCAAGAGCAATATCTGCTTATCAGAGTATTGATCAAAAAGATCCTCTTTGCTGGGTGAAAAATGATTGAGAGAATAAAAATTAGGAAAGAAGAATTTGGTTGGATTGCATGCAATATTAATTCTTGTGAGACATTCATAATAGATGAAGAAACAGCCGAAATCATCAAGTTAATCAAAGACAGTGTACAAAGAGAACAAATAATCAAAACCATTTCAAATAAGTTCAATGTCAAGGAAGAAGAAGTAAATAATATAATTGATGAATTGAAATTGAAAGGGTGGCTTGATAATGAATTATAAACCCATTAATTTTGTAGTTCTGAGAAGTTCTGGAATTCCCATTCAGATCATGGATAATTTTAGGTTTTCAAACAATTCATTTAGTGGAGAAATGGATGAGTTTAGAAAAAAAATCAATCTAGTTTTAAAAGATCCTAGATTAAGAGATATGATGCGTGTTTCAACGCCGAATTATGAATCAATGATTGCTAAAATTAAAAATTCTAAATCATTACTGTCCCAATATCATAGAAAGATGCTTATGTATCTTCAAAGAGGAACTTCAAAATGTTGCACAGCAGGAAGATATGGACCTGTATCTATAGGAGAATTTGAACACTCTGCTACAAATTTACAATTATTTGAAGATTCAAAAGCTAGTTTTATAATGATTGAAGATTGGGCTCTTAATTTACTTTTAGAATCTTTGAACTTAAAGGTTGATGAAGAAGATTTCCATCGTTTAATGGAAGATTATTCTACTCTTAAAAAGTTTGGGGTGAAAGAATTAAATAGTTTCGTTGAGCTTATTGATGAGTACAAGAATTGCTTTTCAGTCAACAAACGAGATCAATTATTCGAAAAAATTAAATTATTATTCAAAGAAATAACAGGTACGTCAAATTGGAATAAACATGATGAAAAAAGAAGGAAAGACTATGAAAGCAGAGCCATATTCTATGAACTTGGAAAAAGAGAAGGAACATTTCAGATAGGCAATGCACTAAAAAAAGATTTTGACAATATAAACCAAATAATAGGCATTTACTTAACACTCCTAACTAAAAAATTGTTGGAACAAATCAATAAACAACAAATGAATTCTGAAAAAGACATTGCAAAGTTCGTATTTGAAAAGTTTCATTCATTTTCTGAAAAAGTTGTTGAAGAAATCATTGAAAATAATATTTCAAATTTTTCAGCTGTAAATTATCCTTTCAAAGTTCTGCCGCCAATATTCTCACCCGACATTACTGTAGCTGGGGAAAATTTAGATTCGATTAATAGAGGAGAATATCATTTGGTTATTGGCGAAATTCATGTTTCAGCAACAGTTATTTCTAATCCTATGTATGAATTCAAACGAGAAAAGCTTATTGATTGTTTTGTTTCTGCACTAAAAGGCATAACCAATGAAAGAATTGACTTTCAAGGATATAAAATAGAACAAGATAAAGATTTTACGCATCACTTGCCAATGAGTGTACAAACAGAAATCATATCAGAAAATAATAAAACTAGTAATGATAAAAAAAGAGTTTATGCTTATAGGAGTAATAAGTACCTTGCAAAAAAAGATGATTTACAAGAATTACTGTTTTTTCCTCTGGCAATAGGTAGAAAACTCATTTATAACTATCACAAAGATCAAAAATGGGGTATGTGGGCCAGAGATTACATTCCAAATACATTAATGAGAATATCTAAAGCTTTATTCCCAGAATTACATAGTAAACTAGTAATGAGAGAAGAAAAAGAATTATCTCCGCCAAGAATTATTCATCAAAAAAATATTTCTGAAGATTTCATTTTTAAAATGATGGATGAAACAAATAAATGGCAAGATATCAATAAAATTGGAGATAAAATATTTGTTAGATATTCTCCGACTAGAAAACCAATTTATGTTGATCTTAAGAATCCATTTCTTGTATATGAGCTTATTAAGCTTAGTCAAAATGAAACAACAATTACTGTTTCAGAGTTTAATCCGAATGAAGAAAATTTATGGTTATCTGACAAAGAAGGTAATTATAATTCTGAATTTAGATATATGGTTTGTCCATATAACGAAGTCGAGAAAGATGGAACGTCTACTAATTTGAAAAAATGTCTTTATATTCCTGGTTATAAAAGTCGACTGGATGAATTAACAATTATGAAATCAGAACTTGTAAAAAACGGTATCAATGTTGATTCACTAAACTTAGATTACAATCGACCATTTGAAGAAATTTGTAAAAATATTGCTTCTAAAGCTTCTGAATATGATGTTATCGTTGGCTTGAGTTTTGGAGCAATTATTGCAATGAAAGTATCTGAGAAATTAAAAATGATTCCTGTTTTTTCCATTAATCCGTTCTTTGAAAGATCCATAGCTGTTAGAAAAATGGGCTATGATAAGTGTATTGAAGACATATCAGTCGGAAAATTTTCTTTAAAAAATACTGATTTAACTTTAATAGCAACCAAGGATGATTTGAGATTAGATATAACAAATTCAAAGCAGATAAAAAAACAGTTTTCAAATGCAAAATTAGTTGAACTTGAAAAAGGAGGACATCTCATAACAGATGAAGAATCTCAAAAAATAATTTCAAGTCTAATAATAAATAAAATAAAATGCAAACAGACATAGTTCCTATTTTAGGAATACATACTTCAGGAAAAAGTACCTTAATTCAAGCAATTAAAAAAATGGATTTTTCCACACTTGGAGAAATTGCTCAAGAAATGATTGATGAAGGTACCCAATTAGGGATGTATGGCTGTGAGGAAAACCAAAGAATAATTATGGAGCGAGAATTTCAAAGAGATGCACAAGTGCAAGAGTTGCTCCGTACAGGAAATAAACCAGTGTATATAGAGTCTTGGCACATTGGTAACCTGGCACATTGCAAAGCACTTGGATTGCCCTTATTTGATCAATATTTAGAAAGTTTCAAAAGAATCAAAGATCAATATACAATTGATGCAGTATTCTTAAACTTAGACCCAAACGAGATATGTTATAGATCTAAAATTGAAACTCCAGATAATATGAATAAAGCAATTGATTTTCACAGAAAAGTAGGAGAGGAAACTATTCAGATTCTTCAAAATTTAGATATTCCTCATCATTATATTAATTCAGATCAAATGCTAAAAGAGATAAAAATTATTCTTTGAAAGAAAACTTTTTGAATTAAATATTATTCGCTTCTTTAGCCCATGACAAAGCAGCAATTCTTATGATTTTAATTAATTTTGTTGCATTATGAAATTGGTGTTTGTATTCGTCGCCAACTTTATGTTTTAACATACTTTGACATAGAGGTGCTTTGTAACCTATTTTATTATTATCTATGTCATCATCACCAAACGCAACGATTTCAATTGTATTAATTGTTCCATCAATGGAATATTCAACTTCTGATCCAAGAGCTACCTGGTCAACAGATAATGGATATTCAACAATCTGAGCTCCAATAAGTGGTTCTTTGGCAGATGCCAATCTTTTATGGGCAACATCAATATCTATCTGCAAATGATCATATCCTGCATTATCATGCCAAGTGTTCGTCCCTTCAGTTGTTTCTCCAATTAGACCTTGCAGTCTTGTGAATTCATCTTGCACAGTTTGGACATGTTCTTGATATTTTCTTAATCCTCTCCTGCTGAAATAGTTTGCCATTTTT
>JACKQG010006104.1_pt1 | contig 12933 bp, 9 predicted proteins | sample 8237621 | NCBI WGS metagenome assembly JACKQG01 (sample SAMN15677084, study PRJNA649215) | marine metagenome | biome: marine; feature: Black Sea; material: saline water; isolation source: suspended particulate matter (SPM) from the Black Sea western gyre | collected 2013-06-09/2013-06-10 | depth...
TACTTTTGTGACAAGCGGGCACGTAGCATCGACGCAAGTGAGGTTCCGCTTTGCGGCAAGTTCTTTAACTTCTGGGCTAACACCATGGGCGCTAAACACAACAATGGCATTTTCTGGAATCTCAGCAATCGTTTCTACAAAAATTGCCCCTCGTTCACGAAGCCTTTTGACTACATGTCTGTTATGTACGATTTCATGGTACACATACAACTTCTCATTTTTACCGATTGCATCAAGCAGTTGGTCGACAATGTCGACAGCCATTTGCACGCCGGCGCAAAATCCCCGTGGGTTTGAGAGTTTAATCTGCATGTATGTATTGTACTCTCAAGGCAGTAATACACGAGTTTTGTTAGTTGTTCATTCCGAGAGTTTGCCAAAGGAAGGCATAGACATCTGCTGCTTCTTCAATGCGAAGGTGTGTAGGCTTGCCAGCACCGTGTCCTGCGCGTGTTTCGATGCGAATCAATACGGGATTAGCACAAGATTGTGAATACTGAAGACCTGCAGCGAACTTAAAACTGTGTCCCGGAACAACCCTGTCATCGGTATCGCCTGTGGTTACCATTGTTGGCGGGTAACAAGTTCCGACTTTTAGATTGTGATAAGGGGAATACCCAAGGAGATAGTTGAACATTTCTTTTTCTTTAGGATCACCGTAGTCACTTACCCATGCCCAGCCTACAGTAAAGAGGTGAAAGCGCAACATATCAAGTACACCCACGGCGGGCAGGCATGCGCCAAACAGATCCGGGCGTTGCGTCATGCAAGCGCCTACGAGTAATCCGCCGTTACTTCCACCCTGAATTGCTAATGTCTCAGACGAAGTCCAACTGTTATCGATGAGCCATTGGCTACAAGCAATAAAATCATCAAAGCATTGCTGTTTATTTAAAAGCATGCCACCTTCGTGCCAGTTGCGTCCATATTCACTTCCACCACGAATACATGCAACTACGTATACACCACCCATTTCAATCCAAGTCGCTCGTGAAGGCGAAAAGTGCGGAAGAATTGCAATGTCAAACCCGCCATACCCATAGAGCAGAGTTGGGTTTTTTCCATCCAGTTGTGTGTCACTGCTTGCTACGATAAAAATTGGAACAAGGGCGCCATCAGTACTACGGACGAACTCTCGTTGCACAACTATATCTGAGAGGTCAATTGGAACTTCCGATTTCCAAAACAATGTGGTTTCTTGTGTATTGAGCACTAACGAATAGATGGAAGGCGGTTGGTTGTAACTTGAAAAAGACCAATATACTGTTTCATCTTGGTTGGTACCACCAAACCCAGAAGCGGTGCCAATTGCTGGCAAAGCAACTTCATACAACAAGGCTCCTTGCAAAGTATGCACTGTTACTTTTGAAGAGGCATCTTCAAGCCAAGAACAGGTGATTTTTCCACCGACTATGTCTGCACCCCTGAGGCTATTTTTCTGCTCTGGTATGACAGTTGACCACTTTGGCGTTGTACTGTTTAAGTCAACCGAAATGATTTTCCCATTTGGTGCGTCACGGTCGGTTTTGAACCATAATGTGTTTTGTATTCCTCCAATGAGGGAAACTTCTGCGTCAAAATCAGTAACAAGCCAGTGCAATTTGTCTTCATCTGGACCTTTAACAAGAAGTGCATTGTTAGAGGAAGTGCCTTCGTTAACTGAAACAACCAACCACCCACCATCTTTTGTAACACTCACGCCGTAAAAACGGTCGGGATGTTTCGCGTCACTCCATACTAGTATGTCATCTTCTTGCACGGTTCCAATGCGGTGAAACCAAAGTTCGGAGGCATCAGTTGTTTCAATATGTCCCTCGCTATTTGAGTGAGGATACCTCGAATAATAAAAACCGCTCTCGTCAGGTACCCAAGAAGGGGAATCGTTTTTTATACCCGTCATTACATCTGGAAACAGTTTGCCTGATTCTAAATCTTTTGCATACCAAGTTGACCAATCGGATCCTGCATTTGAAACACCCCATACGAGATATGTACCTTCTGGGCTTGGCGAATATATAGAAAGTGCTTTTGTTCCATCTCCAGAAAATGTATTTGGGTCAAGAAGAACGGTGTTGATATCGGTTGGTGACTGTCCAGTAAATATAACACTGTGATTTTGCAAGCCAGAATTACGAGATTGAAACCAACGAGACCCGCGGTGGAAAGGCAAACCTTGTCTTTCATAATTCCATGTTTTCGTTAACTTGTCTTTTATTTTTGGGAGCGCTGGAATGTTATCTAGATATGCTCGAGTCACTTCGTTTTGTGCTGTAACCCACTGGCGAACATCATCATTTTCGCGAACGTCTTGTTCGAGCCAACGGTAGGGGTCAGCAACTTCGACTCCGTGGAGCGTTTCGACAATACTCCCTCGTGTTGCTTCTGGGTATTGCGATGGTGCAAGCGCTAGCAATGAAGCAATAAATAAAAGCATTTTTATTAGTTCCCAACAATATATGGAAGGTCGTGTAATTGGCTCGTTAAATCAACTGGGCCATCGCTACTGATGAATACATCTGCTTCGTAGTGCACACTCATAGAGTGATCGGCAGCATAAATTGGCCAAGTTCCTCTGGCGTTTTCTATTTGTCCCGTTCCTGCGGCAAGCATCGGTTCAACAGCGATGAGCATGCCTTCCTCAAAATTGCGCCAAGCATCTGGCCATTCCGATGGGTGTGCTGGAACAACGTTTGAAACAAATGGAGGTGCATGGAGTGTTTTTCCGTAGCCGTGACCACCTAGACCGCGAATGAGGTAAAAACCATACTCACCCTCGGCGACTGCTTGCACTGCTTTGGCAAAATCCATGAGTGGGCGATTCGGTTGCATCGCAGCAACGCCAGCAGTGAGGGATGCTCTGCCAGCTTCCATCAATTTCATATTCTCTTGGGTCACACCCTCGATACCCCAAGTCCAAGCTGCGTCGCCAATCCATCCGTGGTGCATTACGCCAATGTCAATGGAGACTAGGTCGCCCGCAGCTAGTGGCGCTTGTTCCATTGTATGTGTTCCGTGGACGACGCAATCATTTATTGATAAACAAGATTGACTTGGAAAGGGTGGTTGGCCAGGAATTTTGTATTTATAAAATGCGCTCTTGCATTTTAACGAACGTAATTTTTCTCCAACAAATGAATCGATCTCGGGAAGCGTGAGTCCTGCACGTAAATAATCCGATAGAGCCTTGTGGATTTCAACAACGTGCTTTGCCGAAAGAGTTGCAGCTTGAATATCTTTTTCGGTAATACGTGGAATCGTATTCATACCTCATCCTCTGTTTCCATTTCGCCATCGGTGAGTAAATGCACGATATCGCCTTTTATTGAAACAAGTAGAGGTCCGCCTGCAGCAACATGCCATGCTAAATCTCTTTCGTCCTCGCAGTCGAGTAATTGCAAATCGGCTTGCATACCGACCTCTATTCGACCGACTTTGTTTTGCAAATGTAAAACGCAGGCGGCGTTATGCGTTGCTGCTGTAATTGCTTCGGCGGTCGTAAGTCCAAGTTTTCTGCATGCAAGCGAAATAGCAAATGGCATCGATGGGCTTGTCGCTGATCCGGGGTTGTAGTTTGTTGCAATAGCAACAGGGCAGCCAAAGTCTATAATTTCGCGTCCTCTTGCGTATACATCATTTAAACAGAATCCACTAACTGGAAGTAGTACAGCGATGGTATCGCTTGCAGCAAGAACCTTGAGTTCTTCATCTGAGGAGCACTCGAGGTGATCAACGCTTACTGCCCCAAGTTCAACAGCTTTTGTAAGCATTCCAAGTGAATTAAATTGATCGACATGCGCGCGAATTGGGCAACCTAAATCAAGAGCCTTTTCAAATAGCCGTGTTGTATTATCGACGGACCATGCACCTTGTTCGCAATATGCGTCGCAAGTAATTTTAGGAAATTCTTGCACGACTGCTGGTAGCGATTCATGGATGACAATATCAGTAAAGTTTTCTTGTTCTGAATCAATCGCGTGTGCACCAAGAAATGTGCCTACAATAAATTGTGGCACATCTTGCGAAGCATCGTGGATCGATCGAAGCATCTTTAACTCACTTTCAGTGGTTAATCCATACCCGCTTTTAATCTCGACAGTAGTTGTTCCTTGGGATGCCATAAGTCCTAAACGACCTAATACATCTAAGCATAAATCTTCTTGGCTTGATTCTCGTACAGCGCGAACGGTAGACATGATTCCGCCGCCACGTTTGAGAATGTCAAGGTATGAAACACCTTGCAAACTCAACTCAAATTCTTCAAGCCTGTTGCCAGCCCAGCATGTATGTGTGTGGCAATCGACAAATGCAGGTAAGAGTACGCGCCCGTTCGCATCGACTACAGGAACATCGTTGTGTGTGTTAATAAATTCTTCATCGGGGTCGCCCGACGCTACGTGTTCGATTATGCCATCCCTAACAGATACAAATCCATTTTCAATAACACCTAATTCATTCATTGCCTCTTTTCTTCGAGGTGCACTGTCACCAGCAAGGGTGAGTATTCTGGCGTGTACGATGATGAAGGTGCTCATTTATTATTTTCTTGCATCGGGATTTTGACTTGTTGTTCGACTGCGCACTGCGCAGCTTCATCGTACCCAGCATCAACATGTCTAAAGATGCCCATCATTGGGTCGTTTGTAAGGACGCGTTTTAACCTTGCTGCAGCCTCGTCTGTACCGTCGGCAACAATCACTTGGCCTGCATGTTGCGAGTAGCCGATACCAACACCGCCTCCGTGATGGAAACTTACCCAACTTGCTCCGCTTGCAATATTGAGCGCAAAATTTAGCAACGGCCAATCACTTACTGCGTCGGTGCCATCGAGCATGCCCTCGGTCTCGCGATTGGGGCTTGCTACGCTTCCACAATCAAGATGGTCTCTTCCAATGACTATCGGCGCTGAAACTTCGCCGCTTCGTACAAGTTCGTTGAAGGCAAGCCCTGCTTTGTCACGTTCGCCAAGTCCGAGCCAGCAGATTCGGCAGGGGAGCCCTTGGAATGCTACACGATCTTGCGCCATTGTTATCCATCGTTTAAGGGACTCATCTTTTGGAAATAGTTTAAGAATAACTTCGTCGGTTTTTTTAATATCTTCTGGGTCGCCAGAAAGTGCACACCAACGGAACGGGCCACGCCCTCTACAAAACTGGGGGCGAATGTACAGTGGTACGAATCCTTTAAAGTCAAAAGCACCTTGTACGCCATTATCTGAAGCATGTTGGCGAATATTATTTCCGTAATCGAATGTTTTTGATCCTTGCTGCATAAACCACAACATAAGTTGAACATGCTTTGACATGGTGTCAATAGAACGTTTGACATATTGCTCTGGGTTTGATTGTCTAAGAGCGTCTGCTTCATCTCTGCTGAGTTCTGTTGGGTAGTACCCAACGAGTGGATCGTGGGCTGAAGTTTGATCAGTTAAAACTTCTGGAACGATGTTTCGTTCTTTGAGTTTTGTAAGTAAATCAACAACATTACCATGGTAGCCAATGGAAACAGGCTCGTTGCTGGACCTTGCCCCCTGTGCGCGATCTATAGCTTCGTCTATATCTTCAATAATTTCGTCGAGATATCTGTCATGCATTCTTTTTTCAAGTCGTTCAATACAAACGTCAGCGATGAGACATGTCCCATCATTCATCGTGACGGCAAGTGGTTGTGCACCACCCATCCCGCCACATCCACCGGTTACGGAAAGGGTTCCCCGAAGCGAACCATCAAAGTGTTGTCTTGCACATTCTGCGAACGTCTCGTAGGTACCTTGCAAAATTCCTTGTGTACCGATGTAAATCCAAGACCCTGCAGTCATTTGTCCGTACATAATGAGGTCACGTGCTTCAAGGTCGTCAAAGATATCTTGGGTTGCCCAATGTGGAACGAGGTTGCTATTTGCGATGATGACTCGAGGAGAATCGATTGTTGTAGTTGCGATACCAACTGGCTTGCCAGATTGCACAAGAAGTGTTTCATCGAGAGCTAGCGATTTAAGTGAAGCGATAATTGCATCGTACGATTCCCAATTGCGAGCAGCTTTGCCTCGACCACCGTATACCACGAGTTCTTCAGGGCGTTCTGCAACTTCGGGGTCTAAGTTGTTCATTAGCATTCGCATTGCTGCCTCTGCTTGCCACGATTTGCAAGAGAGTTGCGTGCCCCTCGGTGCTTGAATACTGCGTTTTTGGTCTGTTAGAGTGGTCGCCATAATTACACCGATGGTATCCGCTAATTACGTTCTTTGCACGCTGTACAATAGAATCTTGCTTTAGAAAAAAGGAAAATATCATGACAATGCAAGCAGAAATTACTATGGAACCTATTACAGCAGGGACATTTTGCTGGAACGAACTCGCAGTACGGGATTTGCAGAAAGCAGTAGATTTTTATTGCGCACTTTTTGGTTGGACAACTGATACGTGCGACCACGGAGCTATGCCATACACAATGTTTAAAATGGGGGAACATCCCATTGGTGGCATGATTCAAATGGACGATGATTGGCCAGAAGGCACTCCATCACATTGGGGTTGCTACATTTCTTCAGATGATGTTGACGCGACAGCAGAAAGGGCAACAGAACTTGGAGGCACACTTTGCTGCGGCCCACAAGAAGCGGGCGACGAAGGTCGGTTTGCTGTACTTGCGGATCCTACTGGCGCAACGGTGAGTGTATTTACTGGCGGCGATGGAAAAAATCCACAGGGCGTGGGGTCATTTTGCTGGAACGAATTGTTAACAAATGACATGGACAAAGCGAGTGCGTTTTACACCAACTTGTTTGGATGGACTGCAAATGCGAGCGAGGAAAGTCCTGAGCCGTATAGTGTTTTTATGAACGGCGAAAACTGGGTTGGCGGTTTAATGGAAATGCACTGGGAAGGTCAACCTGGTTGGTTAAGTTACGTAAGCGTTGTGGACGTGGATGCTAGTTGTGCCAAAGCGAAGGAACTTGGCGCACAAGTTTGTGTTGAGCCTAGTGACATACCTGGAATAGGCAGGTTCTCAGTGTTGACTGATCCAGTTGGTGCGACGATAGCTATTTTTACGGGTGCTTCTGAATGTTGCTCTGATGGAGCGTGCTGCGAGTAACAATCCTGCTCTAGCAGTTTTACGTGCCTGAGCCATTCTTATCGGGCTGGGCATTTTTAGTTTTCGGCGTTTTTGCTGAAAAGGAGCGTATTTTTGTGGACTTTTTGTGATAACAAGATAGGATTTAACTACCAAAGGTGTAAAGAGAGCGCCCAAGAGAGATGCCATTACAGTTAAGAACCTTAATTCTGTTCATGCTCCTTGCATTCGTGCACGTGCAAGCACGGTCTGCGTTTGCGGTAGCACCTACACAATCAAATAAAATCCAAATAAAGTTAGAATTACGCAAGCCGATTTTGCAAATGCCAACAAAGAGCCTGTCTACAGTCGTTTCAAATTGGGAAAATTATTCAACGCCGTTACTCTCGGGTGTTGGGCATGAAACACATAGGGGATCAGCTTGGTGCGATTACGATAATGACGGGCTGCTTGATTTGTACGTAGCACATTTTGGTGCGTTTGATCCAGAAGGTGAATACGCAGGTTCACCGAATCAACTGTTAAAAAATACGGGTGATGGAGTATTTGTAGATGCCACGACAGGTACGCTTGAAGCAAATACTGGATTGTCTCATCACCCTGCTTGGGCTGACATCGACAATGATCATCTACCAGATTTATTTTTGTCGCAAAGTTCACCTACGCAATATGTTCATAGTCTCTTGTTACATAATGATGGCGCAGGGGAGTTTACTGATAACACGAACAGCGAACCACTCTCGATGGTGGGGATGTTGCCCAGAGGGATCGGATGGCAGGACGTGAATAATGATGGCTTAGTGGATTTACTTGTAGCAGTTTCCGGTGGCGATTTACAGAAAAACCGCATGTTGATTAACTCGGGTGATAGTATTTTTGCAGTATCGGAAACACTCTTTGCGGACGAATACAAAGAAAGCCGAAGCATCGGATGGTGCGATTACAACAACGATAACTTGCCAGATGTATATATAGCAAACGGCGCAGAAGATCATAGCGAAGAATCTGTACGAAGGAATCAGTTGTTTAAGAACCTTGGAAATGGACAGTGGATTGATGTTGCCGTAGAAGCAGGGGTAGATGATATTGGCCACGGTAGAGGATGTTTTTGGGGAGATATCAACAACGATGGGTATTTAGACTTACTCGTTGGAAACCAAAAAGGTTCTGATACGGGAGGCGGTCATAATAAACTCTATAAAAATAATGGCGATGGGACCTTCACTGATATTACCGTAAGCGCAGGATTGTATGCATCATTTAGAACACGGTGCGTTTCGATGGCGGATTACGACAACGATGGTTTTTTGGATATTTACCTAGTTAATTTCGGTGGTGCCGCACCCCCAAACCATCTTTTTAGAAACGATGGCAACAGCCACTTTGTAGAAGTTGGGGCTGACACCCTTGCGCAAGGTGCTTTGCCAAACGGAGCCTCTGCATCTTGGGCAGACTTTGATAACGATGGTTGGATGGACCTGTTTCTAGTTGGCGGTAGCCCAGAAGCTCCGGGGCTAGGAAATAATATGTTACTTCGCAATGCAAATCAAAATGGAAGCCACTGGATTGAAGTTGAACTCTGTGGCGTGTTAACGAACGTTTCGGCTATTGGCGCTCGTGTTTCGATAACACACTTTAATGAAGACGGTTCACTTGTTTCACAGATGAGAGAAATACAAAGTGGTACAGGATACAACTCAGGCAATATGTTACGAGCGCATTTTGGTGTAGGAACAAGTGAGGTAATCGAGACCGTTACTATTCGATGGCCCTCTGGCATTTTACAGTCAACCGTAAATCTAGAAGTTGACAACATCATTAGAGTTGTCGAAGATACGGTATTTGCACTCGATTGCAATAGAAATTGCATTGCAGATACGGATGACATCTTTGGTGGAACTAGCTTGGACGCAAATGGGAACAATATTCCAGATGAATGTGAGTGTCTTGCGAATTTGGATGGTGACGATGATGTCGATGTAGCAGATTTACTTATCCTTATAAAGAATTTTGGTAGTACGGGTTCCTTGCTAGGTGATTTAGACGGCGATCAAGATGTTGACGTTGCAGACTTGATTGCCCTTATCGCAGTTTGGGGCGATTGTTAACGAAGTAGTTGTTCGATTGCAAAAATGTCATCCGAAGGCGGGCGATCGCAACTTCGCACAGGAACTACTTCTCGAACTTTGGAGTACATCAGTTCTACCGCGTCACCACTTTTGAGCGGTCTATGATGGTCAAGAGCATCGCAACCAACGAGTATTTCTGCGGCAATAACACTTCTACATAAATTGATTGATTGCCTGAGCATGAGCGCTGAGGTCGCGCCCATCGAATTGTAATCTTCAATTCCTGCGGACGTTGAGATGTTTGAAACACTAGCAGGCATTGATAGAGTTCGCATCTCTGCACAGCAAGCAGCGGTTGTGTATTGGACAATCATCAAACCACTCTCAACACCAGCATCGTAAGTTAAGAAGGAATGTAAATCGTTGTGAATGCATCGTGCGGATAAAATCCACTCAAGCCGGCGATCTGCAATGCCTGCAATATGGCAAAGAGAAATACGTAACTCGTCCATCGCTATGGCAAGTGGCATACCATGAAAATTCCCGCCTGAAATAATCTCATTATCTGCTGGGAAGACGAGCGGGTTGTCTGTAACGGCGCCAAGTTCTGCAGAAATGGTTCCAGTGACTCTTGCGATAGCTTCGATTGCTGCGCCTAAAACTTGCGGTGAACAACGGAAACTGTATGGGTCTTGTACGCGTGGGTCATCCTCGCTGTGTGATGTAAGAATCGTAGAACCACGGAGATGTTCGCGAATAGAAGCGGCGACGGTTTGTTGGCCACTTTGACCGCGGACAACATGGATGCGATCATCAAGGCAAGTACTCGTTCCTTTTGCCGCATCGATGGACATCGCAGTTGCAACGACTGCTGCTTCGCAAATCATCGCGATATCCGCAAGCGCAAGTGCTGCAATCGAAGCCATGAGGTGCGTGCCGTTGAGGAGTGCTAAGCCTTCTTTTTCAGCGGGAATAATTGGAGTAATACCTGCTGCAGTCATTGCTGCTTTTCCGGGCATTACCTTATCGCCTAAGTTGGCCTTACCCTCGCCACAAAGAACCAAGGCGAGATGCGCAAGTGGCGCGAGGTCTCCAGATGCGCCAACAGAACCTCTCGATGGCACGATGGGAGTGACGTTTGCATTAAGCATTTCAACGATAGTTTGGGCGACAATTGGTCGTGATCCACTGTGCCCTCGGCACAGGCTTGCAGCAAGAAGAAGCATCATGCCTCGAACGACCTCATCTGCTAGTGGCTCACCGACGCCTGCTGCATGAGATCGGATTATGTTCAACTGTAAATCAGCGAGTTTTTCGTGGGAAATTCTTGTTGTGGAGAGTGCTCCAAAGCCAGTATTAATGCCATACGTCGGGGTATCTGATTTTAATGTCGATTCAACGGTTTCTCGAGCCAATGCCATTGAGGCGATTGCGTTTTGTGCAATTGAGACGGTTATACCCTTTCTTGCAACTCGTACAACCTGCGGTCCAGTGAGCGTACCGCCATCCAAAATAATCGATTCTTTTTCCATCACCGTATCTTACCAACCTCTTGCTTGGGGCTGTATGCATGACTTTGCAAACGTCACCTTGCTTCTTGCTATAAATAATCACCTCTGAGACTTTTATTTATCAAATATGGAAAATGCGGTTTTTGGCTCAGAAAAAGTCTCAGAGGCGATTTTTGGGCTAATAAAAGTCTCAGAGACTTTTATTTTATAAAAGTCTAAAATGCGGTTTTTGGCTCAGAAAAAGTCTCAGAGGCGATTTTTGGGCTAATAAAAGTCTCAGAGGAGAGGGTGGGCGGGCTTTGAAAGGGAGTATTATGCGCTTTCGATGGAATCATGGTTGAAAACAGCAGTGACCATAGTAGCGATGGCAGCGTTATGGGCGCTTGGATCTTGGGAAGCATCCGGACTTGTTTCAGTTCGTGGCGAAATTGGACCAACGATTTTACAAGCACAGTCGCCGATATCCTCGGTTTTATCTGTTGTAATTACGGTCGGCATAGCGTCCGTCGTCGGTGGCTTTATAGCGAGAATTTCAACCACGAATACTGGGATGTTAGTTTTTGGTTTCTCTTTGCTTGGCATGGCGATGACGCTTGAGGGAATTGAAGCATTCGTTTACGGCGGAGGTAACTTTTACCTTCTTATGTTTGAAGCCTTGTTTGTGAGCGTTCTCATTCTTCTTGGCACGTTTGCAGTGTTTGCAATAGGACAACCTTCAAAAAATATATCGCAAAGCGAGAAAATGAACTCTTCAGAATATTGGAAACCGGTACTTATTTCATTGGTGGTCATTCCCATTGTATACCTTGTTGCCATTTCTCCCTTGCGTGGACACGGCATCGGCGCCGCTTTACTTGGTGGTGTTGCAGTTGGTTTACTTTCAAGACAGTTCACCCCAAACGTACTCCCAATGGTTTTTTATGCATTGCCAATTGCAGCAGGGGGTGTTGGATACTTTATTGGTATTACGATGGCACCAATTACAGATGTAGCAATTGCGCAGCAGCAAATTTCACCCCTACTGTTTCCTATGCCGATTGAATATGCTGCGGGCGTCATCATTGGTGTCGTTATTGGGCTTAGTATTGGTGTTTCAGAAGATAAAACGAGAATCGAGATTAAAGTGCCAGAATCGGCGAAATGTTGAGAGGCAAGTGCGTACAGTTCGTAGATTTATATCGCCCTGGCCGAATTGCGATAGTCGTTTTGTGTACTATTGTTGTTGCAATTATTACAACGTATTTTTTTACGATGTATGGGATGTTTAACATGTACATCATCCCCATACTAATTGCATCTCCATTTGCCGTTCTTCTTTATGATTCTTTTTTTAGGAAGCGGTTGTTGCCAAGTGGAACTCCTCGAGGCGAACTCAGCTCTCAACTTAGAAAACTTAAATTGCGGTGGTTGCTCAAACGAAGTGGCGGGGGAGTAAAAAGGTGGAACAGGGTTGCCCTTGAGTTACCACGAACTATCGCGGATAGTTCACTTGAAGAGCAACTCTCCAAGGTGACAATTCCAGATGGCCTTGTTGAGCCAGAACAAATTACCACATCGAAGCCGGGCAGTTTATTTGGCTGCATTTTTGGCGTTGGGTTTAGCATGTTTATTATTTGGGGAATGATTTTATCCGCGGGACGGGTATTTCCAGCTATGTTTGTGTATTGGATCGTAATAGGTATATTGCTTTGGAACATCGCGCGATTGATTTTAGGATTGCCCGTAGTACATCGAAGCCGCAAACTCCCTGCTTTTTTGAGAGTAATCGGTAGGCAGCGTATGCTCAGCAGGCCAATAGTCATAGGTCCTGGCTGGGTAAAACTGGGAAGAACAATCTGGCGTGCTGATCGTGATATGTTGTTCATACGAAGAGTTGGGTTTAGACCAGCTTCTTCGGAAATTGACTGCATGTTCGCAGGTCCAGAAAAGCGTAGGCGCATGACATTTTCTGGAGTTGGCGACGAAGACTTCCAACTTCTTTTTGGTTATTGGAATGTCGAAACCGTTCGCTTAGAGTTTGTCGATTCTGAACTTTCGTAACTAGTTATTGCAATCGTAGACTTATGGACAAACACCCCATGCTGCAATGAGTAGAAGAATGTCTGCGACGTTAACTTCGCCATCATTATTAAGATCCCCTGGGCAGTAGTCACATTGCACGTTGTCGCAAATGACGCCATCTCCAAGATAACTTCCGCTTCCTACTTCACATTGACTTTGTGTTACAAGTAAGCATTGCCCATTTACACAGCAAGCACCTATTGGTTTACAGCAATACTCGT
>JACKQG010006105.1_pt1 | contig 12933 bp, 8 predicted proteins | sample 8237621 | NCBI WGS metagenome assembly JACKQG01 (sample SAMN15677084, study PRJNA649215) | marine metagenome | biome: marine; feature: Black Sea; material: saline water; isolation source: suspended particulate matter (SPM) from the Black Sea western gyre | collected 2013-06-09/2013-06-10 | depth...
TAAATAATGTAAATTATATATAATTGTTAATTTGAAATATAATTGAACTGAATATTTATAATTGTGACTTTGATCACACTTTTAGCGAACAACTTTGTACTGATGCTGATATATATTTTCCTCCTTATCCACTGCTATAATATTTTCAAGCGCAATTGGTATTTCCCTGTCTAAGGAATGAAACAAGGGTACTGCAAAGTCTGAGAATATGAGGGGATGAACTGTTAAATAAATATGAGTAAAATAGTCAATGAATAAAGAATTTGTGCGGGCGCCCCCTGCAATGAAACATTTTTCTGTCTTGACTGTCTTAAGTGTTTCCTCGGGGATAATAGATCGATGAATAATTATGACGCGCCGTCCTATCAGATCGCTTTTAAGTAATCTTGCTGTTTTTGATCCTAATATAACTGTCTGACCAATTGTCTGTTTTTTAAAAAGGTGGCGGTCTTTTGACCAGATTGTTGCATCTTTTGTATGTCGGGCAATCTTCCCGTTTATTGTAACTGCGGCGATTAAAATAATATCCATTATTTGTCCTATAAAGACTCTGATAGGACTCTTCTTATCTTTATTTTTATACTATAATTTGGTTCCTGATGTTATCAACCTTTCTGCTGAATGCTTTATCAGTCTTCATTTTAGACTTAACGGTTCTACAAGCATGAATAACCGTTGTATGGTCCCTTCCACCAAAGTGCATTCCGATGTTCACAAGAGACGTATTAACTATCTCTCGACTTAGGTACATAGCAATCTGCCTTGTAAGGGCTATTTCCATTTTTCGACCTTTTCCAATCAGTTTCGCTTCCGGAAAATTTGTAATCGTGCTTACTTTCTTTATAATATCGTCAATTGTTACATTTTGAGAGTTTGAGCTTCCCAGCGTTTCTTTTAGGGCCTTTTTAGCAAGATCTATATCAATATCTTTATGTGAAAGTGACGAGTGTGCCAGTATTTTTATTAGAGCTCCTTCCATTTCACGAATGTTCTCGTGTATATTTAAAGCTATAAACTCTGTAATTTCATAGGGAATCTCAAGACCGTCTTCTTCTGCTTTTTTCTGCAAAATAGCAATCCTTGTTTCAAGGTTTGGAGGTTGAATATCCACAATTAATCCTGATTGAAATCGAGATATAAGACGATCTTTTAATCCAGATAGCTCACTTGGGTGTCTGTCTGTTGTTAGAATAATTTGTTTCCCTTGCTGATATAACTCGTTAAATGTATGAAAAAATTGTTCCTGTGTTTGTTCTTTCTTCTGTAAAAACTGTATGTCATCTATTAAAAGAACATCTGTTTTACGATACATCGAAGAAAATTCTGCTGTTTTATTATTTTGAATCGCATAGATAAAATCTAAAGTAAACTTTTCGCTTGTTGTATAATTAGCTTTTTTACCTTTGTGCTTATTAATTACATAATTCCCAATAGCCTGAAGAAGGTGTGTTTTTCCGAGCCCTACCCCTCCATATATAACCAATGGATTAAACGATGTTTGCCCGGGAGATTCAGCGACGGACATTGCTGCTGCCTTTGCAAATTGGTTGTTTGTTCCTTCAACAAAATTATCAAAATTATATCTCTTATTTAATTTGCTATTTCTATCGTATCTAGTCTTTTCAATGAATTTATTATCACTATAATTTGTCTTATCTTTATCTGTTAATTGTTCCCCCACAACAATGCTATATCTTACCTGAATTTCTCTATCTGTTATTTTTTTCAAATTGTCTAGTATCAATTTTCTATAGTGATTATCAATCCATTCATAATAAAATTGACTGGGCACTTCAATAGTTAAGATTTCTCCGTTTATTCCTACAGATTTAATTGGTTCAAACCACGTTGAGAAGGATTGGCCCGGAATTACAATCTTTATATTGTTTTTTACTTCTTCCCAAATATAATTATGTGACTGTTTTTCTATGTTATCCACAATTTATCCCCACTCTGTTTTTAAAAAAATTTACCTTATTATGTCTTTGTTCAACAAGTAAAATTTTTCTTGAAAACATTTTTTTAAATGAAATATATATAATTTGATTTAAACTTATAATTTCTGTACCTTATTGGCGTTAAAATTAAATAATAATTATGAAAAGAACCTATCAACCAAGTAAAAGGAAGAGGAAGAACCGACACGGATTTCGAAGTCGTAGAGCATCTCCTGAAGGCAGAAAGGTTTTATCACGTCGAAGAACAAAAAGGAGAAAAAAGATTTCTGCATAATTTTTTAAGATTTAAATAATCCACAATGATATAATAAATATTTTATAAAACAAAACTTCTGTTTTTTTCACCATCATTATTAATATGCACATTACACAACATTGGAAAACCATAAATAATAATTATTTTTTCAGCAGTTTATATAATGTATTTAATAAATACTTATCAAAAACTGTTGTCTTAATAATTCGTTTCTATCAAGTTTTAGTATCCCCATTTTTTCCACCTTCTTGCAGATTCCATCCAACCTGCTCTCAATACACAATTGATTCTTTTAAAAAACACTCGATTTTTAAAGCACTTATTTTATCTATTAAACGCCTCCTTCGTTGTCACCCGTTTAATACCGGTGGTTATGATCCGGTACCCTAATCGATATGGACAGACGAACAGTTCTCGCATTTTTTCTAATTGCTCTCATACTGATACTTTTACCAAAATACTATGAGCTAATACCCCCAGTATCAACCAAGAAAAATCCTGATGAGATTATACCCCATCAAAAATCTGTAGAAAGAATCATAAATAACACAGAGTTAACCATGGTTGATTCACCAAAAGTTAAGACGGAAAGGGAGCCTCAATACGAATCTTATGAAGAAGAACATATTACTATAAAAACAAACCTTTATGAGGCATCAATATCTTCAATTGGCGGGGGGTCAATCGTTTCTTACAAATTGAATAATTATCTTTTTTATGACTCCTCATATGTAAATCTTATTTATAAAAATAACCTATCTAATCTTATTATAAATTTTATGTCCATTGATGGAGATAAAATATCTTTAAACAATTCATGGGAAACAATTTCTAAATCACTATATATAGATGCTACAATTCGACCACAATCAATTTCCTTCCGAACCATATATAATGCTGAACCGATATATAAAACCCTTACATTTTATCCAAATTCTTACAAAATAAGTATTGATGCCGATCTAACAGCTATTCAAAATTACATTTCTCATGGTATTTACGCACTTATGTGGAATGGTGGACTTCCAGTAACAGAAAAAAATGTTAAAGATGATTTATACTATTTTAAAGGCTATTTTTATCAAGGCGGGGATTTACATACACAAAAAATCAAAAGTAGCACCCTTAAAATGGAACGTTTTATTGGTAATACCATCTGGGTTGCTATTAGATCAAAATACTTTGTTTCTGCATTAATACCTGATGTTCCTGCTCCAAGTATCGAAATTGGCGGATATCAAACTGAATTAAAATACAAAAATAAAAAAAGCGTCTATAACACAAACATTTATCAAAATATTAGCTCTTCCTCTTCTATTACATTATACCTCGGGCCATTAGAATATAATCGGGTTAAAAATCTCGGGGTTAATCTTCATAGTATTATGAATTTTGGTTTGAGCTTTATTCGACCCATCTCTCGCGGTGTATTATATCTGCTGAAATCTATGCACAATTTCATACCCAATTATGGTGTGTTACTTATTATTTTTTCAATACTTGTAAAAATTATTGTTTATCCATTAACTAAAAAGAGTTATCAGTCCACACGTGAAATGCAGACAGTCCAACCTCTAATCGCTAACCTTCGTTCAAAATATAAGAACGATCCTCAGAGATTAAATAAAGAAACCATGAAGCTTTACAAAGAACATGGTGTTAATCCCCTTGGTGGTTGTATCCCGATGTTGATTCAAATGCCGCTGCTGTTTTCTTTATTCATAGTATTTAGAACAACAATTGAACTCAGGGGGGCTCCATTTATGCTCTGGATTAAAGATCTATCTGCTCCTGACACTATCTTTTATTTGCCAACATCAATACCTATTTATGGGGATCAAGTAGCAGTTTTGCCAATTTTAATGGCGATATCCATTTTTCTACAACAGAAAATGTCTGGTGTACAAGCCCAAGCTCAACAGAAATATATGATGTATTTTATGACGGTATTCTTCTTCCTTTTATTTAACAGCTTTCCCTCCGGCTTAAATCTCTATTATACTTTATTCAATATCCTTACAATTATTCAGCAAAAATATTTTATACCTAAACCTGCTTCTCAATTAACTAGTAAACAATAGGGCTTTCATATTAAATGCTTGCTGGTATTGCTAATACCATCGCTGCTATTTCAACACCACAAGGTATTGGAGGTATCGCCGTTCTACGCATATCAGGACCAAGGTCTATTGAAATCGCTGAGCGGCTTACAAAAAAATCACGTAAAGATATTAAAACCCGCTACGCTCTATTTTCTCCGTTATACTCATCATTAGATCAGGAGATTGACCACGGGATAGTTATATACTACAAAAGCCCGGATTCTTACACAGGAGAAGATGTTGTTGAAATTTCCTGCCATGGGGGGATTGTTATAAGCAATGTTTTACTCGAAACTTGTATTGATTTAGGTTGCGACCTTGCTGAACCAGGAGAATTCACAAAGAGAGCATTTTTAAATGGAAAAATAGACCTAACTCAGGCTGAGTCAGTTGCGGGAATAATTTCATCAATAAGTAGACTCGGAGAGGAAATTAACTATAAAAACCTCCGGGGCAAACTCTCAAACAGATTAAACAGTATAAAGGAACGTTTATTACATCTTATAGCTATAATTGAGCTGGAATTGGATTTTTCTGAAGAGGAAATAGAACCAACTCCCATAGAAGAAATTAAATCCCAATTAGATTCTTTAATAGATATCTCTCAACGTCTAATTAACAGTTATCATACAGGTAGAATATTAACTGATGGAGCAATTGTCACAATTATTGGTGATACTAATGTGGGGAAATCAAGTATTTTAAACACCATTATTTCAGAAAAACGCGTTATTGTTTCTGAGGAACCTGGAACAACTCGTGATGCTATTGAAGTGTACTATCAAATAAATGGAATACCTTTAAGACTTTTTGATACAGCTGGAATTCGTTTACCCAAAGATACCGTTGAAAAATCCAGTATTGCTATTTCTAAGGAATTTATAGATAGGTCTGACCTAATTATTTGGGTTTTCAATGCAACAGATAAAATATCATATATCTTTGATAAAATTGATTCGCGAGATTTTAATTCTCCATTTATTCTTGTAATAAATAAAATTGATCTTGTGAATATCAATGAAATATTTAAAGACGTTAATTTTAATGGACTTAATCCAACTTTTGTATCCACTAAAACAGGCAAAAATATAAGGTTAATTGTAAGTAAAATTTTTAACCATTTATCTGTATCAGAAAAAACAATATCAAACGAGGTTTTTGTTACAAACGCCAGACAAAAAGATGCCATAGAAAATTGTGTTAAATCTCTCAAGCTTGCCCATAAATCAATTATTGAAGAAAAAGAGGGTGATCTTATTGCATTAGATTTGCGTGAAGCGCTAAGTCAAATTGATCGCATTTTAGGTATTACTACCGCTGATGAAATTATAAATAATGTTTTCTCAAATTTTTGCGTGGGAAAGTAGCTGTTTCACGTGAAACAATTTCAAACTATTGTCGTTGGTGGGGGTCATTCTGGCGTGGAAGCGTCTCTTGCGTCTGCACGAATTGGATTAAAAACCGCACTTGTTACTATTGATTTTTATTCAATAGCAAGAATGTCTTGCAATCCTGCAATTGGTGGATTAGCAAAAGGACATCTTGTTAGAGAAATTGATGCTCTTGGCGGAGAAATGGGTGTGGCATCAGATGCAACAGGTATCCAATTTAAAACCTTGAATAAGTCAAAAGGTCGTTCAGTCTGGTCTCCTCGAGCTCAAATTGATAAAATCAAATACACAACACTTATTCAGGGAATATTATTAAAAAATAACAATATTACTATTATTGAAGATGAGGTGGTTTCGTTCATTATCCACGGAAATATTATTAAAGGCGTTAAGTTACGTTCCGGAAAAAAAATATTTTCTGAAACCGTTATTCTTTCCTGCGGAACATTTCTTAATGGATTGGTTCACTTGGGTCGTAGAAAGATTAAATCAGGGAGAATGGGCGAAGAAGCGAGCGAAGGTATTACAGAGCACCTTGTTTCTCTCGGGTTTACAGCTGGAAGATTAAAAACGGGTACTCCACCTCGTATTAATAAAAACACTATCAACTATTCTGCATTAAAGTCTACATATGGCGACACTAATCCATTTCCATTTTCATTTAGAAATAAAAAGTTTTTTCCTCCAAATATCCCATGTCATATAGCTTATACCAATTCCATAACACATGAAGTCATCATGGAACATATCCACGAATCACCGATGTACTGTGGCGAAATCGAAGGTATAGGCCCACGGTACTGTCCGTCAATCGAAGATAAAGTAGTTAAATTTTCTGATAAACCTTTTCATCAATTGTTTCTTGAGCCCGAATGGCAGGGATCGGATCAGATTTATGCAAACGGTTTCTCTACTAGCTTACCCGAAAAAATACAGTTAAAAGCCCTAAGAACTATTAGTGGCTTAGAAGAGGTTGGGTTTATTCGCCCAGGTTATGCCATTGAATATGATTTTTTTCCGCCATCCCAATTAAAATCAACGCTTGAATCTAAAGATATAAAAGGTCTTTATTTTGCAGGTCAAATAAATGGTACATCAGGATATGAAGAAGCAGGAGCCCAAGGAATAATCGCTGGTATAAATTCGGCACAATATATAAATGGGGAGGAACCAATTGTTCTCTCTAGAGACCAGGCTTACATCGGAGTATTAATTGACGACCTTATAACAAAAGACACTATTGAACCGTACCGTATGTTCACCTCTAGAGCAGAGTTCAGATTGATGCTTCGCCATAGTAATGCCAATCGAAGATTATCAAGAATCGGTTTTGAGGTTGGCCTTCTATCTTCTGATGATTATCAATTTATTCTTAGTCAAATACAATTTGTCGATAAATATATTGATGCAATTAAATGTGCGTCTGTTCATAAAGATATCGCTAATCAATTATTACTATCCGTTGGTGAATCACCAATAAGAGAAAGAATTGCAGCATCAAATCTATTAAAACGTCCCAAAGTATGTATAAAACACCTTATCAATTATAATATATTATTACAACCAGATAAATGTCACCCTTCACATTTATCTCAAGAATTAATGGAGGAGGCAGAAACAACCATTAAATATGATGGATATATCAAGCGACAGGTTCGTCATGTCGCTTTTCTTAAAAAAAACGAAGGGATGAACATTCCAAACAATTTTGACTATCATTCGATTTCCGCCCTATCAAGTGAATCTAAAGAGAAGCTTATGTTTGTTCGCCCTGAGAATTTAGGACAAGCTTCAAGAATATCCGGTGTATCACCATCAGATATTTCTGTTCTTTCTGTTTTATTAGCAAACAAACAATGAGTGTTTCACGTGAAACAAGTGATTTGAAGCTTAGTAATCCATTATTTAACTATATTAAAAAACACTCACTTATAGTCAAATGGTTAAAATCATTCAAGCAAACAAATGGTGGGGCTCGTTTACTCAATGTTAATTTATCTTTAATACCAACATTAATTTTTCTACTATACGAAAAGTTTAAATTCCAAATCGTCTGCTTTGTTGACCCTGTTTATCCAGTTGAACTAATTAATCAAGAATTTACATATATAAAAAACACCGCTATCTCTTGTTTTCCCCCAATTACTTCAAGTTCTAATCCCACTTCTCCTGAAGTAAGATTTAGACAACAGGCTGTTGAATATCTTCTGGGCGGAAAGAAATCTATTTTAATTTGCTCAAAAGAATCATTTAATGATCTAATTAATATCAGCATTGATAAAAACAATCATAATAAGGGAATAGCTTTGTCGGTTGGCGAATCTCAGCCAATTACTTATTTAAAATCTTTGCTTTCACGTTGGAAATATGAAAATGTTGATACTACTGTATTGCCCGGACATTTTACCGTGAGGGGCTGCATCCTTGACGCTTACCAACCTTCTAAGAAATATCCTATAAGAATCGAGTTTGATGGAAACACAATATTTTCTATAAGACGCTTCGATCCTATTACTCAGATTTCATTAGACAATGACCATATTAGTAATACTCGGTTATTCCCACTATTTGAAAATCTCACCCCAAACAAAACTGGAATATCTAATAAAAATCTCTTATCAAATCATTGCTTAAGTTTAAACCTTGAGTTATCAGCTGGAGAACAAACATTTAACATTTCACCGACGAAATCTGATAATAACAAATTTATAGATCTCAGTTGTATATCCAAACTCAAACCTTCATCATCTCTTTTAGCAACAAAGGAGTTAATAGCACAAGATATTGAAAATTTTAATGTTAAGGTGTTTATATCTACAGAAGCATTAGCACAAGAAGAATATTTAAAGGATCGAATTGGGAATAAACCTGTCTACTTTTCATATCCATACGGCGACAGTTTTTTTAGTAAAAATCTTGGTGTTTCTCTTTATACATACCATCACATTGTTGGTAAGCCTAAGAAAAGGTTGTCGCCCTGGATTTTAAGTAGTAAACATAAAGTTAGTTACTCAAAAATTGATGACTTCAGCTGGAATGAGTTTCTTGTTCACGAAAATTATGGTATCTGCCGGTATCGAGGTCTTGAGAGTATAGAGACATCATGGGGAATTAAAGATTGTGTTGCTCTGAAATTTAAAGATAGCGGAAAAGTTTATGTTCCCACAGAAAACATTTCTCTTGTTCATAAATTTGTTAGTTCCAGCAGGAAAGCGCCCCCACTCTCCAGTCTTGGTTCTACTCAATGGGAAAAACAAAAGCAGCGTTCAAAAAAAACCGCTGAAAGGATAGTCAGCGAATTTATCTCCTTATATGCAAAAAGACGGAATGCTTTGGGATTTATTTTTTCTCATGATACCTCTCTACATTATGATCTTGAAAGTTCTTTTCCATATGAAGAAACAGAGGGTCAGATAAAAGCGTGGTATAAAATTAAAAGAGACATGGAGACATCCACCCCTATGGATAGGCTTTTATGTGGTGATGTAGGTTTTGGAAAAACAGAAGTTTCCATAAGAGCCACATTTAAAGCTTGTTATGATGAAAAACAGGTTGCGATCCTTACCCCAACAACTATCCTTGCAAATCAACATTATCTCACCTTTTCTGAACGTCTGTCTCCTTACGGCATCACAGTTGAACTTCTTTCAAGGTTCAGGACAAAAAACAGTCAAAAGGCTATTATCAACGATTTGTCTGAGGGAAAGATTGGTGTTGTCATTGGAACACACCGACTTTTATCTAAAGATGTAAAGTTTTTTGATCTTGGTCTTCTTATTATTGATGATGAGCACCGCTTTGGCGCACGTCACAAAGAAAAAATCAAACATATAAAAACCTCTGTTGATGTTTTATCAATGACGGCAACCCCTATACCAAGAACGCTCTATCTTTCTCTTGCTGGTGTTCGCAACATCTCAAAAATTGATACCCCGCCTGTTGAGCGTCTTCCGATTATTACTAAAATCGCACGAAAATCAGACAAAATAATATCCGAAGCCATAATGAAAGAAATTCGTAGAAACGGCCAGGTGTTTTTTATTCACAATAAGGTTTTAAATATTGATATAATCACAGAAAGACTACAAAAGCTTCTACCAGGCGTCACATTTTCCTACGCCCATGGGCAGATGGATGGAAGGTCGCTTGAAAAAACAATGGTAAACTTTCTAAACAGGAAATTTAATGTTCTTGTTTGTACAACTATAATTGAAGCGGGTATTGATCTACCCAACGTAAATACAATCATCATTAATAATGCTCATACGTTTGGTCTTTCTCAGCTATACCAGATACGCGGAAGAGTGGGAAGGGGTAATCTTCAGGCATATTGCTATCTTCTCCTCCCAACGCGGCATGGTGTTTCAACTGAAGCACGTTCAAGGTTAAGAACAATGGAAAATTATTCATACTTAGGTGCTGGTTATCATGTATCTATAAAGGATATGGAAATTCGAGGAGCTGGAAATATCTTCGGCATAGAACAGAGCGGACATATAAATACCATTGGTTTACATCTTTTTAATAAGCTTGTACGGGAAGAAATTGCTAAACAAAAAAATGAACCCGTGCCCGGTAAACGGGATGTTCAAATTTCAGTTGAAGGATCATCCTTAATCCCAAATGATTATATTTCTGATACATCAGAAAGGCTTATACTATACCGCCGACTTGGAAATGTCCAATCCACAGAAGAAGTTTTTTCTATTGGAAATGAAATAAGAGACCGTTATGGCCCCCTACCTCAAGCTGTAAATAGTCTGCTAATTTCCTCGCTTGTCTCCGTTTCCCCACATCATTACGGATTAAATCTAATTAATATCACATCTTCTGGAATATCTGCTGTTTTTAATAGAAAAAATACAACGTCTAAAATGTTAGATGCTTTTACAACGATACAAGATTTAATATTAGCTAAAGGAATCGAGCATATATTTAAAGAAACGAAAGATAATAACATAAAATTAAGAATTAACACTAACTCTTTACAAGATTCGCTTTCAATTACAAAATATCTCTTTGAAACAGAATTAAAAAAGGCATAATTTTTAGAACTATTTCGTCAAGAGGTACTTATGTTGTTTGAGAAACATCAAATATTACTCTTTTTATTGTGTACGTTACTAATAAGTTGTACTCAACAGAACAATGAAGATATCATTATAGTGAGCGTTAGCAATTCTTATCTAACACCTGAAACCTTTTTCAAGTTATATCCTGACATAAGTGCTAACTCAACCAAAGTTGAAATAGACCAACGATTGAATGGTTGGATTGAATCTGAGCTGCTTTATCAAGCTGCTTTAAATTTAGAACTTAACCGCGATGAAGTTCTTTCCCAAAAATTAGTTCAGTATCGTCGTGATCTTTTAGGAAATGCTTTTTTAAACCTTTATTTTGATGATTATCTTTCCGTTTCTACTGATGAAATAAGAGAATATTACCATGCAAACCGGATTGGTTTCAAAAGGAACAGCGAAGAGGCTCGTATTATTCATTTTGTTCTTAAAGATGAATCAACCGCATTTGATGTTAAAAATTCATTATTATCCTACGATGGTTCTATCAGACAATCTCTTCTTGAAAAGTATAATGTTGATATCGATATTGTTTCTGAATCTTCTATCATTCCTCAGCTAAAGTACCATTTATTTGGGAAACATATTAAATCAAAGGGCGTATTTGGACCTTACAAAACAGATTACGGATATCACATTGTAGAAATTTTAGATCGGTATCTTAAAAATAGCTATATAGGAATTGACAGGGTTTATGATGACATAGTACATCGCATATTAGAACAAAAACGAGAATTATTATACACCGCTTTGATAGACAGCCTTAAGAATTCCTATGGTGTTTCCATAAATAAAACAATTATAGATGAGTACAAATAATGTCACACAGATTTTTTAAACATTTACATATTTTCATAATAACTCTGTTATTCCTACCGTTAGCTTCTACTTATTCTCAAGAAAATATAATAGATGGAATTGCTGCCATTATTGGCGACCAAATCGTTCTAAAAAGTGATGTTTTACAAATTGTACAGATGGCAGCAATCGAGAGAAAAATTGATCCATCAAACCAAGAGGAAATCTCTCGCCTTCAAAATCAAGCTTTGCAAAACCTAATAGATCAAAAAATTATACTTGAAATTGCAGAAGCGGAAAGTATTGAAGTCAAGGAAAGAGAGATAGACACAGCCTTAGAACAGTATATAAACTCAATTGTTTCACAGGCTGGCTCTGAAAATCGTGTTGAGGAAATGGTTGGTAAATCACTAAGACAGTTAAAAAGGGAACTCTGGTCTGATATTAAGGATCAATTGGTTATTGAACGTTTTCGAGAAACAATAATTACAGAGATAACTTTAACTAAAAATGAGGTGGAAGATTTTTATTATCAATATAAAGACAGCCTTTCTGCATTGCCTACTTTATATAATCTTCAACACATCATTTTTAAGATAAAACCGGGGGGGAAATCCAAGAGTGAAAATTATCATAAAATAGAAATGATTAGAGAAAGAATTCTCCGCGGGGAGAATTTTTCTGAAATTGCAAAAAAACATTCACAAGATCCGGGTTCAGCCAAATTTGGAGGTGAGTTGGGTTTTGTTGAGAGAGGTACTTTTGTTCCTAATTTCGAAGAAGTTGCTTTTTCATTACAGGAAAATGAAATCAGTGAAATTGTTGAAACTCCATTTGGATATCACATTATTCAACTTTTAGAGAGGAGGGGAGATAAAGTTAATGTTCGTCATATTTTGATAGTACCCCAACCAAGCAATGAGGACATAGACAGTTTATATGCCTTTATCTCATCTGTTCGTGATAGTATTATTGAAACCGATGACTTTGAAACATTTGCTAAAAATTACCATGAAGGTCCTTTATTAAATGATGCCAACGGTAATCTTGGGTGGATAAATCCACAAACTTTTCTTTTTCCTGAAATTGCCAAAGTTTTGTCAAGATTAAAAATAAACGAAATATCCTATCCAATTCGCTCTAAAAACAGTTATCACCTGGTTCGAATTATTGATAGAAGAGAAGGAGGTTCACCAGACTTAGAAAGACATTGGACTGAAATAGAAAATATTGCTTTAATGAATAAACGAAATGATTATTTTAATAATTGGATAAGTAAAGCAAGAAAAAATATATTTGTAGAAAAATACGTTTCAGAAACATCCTATTAAACTTTACTTTATTATTAAC
>JACKQG010006106.1_pt1 | contig 12932 bp, 8 predicted proteins | sample 8237621 | NCBI WGS metagenome assembly JACKQG01 (sample SAMN15677084, study PRJNA649215) | marine metagenome | biome: marine; feature: Black Sea; material: saline water; isolation source: suspended particulate matter (SPM) from the Black Sea western gyre | collected 2013-06-09/2013-06-10 | depth...
GTCTGCGCTTCGCTATTCGCGAAGGTGGCCGGACCGTCGGTGCTGGCGTCGTCGCATCGATTGTCGAATAAGAGTGTTTGTATCTGTCGTTTGCGCGGGCCGTATTTGCGGTTCGCGCAGTCGATTTTTGTTTAGTGCGCGTTTAGGGGCATAGCTCAGTTGGTAGAGCGACGGTCTCCAAAACCGTAGGTCGCGGGTTCGAACCCTGCTGCCCCTGCCATCTTCCGGTGGTTTCGGTTGACGGTCCTTGTAAACGCGAAAAGGTTGCTTAAGTTATGGCGAAGATTAACCCGGCCCAGTTCATTCAGGAAGTGCGACAGGAAACGTCCAAGGTGACGTGGCCTACCCGCAGGGAGACAGGTGTCTCTACGGCGATGGTTTTTGTCATGGTTATCCTGGCTGCACTGTTCTTTTTTCTGGTCGATCAATTGATGGCTTTTGGTGTTCGCATGATTTTTGGGCTGGGAGGTTAAGCGTGGCAATTCGCTGGTACGTCATTCACGCCTATTCCGGCTTCGAGCAGAAGGTCGCTTCTTCCATTGAAGAGCAGGCCGAACAGGCCGGCATGGCCGATATGTTTGAACAGGTTCTGGTGCCGGTCGAGGAAGTCGTCGAGATGCGCCGTGGGGCGCGGGTTGCGGCTGAACGCAAGTTCTTCCCGGGCTATGTCCTGGCTAAGATGGAAATGACCGACGAAACATGGCATCTGGTCAAGAATACACCGAAGGTCACAGGCTTTTTGGGTTCAGGTGGACGTCCTTCACCAATCACCAATGCCGAAGCCGAACGTATTTTGCATCAGGTGCAGGAAGGTATCGAGCGTCCGAAACCTTCCGTTCTGTTTGAAGTTGGTGAACAGGTTCGTGTTTGCGATGGTCCGTTTAATTCGTTTAACGGCCTCGTTGAAGATGTTGATGAAGAGCGTGCAAGGCTCAAGGTGGCGGTTTCCATCTTTGGTCGGGCGACGCCTGTGGAACTCGAATATTCACAGGTCGAAAAACTCTAGATCAAACTGCATTTAATTAAATGCAGATAGTTTGATCGCAATGAAAGAGTTAGGGCAACTTATCTGCGTTAAAGAAAACGCAGGTTGCCCTAATTGACAATAACCGTGTGGGAGGTCAGCCATGGCCGCACCACACACTCAAGCTTAAGCAAGATTATTGAGGAATTAAAATGGCTAAGAAGATTAAAGGCTATGTTCGGCTGCAAGTGCCGGCAGGACAAGCCAACCCGTCACCCCCGATTGGCCCCGCGCTGGGCCAGGCTGGGCTGAATATCATGGAATTCTGCAAGGCGTTTAACGCCCAGACCCAGAACATGGAACAGGGTATGCCTATTCCGGTCGTCATTACCGCTTACGCCGATGCGACCTTTGAATTCATCACCAAGACCCCGCCTGCCAGCTTCTACTTGAAGAAGGCTGCGAAAGTTCAAAAGGGTTCTGGGGTCCCAAACCGTGAACTCGTCGGCAAGGTGACCATGGCCCAGGTCCGCGAAATTGCGGAATTGAAGATGGTCGATCTAAACGCCAACGACATGGACGCCGCCTGCCAGATGATAAAAGGCTCGGCCCGCTCCATGGGCATAGAAGTGGTGGGATAGCAAAATGGCAAAGCATGGCAAGCGCTACACCAACGCGCATGAAAAAATTGAACGCGGCACCTTCTACGAATTGGCCGATGCGGTTAAGATCGTCAAGGACAACGCCAGCACCAAATTCGATGAAACCATCGAAATAGCCTTGAACCTGGGCGTCGATCCCAAGCACGCCGACCAAATGGTCCGTGGCGTCGTCTCGTTGCCTCATGGTACCGGTAAAACTTTGCGTGTTGCCGTTTTCGCCAAGGGTGACAAGGTTAAGGAAGCCGAAGATGCAGGCGCCGATATCGTCGGCTCTGACGATCTGGCTGACAAGATCAAGAAGGGCGAAATCGATTTCGACCGTTGTATCGCGACCCCCGACATGATGGCCGTTGTCGGTCAACTCGGCAAGGTGCTGGGCCCCAAAGGCCTGATGCCGAACCCGAAACTGGGTACCGTGACAATGGATGTCGCCACTGCGGTCAAGGACGCCAAGGGTGGCCAGATCGAATTCCGTGTCGAAAAGGCGGGCATCATTCACGCCGGTGTTGGCAAGGCCAGTTTCTCGGTCGATGCAATCCGCGAGAATATTTCGACCTTCGTAAACGCGATTCATAAAGCCAAACCGACCGGTGTCAAAGGCACGTACATGCAGCGGGTGTCAATCAGTTCGTCCATGGGACCCGGCGTTAAAGTGAATATTGGTAGCCTGGCTGGCTCCTGATTTAAGAATTCCAATCGCCGGTAATGGCGGTTGGTTAGGGGGCTGACTATTTAGCCTCCGACCTGTCCAAGACCGTAGGTGAAGGCCAAGCAAACGTTGCAGGGCCATCGTAATGGAAATTTCCGCCTGCACAGACAGTGCAAAAACCGTTTTTTGGACGCCAATGTGCGTCCCTGTAACGGCTGAACTGGCGCACTGGGCAGGCTTACCGATCCTTATCGAACGTTTTGATAAGGATCATAAGTCCAACGGTTTCCGATCCGCATTCAAGCGGGGAGGAACCAAAGAAGCTGGAGACAAGACAGTGGACCGAGGACAAAAAGAAGAACTGGTTGCTTCAATGCATCAGACCTTCGAGGACTCCGCCATGGTCGTCGTCACCCATTACAGTGGGATGACGGTTGCCGAAATGGGGGATCTTCGCAGTCAGATGCGCGAAGCTGGTGCCAGTTTTAAAGTCACCAAGAATCGGCTCACGCGGCGTGCTCTTGAGGGCACGGATTACAGTCCCCTAAGCGACATGTTCACCGGACCGACGGCTATTGCCTATTCGAGCGACCCGGTAGCTGCCGCCAAAGTGGCTGTTAAATTCGCTAAGAAAAACGACAAACTGATTGTGCTTGGTGGCGCTCTTGGTAAAGACCTTCTCGATGTTAATGGCGTAAAGGCTCTTGCCAGCCTGCCAAGCCTCGATGAGTGTCGCGCCAAGATCGTCGGCATGATCAACACCCCCGCAACCCGTATCGCCGGTATCCTTCAGGCCCCGGGTGGACAGGTTGCGCGTGTGATTGGTGCAAGAGCAGCACAAGGCGAAGCCGCTTAAAACAAACCGATTCTTATAACTCGATTACGACAGTTCAAGCCCAAGGAGATATGTTAAAATGGCTAATCTAGATCAGATCGTTGAAGATCTTTCGAGCCTGACCGTCATGGAGGCGGCCGAGCTTTCTACCCTTCTCGAAGAAAAATGGGGCGTCTCTGCTGCCGCTCCGGTTGCTGCTGCCGCTGGCCCTGCCGCCGCCGGTGGTGAAGCCGCTGAAGAACAGTCCGAATTTGAAGTTGTCCTTGCCGCTTTTGGCGACAAGAAGATCAACGTCATTAAGGAAGTTCGCGGCATCACTGGCTTAGGGTTGAAAGAAGCCAAGGAATTGGTTGAAGCAGCACCGAAGTCGGTCAAGGAAGGCCTTAAGAAGGAAGAAGCCGAGGAAATCAAGAAAAAGCTGGAAGAAGCCGGCGCCACGGTCGAACTCAAGTAAGGACTGGCCTGCTTTTGCAGGCCGGAAAACATTTCTGACATGCCGGCGGTTAGTTTTTTGCTAACCGTCGGTAAGTCAGCTTCGATCAACCTGCATTTATGTAAACGCAGGTTGCGCTTAAAGGATTGCACACATCCTATTCAGATAGGCCTTACCGAGGCCGGGAACATGGATGTGCTTGCCTCAAAGGGGTTCGTCGCGCTAGCGATGGCGGGCCCCAGGGAATTGAAGACGGAACTTGATTGACTGCGGTGGTCAATCACAGATCTGTCTCAGGACAAGTAAGTCGTAGGGAAAACTTGTAATGGATCAGTCCTATACGGGTCGCAAGCGCGTACGTAAATTTTTTGGTAAATTAAAAGAAATCACACCGATGCCGAACCTCATTGAGGTTCAGAAGGCGTCATATGACAAATTCTTCCGCACGGATATGAACGCGGAGGAGCGCAAAATCAGTGGTTTGGAAGCCGTCTTCAAGTCGGTTTTCCCGATTAAGGATTTCTCCGAACGCGGCACCCTTGAATATGTCGATTTTCATTTTGAGGAGCCGAAGTACGACGTTGAGGAATGTCAGCAGCGTGGCATGACCTACGCCGCCCCCTTGAAGGTAACCCTGCGCCTGCTGGTGTGGGATATTGACGAGGAAACCGGTGCCCGCTCCATTCTCGACATCAAGGAACAAGACGTCTACATGGGCGATATGCCGCTGATGACCAATAACGGCACCTTTGTCGTTAATGGCACCGAGCGCGTCATCGTCTCGCAGATGCACCGTTCGCCCGGCGTCTTTTTCGACCACGATAAAGGCAAGACCCATTCGTCTGGAAAATTCCTGTTCGCTGCTCGCGTTATTCCCTACCGCGGTTCCTGGCTGGACTTTGAATTTGATGCCAAGGACCTGGCTTTTGTTCGTATTGATCGCCGTCGCAAGCTGCCGGTTACAACCCTGCTTATGGCTTTGAACAACGAAAAGACAGACAGGCTGATCGCCAAGCGCGAAAAAGATGGCAAGACCGTCGAAGCTGCTGAAAAAGAAGGCATGTCGCCTGAGCAAATCCTGGCCATGTTCTACGACAAGGTTCTCTATACGCGGGCCAAGAATGGCTGGCGCACCCCGTTTGAAAGTGAAAGCATGCGCGGTGTGAAGTTGACCAGCGATCTGGTCAACGCAAAGACCGGCAAGGTCGTTGCTGAAACAGGCACCAAGATGACCCCGCGGCTGCTCAAGCAGCTGGCTGATAAGGGTATGAAAGAACAGTTGGTCAACGATGCCGATCTGATCGGACGTTATCTGTCGGGTGACCTGTTCAATGAACTCTCTGGTGAAATTTATGCCGAAGTCGGTGCTGAAATCACTGAAGAGCTGCTCGAAACTCTTTCAGAAGCCAAAATAGATGAAATCTCGACCCTGGCGATTGATCACGTCAATGTGGGGCCCTACATCCGCAACACTCTGGCCGTTGACAAAAACACCAGCCGCGAGGAAGCGCTGATCGATATATATAGGGTCATGCGTCCGGGCGAACCGCCGACGCTGGAAACAGCAGAAGCGCTTTTCAACAGTTTGTTCTTTGATTCCGAACGCTACGACCTTTCATCGGTCGGTCGCGTCAAGATGAACGCCCGCATGGGATTTGAAACCGAAGATACGGTGCGTGTTCTGCGCAAAGAAGACATCATGGCCGTTGTCAAAACCCTGGTAGACCTGAAAGATGGCCGTGGTGAAATTGATGATATTGATCATCTTGGCAATCGCCGGGTTCGCTCTGTCGGCGAGTTGATGGAAAACCAGTACCGTGTTGGCTTGCTTCGCATGGAACGTGCTATTCGCGAACGCATGAGCTCTGTCGATATCGACACCGTCATGCCCCATGATCTGATCAACGCCAAACCGGCAGCTGCGGCAGTTCGCGAATTCTTTGGTTCTTCGCAACTTTCACAGTTTATGGATCAGACCAACCCGCTTTCGGAAATTACCCACAAGCGCCGTCTTTCGGCTCTTGGACCGGGCGGTTTGACCCGTGAGCGCGCCGGCTTTGAAGTGCGTGACGTTCACCCAACCCATTATGGCCGCATTTGCCCCATTGAGACGCCTGAAGGCCCGAATATTGGCCTGATTAACTCACTGGCGACATTCGCCCGGGTTAATAAGTACGGCTTTATCGAAACACCGTATCGCAAGGTCGAAAAAGACAAGGTGACGGAAGAGGTCGTCTATATGTCGGCCATCGAAGAAGGGCGCTACATCATCGCCCAGGCCAATGAGGAAATTAACGCCAAGGGCAAGTTCGTCCAGGAACTGGTCAGTTGCCGTAAAGGTGGCGACTTCGTGATGGCGCTTCCCGGGCAGGTCGAATTCATGGACGTTTCGCCCAAGCAACTGGTCTCGGTTGCTGCGGCGCTCATTCCGTTTCTTGAAAACGATGATGCCAACCGCGCCTTGATGGGATCGAACATGCAACGCCAGGCGGTGCCTTTGTTGCGCGCTGCTGCCCCCATCGTCGGTACCGGCATGGAAGCGAAGGTCGCCCGGGATTCCGGTGCCACCATCGTCGCCAAACGTTCTGGCGTGATCGATCAGATCGACGCCACACGTATCGTTGTCCGGGCTACAGAAGAAACGTCTCATTCGGCGGCTGGTGTCGATATCTACAATCTTCTCAAGTTCCAGCGTTCCAACCAGAACACCTACCTGCATCAGCGTCCGCTGGTAAAGGTTGGCGATATGGTTAGCGCCGGTGACACCATTGCCGACGGTCCGTCGACCGAATTTGGTGAACTGGCCCTGGGTCGTAACGTGCTGGTCGCGTTCATGCCCTGGAATGGTTACAACTTCGAGGATTCGATCCTGATTTCCGAACGTATCGTCAAGGATGACGTCTTTACGTCCATCCATATCGAAGAATTCGAAGTCATGGCTCGTGATACCAAACTTGGCCAGGAAGAAATCACCCGTGATATTCCTAACGTTGGTGAAGAAGCCCTGAAAAATCTCGATGAAGCCGGTATTGTTTACATCGGTGCCGAGGTTACACCGGGCGATATTCTGGTTGGTAAAGTGACGCCAAAGGGTGAGAGCCCGATGACACCGGAAGAAAAACTGCTACGCGCCATCTTCGGCGAGAAAGCATCCGATGTTCGTGATACGTCCTTGAAACTGCCGCCGGGTGTTGCCGGTACGGTCATCGAAGTGCGTGTGTTCTCGCGGCGCGGCGTTGATAAGGACGAACGCGCCCTGGCGATTGAACGTTCGGAAGTCGAACGTCTGGCCAAGGATCGTGATGATGAACGTGCCATTCTGGAGCGTAGTTTCCTGTCCCGTTTGACCGCCCTGTTGCTTGGCAAGAAGGCTGTTGGTGGACCCAAGGATCTGAAATCCGGCACCAAGATCACCCAGGAAATTCTGGACGGCTTCACCGCCGGTCAAAATTCCCAGATCATTGTTGCCAATGACAAGGTGATGAAAGACGTCGAAGAACTGAAGAAACACTTCGAAGAAAGCATCGCCGTCCTGCAAGCCCGTTTCGACAACAAGGTTGACAAGCTGCAACGCGGTGACGACCTGTCACCGGGCGTCATGAAAATGGTCAAGGTTTTCATTGCTGTTAAGCGCAAACTGCAGCCTGGTGATAAAATGGCCGGGCGTCATGGTAACAAGGGTGTTATTTCGCGCATCGTTCCTGTTGAAGACATGCCTTATCTGGATGACGGACAGCCTGTCGATATCGTCCTCAATCCATTGGGCGTGCCATCACGTATGAACGTTGGCCAGATTTTGGAAACCCATCTGGGTTGGGCAAGCGCCAAGCTGGGTGAGCAGATCGGCGAGATGCTCGATGTCGTGGGTCAGGATGTTGATTTGAAGGCATTGCGCGCCAAGCTCAAAGACGTCTACGGCGATGATTCTTACAAAAACCTGATTGCCCAGTTGAACGACGAGGATGTCGTTGAAATGTCAGGCAATCTGCGGCCGGGTGTTCCGATGGCGACACCGGTATTTGATGGTGCCCATGAAGTCGACATCAATGAAATGTTGACCAAGGCCGGTCTCGATACTTCGGGGCAGATGACCCTGGTTGATGGTCGTACTGGTGAAACTTTCGACCGCAAGGTGACGGTGGGCTACATTTACATGCTCAAGCTGCACCATCTTGTTGACGATAAGATCCATGCCCGCTCAATCGGGCCATACTCGCTTGTTACCCAGCAACCGCTTGGTGGTAAGGCGCAGTTTGGTGGTCAGCGCTTCGGTGAAATGGAAGTGTGGGCACTCGAAGCCTATGGCGCTTCCTATACCCTGCAGGAAATGCTGACAGTTAAATCCGATGACGTATCGGGCCGCACCAAGGTTTATGAAGCTATCGTCCGTGGTGATGACAGCTTCGAAGCCGGTATTCCTGAATCATTCAACGTCCTGGTCAAGGAACTGCATTCCCTTGGCTTGAACGTCGAACTGCATTAATCGCCCAAAGCGTACTCAAGGAGAAATCGATATGAACGAATTGATGAAAGTTTTTGGGCAGGTCAGCGGCACACAGCAGTTTGACCACATCCGTATCTCGATCGCCTCGCCCGAGCGCATTCGCTCGTGGTCCTTCGGTGAGATCAAGAAACCGGAAACCATTAACTACCGAACCTTCAAGCCCGAAAGGGATGGTCTGTTCTGTGCCCGTATTTTTGGCCCGACCAAGGATTACGAATGCTTGTGCGGCAAATACAAGCGCATGAAGTACAAGGGCATTACCTGCGAGAAGTGCGGCGTTGAAGTGACGCTGCAAAAAGTTCGTCGTGAACGCATGGGTCACATCGAACTGGCTTCGCCGGTCGCCCATATCTGGTTCATGAAGTCGCTGCCTTCGCGTATCGGCTTGTTGCTGGACATGACGCTCAAAGATCTGGAGCGGGTTCTGTATTTCGAAAACTATGTCGTTGTTGAACCCGGCCTGACACCGCTGAAGTTGCATGAACTGCTTTCAGAAGATGCTTATCAGAACGCCGTCGATGAATACGGCGATGATAGTTTCAGTGTCGGCATCGGTGCCGAGGCGATCCGCAAAATGCTGGAAGCCATCGAGCTTGAAGAAGAGCTGGCGGTCCTGCGGGTTGACCTTAAGGAAACCAATTCTGAAGCCAAGCGCAAAAAATTCGTCAAGCGTCTGAAGCTGATCGAAGCGTTTATCGCTTCGGGGGCGCGTCCCGAATGGATGATCCTGGAAGTTATTCCGGTCATTCCGCCGGAATTGCGTCCACTGGTTCCTCTTGATGGGGGCCGTTTTGCGACTTCAGATCTGAACGATCTATACCGTCGCGTCATCAACCGTAACAACCGTCTGAAAAGGTTGATTGAATTGCGTGCGCCGGAAATCATTGTTCGCAATGAAAAGCGTATGCTGCAGGAATCTGTCGATGCCCTGTTTGATAACGGTCGTCGTGGTCGTGCTATCACCGGCGCCAACAAGCGTCCGCTGAAATCGCTTTCCGACATGCTGAAAGGCAAGCAGGGTCGTTTCCGTCAGAACCTGCTTGGCAAGCGCGTCGATTATTCCGGTCGTTCGGTTATCGTTGTTGGTCCTGAACTGAAATTGCATCAGTGCGGGTTGCCCAAGAAGATGGCCCTGGAACTGTTCAAGCCGTTTGTCTATTCCAAACTCGAACTCTACGGCTTGGCGACGACCATCAAGGCCGCCAAACGGATGCTCGAGAAGGAACGTCCCGAAGTCTGGGATATCCTTGAAGAAGTCATTCGTGAGCATCCGGTCATGTTGAACCGTGCGCCGACCCTTCATCGTCTCGGCATTCAGGCTTTCGAGCCGGTCCTGATTGAAGGTAAGGCAATCCAGTTGCATCCGCTGGTCTGTGCCGCCTTTAACGCCGATTTCGATGGTGATCAAATGGCTGTCCATGTTCCGTTGTCTCTGGAAGCCCAGCTTGAAGCCCGGGTCCTGATGATGTCGACCAATAACATCCTCAGCCCGTCCAACGGCAAGCCGATCATCGTTCCTTCGCAGGATATTGTTCTTGGCCTGTATTACCTGACCATGATCCGTGATGACGAGAAAGGCGAGGGCATGGCCTTTATCAACGTCAGTGAAATTCAGCATGCGCTGGATTCCGGCGTTGTCTCGCTACATGCCAAAATCCAGTGTCGTTATGAAACGGTCGATCAGGATAACAAGCCGGTTACGACCCGTGTTGAATCAACACCGGGGCGGATGCTGCTTGCTGAAATCCTGCCGCGCAACCCTAACATTCCGCTGTCCCTGATTAACCAGTTGCTGACCAAGAAAGAGGTCTCCAACGTCATCGACCAGGTTTATCGTCATTGCGGTCAGAAAGAGACCGTCATCTTTGCAGATAAGATGATGGGTCTCGGTTTCAGCAATGCCTGCAAGGCCGGCATCTCCTTTGGTAAGGATGATCTTGTTATTCCTGACGCCAAGGAAATTCTGGTTAGCTCGACCGAAGGGAAAGTCAAGGAATACGAGCAACAGTATCAGGATGGCCTGATTACCCAGGGCGAGAAATACAACAAGGTTGTCGATGCCTGGTCTCACTGCACCGACCAGGTTGCCGACGCCATGATGAAACGTATTTCGACACCTGAAAAAGGTGAACAGGTTAATGCCGTATACATGATGGCGCACTCCGGTGCGCGTGGTTCGGCTGCCCAAATGAAGCAGCTTGCCGGTATGCGTGGCCTGATGGCCAAGCCGTCCGGTGAAATCATCGAAACGCCGATCATTTCCAACTTCAAGGAAGGCCTGTCGGTTCTCGAATACTTCAACTCGACCCATGGTGCCCGTAAGGGGCTCGCTGATACGGCGCTTAAGACGGCTAACTCCGGTTATCTGACCCGTCGTCTTGTCGATGTGGCGCAGGATTGCATCATTGTTGAAGATGATTGCAAAACCAAAGCTGGCCTGATCACCCGCGCGGTGGTTGAAGGGGGCGAGATTGTTTCGACCATGTCAGAACAAATCCTTGGCCGTACCACGGCTGAAGATGTCATTGATCCGGCCAAGGGCGATGTCCTGGCCAAGGCGAACACGCTACTTGATGAAGAAACATCGCTGATCATCGAAAAGGCTGATGTGGAAACCGTCAAGGTTCGTTCCGTTCTGACGTGCGAAACGGTGATTGGCACCTGTGCATCCTGTTATGGCCGCGATTTGTCTCGTGGTACGCGGGTAAATCCAGGTGAAGCGGTTGGTGTTATTGCCGCCCAGTCCATTGGTGAACCTGGTACCCAGCTGACCATGCGGACATTCCACATTGGGGGTGCTGTTACCGGTGGTGGTGAGATCTCGAAGATTGAAGCTGCTGGCGACGCCAAGATTCAGCTCAAAAACTGCTCGACTGTTAAAGACAGTACCGGTGGCCTTGTCGTTATGAGCAGGAATGCTGAATTGAACCTGATTGATGAAAAAGGTCGCGAACGTGCCCGCCACCGTCTGCCTTATGGTTCTAAATTGCTGGTCAAGGACAACACCAAGGTTGAACGCGGCACCAAGATGGCCGAATGGGATCCGTACACCCTGCCGATTATCTCCGAGAAAAACGGCATCGTGAACTATGTCGATATGATCGAAGGCTTGTCCATGGACGAGCGCGTTGATGATGCCACCGGCATTGCCTCGAAAGTGGTTATTGACTGGAAGTCACAGCCCAAGGGTGCGGAATTGAAACCGCGTATTACCTTGCGTGACAAGAAGGGCGAAGTGGTAATGATCGAGAAAGATCAGGAAGCCCGTTATTTCCTCTCGGTCGATGCCATTCTGTCCGTCGAGAACGGTCAGGAAATCCACGCCGGTGACGTGCTTGCACGTATTCCGAAGGAATCGGCCAAAACCCGTGACATTACCGGTGGTTTGCCGCGTGTGGCAGAACTGTTTGAAGCCCGCAAACCCAAGGATTTTGCCATTATCAGTGAGATCGTTGGTCGTGTCGAATTCGGCAAGGACTACAAGAACAAGCGTCGCATCGTTGTTGTTCCGACCGAAGATGGGTTGGAGCCTCACGAGTATCTGGTTCCCAAGGGCAAGCACATCAGTGTTCAGGAAGGCGACTATGTGGAAGTCGGTGACGCGCTGATGGATGGCAACCCTGTACCCCATGATATCCTTCGGGTTCTGGGCGTTGAAGCACTTGCCGATTACCTGATCAAGGAAATCCAGGACGTCTATCGTTTGCAGGGTGTGAAGATCAACGACAAGCACATCGAGGTTATTGTTCGCCAGATGCTGCAAAAAGTTGAAATCACCAACGGTGGTGAAACCACTTACCTGATTGGCGAACTGGTTGATCGTATGGAATTTGAAGCTGAAAATGCTAAAACCAAGAAGGAAGGCGGCAAGCAGGCGACGGCCGTTCCGGTTCTGCAGGGTATTACCAAAGCCAGCTTGCAGACCAAGTCCTTTATTTCGGCTGCATCCTTCCAGGAAACAACGCGGGTTCTGACTGAAGCTGCCGTGTCAGGCAAGATCGATAACCTGATCGGCCTCAAGGAGAATGTCATTGTTGGTCGTCTCATTCCGGCTGGTACCGGTAGTGTGATGAACCAACTGCGTCAGGTTGCTACTTCCCGTGATGAGGAATTGGAAAAATTGGCGGCCAAGAACGCTCCCAAGGCGATTGCTCCCGATGCGGTGGAAGAGACTCCGCCAGCGCCTGAAGGAGAGTAAAAACCGTTGGTAAATCCCGGAACATCTGCTTCGGGTAACGAATGAAAAGGCGGCGTTTGGAGCGATTCTCTCCGAACGCCGCTTTTTTACATCAAGGCCAAAAGCAATCTTTTTGAAAGCGGCGGAAAACTCCCAAAAAAACTGCAATTCTTTTGCTTGACTGGGGGTGGGCGTCTCACTAGTATCCGGCTTCCTCCGCGGGGGTCTGGTGGTAAACCGTTTCGGTTTAGACGCAGACTCCTTGGGAAAGTTAAAATTTTGGTCTTTGGGTCCATCCGGGCTGCGACAAAAAGTCCGCCGGTTGGCTTGTTTGTTTCCTCTAAAGATGAGGGGACGATTTGTGTTACGGGGTTTTTGAGCCCGAAACACTGGTTTTTAAGGTGATTTTAGGAATGCCGACAGTTAATCAACTCGTTCGTAAGCCTCGCAAAGTGCCGGTCGAGCGGACCAAGGTACCGGCGCTGGAAGCCTGCCCGCAAAAGCGTGGCGTTTGCACCCGCGTCTACACGACGACCCCGAAAAAGCCGAACTCGGCGCTTCGTAAAGTCGCCCGTGTTCGTTTGACCAATGGTTTTGAAGTAACCAGCTACATTCCGGGCGAAGGTCATAACCTGCAGGAACACTCTGTCGTCCTGCTTCGCGGTGGTCGCGTCAAGGATCTTCCCGGTGTTCGTTATCACATCATTC
>JACKQG010006107.1_pt1 | contig 12931 bp, 9 predicted proteins | sample 8237621 | NCBI WGS metagenome assembly JACKQG01 (sample SAMN15677084, study PRJNA649215) | marine metagenome | biome: marine; feature: Black Sea; material: saline water; isolation source: suspended particulate matter (SPM) from the Black Sea western gyre | collected 2013-06-09/2013-06-10 | depth...
TGCACGTCCAGCCCAATCAAACAGCGGAAGACATAATAAACGGCTGATAACGTAATCGCATACACTGCATTGATGCTGCCCTTTTGTTGTGGCGCAGACCCACTGAAATCCACGATGGCCCGATCTCCGTCGATCTTTACCCGCACTTTAATGAGCACCGGCTCTGCGCTGATGCCATCGTTATCCATGAAATCGCTAAAGGTGTATTCCCCATCGGGAAGTTCTTTTAGAAGTCGACGAGTCATGCGCTCGGTGTATTCCAACATGCCATCCATATAATGGTTGACTTCAACATGTCCATATTCTGCGGCCATGTCACTAAGGCGCTGCGCCCCACGCTGGTTTGCCCCAATTTGTGCGTTCAGGTCGCCGAGGCGCTCTGCGGGTGTGCGCACATTGGCCAACAATAAATTTATGGCAGCCTGGTTTATCTCTCCAGCCGAAACCAATTTGATCGGCGGGATGATGATGCCCTCCTGGTAGATCTCGCGTGCTATTGGCATCGAGCCAGGGGTCATACCGCCTACATCGGCATGATGGGCGCGTGAGGCTACGAAACCAAAGAGTATCGACGAGTCTGGTGAACCAATCAAAACGGGAGATACGAGTGTTATGTCAGGCAAATGGGTGCCGCCGCGGAAGGGATCGTTGAGTGCGATCACATCACCGGCTTGCATATCTGGGAAATCACGGATGGCTGCTTCAACCGAGAGCGGCATAGAACCTAAATGCACGGGGATATGGGCAGCCTGGGCGATCATGCGACCTTTGACGTCGAAGAGTGCGCAGGAATAATCGCGCCGCTCCTTGATATTGGGGGAATAGCTGGCTCTGCGCAGCACTGCGCCCATTTCTTCAGCGATGGCGGCGAAACGATGTTTGAATACTTCGAGACGGATGGGGTCGTAGGATGTTGGAGAGTGGATGTTGGACATTGGAAGTGGGGGGCTGGATAGTAGAAATTGGAGATTAGATTTCAATAACCAAGCTCGATAAATAAATTCAAATATTGATCAACTGAAGCAGAGTCTGCTGCACTGATCAGAATGGTTGTATCGTCGCGCACGACAATTGCCGGTCCGTGGAGTTGGTTGCCGGGTTGCAGCAATTCGCCTCGATAGAAAGGGATATCTTTTGTTCCATCAGTGAAGATCACCGGGCGCTGGTCGATCAAGGCTATTGATGGGTCGGATGTTCCCTGAGGTTGGCTCTGTATTTGGGGAGATGGAACTTGGCCAACGGCCCGTACTCGCAAATTGACAATCTCAATTTCTCCGCCAGGCCGAGCATAGCCATAAGCGTGTTGATGGGCCTTGTGGAACTCTGCGACGAAATTTTCTTCAAAGGGAATATTGAGTTCGTACGATTGCCCACGATAACGCATGTCAAGCGATTGCTGCAGCAGAATGTTCTCTTCAGCTATGCCTTCGTTGCGTATATCGTCGTTGCCGTTCTTGATCAAAGGTCTGAATCTGGTCATGATCTCTTCGATGGGGCAATCTCCGGCGAGCATGACGGTTTGCGTATAGTCCTTAATGACATCGGCCGCCAGCATGCCAAAGGCCGAAAATGTCGAGGCAAAAGGTGAAATCAGAACTTCAGGAATGCGAAGCCTGCGGGCTAAATCAGTGGCATGCAGTCCTCCGGCTCCCCCAAAAGAGAGCAATATAAAGTCGCGTGGATCGTAGCCGCGTTCTACAGAGATCACTCGCAAAGCGCGTTCCATGTGCGCGTTGGCAATCTCGATTACGCCCAGGGCAGTTTCAACGGGCGTTAAACCCAACTCCTTTCCAAGGCGTGTGATTGCTTCCTCGGCCAGATCGGGAAATAACGGCAGCGCCCCACCCAGGAAATCGTCTGGCGGGATTCGGCCCAACAAAAGATTGGCATCTGTAACTGTCGCCAGCAGGTTCCTTGGAGTGGGTAGCGTGGAGCGGGTTTCACCGTCCACCGTCCACCGTCCACCGTCCACTGAGCTTCCATAGCACGCTGGGCCCGGGTCTGCGCCGGCGCTTTCTGGGCCTACGCGTAACGCGCCGCCAGCGTCGATATAGGCGATTGAGCCGCCCCCCGCGCCGATGGTGTGAATGTCCAGCAGCGGGATTGCGATGGGATGTCCGCCAACTTCAGCCTCTGTCGTAATTCTCGGCTGGCCATCGATTAGAGAAACATCACTAGAAGTACCGCCCATATCGAAGGTGAGCAACCTCACCCCATCCCCCAGACCTGGCGACGACGCTAATTCGCCAACGAATTGACATCCCACAACACCACCTGCAGGGCCAGAAAGGATGCAGCGTACGGCGGATGTTTTAGCTTCCTTCACGCTGATGCTGCCTCCATTGGATTGCATGATTTGGAGGTTTGTCCTGATCCCTAAAGGGGAAGTCGAAGGGTTGGAAGATTGATCAGTATCGTGCGAAAAAGCATTTTCTAGTTTTGATAGGTATTTTTCTAGAACTGGCGAAACATAGGCGTTCACCACCGTAGTGCTGGTGCGTTCGTACTCCCGGTATTCGGGCAGAATTTCGTGAGATGCGGATGCGAAAAATCCTGCAGCGCGCAATTTATCCGTGATGCGTTTTTCGTGATCAGGATTGGCAAAGGAAAATAGCAGGACAATTGCCACACTTTCCACTGGCGATTGATCACTGGATGTATGAGATTGGATATTGGAGATTGCCTGATCGATTTGATCATCTTCCAGCTTGGTGATGATTTTGCCTTGATAATCCACTCGCTCATTTACTTCCAGGCGTAGTTCTTCGGCGATTAGCGGAGGCTCAGGCCTGGCCGCGAAGTTGTAAAGCTCGGGCCGGTTTTGGCGTCCGATTTGCAGCACATCTCTGAAGCCCTGGGTTGTGATCAGGGCTGTAACCGCCCCTTTGCGCTCTAATAATGCATTGGTGGCGACCGTCGACCCGTGAATGATATTCCACTGTCCATCGCCAAGCATCCCTGAAGAGGGACTGTTCACTGTCCACTGATCACTGATTCTCTCCAAGCCCAAGAGAACTGCTTGCGCAGGATCGTGGGGGGTGGAGGGCAGCTTGAAAGAGCTAATTTTTCCAGTGGATGGATCGAAGACAACAAAATCAGTAAATGTGCCACCAATATCGATTCCAATGCGCAGTTGGTTTCCCTGAGATGTCATGTGGGAAGTATATGAGATGCTAATTTATCTCGCAAGGGGATTATTGTCAGGCGCGAGTATAATATCGCCCGGTTGAAAATCGCTATCGCCGCTGTTTCACCCTGGTGTTGTTGCACCAGGGATTTGTTTGTCAACTGACACTACTTTGGAAGGATGCTTTGAATACTAAGAATAGGACAAGCTCAAAACCAAGAAGTGTACCCAAGGCTTATTTTGCCTTTGGATTTGGAATCTTAGCCTTAGGATTTTCTGCTATCTTCGTGCGCGCTGCGGATGCTCCCGGCACGGTGACTGCCTTTTATCGCATGGCTATCGGATCTGCATTGGTAGTGCTGCCATTTTTGAATCAGGCACGCCGAGAACCTGTTTCTCAAAAGAAAGGTGCAATTTGGTTAGCCATCCTCGGGGGAGTTTTCTTTGGTCTCGATCTGTCTTTTTGGTCTACGGGGATCGTGATGAGCGGTGCCTCTATCCCCACATTGATGGCTAACACCGCTCCCGTTTGGGTTGGATTGGGAGCATTATTTATCTTCCGCGAAAAGCAGCGCAAAAACTTTTGGGTTGGGTTGCTTGTTGCTATGGTAGGAGCAGCCATCATCCTGGGTCAAGATTTTTCTCTGGCAGCAAATATCGGCATTGGGAGTGCCCTAGGATTATGTGCGGCAGTATTTTATGGTGCGTACTATCTTGTAACACAACGTGCCCGAGCTCATGTGCGCACGTTACCTTATTTTTGGATCACAACAACTTCATCCGCGGTTTTTCTTTTCGTGGTAAATTTCATATTCGGGCATTCATTAATCGATTATGACAAAAGCACATACTTGAATTTTCTGGGAATCGGTGTATTGGTGCAAGTTTTTGGTTGGTTGGCAATAAACTATGCGCAGGGATTTTTCTCCGCACCCATCATTGCGGCAACCTTATTAGCACAACCCGTATTGACAGCAATATTAGCCTGGCTCTTTTTTGGAGAAGCATTTACCCCTTGGCAAATTATCGGCGGCATCGCCGTTATTGGCGGAGTTTATCTTGTGCATCGTAGTAGAACTGGGATTGGCGAGAAACCTTCTCCAGTGTCAGGCCCCAGCCCCAGCGATGGCAAACGCACAGCGAAGGCGCTGAAAACTTTGGACTGAGAGACTCTTTAGGACGTATTATCTCAATGCTTAAATTGAGTAGATCACAATTTTTTGTCATTGCGAGGCGTTTCTTGCCGAAGCAATCCCCCTCAAAAGGGTGGAGATTGCTTCACTCCGTTCGCAATGACATCAATTTGTAAATCTGTGATCTACTGAAATTGAGTAGATCACAGATTTACAAATTGATGTTACGCAACCTAAATGGATCTCACTGGAAATCGGGGTGGGGAGCGAAGCCCGCCCCCCCCGATTTCCAGGGTATCACGCACTAATCCAAAACGTGATCTGGAGATACCCAACTATTGAGTTTTTATTAATTGATCTGACAATCGCGAACCGCTCCGGAATGAATTCCAGGGCTGGAAAAGAGCACCGCATAAATCCGGTTAGGTCGTTTTGCTTTAAAGCCCGATTCATCGGGCGTTGTTCGGTAGCACGGGAAATTCATTCCCGTGCGCGGCTCCGCGAAGCAATCTCCCCCTTTACTAGGGGATTGCTTCGGCACAAAACGCCTCGCAATGACACAAAATCTTGATCTACTGTAATTCCCTGTACAATTATCGGGTGATACGAATTGTCGAACAGAGTAAGATAACTTTATGAATAGTGAAAAACAAGTAACTTGGACTGGATTGTTAAACTTGTTTGTAGTTTATGTTGTTTGGGGCAGCACTTACCTCGCCATTCGAGTAGCTGTACGTGAAGGTTCGGGTTTTCCGCCTTTTGCTATGGGCGCTATGCGGGTTTTGCCTGCTGCGCTAATTCTCATCTTTTGGAGTGCCATGAACCGCCAGCGTGTGAAGCTGACTCGTCGGGAGGTAGTCACGCTTGTCTTATCGGGTTTGCTGTTATGGTTGGGTGGCAATGGTCTGGTCAACTGGTCCGAACAGCGCGCCGACTCGAGTGTGGCAGCCTTGACAATCGCTGCCACGCCCATTTGGGTGGCGGTCATCGAATCAATTATCGACCGCCGGCTGCCCTCGTTCCGATTTATTGGGGCTTTGTTGATCGGGTTCTCTGGCATCGTGGTTTTGAGTTGGCCTGTGCTGCGCTCTGGGGTTCGGGCGGATATCCTCTCGATCATTGGTTTGCTGTTGGCTGGACTCAGTTGGGGATCGGGAACCATCTTGCAAAGCCGCAGGCAAGTAGGCGTCAAAACTACTGTAAGCGCCGGTTATCAGCAGCTCTTTGGTGGTATTGGATTTGTGGCCATATTTTTTCTTAGCAATGAGCCAATGCCCAGCCCTGTGTCTGAAGCTTGGTGGGCATGGGGATACCTGGTGGTGTTTGGGTCCTTGTTTTCGTTCACGGCCTATGTGCGGGCTGTAGAACTACTGCCCACCAGTGTTGTGATGACGTATCCTTATGTCAATCCCGTTATCGCGGTTTTATTGGGTTGGGTTATCTTGGACGAAAATATCACAATTTGGACGATCGGGGGTGCGGTATTGGTTCTACTGGGTGTGGCGGGAATATTTAACGAGCGCCGCAAAAATGGGGCAAAAGCCTGAGCGTTCAGTTATAATTTGGCTCTATCCAATTGAATATTTCGAAATAAGTAGAAGCGGAGCAGAATATGCGCGCAATCGATGTCATTGCAAAAAAACGCGATAAAGGCGAACTTACCAAAGAAGAAATCATCTTCTTTGTACAGGGGTACGTCAATGGGCATATCCCCGATTATCAGGCTGCAGCATGGGCGATGGCGGTCTTGCTCAATGGAATGTCTCCTCAGGAAACAACAGATCTGACCCTGGCAATTGTTGATACTGGCGAAACCATAGACCTTTCTCAGGTGGTTTCATTTGCTGTGGATAAACATTCCACGGGCGGTGTCGGAGATAAAACAACGCTGGTCGTTGAGCCGCTGGTATCGGCGTGCGGACTTCCCGTGGGAAAAATGTCCGGCCGCGGGTTGGGCTTCACCGGCGGAACCCTCGATAAAATCGAATCTATCCCAGGCTTTGATGTTACCTTGACCACCGAAGAATTCTTAGCGCAAATAAAAGATGTCGGTTTGGTTCTGGCAGGCCAGACCGCTGATCTGGCACCCGCAGACGGCAAGCTGTATGCCTTGCGCGATGTGACTGCCACAGTTGATTCGATCCCCTTGATCGCCTCCTCCATTATGAGCAAGAAGATCGCTGGTGGCGCGCATGGCATTGTATTGGATGTCAAATCTGGGCTGGGTGCCTTTATGGGAACCCTTGAAGAAGCCCGTCAGTTGGCAGAATTGATGGTTGATATCGCTCATCTTGCCGGCCGGAAAGCAGTAGCCCTACTTTCTGATATGAACCAGCCACTGGGTAATGCCGTTGGCAATGCTATTGAGTTGATAGAGGCCATTGACACGCTGCAAGGGGGCGGCCCCGAGGATTTCAAGAATCACTGCCTTGAAGTGGCGGCTCACATGTTGACTTTGGGCGGGGTTGCCGAAAATTTAGAAGCGGCTGCCCCCATGATGGAGAACGCCCTAAGCCAAGGACTCGCCTGGGAGAGATTCCGCGAATTAGTGATCGCTCAGGATGGCGATGTGGCTTATGTCGATGATCCTCAACTTATCCCTAAGGCAGCCTTGATTGAAGTTGTTCATGCGCCGCGCTCGGGCTATATCGAAGGAATTCACGCGGGTGAAGTTGGCATCGCTGCCGTGGTGCTTGGTGCAGGGCGCGAGAAAAAAGGCGACCCCGTGGATCATGCCGTCGGGTTTGAAATTCACCGAAAGGTTGGTGATTTTGTAGAGAGGGGAGAGCCGTTGTTCACCATCCATGCCAATGACCAGGCTAAATTGACAGAAGCCTGCCCGAAGTTGCTCGAGGCTCACACCTGGAGTGACACACCGGTTGAACCGCTACCGCTCTTTTACGGGGTGATTAGCTGAAAACAAAAGCTGGACTTTTCAAAAAAGTCCAGCTTTTTGATTCGTCCTATTTATTGACTATTTCCCCTCACCCGATTGTCGGGGGATGGGCCAGGGGTGGGGGCAAACTTTAGCTTTCCATAGAGTTTTTCCACTTTAAATTTAGTTTGAGATGGCTCATGTTTTATCTAGCTTTTTAGTGCCGGGATAATCACATCGGTAAAGGCTTTCAATGTTTCCGGCGTATACAAACCTTTGACGTTGAAGATCAGATGCGTGAAACCCAATTCCTGGAGATATATTCCTCTAGAAATTACATCTTCCACGGAACCGTCTTGGAAATCTGCCGTTTGCAGCACTGTCTTTTCGACCTCTTCATAGGGTCGCCCCAGATCATCACAGTGCCCTTGCAGGATCTCCAGACGTTCCTTAATGACATCGTCTTCTGCGCCGCCAAAGAAGTTACAGGCATCCCCATATTTAGCCACAAAGCGCAGGGTCTTCTTGGGCCCCATGCCGCCGATCATAATGGGGGGATGGGGCTTGCGCAGTGGCTGGGGGTTGTTAACCGGGTACGGTAGATTGAAGTGTACGCCCTCATAGGCTGATGTATCCCCCGACCACATATGCTTGGCAATTTGTAAAATCTCTTCGAGCTGCTCGAAACGCTCTTTCATCGTTGGGAAGTGCATGCCCAGGCTCAAGGTTTCTTTCTCATACCATGCCGCGCCGATGCCAAAATACGTGCGACCACCTGAGAGCACGTCCAAGGTGGTCATCATTTTAATCACCAGCGCAGGATGGCGGTAGATCACTCCACCCACCAGTAAACCGATATCTACCTTCTCTGTTAACCCTGCAAAGAAACCCAGGGTCGTGTAGCCTTCGATCATCTCTTCCTCGGGCTGGCCCAGCCAGCCGCCAAGTTGGAAGAAATGGTCCATCACAAACAAGCTGTCAAAGCCACCCTGGTCAACGGTCTGGATCGTATCTTTCATCCAGCCGCGCATATTCTCTGCTGTGCTGGGTCGGAAGTGAGGTAGTTGTAAGCCGATCTTCATGAATATCTCCTTTATTGTATTAGTCAATAGAAGGCTGAACACCGCAGAGTCGCAGAGAACGCGGAGATTCTCGCATTTTACAGGAGAAAAACTCTGCGAACTCCGCGTCTCAGCGGTGAAAGTTGCATCAGAATTGTGTTCAATCTACCCTTGACCATTACAGAATATCTCCTTTATTTATTAACTGATGATACGCAGGACTGGCAGTCCTTAGGAGAGAAATTCCCATGTTCCAACCGAATTTATCAGGACTGCCAGTCCTATTTTGCGTAACATGAGTCATTAAATCTTTGCGTTCTTAGCGTCTTTGCGGTGAATTTATATGCCTTCCCAAAGATATATTTCCAAATCGACACGCGCGCGTTCATCGAATTGAACACCTTCAGCTTCGAGTAACGTACGCTGTTCCACAGCGGCATGCCGCACGCTGATCTTTCCCTGGGCATTGATCACGCGCTGCCAGGGCACATCTGCTGGGCAGCCTGCCATGGCGCCGCCTACCCACCGCGCCCCAAACGCCTGGTAACTCTTGGGATCCATATCGCCAGGGGGAGGGATCATCTCTGCGATGCGCCCATAGGTACTGACCTTGCCTCTCGGGATTTGCCGAACCACATCCCAAACTTGCTGCTCGAAGCTGTAGGGATCGGGGGGAGATGTAAATCTTGCAGCCATTGGATATTAATTAACCTAAGTTTCTGCCTTATTCACTCGTGTTACGCAACTGTGGACTATTGAGAGTTCAAACCTGACCTCACCCTCCGCCCTCTCCCAAAGGGAGAGGGGACTTTGTCCCTTCTCCCCTTGGGAGAAGGGTAGGATGAGGGAGAACAGCAGCTTCTTTTGTTTTACTGCCTAACATGAGTTAATTAGGCTTTACTCAACTTCCTGAGAATCCCTTCTAGTGATAGGTGTGCGCGGGAATTCAAAAACTTCAAGAAGAAATAGAAAAGTGCGATGAATACGATTGTCAGGGTCAATGCCAGCGGGGTGCTGATGGCATCTTGATAGTAATACCAGATATCTTTATCGTTCCAGGCAGCCAACAAATAGATGGGCCACAAATGCACGGCATGATGCAAAACGTAGGTTGTCAATGAAAATTTGCTGTACAGTTGGATGAATTGGCTGGTTGGAGCTTCGCCTAGATCATATCTTCTGTGCAGAAGCCAGAATACGAGCAAAATCGAACCCAAGATACCGAATACGTAGGTTGTCGATGCTGGGTAAAATGAAATTGGGCTTAAATACCAGCTTGATCCAATGGGGGAAAATTGATTGCTGAGCGCGCCGACGGCCGAGATGAAAACCAAGCTGATTCCCAGAATTGGAATGCGTCGATCTAAGTTTGTGCTGCTCTGGCCTGTTGGAGTAATGGCTCTTCCCAGGCAGAATCCAATAATGGGGAAAACCAACCAGGGGAGCAGTGGAAAATAACCTTGAAGAGTAACGCCAAGCAAGATCTCGCGCAATGTGAAATCGTAAATATACTCTGCGTAGAACCAATGGCTGTCGTAATTTGTCATCTCGCGTAGGGGCGGAGCGATCAGCAAGATGAGAACCGAAATAGTGATCAGATACTTTGTGGGCATATTCCGAACGGCATAGAGGATCATCGTCGAGATGCCGATCATAGGTAGGATATCCCAAGTGAAAATCTCTACCGGCGTCCACATGATCACGGCGAAGATCAAGCCAAACAGGACGATCAGCAAGCCGCGTTTGATAACAAACTTGCGCGTATCTGGCTGTTCAGTTAAGTTGGACTGTTGTTTATTCAACCAAAGCCACAAACTCAATCCCACTAAAAAGGTAAAGGTGGGCGCGGCAAACCCGCCCAAAAATATAGAAAGATCGTACAAGATTTGAGAGGATGCCTCTCGAGGCGAAAGGTTCCCGACGAAGTGAACTTGAACCATCAAGATGATGGCAGCAGCCCTCATAATGTCGATAGAGTAGAGTCGTCGCATCTTATATATTTTGGATCAGTTGGATGAAGACAATCAGTCCGACGATTGCCAGGGGAATTCCAGTGAAGACGCCTGCGCCAAGACTGTCGCGGAAGGTCTTCGTTTTGATCACTCCAAAGACATGTACCACCCCATTGCCCAGAGCCAGCACGCCACTGGTCAATAAACCCAGGAATAAACCGAAGCGCATATTGAAGGCGATCAGCGCAAAGGCAGAGAAATTAATCGTCACCAGTACGGAGGCAGCAAACAGATATTTGTTTAAAGAGTGGGCGACTTTGTATGCTCCCATGCCGATCTCTTCGAAGATATGAAATATTTGCATCAACATCATGAGCAGGTAAGTTAGCATTAACGTAGACATGCACGCCTCCATACGTATTCTAACCGATAGTGATGTTACTCTGTAAATTATGTGGTTCTTTGGGAATTGCCGTGAGAGACCTCACATTTGGGGGTAGGGGGCGTGCGGAGCACCCCCCTATCCCCAAATGTGGCCCCTTACCACGGCGATTCCTGGAGACCCAATTATGTGAATTTATGTTTTCTTTCGTATCACAGGCCGGTCTTCGCGAAGCATACCCTTGGGGTGCCTGAGCGTGCCGGAGTGACTCGGTCGGGAGACTGGCCAAAGCAAAATTTTCAGTTACTTAGTTTACAGGGTTATTAGCATGATGGCCGTAATGCACAGGGCAACACCAATCCATTGCGAAATTGTCGTCTTTTCTTTGAGGATGAATGTAGATAAGAGCACGGTTCCCGCCGGGTAGAGCGAAGACAGCAGCGCGGCGATATCAAGGCGGGTGAATTGTATTGCCAAGAGGTATAGCATATTGCCACCGGCATCGAGAACACCAGACAACAAGGCAATGCCTGATCGATTGAATTTAGGCATGGATTGTTTGCTTTGTCTGATCAAAATGAACGCCACTAATAGGGAGGTGAACTTAGCCACAACTAGCGGGGCAAATATCTGCTCGCCATCGATCTGCGCTATCAGGGTCAAGAATCCGCCGAAGCCCAGGCCAGCTAATGTTGCCAACCCCAGACTGGATTTGAGATTGGAGTCTGAACCATTTTCGACTTTGGTTACCAGCCAAATGCCTAGTAAGGCCAATGCGAATCCGCTGAGCGCTGGGTAACCAGGAAAACCCTGGATAAAAATCCCAAATAATACTGGGATGATTGACCCTATAACCCCGCCAACCGGTGCGACGATGGCGACATTTCCAATGGACAGGCCTTTGTAGAATGCGGCCAGACCCAACGCGCCTGCTGTGCCCGCGAGAATTGCATAGATGGCGTTGGTCGTTGATGGGATTCCTTCGACCCACACGATGGCAAGAATTAGCAGCAAAGAGAGACTGCTCAAGGAGGTCAAGAATAGAACCTGGAAATGGTTTATTTTCCGCGCGGCATAACCACCGCTAAAATCTCCACCTCCCCAAGAAATGGCTGCGCCAAGTGCGATTAAGGCGCCTAAGATATGAATTGACATGTTTGAATAACCGTCCGAAAGATTATGGCGAAAGTGCCGGGCGCAAACCTGAAATTACGATTAATTTTCACATAAATTGATTACGCTTGTCACTCCGAGAGAGCGGTGTTTGCGACCGAAGAGTCTTTGCAGAGATGCTTCGCTGCGCTCAGCATGACAATCAATAGTTTATCAACAGATCATTCTACTGCAAAAAGCCACCAAGCGAGTTTTCGTCTGGTAGTTTGTTCAGTGGAGTCATCCGTGTACAAAAAAGTCTGACCACACATAACACCAAAGAGGCTAAATACTGAAGTCGGCTAAACCCGACTGAACCAACAGCCGGATCAATCCGGCTGCAAATTTTAGCCCGGCGATTCATCGCCGGGCATATAGGCTAAGAAAATTTAAGCAAGGTCGAAGCGATCTGCGTTCATTACCTTATTCCAGGCTGACACGAAGTCGTGCATGAACTTCGACTGCGAGTCGTCCTGAGCATAGACTTCGGCCAGCGCCCGCAATTGCGAGTTCGAGCCAAAGACCAGGTCGACGCGCGTGCCGGACCACTTGATTTCGCCTGTGGCGCGATCATGACCCTCAAACACGTTCTCGTCTTCCGAGGTTGCCTTCCACTCGGTGCCCATGTCGAGCAAATTCACGAAGAAGTCATTGGTTAGGGTCTCTGGCCGTTTAGTGAAGACGCCGTGTTGGGACTGCTCGAAGTTGGCATTCAAAACACGCAGTCCGCCAACGAGAGCCGTCATCTCAGGAGCTGTCAGCGTCAGCAGTTGTGCTCGATCAACCAGCATCTCCTCTGCCGATACGGCGTATTTGAGTTTAAGGTAATTGCGGAACCCGTCTGCAGCCGGTTCGAGTACGGAGAATGACTTCACGTCGGTTTGCTGCTGCGAGGCATCCGTGCGTCCCGGCGTGAAGGGAACACTCACATCGTGACCGGTATTTTTCGCAGCTTGCTCGACACCTGCGCATCCACCCAGGACAATCAAGTCAGCGAGCGAAACCATCTTCCCACCTGACTGTGCGTTATTGAATTCTTTTTGGATTCCCTCAAGGGTTTGCAGGACAGTCTTCAGTTGGGCTGGTTGGTTGACCTCCCAATCCTTCTGAGGCGCGAGACGGATGCGTGCCCCATTCGCTCCACCGCGTTTATCTGAGCCGCGGAACGTGGACGCTGCCGCCCAGGCTGTCCAAACCAGTTGGGAGATCGACAGGCCTGAGGCAAGGATCTTGCCCTTGAGGTCTGCGA
>JACKQG010003807.1_pt3 | contig 12921 bp, 11 predicted proteins | sample 8237621 | NCBI WGS metagenome assembly JACKQG01 (sample SAMN15677084, study PRJNA649215) | marine metagenome | biome: marine; feature: Black Sea; material: saline water; isolation source: suspended particulate matter (SPM) from the Black Sea western gyre | collected 2013-06-09/2013-06-10 | depth...
GCGCGCAAGGAAGCCACTTCCAGTGCTGGCGCCAGTCAAAACCCGTTTGGACTGAGAGGATTGTAAGATGCCATTACCAACCTCTTCGCTGGCAAAAATCTGTAGCGTTATCCGCGAACACGTGGACACACTCGGCATGCCCACCAGCCCGGCTAACTGGGAAGTTACCGTCACCATCGGTGCACCCGGCGCCAACCTGTCTTCGACCACCAACCGGAATGTGCTGAACCTGTTTTTTTACCGCTTTGAACCCTTCAGTTTTGCTGCCGATGCCAAACCTGGCGATGTGCAATGGGTGAAAATGTTTTGCGTAATTACCGCATTTGGTATGGATGAAGATGTCAATAACGATGACAGCGTCGATTTCTCTGCCGGCTTTAATGAGCTGTGCATGCTGTCTCAGGTGATGCGCCTGTTTCAGGAGCGCCCGGTCATGCTGGTAGAGGGTGATGATGCGGGTGAAATGTGGCACATCCAGTTTATTCAACGCCCGCTGGCGGATGAACAGATCAACCAGATCTGGTCGACCCAGGGTGAGACCATATACCGACCTTCGCTGGTGTATGAAATTACTCTGGCCCCTGTTGAACCACTGGTAGCCAGTAGCCAAAGCGCTCGGGTTGCATCGGTGGGCACCCTGGCCAGCAGCAAGCTGCAGAATAAAAATACCATCTGGCCTGCCGACAGAGCCACCCGCTATCCGTCACTGGCTGCCGTTACGGTAGACCCCAGCAATCCACAATGGGCGCCTGCCATCATGATGCTGAGCGGTACAGCGAGCACCCGCCAGGCCAGTCTAAGCCTGCATCTGCAGCTTCCAGATAATGGGGCCAATGCCGATTTCAGCAATTTCCCTGAACTCGATATCTGGATTGCCGGGGATACTGCTAAAACTAACAATCTGACGCTGGTGGGTCAACTGCTACAAAATCCAGATGCCGATAAGAGCGCAGGTAAATGGCAGGATATACAGGTCATCCAGAATATCAGTGCCGATACCCTGACTCTCGATCCAGAGCATCTACCAGAAACAGCGCATATCCAGTTTACCCTGAGCCAATCGCACTGGACCAATATCAGTGCGGCCAGCCATAGCTGGCAGTTACAGTTATTCGCCGAACGTTATATCCGCTACCAAGCAGCCAGCGGTGAATGGCTGGAAACCACGCTAGAAAATGCGACGGTTCGGATGCGCAGTAATCCATTGCTGATCTCCATCACCAGAGAGGCACCCTGAGATGTCGGCAATCGCAGAAATGGTTCATCACAACAGTCTGGGCGCAGAGTGGAAACGTATAGAAATCCTTGCGCAATGCCTGCTGGAAGCCCGATCAGGCCGGGAGCCTGTGGAATCCCTGATCCAGCAACTGAAAGACAGCCAGCATCAGATTGAATTTCTGCGTAAAGATAAGAGTGTGTGGGATAAGCTCCCACTCACAGACCTTTCCCCGCTGGCGCTGGATCTGCTGGCCGTCACCTACGCCCCATTCAGCAACCCGAATGTGGCGCTGATGTACCAGGATCTACAGCAGTCCAGCAGTATCTATCCCGGACTGGCGTTCATCTACCGCCTGCTGGCGCTGAATGAACAGGAATACCACGCAGCACAAAGACTGCTTGAGCGCGACGGTGCATTGCTAATGCGAGGCCTGTTGCTGATCGAAGGCGAAGGTCCGTTGCTCCAGCTCAAACCCCATCCGGCGATCCTGCCATTGATCACCGGGCTGGCTCAAAGACCGTTGCAGATTCCGGGCGCGGTGCTGATCAAGATTCCAGCACGCTGGGATGAACTGATCATTCCCGCATCCCAGCTCACCATGCTGAAAGAATATTTACTGTGGATAGATCACGCCGATAAGGTCGTCAACGAATGGGGCGGACGACCCGCCGGTGGCCCTATCGCGCTGTTCAGCGGCCCTTCCGGCACCGGTAAAACCTTTGCCGCGAGTGTGATTGCGAATCAGCTCGGCTGGTTACTGTACCGGGTTGATCTGGGTAGCCTGATCAGCAAATATATCGGCGAAACCGAAAAAAATCTGAACGCGCTGTTCGATGCGGTGCAGGGACAGAACATACTGTTACAGTTCGATGAAGTGGATGCACTGATGGGCAAGCGCGGTGAAATCAAGGACGCGCGTGATCGCTATGCAAACATGGAAGTGAGCCATCTGCTGTCACGTATCGAACAGCATCAGGGGCCCTGCATCCTGACCACCAATCTGCGCAAACAGATCGACCCGGCGTTTCAGCGCCGTTTCCATTTCGTGATGACCTTCCCACGCCCGGAAGCCAGTGATCGACTCGCTCTGTGGCAATGCCTGCTACCGCAAAAAGCCCCACTGGAGCCAGGTCTGGACTTGCCACAGGTCGCAGAAGCGGTGGCGCTGTCGGGTGGAGAAATCCGCAACGCCGCCTACCATGCCGCGATTCTAGCCGCCGCACAGGACAGTCCGATCACGATGCAACATATCACCATCGGTGTGTGGCGCGTGTTGCAGAAAAACGACGGGCAGACGCGTAGCAATCAGCTCCGGCAACTGCTGCAGTACCTGCCTCAGGATATTATTTCAGGAGAGCCAGATGAGTGATAACAGGGTTCTGATCGATCAATTAACCATCCGTCTGCCCAATGGCTGGCAGGGTGATCCGGTTTATCTGGCGCGCAAGGTTTCTGAGCAGTTGCAACAGCAGGTACAACAGCTGCAACCGGCAAAACAACTATCCTTCGAACTGCGCGGTACTTTTGGCGGTAATGCACGCGCGGTCAGCAACCAGCTTGGCAGCCGTCTGTTAAGCCTGCAGCCCAATCGGGCGATACGGGGACAGAGTGATGATTAGAACCGCGAAAGGGATGCTGGTTGAATACGCTCTCAGCTTTCCGCCACTGGCGGTGGAGTTTGAGTTTAATCCGGAATCGCTGACCCGCAGCCGTACCGTCACCTTTGACGGCAGCGCATTGCCGATTGCCGACTTCAGAACACCGTCCGAAAGCAGCCGTATCGGTCAGGCGGCTTCTGCTGCCGCCGAAACTATCAGTTTTGATATCCTGCTGGATGCGACCGACAAGCTCAGCGATACCAGTCATCCGATGCATAACGTTGCACTGGTGTCCGGCATCGAACCGGAGATTGCAACCCTGCGCAGCATGCTGGAACCGAAAATCAGCGGCCCCGGCCCGTCCCAGATCATGGCTTTACTGGGAGCAGCCACTGCGCATGCACATGATCGCGATGAACACCTGAACGTTTTACTGTTTGTCTGGGGCACACATATCCTGCCGGTATTCATGACCAGTCTGAGCATCGAAGAACAGGCTCACCTGCCATTGTTAAAACCCTATCGCGCGAAAGCGTCCATCAGCCTGCAGGTACTGGAAAGCAACAACCCGTTCTATCAGGTAGAAAAAGTTCAGCGCATGATCATGTCGGCTGCCAATATGCTCAACTCACCGTTACCTTTTTAAGCGAGGCTATCATGCGTAAAAAAGGCTCCCGTTATGAAAACACCCGCCCCTTCACTGAGCAAAGCGGCTTTGCCGGTTTCAGAGAGCGCCCAATCAGTGCCGCAGCGGGCATCCTTGAACATACCGTGTTACATACCGACCGAATCGACTTGCTGGCACAGAGTTATTACCAGAATGACCGGCGCTGGTGGCGTGTGATGGATGCCAACGCAGAGTTTTTATACGGCGTGGAATTACTCGATGAACAGATGCAGGGCGATGTGATCGCGATACCGCCCTCCCGGGAGGCCGGCAAATGAATCTGGCCAGCCTGCTCGACACCAATACGCGCGATACCGGCGAGTGCATCATCAAAATTGGTGGTAGTGAATTCTCAGAATTCTATGCCAACCTGAAAACCACGTCGGTCACCCTCAAACGCCGAGACAGTGCAGAAGCCACGCTGACTTTTTCCATGATGAGAGACGCACTCGGGCACTGGCCACTGGCGCAAGACCCACGCATTAGGAGCTGGGCTCAGGTCGAAATTATTGTCGTGTTCGGTGACAGCGAACAACCCTTTTTCAGTGGCTATATCCGCGAGATCAAGACCGATCTGGCGCAAAGCGGGAATGTCGCCAGCGTCACTCTCAGCTGTCAGGATATCTTTATGGCGATGGATCGAAACTGTAAAAAAGTGACCTGGGATGAGGGCCGCGAAAGCCTTGATATTCTGCGCGAGATCATTTCCCCGTACGGGCTGACCCTGAACACCGACATCAGCTCAACCCCGGTCGATAACATCCATCAGAATAAAACCGACTACCGCTTTATTCGCGAACTGGCGGAAAAGAGTCAATACGAATGGTATCTACGCGATCTAAGCTCCGGGCAGCGCGAACTGGTTTTTGGCCCGGCTCGACTAACCGCCCAGGCCATCTCACAAAAACTGATGGTGCATGCTGGCAGGGCCACCAACTGCCTGAGCTTTAATGCGGCCTACGATGGCTACCAGCCGGATCGCATCAGCGTATCGACCGCCCCTCTGAGCGGTGTCGAGATTGATCAGAGCAACAATACACCACGACTGGAGTTGTTCGGGCAAACGATTACCGACTCCAGTCAAAGCGGGCTGGACGATTTCGAATGGTGTCTGCCACCGGGTGATGGCAACAACAGTGAAACCGCGAATGCCAGCGCACAGGCACAGGCCGAAGAGCGTTCGTTTAAGCTGAAAGCAAACGGACGCCTGGACGGCACCGCGTTTGGTGCACTGCTGTTACCCGGTAGCATCGTCGAAGTCGGCGGCAGCGGTCAGAATAATGGTAAATGGTATGTCGACAGCACCACCCATAACTTCGATGCGAGTGGTTACTTTGTCGATTTTGCATTAATCCGTAACAGTGCGAGCGGCAATGAAATCAGCTCTGCCCACAAACTCGCAGGAGTGATCTGATGCCCTCCCAGATTGAACAGCTTGTCACCCGCTCTCAGGAACAGTACTTCGGTAAGTACCGCGGCCTGGTGGTAGATAATCAGGACCCGGAAAAGCGTGCCCGCCTCACCTTGAGAATACCTTCTATTCTGGGGGAAATAGTCTCGCACTGGGCCGAACCCTGTCTACCGTTTGGCGGACTGGCCGATCAGGGATTGTTCATGGTGCCGGAGATCGATGCCCAGGTGTGGGTCGAGTTTGAAGCCGGCAATATCAACAAACCGATCTGGACTGGTACCACCTGGCAGCAAAGCGCCGATGTGCCCAGCGAGGCCGCGAATCGGTCACCCTCCATGCGCCAGTTAAAAACCCCTTCCGGGCATAGCCTGTCGTTCGATGATACCGAAGGTGAAGAAGAGATACGGTTGTACCATCCGGCCGATGCCGAACTCAAAATCGACGCGCAAGGGGTGGTCAGCGTGACCGATGCCGCCGGTGCCACGCTGGTGATGAATGCTGCAGATGCCTCGATCCAGATCACCGACAGTAATGGCAATAGCATCGTCATGGAAGCCTCTGGCACCACGGTGAGTGACAGCAATGGCAATAAGATAGTAATGGAGGGTGGCGGCATCAAAATAAGCAGCAGTGCAACCGTCACCATCGAAGGCAGTATGGTGAATGTCGGCGGTGCCGGTGGTGAACCGCTGATCAAGGGTCAAAGCTTTCTCACCCTGTTTGCGACCCATATGCATACCTGTACCGCACCCGGAGCACCCACTTCGCCACCGATTCCACAGGGTGAAATGTCGACGCTGAGTACCAGCAGCATGGTGAAATGAGATGGCACGATTAACCCGCACCCGCATTAACAACCGCGACTACATGAGCTTTCCTTTCCGTATTGGAGATCATGGCTCGACGCTGAGCAGTCGTCATCAGCACGTACGCGAACAGATCGAACAAATCCTGTTTACCAGCCCGGGCGAACGCTGGTATCGCGCCGATTTTGGCATCGGAGCGATGGCGCTGGTGTTTGAGCCCAACCATGCACCGATGTGGGAACTGGTCAAAAAACGCCTGCTGGCCACACTCGCAGAAGCCCTGAAGGGGGAAGTTCTGGCCGAATCACTGACGGTAGAGGTGGCCGGCGACAACGAAAAACTGAACATCATCATCAGTTATCAGATGGCAGCCTTACAGCATTCTGAAAAGCTCGAATTCAGCCTGAATGGAGATCAATGATGGCGAATCCTCCTGTCGTCAATCTTCACTATGAAGCGGGCTGCGGAGACTGCGGAAAACGCGCGGTCGAACTACCCGCGACCCTGCCCGACATCGGTGATGACTTTGACTGGGATGTACGTGATTACGATGGCTATCGTCTGTTCATGCTGGAACAGCTGGCTGCGCGTTTTGGCGAACGGAGCAGCTGGACCCCGGCCGACATGGAGGTGGTGCTGGTAGAAACACTGTCCGTGGTGCTCGACCAGCTGTCCGATATGAACGATCGCATACAGGCCGAAACCTTTCTCGAAACGGCGCGAAATCCGGCCAGCGTTCGGCGCCTGCTGGAGATGATTGGATACAGGCCAGCGCTGCACATAGACGCTGAAATGCTGAAAACAGCCGGAGTCGATAAAGCACTGGATGCTAACCAGAAACTGGAAGTGCTGTGGAGTTACTACCCGCACCTGATGCAGCAGGCCAAACAGCAGGGACCACGTTCGATCCATCAGCAACACCGTATGGTGACACTGCAGGATTACCGCAATCAGTTACTCGGCCATCCACTGGTACTTGCGGTCGATGCCTACTCACGCTGGAGTGGCGCCTGGAACACCCATTACGTGGTGATCCGCCTGATCAACAACCTGCAACTGGATACCGAGTTAAGCAAACAGCTGATCATTCCCGATAGCCACAATATCGAACAAAAATTTGAACGGTTTACGACCCGTCTGCGTAGCTATTACCAGCAGCAGGAAATTGAAAAGGTACCCGCAGTAGAAGGGCGCAATGCCCGCTTCCTGCTGCAGGATGTGATCAAACGCCAGCGCATGATAGGACAGGAAGTGCTGTTACAGGACGCAACCCTGGTCGGTATCGTGTTATCTATTTCGATAAATATCAGCGGCGATTATTTCCGCAGCGAGATTAGCGATGCTGTTGATGGCGCCCTGATCCGTTCGCCCGACGGCTTTTTTGCGCCTGGAAACTTAGCCTTCGGTGAAGACGTGGTCGCGAGCGATATTATTGAACGTCTGGTCACACTGGAGGGTATTCAGTCGGTGTGTATCAACCGCATGAAACGTCTCGGCTCGATCTATGGCGATCAATCCGGTAGCGGCAGAATCGTGCTGCAGGGACACGAAGTGGGCGTACTCGAAAACAAACCTGGAAATGCTGAGCGCGGTTTACTACGTGTCAGCCTGCACGGAGGGAAAGCGGGATGAAACTCAATGCTAAAAAAGATCTGACGCGCTGGAATCGTGCCGGCCTCAGCCAGTTCCGCTACATCGATGGCAATGCCATCAGTTATCTGGAAACACTGCGCCTCGAACTGCTGCAGCAGTTTAACGCCACGCCTCAGCATCAATGGAGTGAACTCGCCACACGCTTACCCGAATTGCCGGATGAAGATACACAACAGCGCAATCAGCGTTTAAGCAGCCAGTACTATGACGAAAGACGCGACTATGCGTGGGAGATACTGCGCAGCTTTTCGCGCAGCGCACATATTCTGGGTGAGTATATCAATGCCTACGCCAATGAAGCCTACCTGCCCACGGCAACCGAATGGGACAATGTACGCAGACTGGTGGCGATGCTGGATTACCGCCCCTCCCCGCCCGCCTCCGCCGCAACCTATATTGCGCTACTGTTAAAAAAGAGTCAGAGCGGAATGATAGAAGCTGGTTTTGCGCTTAAAAACAAACCAGGCAAAGGTGAGTCGACCGTTATTTTTGAAACCCGGCAAAATCTGCAGGGCTCGGCCGCCATCAACCAGCTACGCCTGCATCAATGGAATATCAATGATGCTGTATTTCAGACATCCGCTAACAGCATCACTTTCCCGTTAGCAGCGGACATAAAAGGTCTGCACAAGGGCATGACGGGCGTACTGACTAACAGCATCAAGGGTATTCCGGTTCGGGTTCTCAATATTCAGCAGAATGCGGAGCTGGATACGCAACTGACTTTACAGTTTCTGAATTCAGATCGCCCCGATAACGACTTCAAATATCACAATACCCGGCTTTATCTGGATCCAAAATTTATCGAATCACCTCATCCACGCGGACCTAACAGCCTGGTAACCGATAGCGATCTACCAGTGACTAGCGAGTCGATAATTTTCGTGCGCAATGGTGACTGGAGCGCACATCGCATCAACGCGCATGAATTCCGCAAGCTTAGCCTGAGCGGTACGCTACCGGAACTGAGCAAGGGCGATAATATATATCGCGCTATAGCTCTCCACGGGCAAACGCACAAAAAATTAAATGCCGGGAAAATTTATATCCTGCCAGCAGACTTTGATCCGGATCATGCTTTTTTCATTAACGAGTCGCTACAGAAGGTTAGCACCACCTTTATCGACAAAGTAATCGATGAAACCGATGGCAGAATTAAAAGTCCGCATAGCACTATTAAGGGCACCCCTCTGCGCTATGTAGAAGATAACAACTTCGGCGCTGTCATTTACATGCCTGGCACCCCTTTTTCCGCCAGGGTCGAACAGGCTCCGTTAACCGAGCTAAGTTTCAGTGGTAAAAAAACAGCCCTGCGCGAGGATCAATGGGTATTGATTAAAGCCGCCGATGGGACACTGCGCTGTGATCGAATCACAGGCATAGACCAGCAAAAGGATCAATTCAACCTGAGACTCAGTGCCGATGCCTCCAGCGTTAACCTTCAGCAGCTCAGCGCAGATTTTGCCATTACAGCCCGGCTCAAGCAGCATGACAACAATCAGCACCAGGCCTGGAGTTCATCCAGTACCGATGCTATCACGGTAATCGAGATACAGGCTGACGCCGCGCTGACTGCGCTCCACATCGGTCAGAAGTTGATTGTATCCAGTGACAGCATCAGTCATGCGCTGACCCTGCAGGAAATCATCCCATCCAGCGATAAGATCACTCTCCACCTGTCTCCACCTTTCCATCTGGATACCCGCTCTGGCGCGATGACCCGATACAACAGCGTGATCTATGGCAATGTGGTGCAGGCCACTCATGGCGAAAGCCAGCCCGAAAAAATCATCGGTAATGGCGACGCGTCTTTAACCAACCAGCAGTTTGAATTACCGTCCGACAATATCGCATGGATTGCGGATAGTGCGTTCAATGCTGGAGTACGCGCAGATCTCATCGTTAAGGTTGGACAACGGGTGTGGAAACAGGTGGCCGATCTCTCGCTGTCGACTGCGGAAGACCACCATTACAGCGTCAAAATCGATCAGGATAACCGCCTGTTTATCTGTTTCGGCGATGGCCGACAGGCTCGCCGTCTACCCACCGGCATCGATAATGTGCGTGTAGTTTATCGCAATGGTCAGGGCGTAGAAGGCAATCTAAAACCCGGCTCACTGGCTAAGATTGCGCGCCCGCATGTGCTGGTAGAAGACTTCGTCGCGCCCATCGCGAGCAGTGGTGGTGCCGGCAAAGAGTCGGCAGAGTCGATGCGTGACACGGCACCCGCCACCGTACTGTCACTGTCGAGGGCGGTATCGATCGATGACTTCACCCATCTGGCCAGTCATCACAGCATGGTCTGGCAGGCTCGCGCCTTCGAAAAAATGCCCGACCGGCCATCGCGACCACTGATCGAAGTGGTCATAGTCCAGGCCGGAGGAGCCACCTTTAGTGCCGGCTCGGACAGCGCCACCCTGATTAAAAATTTTCTGATCGAACATGCGGTACCGGAAACACCGGTTTCCGTGGTTTCCTATAAACCGCTGTTGATGCAGCTAGAGCTTTCGATCATGGTGGATGAGGCGGCTTACGATAAAAAGCAGGTTGAAGCTGCCGTTAAGGCACATATCGAAAACGCCTTTACCATCCAGCAACGCCGGTTAGGCCAGGCCCTGTATCGTAGCGAAGTGATTGCATTACTGGAGCAGGTAGAAGGCGTCGAAAACGGGCATTGCGAAATCCTGAATGCTAATTACTCAACACTGGGTGCGACCAGTCGACCGCGCATGCAGCAGGCGAGCGATGGCATGACCCGAAAAGTATCGATCAAACCTGATCAGCTGATCTATCTGGATAGCACGGCGTATCCGTTACAGATCAGTTGTCGCAGCTATGAAATCTAGGAGCCGAACATGACACAAACCTACAACCCGGCTAAACAGATTGATCACGCAGAACTGCTGTATAAAATCCTGCCCGCAATTTATCGCGATAAAGACAGCAGCCGTGATCTGCAAAAATATCTCAACGCCAGCGGATTACTGCTGAATCAGCTCCATCAAACCCTGCTGCAGCGTTATGCCGATATTTTCCCGGATAGTGACAGCGCGTTTGGGCTCGACTCACAGACCTGGTTATTACCCTATATCGCCGATTTATTCGACGTCAGGCTGGTCTCTCCACATGTAGAGGGACAGCGTGAAGAGATTGCAAACGCGATCTCATGGCGCAAGGCCAAAGGCACCATCGATGTCGTGGAACAGATCGCTGAAGCGATTGGCAATCTGGAAGTTGTCGTACACGAAGGCTGGAAAAGGGTCGCCACCACCGCACGTCCGGGCATGCCCGTGTTAGCACTGGAGGCCTACGGCTATAGTGATCAATCAAACTACAGCGACGGCTTTAAGCAGCATCAGAAAAGTGCCACCCCAGATCTGGCTCCTTTATGGGCAAGACATCCTGCCCTGCCCGCTGGCACGGTCGATTTACGCTGTCCGGGCGGAGCCGTAAAAGCCACTGCAGACAATCCCGCCGCGCTCATCAGCCGCCTGAATCAGAAACAGTACCGCTGGCGTCAGAGCAGTCTACATGGAGCACCCGCCTGTAATAAGGGCCATAGTATTCTACCGATGCAAAACCGCACTCCAGACTGGATTCCCGGTTATTTCGACGATGCATCGGTACGCACCGTCGACTTTCGCAATCCGGGCTGGCGTCAGGGTCACTATCATCCACGCAGAGTGTTGCTATACAGCGCTGCACACCCCGGATTTTTTCAACCGGTACCGCCAAACAGGCGCTTTTCATGGCCCGAGAACTTAACCGATTTACTCACCAACCCGCAGTTTATTAAACGGGTTAAGGTCGAGATGAATGGCGCTGAACTAACATTACGCAATAAATCGCTGGATGAAAAAATCTTCCGCCCGATTCTGATTCGTAAACCGGTCAGGCTGGGACAGGTGGCCAGTGGCATCGGCCCGGCAGATCCTGCGCGCTGGCGCTTTGAGGGTTTCATTTTCAGCCGCACGATTGAACTGGATTCAGGCCGACTGGAACTGGATCGTTGCGCCGTGTTTGCAGCTGAAGTGCATAGCGTTGATTTGAACAATCCGGTGCTGAGCGCCGATAACTGCCTGTTAAAAAAATTGCAGGCCGCCAGTGGGCTGGTTCGTCTGCAGTACTGCACGATCCTGAACCGCAGCATCGTGGAAAAACTGTTTGCCAGTGACTGCATCTTTAACGGACTGATACGCAAGGATCATAACCCCGCCAGTAAGCCTGGCAAGGGTTGTGTGCGCTATTCCAGTCTGCTCCCCACACAGGACAGTGGTGAGCTGTATCTGTTTCATACACAGGCAGTCAAGGCCGTATTCAAAACTGAAATCTTCCCGCGAGCGGGCTGTGGTGTGTTGCATTGTGCAAATCCCACACAGATTTCGACCGGCGCAGAAGATGGCGCTGAAATGGGGGCTTATCATCACCTCTATCTGAGTGCCAGAACTCAGGCCGTGTTAAAAAAACTGGAAGATTTTTTACCCGCAGGCATGCAGGCAGTGGTCATTCCAGATGACTCACTGGCAGATTTACCCGGTGAATTTAGCAATCCACCTGACCCGGCCTGAAACAATCGTAAATACACAGATAACCATGAATATTGACCGTTGGAGCAATCATGAAAATACAGAAATCGCGTAACAGCAGGCAGCCTGACAAAGATTATTCAGCGGTGTGCCATCAGCAGGGAAGAATGCTCACCGATTCTGATTTAACCGAGCAGGCGCTGATTTCCAGAGATCGCCTGAACCAGGCCCTGCAGGATGTGATTGGCAGCGGTACACCGCGCCATAACGCCCTGTTACGCCAGGCCGCAGACGGTAGTCTCAGCCTGCACTGGGGACGCATCTACATCGACGGTATACCCGGCGAAATTCGCGCGGCGAAGAATGCAAGCAGCCCCGACCTCTTCAACTATGCCCAACAGCTGTATTACCCGCAGCCACCGGTGTTACCCGCAAGCGCACCCTATCGCTACTATGTGGATTGCTGGGAACGTACGATCAGCTGGCTGGATGATGCCATGCTGCGTGATCCGGGTCTGCAGGGTGCCGACACCACCACCCGAACCCAGACCCTTGCTCAGGTAAAATACTGTAGCAGCGCAATCGACCCCCTGTGCGCAGACATCAATCCAGCCATCGGCAATGCGCGCCTGCGTCTGCAATTACGCAGCCTGTCGATGCTTACCAATCCCTGCGACCCCTGCGCCGACGAACTCGACCTGAACACACCGGTAGGCAATTACCTGTTCCGCGTGGAAGTGCATGATGTTGAATACAACCTGAGTAATCAACCGGTTGCACTGGTGCTTAAATGGTCATCAGAGAATGCCGCAGAAGCCTATAAAACTGCCGAGGTGCCACCCGATTTTTCCAGTAATCAATTCGTCTATGAGTTTTTTGATGACGTCAGCGAAACCCGCCAGGGCATACACCTGGCGCGTGACAGTAGCACCCAGAAAAGAATCATCGATGGCTCACGCCCTGCACTCCAGAATACTTTCAGTGCCAGCTCCGCAGCCGCCAGGCAATTCGTCAGACGCTGGGACGGCTGGTGCCGAATAC
>JACKQG010006113.1_pt1 | contig 12919 bp, 8 predicted proteins | sample 8237621 | NCBI WGS metagenome assembly JACKQG01 (sample SAMN15677084, study PRJNA649215) | marine metagenome | biome: marine; feature: Black Sea; material: saline water; isolation source: suspended particulate matter (SPM) from the Black Sea western gyre | collected 2013-06-09/2013-06-10 | depth...
CTGAACAGTGAGCAGTTCTAGGTATTCTAAAGCGTTTCATGTGATCTCCTTTCCCTGTGTTAAACCATCTGTCCATAGGCGGACAGGCCGGTATGAAAAAGCCCCTGATTTATTGAATTAAGGGCTGTGTTTGCTTGATTTTTGATTGTCTTATTAACTCGTTGGTTGCTGAAGACCCGATCCAGGCGCCAGCTTTTTGAAGGTCCCGTTCCTGTGCGGCTGAACTCGAGACAGTCCTGACCGTTACTTTCATTAATACATATTTGGGTAGTCATATGTTGTCCTTTCTGGAGTGGAAATCCCTAGCTTTAGATATATGAATAGACATATATCTATATGTTGAAATAAAAAAAATCACTTCGCCTTCTCGATTTTCACAAACTGGTCCTGAAAACCAGTACAGCAGTTCGTGATACAAATAGAGTCAAGGCGATAATAAACCTCTTTGCCACGTTTGGCAGAGGATACAATGTCCGCATTTTTTAAGACGCTGAGGTGGTGTGAAACAGAGGGTTGTTGCATATCGAAGTGCTGGCAAATCTCACTCACATTTAGCTCTTTATCTCTGAGGAGCTCCATAATCTTGACCCGGTTGGGATCCGAGATCGCTTTGAAGAATTTATTTAAGTCGTATGCCATTTTCATTTCTCATTTATACATAGGAATGTATCTATATATTGTTGAATGGCAACCTATATTTTCAGTTCATGTAATTATGTGCAGAGTATTTCTGAAACTATTTTAGAAATCAGGGGGCCGTTAAAGGGCTTGAATAACGCGCTGTAATTTTACCTGGACTTCTTGACTCATTTCTGTCAGTTCGGCATTCCCAACCGCCATCATGGAAGCCACAGGATCTACTGCTGCAACCTCAACCTGGCCAGGCGATTGTTCAATCACCACCACATTGCAGGGCAGGAAGACCCCGATTTTGTCTTCGGTTTGTAGGGCATGATGGGCATAGCCCGGGTTACAGGCACCCAGGATGGTGTATTTCTTAAAATCCACATCGATCTTTTTCTTGAAGGTTCCTGAAACATCAATTTCGCTGATAATCCCAAACCCCTCTTTGGCTAACGCGGTGGTGACGGTTTCCAGGGCCGCTTCGAATGTGGTCTCAGGCAGGATGGTGCTGGAATAGTAACTCATGTTTATCCTCTTTATTGCGGGTGTTGTAGCATTGCATTAACTTGTCCTTACCTGAGACGACTAAATGCCTGTCTCGTTACAAGAAAAGCTAGTGGATCTTTAGGCCAATTAAGAAAGGTGTGATTAAATCTCTTGACAATGTTCTATTGCACTAGTACAATGGAGCCATCATGAAGCACGTGAAAAATCTACCTCGCTTTTTTTACCCGCCCCAGTCCACTAGCTGGCAAGGCTAAGTCTACAACTCTACCCCCGTAACCTCTTAATAAAACATCTAGAAGAGAAAATCTCAGGAAATTGTAAATGTTGAAGCTTGACCATATCTCCACCCCGGCCCTCCTTCTGGAAAAAGATGGGCTGATTAGCCTGCGCAGGGGAACCCTTCATCAACTCAAAAATCTAAATCAACTCGCTGAACTACAGTCCAGCCATTCTGGATCCATCGCCTTTGTTGTGCCCTTTTGCGCCGCTGGCGAAAACCACATGAAAGTCCTGGGAGCAGAAGATATTCTTGGTTTGGCCGTTGAAGAGGAACTGACCATACCTATCTCGGAAATAGACGCCCTCACAAAAACGGGGGACATCTCTTTTAAACATGACTTTCAACCCACCCTTAGCGATCATGATTTTGCAGAAGGAGTAAAAAGTATTCAACAGGAGGAGATCGCCCAGGGGAATGCCTGTCAGGTTGTCTTCTCCCGAAAATTTGAAGGACTTCTGGAGGCCATGTCGCCACTGGTGCCCCTGACCCTTTTCCGTCGCTTGCTCCAGCAACAAGGCCAATACATCACCTTTCTGTTTTCAGATGGTGCCGGTCACTACTTCGTTGGAGCATCTCCAGAACGCCAGTTGGAAATTCATGATGAGAATGTCATTAAAAATCCCATCGCCGGCACGATGCCCAAAGGAAATTCCGAAAAATTCGTAGCCCAGCTCAACTCCTTTCTGGAAGATCAAAAAGAAATCAACGAATTATCCCAGATTCTGGATGAAGAACTCAAAATTATGTCCCAGATTTGTCCCCGAGGCGGAAAAATTCTGGGACCCTTCCTTAGAGAATCAGGAGCTGTGGTCCACACCGAATACCATCTGGTGGGACATTCAAAAAAACCTGCTATCCAGGCCCTGAAGATATCCCTCCACGCACCCACTCTGGTGGGCAGTCCCCTGGAAAGTGCCTTTCGTATCATTGCCAAAAGAGAAGCAGCGTCCAGACGATATTATGGCGGCGAAATTGGGATCATTGATAAAAATGGGGATATGTATAGCGCTATCATGATTCGAACGGCAGAAATCTTTAAAGACGGGCGCATTGCCATCCAGGCTGGGGCCGGGATTGTTAGAGATTCTGATCCCATGAAAGAAGCCAGAGAAACCCAGGCGAAAGCTGCCGGACTCCTGAGCGCTTTGCGTGGCGATACCACAAACACGGGCACGTTCCTGAACAGCGAATTATTGGCAACCGTCAATCAATCCCTGCTTGAACGTAACAGTGCCTTCTCAACATTTCATTTTGAGGATCAAATTGGTCATCGAGACTTGAGTAATCTCCACCAGGAAAGTATCACCATCATCAACAATGAAGACAATTTTGCCCATGTCCTGAGTCATATCACCCGCTATCTGGGCTACGAAACTCATGTGGTTGATACCTTTGATTATGATGTAATCAATGACACCTCTGATCTGGTGGTTTTGGGTCCTGGACCTGGCGACATCAACGATAAAAAAAATCCTCGGATGCAACGACTGTTACAGATTACCAACATGCTGGCAGCCCGAAACACACCCACCTTGGGTGTTTGTCTGGGTCTCCAGGCCATGGCAAAATGTATTGGCATGCCCGTCCAGCGCCAGGCCATTCCCACCCAGGGTATGCAGGTTGAAATCGATCTATTTGGAAAAACAGAACGGGTGGGCATGTATAATTCTTTTTCACCGATGGCTGAAAATGTACCCCCTGGCTTTGAAGTGAGCGTAAATGAAGACAATCGCATCATGGCCTTGAAAAGTGAAAACATATGGGGCTTTCAATTTCATGTGGAATCTGCCATGACCGAGAATGGTCTTGAGATTCTCACCGAAGCCCTGAATTCTCTCATGGGCATCAGGGAGAGACGCCGGCTGAGTTTTGAGTCTTTTGTGGAGAAAAGTATCTCTGGGAAACTAAATATTGAAGCCCAGAAAGAATTCCTTCTGGATTTGAATCAACATGGCTTTTCAGGCGAAGACATCGCTGACCTGGTACAGGTCTTCTACCGACAAATGCACACCGATCTAGAGCTTCCTGGAGCCATTGACCTGTGTGGTACCGGGGGGTCGGGTCTGGCTCGTATCAACACCTCCACCATGGCAGCCATCATTGTTGCTGCCAGCGGAATCCCAGTAGCCAAACATGGCAATAAAGCCGCCAGTGGTCGCTTCGGAAGTTTTGATCTGCTGGAAGCTATGGGAATGAATATAATGGCCGATAAACCCCGCCTGGAGTCCCTCTTTGGAGAACTGAATCTAGCCTTTATTTTCGCCCGTAGCTTCCACCCTGTGTTCAAACATTTTGCCCAGGTCAGGGGGGAGTTACAGACTAAAACCATTTTTAATTTGTTGGGTCCACTCCTCAATCCTGCAAAGCCCCAATACCAGATTATCGGTACCTCCAATCAGGATGACATGGAACTTCTTATTGAGGCGGCCAGAGCCCTGGGAAAAACAAAAGTCATGGTTCTCACAGGTTCAGATGGCCTGGATGAACTAACGCTCACTGGCGAAACCACCATCATGACCCTGGAAAATGGCGAGATAAGCCAGTCGGTGCTTACACCTGAAGACTTTGGTCTGAAGCGGGTGGCGTTTTCGGAGATATCAGGAGGAGATGCAGCATTCAACCTGAAGATTACCCGCGAGATTCTTGATGGCACCTGCCAGACCCCCCACCGGGATTTGGTACTGGCCAATGCCGCTCTGGCCCTCAAATTTATGGGAGAAGTGGCAAGCTATAAAGAGGGTGTCTCAAGAGCACGACACCTTATTGATCAAGGCTTTGCCGGAGACCTGGTCCATCGTTATTCCCGCTTGAGCAATGCTCCGGATATTCTATTGGAAATTGCTGTTCATAAACAATCTGAACTGGCCTCGCTCAAAGCCATGATCCCGCTGGACACCTTAAAAAAGGGTTTGCAGGCGTCTGATCGTGATTTTAAAGCAGCCCTTTCAAAAAGCACTGACCTGAATCTCATTGCGGAGATTAAAAAGGCATCGCCATCTGAAAAACAAATTTATCAAGGCACCTTCTCAGCTTCAGAAATTGCCAGTATTTATGAGCAGTCAGGCGCAGACGCAATCTCAGTTCTCACCGATAAAAAATATTTTAAAGGATCGCTGGAAAACCTCAAACAGGCCCGGTCAGCAACTCACAGGGTTCCCCTGTTGATGAAGGATTTCTTTATTGATGAATACCAGATTTATCTCGCCCGCCACTATGGGGCAGACGCAATTTTGCTCATCGTAGCACTTCTCACAAAGGAACAAATAGACCGCTTTATCCAGGTCGCCAGATCACTTGATATGGATGCCCTAGTTGAGGTGCATAATCAAGAGGAGCTGGAGATTGCCCTGAAAACCCGAGCGGAAATCATTGGCGTCAACAATCGCGATCTCCATACCTTTGAAGTGGATACAAAAACCTTTATCCGACTGTATCCCGGGATTCCAGACACAAAAATAACGATGGCAGAAAGCGGTTACTCACCGGTCAGCGCCAATCAACTCCAGGGCTTTGCCAAGGCAGTTCTCATTGGCAGCTCCATTATGCGCAGCAAAGATATGGGCCGGGCCATTCAAGAGATTAAAACCCCGAAGAAAAAATTTAAAGCCTGTGGGATCAGGAGTATAAAAGACGCCAGATACTGTGATGAAAACAATATAGCCTTCATCGGACTTAATTTTGTGCCCAGCAGCAAACGGCAGATCGATGTCGAAATCGCCCGGCGAATCACAGCCTCGCTTAAGCTTAGTTACAGCGTAGGGATCTTTCAAAACCAGACGGCTGCAGAAGTGAATCAAATCGCCAGGGAGGCTGGCTTGGATTTCGTCCAGCTCTCCGGTTCTGAATCCGTGGAATACTGTCAGCAGATGAGCTTGCCTGTCATCAAGACCCTGAAAATGACTGATGTAGATTTGATAGACTCGTACAGCCAGGATGTTGCCATGTTTATTATCGATGGCGCCATTCCAGGGTCGGGTTTGGGTTACGACTATTCTAAAATCAACGACTTGAAACCATCCAAACCATTTCTGGTTGCTGGAGGTATTGACCCGGAAAACGCCAGGATGATATTGTCAATCCTTCCCGAAGCGGCGGGTCTGGATGCTGCCTCTGGTATCGAAACCGGTGATAAGGTGGACATAAATAGAATTGATAGCATTGCTCAAGCGATTAAAGGGGAGTGATCATGGATTTCAAAACGACACTCATTAACAAAGATGGACATTTTGGTGCTTTTGGCGGACGCTATGTTCCAGAAGTTCTTGTCCCCATCATGGATGATCTCCGCGATGCCTTCTTTGAGGCTGCTGAAGATGAAAATTTTGTCAGGGAGCTTCAGAAGTTGCACAGGAACTACACAGGCCGACCAACCCCTTTATACCACTGCGAGAACCTCTCCGTAAAGCTGGGCGGTGCTCAGATTTTCATGAAGAATGAGGGTCTGTTACATACAGGTGCTCATAAAATAAATCATTGTCTGGGACAGGCTCTCATTGCCAAACGCATGGGTAAAAAACGAGTCATTGCTGAGACAGGAGCAGGGCAACATGGTCTGGCGACAGCTACTGTATGTGCAAAATTTGGTCTTGATTGCACCGTTTACATGGGCGCAAAAGACTATGCGCGGCAACGTCCAAATGTCTTCTGGATGGAGCAGCTGGGAGCTACTGTCATTCCAGTTATCGACGGCGATCAAACCTTGAGAGACGCCATCAATGCCGCCCTGCGGGATTTGATAGCCAACCCGGAAGACACCCACTACCTGCTGGGGACAGTCTGCGGTCCCAATCCATATCCCGCCATGAATACCTACTTTCAGAAAATCATTGGCGAAGAGGTCCGGACTCAAATTAAGGAACAAACAGGAGGGTCACCGGACTACCTGATTGCCTGCGTCGGCGGCGGAAGCAATGCCCTTGGTTTGTTCTACGATTATTTGGATGATAAAAACGTCACCATGATTGGAGTGGAAGCCGGGGGGAAGGGTATTGAAGGTCAGGAACATGCTGCCCGTTTTCAGGGAGGCTCTATAGGTGTCGCCGAGGGCTTCAAATCATATTTTCTACAAAATAGCGATGGCCAGCTCTCCAGTACCCACAGCATTTCTGCTGGATTGGACTATGCTGGCGTGGGTCCACAAATCGCTTATCTCCAGGAAACCAAGCGGGTGATATTTTCTTATGCAACGGACAGAGATGTCATATCAGCCTATCAACGCTTAGCTCAAACAGAAGGTGTTTTTGCTGCCCTGGAATCCAGCCATGCAGTGGCAGAAGTTATCAAGTTGGCCCCGACTCTGACCCAGGAGCAAATCATTGTGTTCAATTGCTCAGGCAGGGGAGACAAAGACTTGTTCATCGTGACCAAAGAGTTGGGAGATTCAGGCTTTCAATCCTTTTTATCTGATGAGCTTGCAGACATGAAAAAAGGCTCAGGGACATCATGAAGAAATTAAATAATCAGCTGGACCGCATCAAGTCTTCAGGAAAACCAGGCTTCATGATGCATATCGTAGCGGGCTTTCCCGATCTGGAAAGTAGTGAAAAAATTGCCTCACAAATTCTGGAGTCGGGGGCTGATCTTCTGGAAATCCAGATCCCTTTTTCTGACCCTGTGGCAGATGGTCCTGTCATCGCCAGAGCCAATGAACTGGCCTTAAAGAAAGGCGTGACAGTAGAGCAAAGTCTCTTAATGATCCGAAGGACTGTAGAGTCTACTGAGAAAACCATCTTGATTATGACCTATTTCAATATTATCCAAAATTATGGCGTGAGGCAGTTTTGTAAGAGAGCAGCTGAAATCGGAGTCCAGGGCTTGATTGTCCCGGACTATCCTTTTGATGAGGAAAAGGATAATTCACTCATCACCTATGCTCAGGAAAACGAGCTGGCCATTATTCAGGTCATTGCATCCACCTCCCGGGCGGATCGTATCCAGGAAATTATAAAAAACGCCAGCGGATTTATCTATTGTATGGCCAGGACCGGGACAACTGGCCGGAAAACAGATATCAATTTACAGACCATTAAGTATCTGGAATCTGTGAGAGCCAGTTGTGATTTACCCCTAGCTGTTGGCTTTGGCTTATCAGAAAGAGCTCAGGTTCGAGCACTTGAGGAGTATGCCCAGATCATGGTTGTAGGCAGTGCCTTAATCAACGAATACGCAGAGAAACCGCTTGATGAGGGTCTGGAGGCAATTAGAAAATTTATGAATGAATTGATGACGGACGAACCTTTGTCATAATCTGATCGCTCAAACCCGAGCCTTACAATCTCCCTTGAATTGTTATCCCTGAAGACCTGTGAAAGGGACTGTCTGGCCCTACTTTTTCCTTATTCCTTCATCCATACCGGTTATTTTCTAGGCCATGAGTCTTTTCAATAATGCTGATAACCCCCGCACCCTGCCCCCCCTGGCAGAGCGGATGCGTCCCAATACGCTGGCGGCCTTTTTAGGACAACAACACCTCGTGGCAGAAAATAGACTGCTCGCCAAAGCCATTCAATCAGACCGTCTTTTCTCAATCATTCTCTGGGGACCCCCGGGGTGTGGAAAAACCACCCTGGCCAAGATCATCGCCAGCCAGATCGATGCCCATTTTTATGAGTTATCAGCTGTGTCTGCCGGCGTTAAGGATGTCAGGGAATCCATGGCCAAGGCCAAGGCCAATCGGGAGCTGGGGAAACCGAGTATCCTCTTCATTGATGAAATCCATCGTTTCAACAAGGCTCAACAGGATGCCCTGCTTCAGGCTGTGGAAAATGGGATCATTACGCTAATTGGTGCTACAACAGAAAACCCCAGCTTTGAAGTTATTTCACCCCTTTTGAGTCGTTGTCAGGTACTCAAGCTGACTTCCCACACCAAGGAAGATCTTGCGTCAATTCTCGATAATGCCCTTGCTGAAGATCTGTTTTTGAGTACTCAAAATATCCAGTTTGATGATGATGGTAGAGACCTGCTCCTTGAATCGGTCTCCGGGGATGCCCGACGCCTATTAAATGCCCTGGAAATAAGCACCTCAGTTGCAACACCAGATCGTGACGATGATCAGGTCATTACCATTACCGAAGAGCATGTCCGTGAAGCACTTCAGAATAAGCATCAACTATACGACAAAACTGGCGACTACCATTATGATATCATCTCTGCTTTTATTAAGAGTGTCCGGGGGAGTGATCCAGATGCATCGCTTTACTGGCTCTCTGTCATGCTGGAAGGCGGAGAGGATCCCATCTTTATTGCCAGGCGATTGATAATTCTGGCTTCTGAGGATGTTGGCAACGCCGACCCCCAGGCTCTAACCCTGGCCACATCGGGTTTACAGGCAGTGCATGCCATTGGGATGCCAGAAGGCGCCATCGTTTTATCCCAGGTTACCACTTATCTGGCTTCCACCACGAAAAGTAATGCCAGCTATATGGCCCTGCGAGCCGCCCAGGAAACTGTTCGGGAAGAAGGCGCTAAATCTGTCCCCCTGCACCTGCGAAATGCACCAACCAGCCTGATGAAAGAGCAGGGTCATGGGAAGGGATATCACTATCCTCATAATTACCCCGGCCATTTTAGTGATCAGAACTATTTTCCTGATGATCTGAAGACCAGACAGTTTTATCGACCCACCACTGAAGGCATTGAAAAGCGTATATACGAACGACTCGTGACGCTGTGGGCATCGCGCTTTGAGGAACCTTCAGGTTCATAACCCATTCAACTCTAATGCAACCCTCATTTAAGTCTCTCGCATCCCGTCTCTCGTTTTTGTGCCTGCTAATAGGTCTGAGCAATTCATTTGCCCTGGCTGCCCGAAGCCAAAAGCTGGAACTGATTCGAGCTGATGAGATTCAGTCCTTTAATCGTGGGGGAATCACCTATAGACGTCTGGTTGGTGATGTGAAAATGAGACGCGGTGATGCTTTGCTTAACTGTGACGTCGCAGAATTTCAAATGGAAAAAGACGAAGCACTTCTTAGCGGCCATGTCACCATCACCACACCACAGTCAAAGCTTTCCAGCAATACTGCCCGTTATGCTGGGAGCAAAGATTATGTAGAACTCCTTGGCAATGCGCGCTTTGAAGATGATCCCTTTGTTGTCACAGCCCAAAAGCTGGGTTATTACATCGACTTGAAAAAAGTACTGGCCACAGATAATCCAGCCCTTGAAGACAGTGGCTCCACACTCAGAGCAGATACTATCTATTATTATGAGGCCAGTCAGCTTGGTGATGCCCGGGGGAGTGCTTCCATGGTGAATACCAGGGATAGTCTCAGCGTTTCTGGAAGACATTTGCTTTATTATTCAGGCAAAGATTCTTTGCTCAGCTACGGTGATGCCAAATTCAAGAAGTGGTCAAGCAAAGACACCTCCCTGCAGATTAATTCAGACAGTCTCAGTCTTGAGGAAGGCTATTTTTTCGCCTGGCAAAATGTCGTACTTCGTAATGGCGATGCGCTGGGTACCTGTGGACAGGCTGTCTATATGCAAGATGATGATGTGGCCATCATGCGAGATAAACCTATGCTCCAGGAAGATGATTTTGTCTTGACCGGCGATGTTTTTAATCTGCACATGAATAATGGCGAGCTGAAATCAGTATATGTCCCGGAAAACCCCCACTTTACTCAGAGAAAAGCTTCGAAAGATACCACCTTTACCGATTGGCTGGATGGCAAGGTCATGGCTGTTGAATTTAGCGAGGGACAACCCAGGACCGTGACCCTGATTGAGATGGCGACTTCCTTTTTCAATGTGATTGAGGATGGAATCTTCAAGGGCTCTAACAAAGTGAGTGGCGATACCTTGTTTATTCTTCTGTCAGATTCAAGTATTTCGGACATCACGGTGACTGGTGGAGCAGAAGGTGAGTTTGTTCCAGCCGGGGGCAGTAGAGATATTGAATTTCCCATCAAATATTGGGCAGACCATATTGCCTACAGTATGCAGAATGAAACTACCCAGCTAAAAAGTAACGCCTCAATTGAATATGGTGACATGAAATTAAAAGCTGGTCATGTCGGTGTGTACTGGCGCAAAAACCTTTTACGAGCCCGGAGTCTGGTCGACACACTTGGTTCCACGGACTATCCAGTTCTTTCTCAGAAGGGCCAGGAGGATTTCAATGGCCAGAGCATGGTGTATGACCTGAAAACCCAACGTGGTAAAGTGGTTGCGGGTAGAACAAAAATGGATGATGGCAATTATTATGGAGAAGAATTGACCCGTATTAATGAAGACATCTATCTCATGGAAGATGGCTACTACACCACCTGCGATATTGAAGATCATCCACATTTTTATTTCTACAGCAGACAGATGAAGCTGTACACAGATAAAATCATCATTGCCAAACCGGTAGTGCTATACATCGCTGATATACCCCTGATCGCCTTACCCTTTGCAGTTTTTCCACAGAAAAAAGGACGCTCCTCCGGATTTATTCTGCCTTCTTACGACTATCGACCCACCAATGGAGGTCGTGCCCTGAAAGGGTTTGGCTATTACTGGGCCATCAATGACTATTCAGATTTCAAAATGACGGGTACATTTTGGGATCAATACGAAGAATTCAATTTAAGGAGTGTCCTCAGGTATAAGAAGCGTTACAACATTCAGGGTAACATCGACGCTTCAATGGTGTCAGACCGTAATGCCCTGGATGATCCAGCCAACTGGAAGTGGCGACTAAAATTCAATCACTCACAGACTATTGATCCCAGTTTCACCATTCGTGCCGAGGGAAACATCTCAGGTGATGCCACTTTTGATCGCAGATATAGCCATGATCAAAACGAGCGTCTGGATACCAAACTGCATTCAGGTATATCCATTAACAAAAAGTTTGAATCCATAAACAGCACAACCTCCTTGAATGGATCCTATGATGAAAACCTTCAGGTTACCCGCAGGGTAGAGGACGCTCCGGAATCCGCAGGGATCAAACTGGCAGGACCCACGCTGGCCTTACCCTCCTTTCGATTCAGTCGCGCTTCATCTCCTATCATCAAGGCCAAAGGGAATCAGGAGTATTGGTATAATAGCTTCCGCTGGAGCTACAATAATGCATTTAACAATCGCCGAAAGTGGAGCTATCTATCCTATGAGAATCCTGACAGTCAGACGACGGATTCGCTTCTCTGGCAGGAAGATATTGTAGATACACGGACCTGGAATCACAACATGAGCCTTTCAGGGGACACTCAGGTAATGAAGGTGTTGAAGCTGGTGGGGTCCATTTCCTATAAAGACGCCTGGGGGTTTAAATACTTCGATCCTATTCTGGATGAAAGCGGCCTGGCTTTGGTGGATACTGCTTCGGGTGCCATTGAAACCAATGAGATTGAGGGGTTTATCAGGAGGGGTACCTTTAGCACTTCAGCCAGCTTGAACACCAAACTTTATGGCATCTTCCCTGTTCATATTGGTCCGCTCCAGGCCATCAGACATACCTTGACCCCGTCTGTATCCTTGACGTATACACCAGATTTTTCAACAGATTTTTGGGGGTATACAGAATCACTGACGGATACAACTGGTACTGTACAGCGTTTTGACCGCTTTGCAGGAAGTGATCTGGGCGCCACATCAACCAATGAAGCATTGAGAATGAGTTGGCGACTGAACAATGTTTTTGACTATAAAATGTTTAGAGATGATGTGGAGAGTAAGTCTCAGTTCTTGACTTTGGGAATGAGTGGTTCTTATAATTTCAAAGCTGATTCCTTGAAAGCTTCTGATATTTCCAGTACCCTAAAAATTAATCTTGGTAAATCTTTTCGCCTGAGTCCCAGTATGACACATGAAATCTATGAACGTGATTCGACTGGCTCCCATAAGATTGACGAGTTTCGTAGTCCACGTTTAACAAGAGCCGGTTTTAGTTTTGGATTTAAGCTGGAGGGAGGGGCACCCGGTGGCTTGCGGTCAACTCCACGTGAGAAATCAGATCCAGACAGCATGAACGCTGACCCCGAAGCAGGTTTTGATGAGGCTTTTGATTTTAAACCTGTCAAAGTTCCATTGGCTCGTCCTGGCCGAAACACCTCAGCCTGGACAGCAAATTTTAATTTCACATATTCTTATAGTCGCCAGAATCCGCTGGAGAAACCACTACAAACCTTCAATTTGGGTACCAATTTAAAGTTCAATCTCTCTGAAAACTGGGCTGTGAATTATAATCCCAGGTTCAATCTCATGGATAAAAAATTGACAAGTGGTTCTGTTGGAGTTACCCGAAAACTGCATTGCTGGAAGATGAACCTTTCCTGGGCACCCATGGGTTATGGAAGGTCCATACACCTGACAATTCGCCCCAACGCATCCCAGCTTCAGGATTTGAAAGTGGAACATACATCCATCAGAAAATACTAAACTGACTATAGTCCATTCTCGATTATTGCTTTAAACACAAAGACATCAGTACTAAAAAAACGTAAACAGGCCTGTGCAGATTAGGCGTAGACTTTTTTTTATCCGGGATTACTTTTAGTACAAGCATTTTAAAAC
>JACKQG010006114.1_pt1 | contig 12918 bp, 14 predicted proteins | sample 8237621 | NCBI WGS metagenome assembly JACKQG01 (sample SAMN15677084, study PRJNA649215) | marine metagenome | biome: marine; feature: Black Sea; material: saline water; isolation source: suspended particulate matter (SPM) from the Black Sea western gyre | collected 2013-06-09/2013-06-10 | depth...
AGGCCGACGATGGCGATGTTAAAGGATGGGTCGCTCATTCAGTGTATGTCCGGTCACACACGCTGGGTTGCAGATGGAGGGTTGCATCCATCAGGTCGCGGGGATGCAACCCCGCGAACCCCGGCCTGTCAACGCCTTTTCAACAAAAAAAAGCGTGATCGGGAGAGTCCAGCTACAAAAAAGCACACCCATTGCGGGGTGTGCTCCCTGCGGTTGGCCAAGCGGCCGGGTTACTCCTCCTTGAAGAACTGCGTGAGGATGCCGTCGATCCGCTTTCCGGTCTCGCTGTCCGGCGCGTGCTTTTTCGCCTCGAGCAGCAACGTCTTGGCCTTGGCCTTGTCGGATTGGAAAAGAATGGCGCCTTTCATGAAGATGGCCTCCTGTAGCGCCTCGCCACTTGGCTTCTTTTCCGCGATAAGCTTGTCGATGGCGGCGAGGGTGTCTTCCGGTGCGCCGCGACTGCTGCGCATCGTCGCCTCGAGGGCGGCCTTGAATCCCACGCTGTTTTTCAGTCCCTCAAACTTGGCCTTGAGCCCGGCCTGGTTGTCGGCGTCCAGCTTGATGATCTCCGAGACCACGTCGGCATAGGTGTTGAGCGCGGTCTCGTCATCCACGAGCGACAGCCCCTCGGCCAGGTGCTTGGCCTTCTCGACGCCGGAGGCGTTCCCGGCCTTGGCGAATGAAGCGTCGCGCTTGGCCAAGGTGCCGAGTTGCTCCTTCAGGTTGGCCACGTACTTGTCGGCGGGATCGCCGCTGTAACCGACCGTCTGGTAATACGGCCGGCCCTTGGCATCGGCGAGGAAAATGGTCGGCACCCCCTGGATGCCGTACTTGGCGCTCAAGGTCTTGTATTGCTCGATCTCCTTCGGCGTCTGCTTCGACTTGTCGCGCGGGCTGTCGAGCTTGAGCAGGACGAAATCCTTGGGCATCTCCGTCTTGAACACATCCTGGGTCAGGACGTTCTTGGCGAGTGCCTTGCAGGGCGGGCACCAATCCGAGCCGGTGAACTCCATGAGGATGCTTTTGCCCTCCTTGGCCGCCTGGGCCTTGGCCTTTTCAAAATCGACGAGCCAGCCGTCAGCGGCTTGGGCGGAGGTCAGGGACAGAATGGCAGCGGTACCAACGCCCAAAAGGACGTTCCGAGTAATGAATCGTAGCGAGTTCATTGGCCAGCCTTGCTACGCCGACGAAGGGGCTTTGGCAACGGTAATCCAACATAAAAACAAAGTTTTTTCTCCCGGTTGAACTCTCCGGCCGTTTTTGGCAGATTGTCACCAATGAGCGACGACAACAAAAAGGTTCCGACCCGGCTTTACGGCGAGTCGATGGAGATGCTCGGCGAGGATTTGGGCGAGAGCAACGCCAAGCTCGGCGGCGAAGCAAAAAATGATGAGCTTGGCCAAGCCGCCGCCGAGGCGATGCGGGCGCTGCTGAAAAACAAGAAGGCCGACACAGAGGATTAATCCTCCGCAGGCTTGGCTGTCTCGTCAGCCGGGTTCTCGACGATGGGCGGTGGAGCCGCCGGCAACGCGCTCGCGCTTGGCCAGGCGGCGAAAGCGAACAGCGCCATCATCACCACCGAGCAGATCAGCTTGCCGAGCACCCCCAGCGCCAGGCCAAGTACCGCGCCGACACCGGCCTTGGCCGACTCGCGCGCCTCCCGCCCGAACACCCACTCGAACCCCATCGCCCCGACGAACGGCCCCACGACCAGCCCGATCGGCGGAAACACGAACACCCCGACGATGACGCCAAGCACCGCGCCGACCATGCCTTTCCACGTCGCCCCCAGTTTCTTCGCGCCCAGCAGCGTCGCCAGATAATCCAGCCCGAGCGCCAGCAGGCCAAACACCGCCAGCACCGCCACCCAGCCCCAGCCGGCGCCGCCCTGCCCGGCAAAGTAAAGCTGATGCCCCACCGCGCCGGCCAAGATCAGCGGCGTGCCGGGGATGCCGGGGATGAGGTTGCCCATCACGCCGACGAACATGATCAGCAGCATGATGCCGTATCCGGTCCAGAGTTCGATCACGGTTTTGTTTTCGTTGTTGCGCCGCGCAGCCGGTCAAGTATTTGCTCAAAGTCGCTTGGCCAAGCGGCCTCGAGTGTCAGCCGCTCGCCGCTGCGCGGATGCGTGAACACCAGCGACTGTGCGTGGAGCATCTGCCGCCCCGGCCGCACGCCGGTTTCGCCGGCCAGTTGCGCGGTCGCCTTTGTGCCGTAAAGTGCGTCGCCCGCCAACGGAAAACCGATGTGCCGGAAGTGGACGCGAATCTGGTGTGTGCGCCCCGTGTGCAGCGTTGCCTCGACGAGCGTGCTCCCGGCCAGGCGCTCGAGCACGCGCCAGCTCGTGCGGGCGTCGCGGCTCGCGCCGGGCTGCACCGCCATCAGTTTGCGGTGCACCGGGTGCCGTGCAATCGGCGCGTCGATCTCGCCCTCGTCGTTGGCCAGGCGGCCGCAGACGATCGCGTGATACCGCTTGGCCACCTCGCGTTCCTTGAACTGCGCGGCCAGGCCAAGGTGCGCGGTGTCGTTTTTCGCGGCGACGAGGCAGCCACTCGTGTCCAGGTCCAGCCGGTGCACGATGCCGGGGCGCACCACGCCGCCGATGCCGCTCAGGCTCCCGGCGCAATGATGCAGCAGCGCATTGACCAACGTGCCGCTCGCGTGCCCGTGACCGGGATGAGTCGGTATGCTGGCCGGCTTGTTGACGACGACGAGATCGGTGTCCTCGAATAAAATATCGAGCGGGATGTCCTCCGGCTTGGCTTCGAGTTCTTTCGGCACCGGCCAGGTGACCTCGACCGTCTGGCCGGCGACGGGATGCTGCGTCGGCTTGGCCGGTTTGCCATCGACGAGGATGCAGCCGTCGCGCATGAGTCGCTGGATGCCGCCGCGCGAGATGTGCGGCAGCCGGGTGGTGAGATAGCGGTCGAGCCGCTCGCTGGTGAGCGTCTCGTCGATCGTCACCCCCGTCGGTTCCGGAGCCGCCTCGGTTGCTGGAAGTTCGTCGTCCACGTCGCAGCGCTTGGCCAAGTTGCCGCCAACCCCCGCCCCGACACAAGCCAAACTCGTGCGGGTCTTGACGCATGAAATGTCGCCCGCCGCCTTGGAGTGCGGTGGCAAGCGCAGCGCGACACCGCTTTGGCTGGTTGCCGGCTTTTCGGCACCCGGTCGGTGAACGCTCCGTCGCCGCTCCGCTCTGCCGGAGCCCTCCAAAGCAGCGCTTGGCCAAGCGGGAGTTTGCCTTTGCCCTGTGCCAAGGGGGGCGGTAGCTTCGCGGACGTGAAAACCAAGGCGGCTGTTCTTCGGCAAATGGAGTTGCCCCGACCGTACGCGGCGTCGCGCCCGCTCTCGGTCGAGGAGGTGGAACTCGACGGCCCCGGCGAAAATGAGGTGCTGGTGCAGGTCGCCGGTGCCGGGTTGTGCCACTCGGATCTGTCGGTGATCAACGGCTCGCGCCCGCGGCCGGTGCCGATGGTCATGGGTCACGAGGCGGCCGGAATCGTGCGCGACATCGGCCCCGGCGTGAAGGGGCTCGCGCCGGACGACCACGTGGTGTTTTCGTTCGTGCCGTGCTGCGGCGGATGCCCGATGTGCGCCATCGGCCGCGCGCCGTTGTGCGAACCGGCGTACGAGGCGGCGGTCACCGGCCAGTTGCTGCACGGTGGGCGGCGTTTCACCGTGAGCGGCGGCGGGGAGGTGAACCACCACCAGGGCGTGTCCGGCTACTCGGAGTTCACCGTGTCCGCGCCGGAGTCGCTGATCAAAATCGACAAGGCGCACCCGATCGAGATGGCGGCGCTGTTTGGCTGCGCGATCATGACCGGCGTTGGCGCGGTGGTGAACACGGCCAAGGTGCAGCCCGGCACCTCAACCGCGATCTTTGGCTTGGGCGGCGTGGGGCTGAGCGTGGTGCTTGGCCTGCGGCTCGCCGGCGCGTACCCGATCATCGCCATCGATACTTTGGAGAACAAACTGGCTTTGGCCAAGGAGGCCGGCGCGACGCACGTGATCAACGCCGCCGAGGCCGACCCGGTGATGGCGCTGCGGGACATGACCGGCGGCGGGGCGGCGGATGTGTTCGAGGCGGTCGGCAGTGAGAAGGTGCTTGCCCAGGCGTACGCTGCCACGCGCAAGGGCGGTCGCACGATCACCGTCGGGCTGCCTGACCCGGCGCGTGAGTTGCGCATTCCGGCATTGTCGCTCGTCGCCGAGGAGCGCCAACTCATCGGCTCGTACATGGGCTCGTGCGTGCCGAAGCGCGACATCCCGCGCTTCATGCGCCTCTACGCCGAGGGCCGGCTGCCGGTGGATATTTTGAACAGCCGCTTCATCGGCCTCGAGCAGGTCAACGAGGGGTTCGACGCCCTCGCCCAAGGCGAAGTCGCCCGCCAAATCATCCAGTTCGATGTTTAAACTGCCATGAAAAAAATCATACCACTGACGGCTGCGTTGCTCGCCCCCTTGGCGTTGCTGGCGCAGGAGAAAAAGGGGTCTTACGAGAGCGACTTCGAGTTGCCCGGGTCGCGCGCCGAGGTTTACAAGACCGTCGGCGACGTGAAACTGAAGGTTTATATTTACGAACCGAAAGACCACAAGGCGGGCGCGAAACGGCCGGCGATCGTGTTCTTTTTCGGGGGCGGCTGGAACGGTGGCACGCCGACACAGTTTCAGGAACAGTGCCGTTACCTCGCCTCGAAAGGCATGGTTGCCATGGCGGCGGATTACCGCGTGGCCAGCCGGCAGGGAACCAAGCCGTTCCATTGCGTGCGAGACGGCAAATCGGCCGTGCGCTGGATTCGCCAAAATGCCAAGCGGCTTGGGGTGGATCCAAAAAAGGTTGCCGCCGGGGGTGGGTCAGCCGGGGGCCACGTGGCCGCCTGCACCGGCACGCTGCTCAAGCACGACGAGCCGGGCGAGGACGCCAAAGTCAGTTCCGTGCCCAACGCGATGGTGCTGTTCAACCCGGTCCTGATCACCGCCGAGGCAGAGGGGCTGAAAACATTCGGTGGCGACCGGTTGGAGAAACTGAAGGCGCGACTGGGAGTGGAAGATCCGAAAACCATGTCGCCGTATCACAACATCCGGAAAGGCCTGCCGCCAACGCTCGTGCTCCACGGCAAGGCAGACACCGCCGTCCCTTACTTCAGCGCTGAGGCGTACGTGAAACAGGCCACCAAAACCGGTTTGCGCGCGGAGTTGGCTGGCTACGACGACATGCCGCACGGCTTTTTTAATTTTGGCCGCCAAGGCAATAAAATGTTCCTCGCCACTGTCACGCGCATGCACGAGTTCCTCGGCTCGCTTGGCTATGTGAAAGGCAGGCCAACGGTAGAGAAACATCTCAATCGCCTGGCCAAGCGGGAGTGATTTTGCCTTGAGTGCCGGGCCGAAAAAACTGGGCTTGATGGTCTCGGTGGCACCGGAGACGCCCGGCTTTGGCCAAGCGCTTGGCCAAGCAGAGGCGGCCCTGGCCAAGGGCGACAAGGTTTACCTTTACTGCGTTGATGATGCTGTGCCGGGCTTGGCCGATCCGCGCTTGGCCAAGCTCAAGGCCGACGGGCTGAACCTGTTCGGCTGCGCCTACAGCATGCGCCAGCGCAAACTGTCGCTCGACGACTCAGCGGTGTTCTCCGGCCTCTCGGTGCTCAGCGACATCATGGCCGACACGGATCACTTCGAGAGTTTCAATTGACGCTTGGCCAAGCCGGTTCAGCCCGGGACGGTGAGGGATTGGCCGTTGTCCTTTGGGCCAAGCGCGAGCAGGAACGGCGCGGCGACTTGGGCGAAGGCGTCCGGCTTGCGGGCGGAGTCGGCCCCGGTGCCGAAGCAGCTTTGCAGCATCTCGGTGTTCACCACACCGGGGCTGAGTGGCACGCAGGCCATGCCGCTCGGCAGCTCCTCGGCCATCGCCTTGCTCATGCCCTCCATCGCCCACTTGGTCGCGCAGTACGGTGCCACCTCGGGCGAGGTGCTGCGGCCCCAGCCGGAACTGAGGTTCACGATCACGCCGTGGTTGCGCTTGATCATCGCCGGGGCGAAATGCCGCGTGACGTTGGCGACGCCCTTGATGTTGATGTCGATCACGGCGTCGAACTCCGCCACCGGCACGTCGACGAGGTTGGCGTTGGTGTTGATGATCGCCGCGTTGTTGATGAGCAGGTCGGGTGCGCCGCGCTCGGCGAGCGTGCGCTTGGCCCAGCCGGCGACGGCGCGGTCGTCGGTGACGTCCACCGCCGCGAAGTCGTGCGCCTGGCCAAGCGCGGTTTGCAGCCCGTCGACCGGCTCGGCGGAGCGGCCGCAGCCGATGACCGTGTGGCCCAGCCGGGCGAACTCCCCGGCCAAGCTGCGGCCGATGCCGCGGGTTACGCCGGTGATGACGATGGTCTTGGCCACGGGCGCGGGCGGTTACGGCTGGATCGGTTGCAGCCGGACGTTGCGGATGCGCGACACGGTCTGGAACGAGGTGATGCCGATCGGCACCGACAACTCGATCGGCCCGGCTCGCAGCGCGATGCCGCGATCCTCCAGCAGCAGATCCACCACCATCTCGTCGTCCACCCAGCATTGAATCTTGACCGGCGTCACGCGCACCCGGAACCGGTACCAACGGTTATTCTCAAAATTCTTGAACGTGGCGGTTTCATTTTCCGCAGCGTCCATGCCGTCGATGCTCGAGAGGCCGACCACCGTGCCGCCCCAGCCGCCGGGGATGAACGACGCAAACGTGTCGTCCACCGGGAAGGTGAGTCCGCAGAAAAAGTCGTTGCCGTCCAGCTTCATCGCCTCGGCGGAAAGTTCGTAGTTGGTGCGCGGGATGTTCTCGTGCGCGAGGTTGATGCCGGAGATCAGCTCGCCCATGGCGACGTGAATCTCTCCGTCCTTCACCTCGATTGCGCCGCCGCCGGCGAAGTCGGTGATCTCCCAGCCGTCGAGGTCGGTGCCGTTGAACAGCGCGGTGCCGCCGCCGCCCGGCGTGACGCAGCCTGCGCCCAGCGCGGCAATCAACAACGCGGCTTGGCCCATGAAAAAGGGGTTCGTTGAGTTCATAAAAATGACAGCGCCCAAGGTGGCCGCAAGGCGTGGTGCGGTTCAAGCCTTTATCGGTGTGGAGGGGTTTGGGTTCGTGTTTTTTAAACGCAGAGGACACAGAGGCACAGAGGGCCGCAGAGGAGAAAGGGGAGCGCACGGCTCGCGTGCCCGCCAAGGCGCCTTTCAGGCGACTGCGTTACCGCTTGGCCAAGCGGCACATTGGTGTTGACTTATTACGGCCAGAATATCATCCCTTGAACGCCGAAGGAAAATGAAGCATCTGCAACGCGAACCGGCTTTGAGTTTCAACTTGGTTTTGTTGTTGGCGGTGAGTGCACTTTTCGTGACGGCGGCCAGCGCCCGCCCCTGGCGTGTTGACCAGATCCCCAACGGAAACAAGTTCAGGTGTCTCAATTGCCATCACTCGCCCTACGGCGGCCCGCGCAGTTCTTTTGGTCTTGCGGTTGAAAACGTGGTCGGTCGGGGGAGCAAAGCCCCGTTCTGGAACAGTGTGTTGGCAGCCAAGGATTCCGATGGTGACGGGTCAAGCAACGGAGAAGAACTCGGCGATCCGGATGGAGATGGCAATCCAACAGCCGGAGCCAACATCGCTAACCCCGGCGATGCAAAAAGCAAACCCCCAAAACCGGTCGAACCGGTGGCTCCTGAAATCGTGATCCAGACCTCAAAGTCTCCCTTTGGCTTTCAGTTCAAAACCGTCAAAGGCCAGACGTATGAGATTCAAGCGACGACTGACTTGAGAAAGTGGACCGTTGTCGACACGATCGAAGGGACAGGTTCGGACAAAATGTTTTCCGATCTTCGCGAGGCGGTTTTTGAGCTTCAATACTATCGGGTGAGGGTCAGGGATTGAGATGGAATCCTCTGCCTTTCACATCCCCGTGAGTCGGCGCAGGTTACTTAAAAACATGTCCGTTGTCTCGGCCGGGTTTACCCTGCCCGGTTACCTCGCGGAAGCCATTACGTTGACACCGGCGCAGGCGCAGGGACCGTTCTACCCGTTAATCGACGATATTCCGTTGGATAAGGACAACGATTTGGTGAAGATCGACGACCACCTCACCATGGCATCCGGTGTGGTGACCCATGTGAGCGGGCGCATCCTCGATCGGAACGGGAATCCGGTTCGGGGAGCGTTGGTCGAGTTGTGGCACGCAGACCGTCTGGGGGAATACACCTATTCCACGAACCCCGGCCCCAACCCCAGGGCCGACCCGAATTTTGCCGGGTTCGGCCAGTTCCTTACGGGATCGAGTGGCGCTTACCGGTTCCGCACCCTCAAGCCCGGGATTTACCCGGGACGTGCGCGACATTTCCACTGGGGGATCACGCTCCCCGGGCAACAAAGGCGGTTTAGCACCCAGACCTACTGGAAGGGGGAAGCCCTCAACGACAGCGACTTTCTGTTGAACTCAATCGGTGACACCGAGCAACGTGATTCAATAATCCTGGCCTTCTCCAAGGTTCCGGGAACGACCACGTTGGAGGAACGAACGACCTGGGATTTTGTCAGCCATTTCACTCCTGTTGAACCCGCCTATCCGGGAAGTGGCGGGTTGATGATCGAAGGCGCCAAGGCGGCCGGTTCTGTGGAGGGGCGGCGGCGTTTCAGGATCAGCGTTCCGGCATACCGGGGGTATACCTATGAACTATACGGCAACCCTCCACTCGCCAACCTGGGTTGGAAACTGCTTCCCTTTTCGCTGACTCAGGGCGGCGCCATTGACCAAAACCAGCATACGGCGGCCGGTGACGGCGTGGTCAGTTTTTATCTCGAGAAAAAAACGCCAACCGGGTTTTACTTCGTCTCGTTCCGTGTGCCAGGGGCCAACAAGGGCACCCCGTGACCCTTGGCCCGCGCTTGGCCAAGCGGGCTTGCATTTTGGCCTTGGTGCGGCTCAATTTCCCGCCGCAATATCATGAAAAAAAACTCCGCAAAATTCCTGCTTCCGCTTGGTTTGGGTTTGTTGGCCGTGTCGTGCGCGAGTCCGGGGCGCGGGCCGGGCGGGGGCGGGCATGATGTGGTGATTCAAAACGGGACGATTTACGACGGGAGCGGCGGTGCGCCGTTTGTTGGGACGGTGGCGATTCGGGGTGACCGGGTTTCGTACATCGGTCCGGCAGCGGAATTGCGCGGCAACACGGTGATTGATGCCACCGGCTTGGCCGTGGCACCGGGCTTCATCAACATGCTGAGCTGGACGGCCAACGCGTTGCGGCGGGACGGCAAGTCGCAGAGCGACATCCGGCAGGGCGTCACGCTCGAGGTGCTCGGGGAGGGGTCGTCGCTTGGGCCGCTCAATGCCAAGATGCGCCGGCGCAAGGACGGGACGGACGTGCCGTGGACCACGCTTGGCCAAGGGCTGGAGCACCTCGTCGGCCTCGGCGTGTCGCCGAACCTCGCGTCGTTCGTCGGCGCGACGACGCTGCGCGTGCACGAGGTCGGTTACGAAAACCGGCCCGCCACCGGGTCCGAGTTGGAGCGGATGCAGGCGCTGGCCCGGGCGGCGATGGAGGAGGGCGCGGTGGGCATCAGCACGGCGCTGATTTATGCCCCGGCCGACTACGCGCCGACGGAGGAACTGGTGAGCTTGGCCAAGGCGGTCGCGGCGTACGACGGGCTGTACATCACCCACATGCGCAGCGAGGGGTCGCAACTGCTGGAGGCGCTCGACGAGCTGTTCACCATCGCGCGTGAGGCCGGCATTCGGTCGGAGATTTATCACCTCAAGGCGTCGCGCCGGGGGAACTGGCACAAGCTCGACGAGCTGATCCGGCGCGTCGAGCAGGCGCAGAGGGACGGCCTGAAAATCACCGCCGACATGTACACGTACAACGCCAGTTCCACCGGTTTGACCGGCGTGATCCCGACGTGGGTGCAGGAGGGCGGGCACGAGGCGTGGATGAATCGCATGCGCGAGCCCGAGGCACGCAAGCGGCTGCTTGGCGACCTGCGCGAGCAGCTCGCCCATCAGCCGCCGGAAGGCATTTTGATGGTCGGCTTCGAGAACGAGGCGTTGGGCAAAAAATTCATGGGCAAAACCGTCGCCGAGGCGGCGCGCATCCGGGGGCAGTCGCCGGAGGAGGCCATTATCGACCTCGTGCTCGAGGACAACAGCCGCATCCAGTGCGTTTACTTCAGCATGTCGATGGACAACATCCGCAAAAAAATCGCCCTGCCGTGGGTGTCGTTCTGCTCCGACTCGGCGTCGCTCGCCCCGGCCAACGCCACCGGCATGACCCATCCGCGCGCGTACGGCAGCTTCGCCCGCGTGCTCGGGAAATTTTCGCGCGACGAAAAGATTATCCCGCTGCGGGAGGCGATCCGGCGGCTGACCTCCTTCCCCGCCGCCAACCTGAAAATCAGGAACCGGGGCAGTTTGAAAACAGGTTACTTCGGCGACGTCGTCGTGTTCGACCCGGAGACCGTCACCGACCACGCGACCTTCAAAAAGCCACACCAGTTTTCCACCGGCATGGCGCACGTCTTCGTGAATGGAGTGCAAGTGCTGAAGGACGGCGAGCACACCGGCGCCACTCCGGGCCGGGTCGTCCGCGGCCCCGGCTGGAAAGGGCACATCCTGCCATAGTACTCCGGGCCGTCAGCAAGATTGCTCCATCGTAGCCAGTCGGAGACGTTTTAGATCGATCGTTTGTGGAGTTGGCCGTCCTTCATGATGACCCGGAGGTTGTCGCGGTCGAGCAGCACCTTGGGGTCGGCCAGGGGATCGCCCTTGACCAGTAGCAGATCGGCGAGGAAGCCCTGCTTCACTTGGCCAAGGCGGCCCGGCATGTCCATCGCTTCGCCCCCGTTCTTTGTCATGGTGAGGATCGATTCCATATTCGTCACGCCGCAGTGCTTGATGAAATGATCGAGGTCGCGGGCGTTTTGCCCGTGCGGCGTGATCATGAACCCGTAATCGCCCCCGCCCAAAATCCGGACGCCGCGTTTCATTAATTCCTTGATGCCATTGACGGCGCTTTCGAGTTCCTCCCGAAAACCCATGGCCTTGACCTGCTCCTCGGTGAACCAGTCCGATCCCTCGTAGGCGGCGATGGCCGTGAAGCCGAGGTTGGGACTGACGAAGATCCAATCCTTGTTGGCCTCCAGCATGTCGAGGGCCTCCTCGTCGGCGTAGTTGGCGTGGTACACCACCTTGATACCGTGCCGGACGCAGCGCTTGACCGACTCGGCGCTGCGGGCGTGGGCGCTGAGCCGCTTGCCGTGGGCGTGGGCAACCTCGGCGGCGGCGGCGACCTCCTCCTCGCTCATGATGGTGGTCTCGGAGCCGGCGTGCGGCACGAAGGAGTCGCCGGAGATCACCAGCTTGATGATGTCCACGCCTTCGCGGATGAGTTCCCGGGTGAGCCGGCGGTACTCCTCCGGGCCATCCGCCATGAGCGCCATGGAATCCACCTTGGGCATATGAAGCGTGCGCATGTCTCCGAGCCCGCTGGTGACCGTGAGCCAAGGGGTTGCGGCCAGGAGGCGTGGGCCGGGAATTTCGCCCTTTTCGATGGCGTTGCGGATGACAACATCGAGCCGCGGCTTGGCTGAGGCGGCACTAATGCAACTGGTGATACCGTGGTCGAGATAGAGCCGGGCATTGTGCATGGTGAGCAGGGTGTGTTCCTCGGGGGGGATTCGCCCCAGCGCGGCCAGATCGTCCGTGTTGTCGATGCTCAGGTGCGCATGGGATTCGACCAACCCCGGCATGAGTGTCATGCACCCCGCGCCGTCGTGCACCTCGGCTCCGTTGGGATTCAGCGAATTGCCGTCGCGGGCGACCGCGGTGATCTCGTTGCCCTCAACAAGCACCTCGCCCGGGAACGGTTCCCCACCAGTACAGTCGAGCACGGTTACATTGGTGAACAAGTGCCGGTTCATTGTTGTGTCACGCGTTGGATCGCAGCTCCGAGAGCAAATTCCGCGCTGTGTTGCCCAAGTGTAGTGTGTCCACTCCGGCCAAAATCAAGTTGTACCCCTTCTGCTGGTAGGGCCGGACGGCCTCGGCGGTGACGCCGAAGTAACCGATGGCAATCCCTGCGGATTGGCAGGCTTGATGAATCCGGTCGATGGCCCCGGTGACTTCCGGATCGTTGACTTGCCCCATTTTACCCATGCTCGCTGAGAGGTCGTACGGCCCGAGCATGATGCCGTCGAGGCCCTCGATTTCGACGATGGACTCGATGCATTCGACCGCGTCGAAATGTTCCGCCTGCACCAACACCGCCACCGAGTCGTTGGCGGTCTCCATGTACTCGGCAAAACGCATGCCGTAGCCGTGCGCGCGGCCAAGCCCGACCCCGCGACTGCCCTCTGGTGCGTAGCGGGCGAAGCGCACGATGTCCCGCGCGTGTTCCACGGTGTTGACCTGCGGGGCGATGATGCCTGCCGCACCTAGGTCGAGTACTTTTTTGACCGGCACCTCCGCCGCAGCGGGCAATCGCACAACGCACGCAACCCGATCGCCGACGGCTTGGAGGATGCCCTGAATGTCGCTGTACTCGAGGGTGCCGTGTTCGGCATCCAGAAACAACCAGTCGAACCCGATGTCCGCCAAAATCTCCGCGGTGGCTGCCGTGGGGAGGGTGACCATGGTGCCCAGCAGCGTTTCGCCGCCTTTTAACCGTTGTCGGAAATGGTCACTCATGACAGCTAATGCGCGCTTGGGCTGAACGAGAATGAGCGTCTTGACTCCCGAAAACACCCCACCCACAGCTCGGCTGCCAAGGCGTTGACCAAAGTGGCTTCATGTCGCGGAAAGGTCACAGAATGATTACGGTTTTTCAATCGGTCTTTTTAACGATGTCATAACTCTATGAAAATGTCCTCTTTTGAACTCGCTTAAAATGTCCTCATGG
>JACKQG010006116.1_pt1 | contig 12914 bp, 8 predicted proteins | sample 8237621 | NCBI WGS metagenome assembly JACKQG01 (sample SAMN15677084, study PRJNA649215) | marine metagenome | biome: marine; feature: Black Sea; material: saline water; isolation source: suspended particulate matter (SPM) from the Black Sea western gyre | collected 2013-06-09/2013-06-10 | depth...
CGTCGAGCCAGGTTCAAGACCAGACCGCGTCCCCAACAATCCCCAACCATCGCACAACACTTCGCCCCGACGGAGCTTGTCACCGTCGAGCGGTACCCAATACCAGACCGCGTCTCCCCATCAGCCCCCAATCATCGTCCAACTCCCCATCACGGCTCAGTGGAGATCACGCGTTCACCGAGAAAACGGATAAGCGGGCCAACCAATTCCAGCGATCGTTCTATTAGCTGTGGATCGCTCCTGCGGGGATGTGACGTCAGTTCGCTGTAATTCTGCTTCTGGAACCTGCGGTCCTTGGGTTCGTGGAGTCTGGCTTGAACCAAATCGGGGATATCAACCCGTTGCCACTTCATAACCTTCTCGAACTGCCGCTTCTCGGCGTTGTACTCGACGGTCCTGAGGATCAACGCCTCCCGGTAGACCTTGACGACCTTGAAACCGTGCCTGGGATTGAGGCCCAATCCGGGGCAGACCAAGTACTTGAGGCCGCCTATCTGGAACTGCACGTCGGCGTGCAAGTGGCCACAGAAGGAAGCGATCACATTGGGATGCTCCTCCAACATCTTCCGCGTTTTGTCGGCGTCCAGGAACGACGGAGGAGCAATGGTCTCGTGCATCATGAACAAGGTGGGCCGGTCCTTGTTACGCTTCAGATCCTCGCGCATCCACGTCCACGTCGGCTCGTCGAACACTGCCCGGCCTTCGACGCCATACGTGCACCGATCGGGCGCCGTAAACAGAAAGTGCATGCCGCCGTAATCAAAGCTGAACTGGAATGCACCGAAGACCTTCTCGAAGTCCTGTGGCCAATCGTCGCCGGGGATAATGACGTATGGAGTGCGGAGGTTCCGATCGAGAAAACGCTGCATGAAAATCTGTCTGCGCAGCGTGACCGAGGGAACACGCCCTTGATACTCGAAGGCGGGCGCAAAGGCATTGTTGTCACCCGTGATCATGACGAAATGAGCTGCGACTTCGCGGTCGACGTAGCGAAACGCCTGTTTCACAAGCTCCAAACGCGAGCCATCCAGATGAAAGTCCGACATCCACACAAACGTGAAGACAGGTGGCGATTTAAACTTGGCCCAGACGGGCTCTTCCGCCAGTGGCTGGATCTCCATTCCCTGGAGAGCTTCTTGTACGGCATCGTGGATAGACGGCTCTCCTGCAAAGGCCAACCGTGCAGCCGTCAACGCACCAGCAATCACCAGCAATTGCAGCATCGAACGTCTGGTGCTAGGTTTCATAGCACGAAGTCCATTGACGGCCGTCGGCGTCGGAATATCAGCGCCTATTGTAGACCGGATTGGCGCGACGCACAGGGCCGGGCAAGGGTGCATTTGCGGGGATGGGAACGGCGCTATGATTGGTATCCGGGATCGCAGTTGCAGGCTTGAAGTCGTTTGTTTCTATGGGAAAGTGCTTTCTGGCTGAATGTCAGTTCGTTTGGAGACTTGTTGATGCGTCAATTGGTAGAAATCGCCGAGGCGTTCCTGCAGATCCACCTGTCGAAGAAACTCGACCCGTCGGTCGAGTTCGACTTGGGCACACTGTCGATCAACGATGCGTATGAAGTCCAGCGGCAGGTGAGTGCTGCTCGTGAGGCGAGGGGCGAACAAGTGGTCGGCCACAAGGTCGGCTGTACGAGTAAAGCCATTCGCCAGCAGTTCGGCCTGAACGAACCGATCTGTGGTCGGCTTATGGCCCCACACATCCACCACGGCAACACGGTACTCGACTGGAACGACTACGTTGACTTGGCCGTGGAACCCGAGTTTGTTTTCGGGATTGGGCGGGATGTGCGATCCGAGATCCGGGATCAGGAGGAACTACTCGAGGCCATTGAATGGGTCGCCCCCGGAATCGAGATTCACAACTACAGATTTTGGTTCGGCAGGCCGACTTCGCAGGAGCTAATCGCTTCCAATGGCATCTTTGCGGGTCTTGTCGTTGGCGAGCAAAGGACTTCGCCTGCGGGGCTCGATTTCGATTTGGAGGGCGTCGGAATATTCCGCAATGCCGAATTGGAGGCATCGGGAATCGGTGCCGAGATCATGGGCGGCCCATTGAAATCGCTACGGTGGCTCGCCAACCACCTCATTCGGCGCGGCGATTATCTGAAGGCCGGGCAACTGGTAATCCCCGGCTCGGCGGTGAAGCTGGTGTCGGTCGAGTCGGATGATCGGATCGCCGCTCGTTTCACTCACCTCGGAAGCGTAGAGGTCGAATTCTCCGCGTAGAATGGCTGATACTGCCATCCATCTGGGAGACTATCGTGAGAGAATGCAGAGTCGACTTTGATTCCCTGGAGTGGCCATCGCCGTTACTGGGGGCCGACTCAATGCCTATGAGCGGGATGGACGCGGATTGCGTTTCGTTGAATTCGCCAAGGACTTCGTTGAACCCGACTGGTGCACGAAGGGGCACATCGAAGTCTACGTCGGGTTCTCGTTTGATCGGGAGGGCCTCGTGATAGGTATGGTGGGAAGTGGCCTTCGCGAATTTGGAGAGGAACTGCACAGCCAATCCGCCAGCAACAGATAATCACACACCACCAAAACGAAAAAGCCGATTGACAAGAAGGGCGAGGCAAAGAAGTAAAGCTGCCCCCAATCTGGGTGACTGCACCCCGGCGTTTCGCGGCGGATATCAGGTTTCTGCCGCCGCGGGACGCGTCTTTTTGCGCAACGGTAGGTCCCGCTTGCCGAGCGGGACTTCGCATTTCGGGGGCGCCGACCAATCCACGTCCCGTCCGGCAGACGGGACCTACCTCCAGCAATCCAGTCGCGCCGCACACGGCGCGAAAAGGGCCTAATGCCCTCACGTATAGCAAGTCGATCGGCTCTTGCGGCTCGCGGAACCGCTCCGGCTTTCTCCTCGCTTGTGGGTGTCCAATGCAGTGATCCAATCCGAATCGTCCAACTGGCCGGTCATCCGGTAGATGATCTTCTCGCCGGTTTTGTCGAGGATGGCCGTGAACGGATACTGCTTGACCTCAAAGACCTCCGCGACCCGCTTGCCGTATTCGGTCGTCACGTCAACGTGACAAAGCACGTAGCTTTCCAGTAGTTCCGCGTTCTTCTTTTCCGGTACGGCTTCCACGTGTCGCAATTGGCTTTTCGATTGAGCCGAATCATCTATCACGATCAACAGCGGCTTCTGCAAGTCTTTTGTTGCTTCCAACGCAGCCCCGTAATCGTCGCCCCAAAGCACTTCTTTTCCGGCAGGTGTTGGCGCGCTAGCGACCACCGCCAGCGCTATCAGCAGGCACTTCATCATTAATAAAAGTCCTTTCCGTTGTCGTCGGCAGGCCGCATGGTGCGAGACCTCAATCAAGTCCACCGCGCAAAACGATCAAGGCAGGCCAGTCGAGGGGAATCCAAAGGCAGGATCGTCGGGTGTGTGCGAAGGCGGTTTCGCAGTTAATCCGCCGCACATCGTATCGACCAATCGACCGAAGTCAACGGGGCAGGGGTTGACACAGCGGATCAAACTGGTATTTTAGTACCGGTTTACTTTTTTACGTTCACCCAAGAAGCGAACGGTGGTGCCCGATGCTAGTGAATATCTCGGAAGCTGCATCGCTGGCCCTTCATACGATGGCGGTGTTGGCTAGTGCCACTGACCAGCGTTTCACGAACCAGGGGCTCGCTGCGCGACTCAAGGCTTCGAGTCACCATTTGGCGAAGGTGATGCAGCGATTGGCAAAGGCCGGCTTGGTTGATTCGGTCCGTGGTCCGCAAGGTGGCTTTCGATTGGGAAGGGCCGCGAAGACGGTCACCCTACTGGAGATTTACGAGGCGGTGGATGGTCCGGTAGACGACGGCGTCTGCTTGTTGGGCGAACCGCTTTGCGAGGGAATGGACTGCTTGTTGGGCGAATACATCCTGTCGGTCCATCGGCAGATGCGCGATTACCTGGCCGAGACGAAACTGTCCGCTTTGGCTCGTGGCGTCCCCCTGGTACAACTGCGAAAGAATAGCGATCCCACCGTTGTGGCTTGAGGAAACGTGGCCGGACTCTCGTTGATTCCTGGAGAGAGAGGGAAAGACGAAGGCAAAGATGCACCGCTACCGCGTCGAGGTACCGACTGAGGATTACTGGCGGCGCCAGATCAAGTGCCAGTACGCCTGTCCCGTTAACACGGACGCCCGTGGCTATGTTCGCGCCATTGCCGAGGGGCGTTTCCAGGACGCGTACCTGATCGCACGCGGGCCCAATCCGCTGGCCTCGATTTGTGGTCGAGTTTGCGGGGCTCCGTGTGAAGCCGCTTGCCGCCGAGGCGATGTCGACCAGTCGATTGCCATTCGCGCGCTAAAACGGTTCGCTCAAGAACGATTCGACCAGCAGGGCCATGGCTCTATCGATCCTCCGCTTGGTTTGCTTCGCCGGCTGATCGATCATGCAGCCGGCCGTGATTGCCTCGCCGGAGAAGAGTTCGCGGGACTGAAGCGGTTTTTCGCGGACCGGCAGTTGCCCGGCAATTCGGATGGCGAGCCGGTGGCAATCATCGGCTCGGGACCGGCCGGCTTGGCGGCGGCCCACGACTTGGCGCTACTTGGCTGCCGACCCACGGTCTACGAGATGGAGCCAATCCCAGCCGGGATGCTGGCAGTGGGAATTCCCGAGTATCGTTTGCCGCGAGACCTGATTCAGGCGGAGGTCGAGTTCATTCAGACGCTGGGCGTCGAATTCGTCTGCAGCACGCAAGTCGGTAAGGACATCTCCCTGGCCGAGATACGTTCGCAGCACCGAGCCACGATCATTGCCGTGGGACTCAAGTGCAGCCGGTCGCTACCGATTCCGGGAGCGGACGGCGTCGGCGTCCTGGGTGGCGTCGAACTGCTACGGGATGTCGCGCTGGGACGGGAAACCGCGCTGAAGGGCGACGTGGTCGTCATTGGCGGAGGCAACGTAGCTTACGACATCGCGCGCACGGTGGTTCGACAAACGGGCGTCGATATTTCGCGAACCGCGATTCGCCGACCCGGCGTGCTGTCGGTTCACTTGTGCAGCCTGGAAAGCCTCGACGAGCTACCTGCCGACGATGCCGAGATCATCGAAGGTGACGAAGAGGGCATCGTTCGCCATCACAGCCTTGGGCCTAAAGAGATACTGCTAGATGACGATGGGCGAGTGCAAGGTGTGGCGTTTCAACGTTGCCAGCGTGTGTTCGACGACGAAGGCCGGTTTGCCCCCGAGTTTGACGAGCAACGGATCGAGACGATTCGTGCCGACACGGTGCTTTGGGGAATCGGGCAACGCTCGGATCTTGCCTTCGCGGATCAGGAAGATGACATAGCGCGCTCGGATCGCGGGCTGATCGAGTGCGACGATGATACGTTCCGAACTTCGGCCAAGGACGTCTTTCTGGCCGGTGACATCGCTTACGGGCCGCGGCTACTGATCGACGCGGTCGCCTGCGGCAAGAAGGTGGCGCGCAACGTCTACCAGTACCTCCGTGGCGAGAAGCCGATCGAAGAGCAATGCCTCGTTCACATCGACATACCAACCTACGCACGCGAGCCGGACTACGAAAAGCTTCACCGCACAGCGATTCCCACTCTTGGTGCCAAGGAGCGGAAGGCTTCGCAATCGAAAATGGTCGAGATTGGCTACGACGAAGATGGGGCGATGCAAGAAGGCTGCCGCTGTTTGGACTGCGGAGTGAATACGATTTTCGATTCGGATAAGTGCATCCTGTGCGGTGGTTGCGCCGACGTGTGCCCGGAGTTGTGTATCGAGCTTGTATCGCTTGATCGGCTCGACGGCGACAACCAGTTCGACCGAGCCGTGTCGCAACGTTTGGGCGACGAGCGGCCCGAGAGATTCTCGGCGATCGTCAAAGATGAGACGAAGTGCATTCGCTGTGCCCTGTGTGCCCAGCGATGCCCCGTAGGGGCGATCACGATGGAACGAGTGAACTTTGCCAGTGAGTGGGTGGAAGAGCCGTCAGCTCTCAGCGATCAGCCGTCAGCTTCTTGCTGAAAGCTGACCGCTGAAAGCTCTCGCCTTGCGTGAGGAATTGAACATGACCACAGACCTGCAGACAAGTCGACGATTCACCACGGTCAAAGAAAGGCGCGACTTCTTGGGACTCGCGGCCACGTGGTCCGCTATCGGCGCGGTCGGCATGGCGCTGTTGGGGGCGCTGCGACTGCCAATGCCTTCGGTGTTTCCGGAGTCTCAGAGCCGTGTGAAGCTTGGGCCGTTGGCAAAATTCCTTACCGTGGATGTGACGCCGCTGCCCCAGCAACGAGCGTGGGTCTTTCGTGACCAACAAGGCTTGTATGCCATTTCGGCCGTGTGCACGCACCTGGGGTGCATCATTAGTCGGCAGGACGGCAAATTCGAGTGCCCCTGCCACGGAAGCCTATTCGACGCCGTCGGAAACGTCGTGTCCGGGCCCGCGCCGAGAGCCTTGGACTATCTCGACCTGTCGATCTCTCCCGACGGCCAACTGGTCGTGGACCAACAGAAGACGGTCAATGCCGACGTGCGTTTGGAAGTTTGAAGTGGATTGGGCGATTCCCAAGATGACAAGGGCCTGCTGCGATGTCCATTGAATCGACAAGCCAATCACCGGCAACCTCGGGTACGCCGATTGACGAGTTAGAACAGCTTGGCAGCCCGGGCGTGTTGGGCAGATTCGGCCGCAACCTGCTGAAAACGCCGCAGCGGTTTCGCCGTTCGCTGGTTCGCCACGGCCGGCCTACTTCGGACCGCAGCAAGTCGCAGGCGGTTTTCACGAACCTGTTCCTGCACATCATGCCGGCGCGAATCCACCGCTACTCGTTGCAGATCAAGGCGACTTGGGGACTGGGAGTCATCTCGTTGGTCCTATTTCTGTTGCTGGTCGTGACCGGCATTGCGTTGATGGTTTACTACAAGCCATCGACGGACCAGGCCTACGATTCGATGAAGGAGATCGGCTACATCGTGCCCACCGGCCAGTTCATGCGGAACATACACCGCTGGGCCGCTCACGGCATGGTGGCTTGCGTGCTCCTGCACATGGCGCGTGCCTTCTACACGTCGGCCTACAAAGGGTCACGGCAGTTCAATTGGGTTGTTGGTATGCTGCTGTTTGTCATTACGCTGGGACTCAGTTTCACGGGTTACCTGTTGCCGTGGGACCAGTTGGCGTTTTGGGCCGTGACGATCGGTTCCGAGATTGCCCAGTCGCCGCGCGAGATGACCGACGTCTTGGGCATCACATCGTGGTGCGACATTGGTGGTCTGCAAAAGCAATTGCTTCTGGGCTCGAACCACGTCGGGCAGGAAGCGTTGATTCGTTTCTACCTCTTGCACGTGATCGTGCTGCCGTTGTTGGCAACCCTGTTGATTGGTGTCCACTTCTGGCGCGTCCGAAAAGACGGCGGTTTGACACGACCGGCAAGCGAGGATGAACCGCCGGATGGAGACGCCGGCGCGAACATCTCGGCCGCTGCTGACGTGGGCGGCACGTCGGCTGCTGCGGCTCCGTCGAAGACTTACGGACTTATGGCAATCGTCCCTGGCCGCACGCCGGCCGTGGACCGAGTGATGGCCAACACCATCCCTACGTTTCCGAATGCCTTGTATGCGATCGGCGCGTTGACGATGCTCACGCTGGCCGTCCTTCTGGCACTTGGATACTTCTTTGATGCTCCGCTGGCGGAACTGGCTAATCCGGCCGTGCCGGAGAATCCGGCCAAAGCCCCGTGGTATTTCCTCGGTCTGCAAGAGCTGGTCAGCTACTCGGCCTTCATGGGCGGCGTGGGCATACCGGCGATCGTCGTGCTCGGCCTGATGCTGGTGTCGTACCTGGACCGTGAGCAGGAGGACGTGGGCGTCTGGTTCTCCGGGGCACAGGGCCGCCGGATCACGCTGGCCAGTACCGTGTTTGCCGTGATCGTCGTCGTGGGCATGTTGATCTTTACGGTCGAACGCGGCTGGCTCCGCAACTGGTATCCCACGATCCCGCAAGTCTGGATCACGATTGTCAATCCTGGGACGGTCATGCTGACAATATTCGTCGCGTGGTCCTTGATCATCATGAAACGGACCAATTCGACACGAATGGGCGCCATCGCCGTGTTCACCTGTTATCTGGTTGCCTTTGTGATTCTGACCTACTTCGCGACAGTCCACCGAGGGCCGAACTGGCAATTCTATTGGTCGCAAGACCAGTGGCCGGTGCATTAGTAGACGAGGAAAACAATGGAAGAGTCACACGTCAAGGGACTCAAGATTCTAATGCTGGTTTCCAGTCTGGTTTGCCTTGCGCTGCTACTCTTGGCTGCGTTCGAGGAGAACTTCACGGCCGAATGGCGCCGGCACCAGGCCGCCTATGCAGACGCGATGAAGATGCGGACCGTCGCGGGATCGCCGAACGTCGACTACCCGATCGAAGTGCGCCAGGTCTACCTGGAGTCGTTGAAGCGAGTGGACCGTTGTGTGACGTGTCACGTTGCGATTGACAACCCCGCGTTTGCAGACGCCGAACAGCCGCTCACGACGCATCCTGGGGACCTGCTCAAACATCATCCATCCGACAAATTCGGCTGTACCATCTGCCACCTTGGACAGGGCCGCGCGACGGTCAAGGACGACGCTCATGGCCACGTTCCCCACTGGCCGGAACCGATGCTCAAGGATCAGATGGTCTATACAAGCTGCGGCCGTTGCCATTACGAAAACGATCTATATGGCGGCGAATCGGACCTGTACGGCCAGATCCGGCCGATCGACCAGGTTACCCAAGGCGAATTGGACACGCACGTTCAACACGCCGAAAGCGTCGCACGCGGCAAACGACTTGTGATCCAGCGCGGGTGCCTGGGGTGTCACAAGTATCGCGAACGCGGCGGATCGTTGGGCCCCGATATCACGCACGTGGGCGAGAAGACCGTCCACGATTTGGACTTTACGCACGTCGAGCACGGGCACACCGTGTTGGACTGGATGACGGCCCACTTCAAGTCGCCACAGGCGGTCGTTCCGGATACGAAGATGCCCGACATGGGACTGTCGGACGACGAGGCTCGTGATCTGGCGATCTACATGATCAGCTTGAAACGCAAGTCGGCGCCGGCCGCATACACGCCGCTGCCACAACCGGTCGACCGAACGCCCGCCGACGGGCACACGCTTTATCTGATGTACTGTTCGTCGTGTCACGGGGCGGACGGCGTTGGGGCTGTCGCGCGAATGACACTGAATCCTGAAGGCCCCTTCCTGCAGGCAATTGACCAGCCGAGGGAGTTGTTGACACCGTCATTGCGCAATCCGGATACGTTGGCCGTGGCCAGCGACGATTACCTTCGTTTCATTATCCGGCATGGCCGATCCGGCACTGGTATGCCGGCATGGACGACTGATGGCGGGCTCGCCGACGAGGAGATCGACCGCGTGGTGGCGACAATCCGATCGTGGCAGGAATCGGGCCCGCCAACCGAGAGCATTGCCGCCCGCCGGGGCAACGCGCGCTACGGCCGGGCCTTGTACCGTTCGCGGTGCATCGGCTGCCACGGGGCGGACGGTCGCGGCGGTGTGGGAATCAGCCTCCGTTCACCTTCTTTCCTGGCGGTCGCTTCGGACGAGCTTCTGCGCGACACGATCATCTACGGGCGGCCCAACACGGCGATGCCGGATTGGCCGGAGTTGAGCGCCGACGAAGTCAGCGATGTGATCGCGTTTGTCCGGTCCTGGCAACATGAGCCGGCGGATCGCGATACGGTGCTCGCGCGGCTGGCCGAACAGGAGCCAGCCTCCGAGCAGTCGCTTCGTGTGGGCGGGATCCTGTTTCGGTCGAACTGCGCTAACTGTCACGCCATCGATGGCCGTGGGAGCCTTGGGCCATCACTTCGTACCGACGAGTTCCTTTCATTGGCCGACAATACGTATCTCTACACGGCCATCGTCCATGGTCGCCCCGACACGGCAATGCCCGCCTGGAGACATCTCTCGGCCGAGGACGTGATCGACCTGGTCAATCACATCCGCACGTTCAACGACAACAAGCGGCGCGAGCTGGAACCGTATCTCGCTCGCGGCGACTGGGACCGCGGACGAATTCTCTTCAAAGGCACCTGCGCCGGCTGTCACGGCCTGTCGGCCGAAGGCGGCGTCGGACCGCAGTTGGCCAATCCGACGTTCCTGGAAACGGTCAGCGACGCCATGCTTCGCGAGTGGATCAGTTACGGCAGGGTGGGAACACCGATGCTGCCGTTCCTGAAGGGGCGTCAGGGGATGGTCGAGATGACGACGTCACAGATCGAAGACGTGGTTACCTTCCTGCGCTACAACCAGGACCGCCCACGGCTCGTGACGGCCCGACCGGGGACGGGAATCGCGCCGCTCGGGGCCGAGACGTACAGCGGTACATGTGCCGGCTGCCACGGAGCGGATGGCGAAGGGCTAGTCGGTCCGGCGTTGGCCAATGCCCACTTTCTGCATTTTGCTTCCGACGGCTTCCTTGCCTCGACGATTGTGCTCGGGCGCGACGGCACTCAGATGATCGCCATGGGCCAGGGCCAGGCCGGCACCGTGGAAATGAACGAAGAAGACTTGTCCAACGTGGTGGCTTTCATTCGGGGCTGGGAGCACGATCCGCCCGGCGCAGTGATTCCACGACGATACATCGTCGAGGCTAATCCGCACGCTGGCAAGACGCTGTACACCGGCTACTGCGCAGGCTGCCACGGTTCGGCCGGCAACGACGGCTGGGCGCCGGCGCTGAACAATCCGGAATTCTTAACGGCCGTTACCGATGGATTCCTTCAGGCAACCATCGCTCGCGGGCGAAGCGGGACGGCGATGCGGTCGTACGGCAAAGGAAGCGGCGGACTCGCAGCGCTGACGGCCGACCAGATCAACGACATCGTCAGCTACGTACGCACATGGGCCCCACCGGAACATCGGCTGGCCATCGACAAACAGAAACTCGACAAACCCGATCCGTTAACTGACACGATGAATCCGTAGGGAGTCCAACCCATGGCACGACGACAAGGTCCGGTCAATTTCAAGCGTCGCGAGTTCATGAAGATGGCCGCGGCCGCGGGCGTCACTTGCGTGGCGACCGATATGTTCTCCGACGAGTACATTCAAGCCCAGGAAAGCCCTCGGCCCGGGGCCATGCAGCCGGGTGTCAAGCTGATCCAATCGGCGTGCCCGTACTGCGGCGTCGGATGCGGCACCTTGATCCAAGTCCAGAACGGCAAAGTCGTGGGCATGGTGCCCGACAAGAAACATCCGACCAACCGCGGCATCCAGTGCATCAAGGGACTGAACGCTCACGAGCCCATCTACCGCGACCGGCTCACCAAGGTGCTGGTCCGCAAGGACATGAGCGACCCGCTTCGGGGACACGTCTCGGCCACCAAAGGGCGTTTCGACGACGATGTGTTTATAGAGATGCCCTACGAGGAAGCCGAAGAGATGGTCGCCGACAAGTTGGCCGAGATCATTAAGTCGCAACCGGATGGCGGCAATCTGGTCGGCCTGAACGGTTCGGGGCAGCTCACCATGGAAGCCCAGTGGATCGAGAACCAAGTAATGAAAGCCGTTGTCGGCAGCAACTCGATCGAGGCCAATGCTCGCATGTGCATGACCTCGGCCGTCACGGGCTACTTCCATTCATACGGCTCGGACGCTCCGCCGACCAGCTACGAAGACATCGAAGAAGCCGACTTCATCACCTTCTGGGGCCACAATGCTCGTGAAGCGCACCCGATCCTGTTCTGGCGTGTAGCCGATCATAAGAAGCGAAAGGACATCCCGACGCTGGTCGCCGATCCACGAGCGACCGGCACAGTCGCGGGCTTGGAGGCGATCAACCCGCGCAACAGCTACCACATCCAGACGATGAACGGGGATATCAGCTACCACAACGCCATCGCCCATGTGCTGATGAAGAAGTACCCCGACGCCTGCATGCCGCCCGAGTGGCTGGATAAGAACACGAACGGATTCGACGAGTATCGTAAGGGAGTGCTCGAAAAGTACTCGCCCGAACAGGTTGTCAAGCGGCTCGATATCCTGGATCGCGGTCGAGTCACGGTGGAGCTGATCGAGAAGATCGCGCAGACGTGGGCCGAGGCGACAATCAAAGGGCGCGAGCGCGGCCGCGGTGGTGTGTTGACGTTCTGGGGCATTGGCTACAACCAAATGCTTCACGGGCAACACAACACCATCGGCTTGATCAACCTGCATCTGCTGACAGGCAATCTCGGTCAACCCGGCTGCGGCAGCCATTCGCAGACCGGCCAGCCCAATGCCATGAGCGAACGGTTGATGGGCGGCTTGACTGGGCGGCTGCCCTTCAACATGCCACTGGCCGCGAAGCCCACCGCAGCGGCCGCCGCGCAGGAGAAGATCGACAAGTGGCGAGATCACATCGCCGAGTGTTGGGGCGTTTCGCACGACCGGCTGAAGGATACTTCCGTGCTGAAGAACCCCGGCATGGTCGTGGGTATGATGGAACGAGCGTTGAAGGGCGACCTGCTGGCCATGTTCTGGATGTACACGACACACATCCACATGCCGGACGTCAACACACTGGTCCGGCCGGCGCTGACCAAGATGTTTGTTGTCGTCCAGGATATCTACCGTCACGCGCCAAACAACCTGTACGCCGATGTGGTCTTCCCCGCGGCCACTTGGGGTGAATGGACCGGCGGGGTCTACGTCCAATCGGAACGCCGTCTCTACTGCTGCGACGGCACCGAGAACCCGCCTCCGAACTGCCGCCCCGACATGGACATGGCCATCGATAAAGGCAGGGCCCTTGCCAAACGACTTGGACTGGATGCTGACAAGATATTTCCCTACGAGAAGACGATCAAAATGGGCAATGGCCTGATGGCCTACGATCCGGAGGACGTCTTCCGAGTGATTTTGAACGCAAGCAAAGGGTCCGATGCCGACGT
>JACKQG010006117.1_pt1 | contig 12914 bp, 17 predicted proteins | sample 8237621 | NCBI WGS metagenome assembly JACKQG01 (sample SAMN15677084, study PRJNA649215) | marine metagenome | biome: marine; feature: Black Sea; material: saline water; isolation source: suspended particulate matter (SPM) from the Black Sea western gyre | collected 2013-06-09/2013-06-10 | depth...
GCAGGAGCTATGGTGAAAACCGACCCGGTTCCTTGTGATTTCGTCATGATCGCTGCTGGCAATCTGGATGCCGTAGCCGGTATGCATCCTGCTCTTCGTTCTCGAGTAAAGGGCTATGGATATGAAATATACATGAAAGATACGATGGACGATACCGAGGAGAATAGAAATAAGCTTATCAGGTTCATTGCCCAGGAGGTAGCGAAGGACAAAAAGATTCCTCATTTCGATAGAAGTGGAATAGAGGAGCTATTAAGGGAAGCGAGGAGAAGATCGGGCAGAAAAGGGCATTTTACACTCATTTTACGGGACCTCGGCGGATTGGTGCGTGTGGCAGGGGATATTGCTCGCGCTGAAGGTCCCAAATATACGACGAGCGAGCATGTGATAAAAGCAAAAGCGATGGCAAAATCCGTGGAACAGCAAGTGGCTGATGAGTATCTGGAGCAGAAGAAGGATTATAAATTGTTCACCACCGAAGGGTTTGAGATAGGCAAGGTGAATGGACTCGCGGTAGTGGGTGATTCCGGTGTGATGCTACCCATAATCGCAGAGGTTACGCCTGCACAATCGAGAGAGGAAGGAAAGGTAATAGCGACCGGTAGATTGCAGGAAATAGCACAGGAAGCGGTGCAAAACGTCTCCGCGGTATTCAAGAAATTCACCGGGAAGGACATATCCACGAAAGACATTCATATTCAATTCGTAGGCACGCACGAAGGCGTAGAGGGTGATTCCGCCAGCATTTCCGTTGCTACTGCCGTTATTTCTTCTCTGGAGAACATCCCGGTGGACCAGAGTGTGGCGATGACTGGTTCTTTGTCCGTGCGAGGTGACGTGCTGCCAGTGGGGGGAATAACGCCGAAGGTGGAGGCAGCAGCGCAGGTAGGCATCAAAGAAGTATTGATTCCACAGGCAAATCTGAATGACGTGCTCATCGAAGACCGGTATAAGGATAAGGTGAAGATAATACCTGTGGTGACAATAGAGGACGTGCTTGAGCATGTTTTAGTGGGTAAACTGAAGAAGAAGTTCATAAAGAAGATAAAAACGTTCACAACGGGCGTGGAGAAGATTATTCCGGAGGGCGTTGTGGATAAACGTCTGATTCAGCAGTAAAACTTTCTCAAAATTTGTTTACCGCCGAGATCACGGAGAGCGCTGAGATGAGATAGATGATTTTCCAAACTCTCTGTGTTCTCTGCGGGCTCAGCGGTAAACTAAAATTCCAGAACCTCACTAATCCCCAACCGGTCTATAACGTCATAAAGAAGCTTCTGCTTGAAATTCGAGTATGCAACCTTGTTCGGAACCGCAATGGACACTTTTCGTTTTGATAACTCAGGATATGCCCCCGTAAACACAGCCTCCATTTTCCCTATCCAGCTCGGTATCTCCTCAGTTACAAAAACCACCGGCTGGTCTCTCCATTCTCTAACGTCATATCTCGACAAGCTATCAGTAACCACCAGATGAAGTGTCTCGCGCCTTACGTACATATCACCAGTAAGAAATAGAAAGCCATCATCCATAGCGAACCCGCTGAAATGCCCCTCGATAGCATCTATTTCTTCTTGCGTAAATTTAGTCCACTCAGCAAGTCCTGCTCTCCGCTCTTCCGTTCCTTTTTTCGCTTCCTCTACAAGTTCTCCTATCCACTCTTCAAGCATTTTGGTCACGGGCATCGCAGCGAGTTTCTCCGCTCTCCACGCTCTTACTCTTTCTTTTGCAGCCTCTATTTTTCCCTCACTTTGGTATAACCCTAAGAATTCCCTTCTACGCTTTTTTCCATAAATGCACAGATTCTCCCTGATAACCTCCTCTTCTACGGAACGGAAAACCGAAGGTGAAAACATATCACACATGTCATTTTTTATAATCTCATATTGCGTGAACCCGGTAATTCCCTGTATAGACATTTTCAAAAGCAATTCAATCATTTTTATCGCCGCTTCATTTCCTTCTTTCACCGCTTTTTCAATGTATTTCGATAAATCGTGAGGTCCTTGTAAAAAGCTGGCTGCGGTATCCGCAAAAACCTTTTCATGTCCCGCAGGGCAAATATACTCGTCATAAGGACCTATTATTAAAACCCTTTTCCTTCTCAGTGATTTTAATAATTCCTTGCATTCTTTCTCCCTCTCCTTTCCTCGTAATGCCGTGAAGTTTTTCGTAAGTGCTTCTTCTGATGAACACCCTTCCAGTAGATAGACCAGCTTCAGTAATACTTCAACGTCCTCGTTTCTCTCTGCTATGCTTAAAACCAAATTTCTATATTCTTCCGGAGTCATTTTTTTCTTTTTCCTTTACCTTCTCATTCGCCCAATAACCTGTCCACGAACCATTCCGCATCGAACTTCTCCAGGTCCTCATAGCCTTGCCCCATGCCTAAGAATAAAATGGGTTTAGAAGTGGAATGAGCGATGGAAATGGCAGCTCCGCCTTTCGCATCTATGTCAACCTTGGTAAGTATCGAGGCATCGATTCCTACGGTTTCGTCGAATTTCTTCGCTCTTTCCACCGCGTCGTTCCCGGCAACGGCTTCGTCCACAAATATCACGAGGTCGGGCTTTGTCACCCGGCATATCTTCTTCAACTGCTCCATGAGATTTACGGAGGTATGCATTCTTCCTGCGGTATCTGCCAGGACCACGTCTTTTCCATTCGCCTTCGCATATTTCATCGCATCATATACAACCGCCGCAGGGTCCGCACCATATTGATGCTTTATTACTTTTAGCCCCAAATTAGTTGCGTGCTTCTCTATCTGTTCTGTTGCGCCAGCTCTGTAAGTATCCGCGGATGCAATCACCACCGAATACCCCCACCCCAGTAACTTCTTCGCTACCTTTGCAATACTAGTTGTCTTTCCAGTCCCGTTCACGCCGACAAAAACGATATTTACGGGCTTATCTCCCTTATCCACGAACTGCTCAAAATCGAGTTCCGCAACGTCAGCGGCACCGGCATCCACGGAAAAAACATTTAATAACGCATCTCTTACCGCTTCGTTTACCAATCTACCAGTATCCCCGCCCCATTTCTTCCTCTTCCCTACCAATTCTTCTCTCACACCGGAAATCAGCGCCTCCACCACGGATAATGCAACGTCGCTCTCCAGTAACGCCGTCTCCAAGTCCTGCAAAGGCTCCTTCAAATCTTTAGCATCTAAAATCGTCTCTCCTTCTAATATCGCCTTTCCCTTCTCTTTTACTTTCCTCTCGATGGTGTTAGAAAAGACCTTTAGCTTGTTCCTCAGCTTCTCAAACATTTTTGTTTTATCTTACAGCGCCCGTGCTGGATGCCGCCGCGATCTCTTGCAATCGTGCCTGTAATTTCTGCGCCTCCTGCTCCATCCTTTGTAATGTTCCAGTCATTTCACGCAGTGAATTCTCTAACTCCTCCTTATTTTCTTTAAGATACTCTATCGAAGAATCAGGGTTTTTTTCTGCACTTACTCCGCCACCTATTCTAACTATTATTTTATCAGTATCGCTGAGTGTAACGTAAACCGAGGAGTTAGCTCCTATTGGCACTATCAGCTCGTCTCCTGCTTTCATCTTCTTCAACTGCTTTATCGTCTCTATCGCCTTCTCATGCTCACCTATCGCCTGCCGGACAAACATCAATTCCTGCGATGCCGTCTCTGCTTGCGCCTGGTATTGTCGCAATTTTAAGACCAGCGATTGCGCTTCTGCTTGCTGCTTCATCTCTCCCTCAGTTACCTCTCTCTCCATCCCTCTTTCATTCATTTTTATCGCCCTTACCTTCAAGAATTATTACTTCTTTTTTACTCTTATAAAAATTAAGTAGGACTGGGTTAAATAGATATTATTAATGAAAATAAAAGGCAGGAGTATCTCAAAAGGAGTAGCCACCGGGAAAGCGTTAATTTCAAAGCAAACAATTTCATTCCTCGGTGCAGTGAACCCTACCACGGGCATTATCGTGGATAAATCACTTGACGTCTATGGAGAAGAGATAACGAATTGCGTTTTGATTTTTCCCGGTGGAAAAGGCTCAACCGTTGGCTCTTACGTGATATACCAGCTTAAAAAGCATGGAAAAAGCCCCTGTGCCATGATTAATCGCCGTGCAGATACGATAGTGGCAGTAGGGGCGATTATAGCTGAGATACCGGCTGTTGATTCGCTTGAGATTGACCCAATCGAAGACGAACTGATACGGGACGGGGAGGAGGTGCTTGTGAATGGAACCGAAGGCTACATTGAGTTACGATGAGGGAGAAGAAACGAAGAGAACATTGGAACGGCAGGGCTATCATTTTGTGGGAACGCAGAAGCATAGTGCGGTGAAAACGTGTTTGTGGCTGTGGAAATCAATAAGAGGCGAAGGAAATTGCTATAAGGGTAAATTTTACGGCATTTCCGCGCATAGATGCGTCCAGATGACGCCTTCCATTTTCTGCAACCAACGATGCGTTCATTGTTGGCGTCCTCTTGAGGCGTTCAACATAAACATAGACACAGGAACGGAGACCGAGCTAAAGAAGCAGTCAATCGGTTGGGATTCTCCGGAAGAGATAGTAGAAGGGTGTATAAAAGAGCAAAAGAGGCTTATTTCCGGGTTTAAAGGCTCGCCTAAGACAAACAAAGATGCCTTTGCGGAAGCGGAGGTCCCAAAGCATGCCGCTATTTCGCTCATAGGTGAGCCTACTTTGTATCCTTATTTGAAGGAGCTTATACAGGAATTCCATTCGCAAGGCATGACCACTTTTGTGGTGACGAACGGCACGAATCCGGAAGTGCTGCGAGAAATAAGCCCTTCTCAGTTATATTTATCCTTGAATGCACCGGACGAAGCCATTTATAAAAAAGTTGCTCACGCTGACTACTGGTCTCGTATAAACGAATCGCTTGACGAACTGAGAAGGAAGAAAGGTAGAACGAGAACGGTGATACGGATTACTTGCATAGAGGGGCTGAATATGGTGAATCCCGATGGATATGCGGAATTGTTAAAAAGAGCGAATACTGATTTTGTCGAGGTAAAAGCGTATATGCACATCGGGTATTCAAGGAAAAGGTTGTCTCGTAATGCTATGCCGGCGCATTCGCGAGTGAAAGAATTTGCAGGTGAAATTGCAGAACGGTTGGCGTCTTCAGATTCTGAATATAAGATTGTGGATGAATCGGAGATAAGCCGGGTGGTTCTTATTTCAAACCTTTCTTCAGGAAAGAAAGCATTACCAACAACTTTTTATTAAGATTTAGTGTTTAGATTTTATACCACAGGATATTGAGCAATTACGTGAGTGATTATCAGTAAGCGAAGAAACAAAAAACGGAAGATTTAAGGGGGTTATTTTTTATTCCCCTCCTTTTATTTTTCGTATTCCTGCTCTCCCATATCCCCCGCCACCTGGCGTTTCAATAACCACTATATCGCCCTTATCGATACGCATTGTAACTTTTGAAGGCAAATCCAACCTCCTATTGTTCCTGATCAAATAGTTCTTCCCCGCTCTTCCATTTTCTCCACCAAGCAATCCTTTTGGCTGGTATTTTCTCCTTTCTGATTGAATAGAAAGAGCAGCATCTTCTGCCAACAGCTTAATAGCTCTTCTTATGCCCAACCCACCTCTGAACTTGCCTTTACCGCCGGAATCCGGAATCAGTTCATACCTCTCCACCTGCAATGGATATGAAAGCTCCAAAGCTTCTACCGGCGTATTTGCAGTGTTAGTCATGTGAGTGTGAATACCATTTTCGCCATCCTTATATGGCAATGCCCCCTGACCTCCGGCGATGGTTTCATAGTAGGTAAACCTTTTTCCGTTAGCATCACCTCCTATTACCACGTTGTTCATTGTGCCTTGCGACTGAGCAGGAATTTTGTGTGGCATAGCTTCATGTAGAGCAAGTAGCAGGACATCCACTATTCTTTGTGACGTCTCTACGTTACCACTGGAGACCGCTGCTGGAGGATTTGGATTCAGGATTGTGCCTTCAGGCACGTCAACGTTTACAGGTCTCATTGGGTGCATTACCTAATTTTTAGAGACAAGATAAAAAGATTTTTAAAACCCTCTTACCCAATCCAAATTTATTTCTTGTGATTGCATACCCTTTCCATCGGAAGAGAGGGGTATTTAAGGATTCGTAGAGAATGGGCAAAGATATCGGATAAAAAATAGGAGGGAAAATAATAAGATGGCGACAGCATCTATCCCTATTTCGCCTCTTGATGAATTTGGAATAAAAATTGACGCGAAAGAGGCGAGTAGGGAGGCAGTGCATGATATTATCGATAGTTGGATGGACGAGGTGGATGCGATGACAGGAGGAGCAGGTTTGGATAGCATCGTAAAAGAGAGTTTTAAGATGCGTCAGGAGTTGATGGGGAAAATCGTGGAACAGCTCGTCAAGGAAAAATGCTCTGATGAGCTAAATCGGGAGACGATGGTGTGCCCTAATTGCGGGAGAGTGCTGAATCGGAGAGATATGCATGAAAGGACTGTGGAAACGATGATAGGGGAAATAAGGCTGAGACGCCCTTATTTCTACTGCACGAACTGCAAAAAAGGCTTTCATCCTCTCGACGATGTCCTGATCCTGTCCGACAGTGTAAAGCAGTGGGACATGCAGGAAGCGGGTGCGAACGTGGGGGCTGAACTACCGTACAATAAGGCACAGGAGATATTCGAGAAGCTGACGGGCTTGTCTATGAGTGACCATACGATGCACGACATCGTGGATGTGCTTGATATAGCCCCTTCAGCGGAGGAAATAGAAGAAAAAGTGGGGAGAGTGGCCAAAGGGAAGAAATGGCGACCCATAATGGTCCTAACAATTGATGGCGCACTTGTGCCCACACGTCCAGACGATGCGAAAGGGAAGGGTAAGGGACGGAAGAAGGTAAGGGCAAAGAGAGCGAAATGGGAGGGCGAATGGAGAGAAGAAAAGTGATTCAGGTTTTTTTTTCTATTTCGTGTGCTTTAAAATTGTTATTACATATTCTGCTACTATATCCTATTTCGTAATTCAACACATGGTGTTTCAAAATTTGCTCACAGGACGCTTGACTACATCCCATCGCATTACTGGCAAAATTCCGTTAAGTTTAAATAATATACTTCTTATCGTAAAAATCGGGTAATGCACCCTTTAAATATGGTAGCTGAGCAGTTGCATTTATAGTCCGCTCTTCTCCTGGCATAACACTTTCCCGTACATAAAAATCATCCTCTTCATCACCGACTCTTACCATTCCCTTAGAAATAATTGCAGGTAAATCGCCCTCATTCCTGACTGTTATTCTTAGTTTCTTTATATCACAAGTTCCGTCGGAATACTTTGAGTACGTGCCTGTTACTTTTTCAATGCTTAATTGGGCTCCTGTAAACGTTACCGTTGTCCTATTGAGTATCCTATCATCCTGACGAGTCTTTAGTATAAGCAGATACGGTCCTGGTTTTGGCTGACCGTCCGCCATATCTACGTATACTGTCTCTTTACCATCTTCTAAATCATCAACCGATATATATTCTTTTCCAACTGTATTTCCTTCAGGATTGCTTAATATCACTTTTAAACTCTGAGGGGCGAGGAAGCTTTCAAGAGAAACGCACTGTACAGTCACTTTAAGTACGGCTTGATTATCGTCTGTAGCTACCGCACATGTTGCGTTGTATTTCCAAGTCAGGGTAGCAGTCGTTAATGGCGCAAAGAGAAACGCCATTACCAACAAGCTTACTACAACAATACCCATTCCAAGTTTCTTATTCATTTTGAGTTTTTCTTTGCCTCCTTTTATTCCAACTTCTTTTTATTTCTTCCACCCTTTCCTTTTGTAGCGGTTTCCTTATCGCAGCAATTTAACCACGGGACATCATTCTTTCTTCAATCATCCTTTTAAATCTCCTTTTTCCTTCGCCTTTTCAGTATATGCATTCTTCAGTCTTACTTTTTTCTCTTGTTTCTTTTCAAGTTTTTCTAACCTCATAACATCAGCCATTCATTTTCACCTCCTTATTTTAAAATGACAAATTGGTTATAAAAAGTTTAGTATTATTTCAATTATTATTACAAATATAAGCTAAAAAATTTGAAATATTTGAAATTTAATTTCGAAGTTGTGATAGTTTTATATAGCCGATAGTTCATACCTTAAGTAAAAGATGTGCTGGTTAATGGAGGGGGCGTAAAAAAGAATGAATAGGGGAATTTTTAGGGAGATAAGTGTTACATACAGAGAGATGTATATACAAACCGGGTTCGGATATACAACGTTATACGCCATTGCTTTGGAGGGTAAGGGAGAGAAAAATGCAACCTGATTGGAGTACAATAATATCGGTTTTGGCTGCCCTTTCGCCAATTTTATTGGCAATTCTCGGCGGAATCGGTTGGCTTTATAGACAGGAGAAAGAGCGTCGTGAAGCTGTTGAGCGTCAGTTATCAGAACACCAGTATAAGGCTTATATTACCATATTGGATATTTTCTTTGACATGATGAAAGCCACTAAAGCAGGCAAGACCATTGATCCAACTGATTTAATTGATCGGATGTTTGACGCTAATAAAGATCTTATTCTATATGGGTCAGATGATGTTGTGAATACTTACCAGAAGTGGCTTGGTAGCGCTCGAGAAGGGAAAATCAAGCTTGGCCAATTTGGGGAAATTGTTATTTCAATACGACGAGACATGGGAAATCCGAAAACTAAGATAACGTCTGAGAAAGTGTTACGCCAATTCATTGTGGACTATGAGGATGCAAAAGCGAAGGGGCTCATATAAGGTTAACATGAAAAGAGCAACGGCGTATAACAGAGCGTATCTGGCTCCGTGCCTTTGGCACTCCACCAAAATTGGCTCACTACGTTCGCCAACTTCAGATACGCTCGAAACGTTAAGCGACTTTGCAAGGGGACTTAAGTGATGCACCTGATAGACCTTTGTGGAAAGATAGAACAAATTTTGAGAAAAGGAGTAAGAGGAAAATATCCCCTTAGTTGGGATGAAGATCATATTACATATAGTATCTTTGAGGAATTACGCAACACGTTTAGATACGTAGAAGCTAATGATGATAGTTTTGAAAATATGAAAATTCTTTGGACCGGGTATAAACAAAAAGGAACACGTGAGAAGGCTTTTGGCGATATAGCTCTTTACATCAAAATTGCTTACGAAGACGGAGATAAATTGGAAGGCGTTGCATTTTTAGAAGCTAAAAAGCGGTATGAAAATAAAAGAACCTTTAATGCAATTAAACGCAAACAATTAAAAGAGATTTATAAGCATGCTCCCCATTCTATGATTCTTTTATACGATTACGAAGAGATAAAAAGAAAATCTTTTTGGTGGGCTATATTACCAGTTAGCACCCATACGGCTATTGTTCCATTAAATGTTGTTTTAACAATCAGAAAGAAAGACATGACTTTATATAAGTTTTCTTCACCTCTTTCATATCAACTTTGTTTCCGATATTTTAGGGGTAGGGATTTGGAGTTCTCTAAAGAAGCAATACAAACAGCACAAGGTTTTATGCAAAAGTGGGGAATACCTAAATGTCTAATTACCATTTCTATTGCTTATGGAAGAGCCGAAATAGATAGAGAATTTGAGATTAACAGAGAAATGTATCTCCCCATAGGTAATAATCTGCGATGATGTTAATCTAAATTTCCTGTGCTCTTTGCATTTTAATTAACCGAAAAAAAAGGAAGAAAGAAGTTTCACGCTTTATTGAGCACTTTCTTCAATTTTGACTCTAACTTCTTTACGCTTACCAAATCCTCAGGATAAATAGAAATCAGACTAATCCCATTCTTGCGGCAAAGTTTCTGCTTCTCTTTTGTTTTTAAGTCATATTTTTGATCTCCTGTGAGCCCGAAATACTCGATTAAAACACCATCTACGGAGAAATCAGCCCTAAATTGACCTTCTGGGTATAACACTTCTTTTTTGTGAGGAATGTTGTGTTTGTAGAGGAAGTCATCTATGGTCTTCTCACCAAGCGGCAAACAGACATGTCCATCCTTGGCGAGACATTAAATTCCTCTGCCATAAGAAAGGGGATGCAATGTGCAAAGATAGAAGGTATAAGGAGAAAGAGAAAGAAGAGTTGGATGAGTTAGAGAGTACAGCATTACTACTTTTCGGATCTAATTAAACTCGTCCATGTCCTCCTCTTGAAAAGCAATGCTTTTCACTTGAAGCACCCTCTTAACCTCGTTTACTGAGATACTGATGACATGTCAAGCATCCTTTTATATCATAAAAAGAAAAGAAAAAACATGGTAAATCTTTTTGGAATACAGATAGACCCTAAAGATATATCAACGGTATTTGTTGTGTCGGGAAGTTTGGTGCTTATAGCCTCTATAGCTTTTTTAAATTCGTATGGGTGTGTTATCTCTTTATTTATGATTTTCGGTGTTCCAACAATTATTTGGCTATATAGAGAGCGACAAGGAAAAAAGCAAAACTCTTGGCTTGGGCGTGGATGATAATGTAAAATAAAAATATAAAGTAAAGCAACTACTAATCAAATACGTTTAGCTAAGACGAAAAAATGAGAGTAACAAATACAAAAGCAACTGCTGCTGAACTAACGGCAACCGAAAAGAGAGTTCTGCTCGCTCTCAAGGAAGAGAAGAAGGAGTGCGACCAGAGAAGCCTATCGGAAAAAACAGGTATAAATGAAGATGCAGTGATGCAAACTGCTTTTATGCTCGCCCAGAAGGGACTTTGTGAAATAAAAGAGGAAAAGAAGTTTTATTATCGCCTGACGGAGGAAGGGGAGGAATACGCAGGGAAAGGGCTGCCGGAGCGGAGAGCGCTGGATTTTTTGATGGACGAGAAAGAAGCCACTGTTGAAGATTTAAAAAATGAGTTTGGCGTGAGGGGAAATATTGCAATAAATTGGCTACTGAAAAAAAAATGGGCGAGGATTGAGATAAGAGAAAGGGGAAGATCCTTAATACCTGCATCAATAGTCCAGGATGGGTTGTCTTCAGGCGTTGATGAAGAGATACTAAAAATTGTTAATAAAGGAGAAACGGAGCGGGAAATATTGGTGTCGCAAGTCAAATTAAAAGAAGGCGAAATAAACGGCTTTTTGACTCAGTTGATTTCGAGGAATTTGTTGGAGACGTACTCAAGTGTAGAGAGAAAAATAATGCTTACAGAAGCGGGCAAAGAAGTTTTATCGCAAGGCATCTCAATTGAGGAGGAAATAGCGCAGCTAACGCCTGAACTTTTAAGAACGGGGTCGTGGAAGGGACGCAAATTCAAGCGATACGATGTGAATCTACCATCAAAAGAAACTTTCCCCGCGAAGATACATCCATATCAGCGGATTTTAGACCGGATGAGACGAATCTTTACGGAGATGGGGTTTACGGAAATAAAAGGAGAACTTGTCCAGAGTGCGTTTTGGAATTTCGATGCGTTATTCGTGCCGCAGGACCATCCAGCACGAGATATGCAGGATACGTTCTATCTGGCAACGAGAAAGCCAATAGAAGCGAGCGAGGGATTGATAAGAAACGTTAAACAGATGCACGAGCATGGTGGCTCGTTAAATTCCACGGGTTGGGGCGGTGAATGGAGAAAGGAGTTAGGAGAAGAGCTGCTGCTGAGGACGCATACTACTGCCATTACTTTGAGTTATCTGGCGTCGCATCCGGAGCCGCCGGTGAAGGTCTTTTGCATCGACCGCGTTTATCGGCGTGAAACAATTGACGCAACGCATATTCCCGAATTCGACCAGTTAGAAGGGATTGTCATGGACAGAAGCGTGACGTTCAGCAACTTGCTGGGTTTACTCGCAACGTTCTACAAGAAGATGGGGTTCCCTTCGATACGATTTCGTCCCGGTTATTTCCCTTATACGGAGCCATCAGTGGAAGTGGAGGTGTATATGCCGGAGAGAGGATGGTTAGAATTGGGTGGTGCAGGTGTGTTCAGGGAAGAGGTGACGAATCCAATAGGTGTGAAATACCCTGTTTTAGCCTGGGGACTTGGCATCGGGCGACTCGCTATGATTAGTTTGGGGTTGACGGACATAAGGGATTTGTATGAGTCGGATATGGACTGGCTAAGGAAGGCGAGAGTTTTTTGAAAATATACTGCCTCTCCATTAATTATTGGTCTACTGTATTTATACAAAGGTGCAAAAGGTCTAAAAAGGGTATATTCAACCGTTTCACTGTTCACTCAGCATCAGTTACAAAATCTTATCCTGAGCTAAAGTAAAAAATATACTGAAAAGTTTTTAAGCAAAAATATCATTTTGGATAAAGATGAAGATAAAGTGGAGAGAATCAAAGCGAAGAAGAAATGCCGGAAGGTGTAGTCCCGGAACTTTCAACTTTCGTTCTTTTACGGTTAGCTTGCTCGTATTGGCGAGCCATGTTCGGTTAAATATGGGAAGGTGAAAGGAAAATGGAAAAAGTAATCGAGAAAATAAAGCCGTATGGGGAGATAAGGATACCAAAAGGTTTTTTGGATATTCTGGGCGTGAAAACAGGCGAAAGTGTAGAACTGACCATTGCGGATAAAAAAGTGTTGATAGAACCGAGCAAAGACCCAATAAAAAGCTTGCGAGGGCTTGTCAAATTGGATAAGGAAACGTCAAAAAAAATTATAGAATCGCCGGAGTTTGAACCTTTATGAGACTGAGTGACATACCTCACGGAGATAGCGTTTTCATAGATGCGAATATTTTCCTCTCCGAGATTCTGAAAGGAGTCGAATTTTCCAAGGAGTTCGGTTTATTATCTAACGATGCTCTACATTTGGCTGTTATGACGGGAAACAATTTGGTGAATCTCGCCTCGAATGACCCTGACTTTGAGGGGGTTGATTGGATAAATTTATGCAAACCGTAACTAATTGTATTTGTTTACCGAGATCACGGAGAGCGCTGAGATGAGAGAA
>JACKQG010006118.1_pt1 | contig 12908 bp, 12 predicted proteins | sample 8237621 | NCBI WGS metagenome assembly JACKQG01 (sample SAMN15677084, study PRJNA649215) | marine metagenome | biome: marine; feature: Black Sea; material: saline water; isolation source: suspended particulate matter (SPM) from the Black Sea western gyre | collected 2013-06-09/2013-06-10 | depth...
CAGCACGACTGACTCTGAATCAGTTAGTCTAGGTTCAAATCCTAGAGGGGCAACTGCTTTTTGCTCTCTACGGCTTCGAGTTAAGCCTTTCAGCATTGGGACTTAGGGAAACTACACTGAGTCCTTTCTTTTTGCTTGAGATCGGATCAGTGGCAGATCAGTGGCACCGTTGACTTCGCATTGCCCTTGCATCGCTCGTCAAACCCAAGTGGCAACACCAAACTTGAATGGTGTGTCACGGAGCGTACTGGAGTCCGAAAATGGCATGGTTACAACCCGATCCATCTGGCAACTTTCACCTCGCTTCCGCTTTGGTGGGCGGAAGTTCAAACGCTCACTGCACACGAAGAATGCAGCCAACGCCGAAGGTCGCCGATGTCGGCTCGAAGAGAACATCCGACTCGTCGAGAGCGGTCGACTAGAAGTGCCAATGGGTGCAGACATCCCATTGTTCCTTCTCTCAGATGGGAAAATCGACTGCAAGCCGATAGCTGTGCAGAACCGAACGATCTCCACATTGTTCACCGAGTATCTTGCGGGACTGCCGCAGGAGTCGCTGGAGGCGGACACTCTGTATACGGTTCGGATTCATATGGAACACATTGAGAGAATCCTCGGGAGCCGATTTTCCGTAGCTGGATTAACGGAAGCCCATCTGCAGAATTATGTTCTTCATCGGTCTCGGGAGTCGGGTCGCCACGGAAAACGACTGAGTCCGACGACGATCAAGAAGGAATTGGGCACTTTCAGCTCTGTTTGGTCGTGGGCCGTGCGAGCGGTGTATGTGGCCAGACCATTTCCGAACAAGGGCCTTCGGTTTCCCAAAGCAAGAGAGAAACCGCCATTCCAAACCTGGGAGGAGATTGAGGGGAAGATCCGTTCGGCAGCTTTCTCAATATGCTCGGGCAGCTGCTGACTGATCCCCTATTGCGTAACATGCTGGGTCAGACTCGCAGCAAATTGCGGCAATGTCGGTACGTTGATCAGCTTTCAAGTCGGAGCCAACGACGCCGAATTGTTGGTCCAGCAACTCGGCGGCGGTTTGACTGTGCAGGACTTTCTATCGCTGCCACGTTTTCAATGTTACGTCCGGACGGAAGTTGCTGGCGAGACGACTCCCCCGTTCTCCGTGCGCACCTTGTCGCCTCCGACGATCGAGATTGAAGAAGAACTGCGGCGGCTTCACCCGGGCGTTCATCCCTGGAAACTCGTGCGACGGAAGGTGCAACGAGTTAAGAAACACTCGGCAAGGACTTATGCAACCAGGCGGCAAGTCGTCGAGTCGGTACTGGCGGACAGACTTTCACCGCTCCCCCACCGCTGATCAGTATCCGGTGGCGTCATTCGTTCCAGAGTTCCGTGAATTGCTCGGGACTCATCTCGATATCGCGGAGGATGCCTCGCAACGTGCCGATCTTAAGCGTCTGGTTTCCATGCACGGGTACGGTCGTGCGTTGGTCTCCGCGAGCCATGAAGTGATGGCTTCCCCGTACTCGCATCAACGTGAAACCTTGCTGCCCAAGAAAACGGACCATCTCTTTGCCGGAGGGACGTGGCAGATTAGGCACGGCCAAGTTCCGCAAGATCCATCTCGACGAAGCGCAGCTTGATCGGTGTGTTCAGTCGCTGCAACGCATCGTCCATTCCGAACGTCGTAATGTATCCTCGCAGGGCTTCCTTCAGGTCGGCGATAGCCGCGTCCTCGGTCTCCCCTTCTCCGTAAGCCGGGATATCCGGAACGCGGGCGGTGAATCCGCCTTCGCCGGGATCAGGGATTAGCTCGACAGCCATTTGGTTAAGTTTTGCATTCGCCATATCGATATTGTACCACCATCCACAGGCGGAAGTCAGCGTGAATTCGCGTGCAACCTCGACTAACGCGAGGTGAGCTTGGCCCTGGTTAGCTGCGGGACTGACGGCACATCCCCTGCCGATGGTTGTCAGTCCGACAGTCTGAGCCCATAGTAGCCGCGACGCGACGGCGGAGTGGGGAATTGTGGCTTGCACAAGCCGAAGCTGTCGCAGCAAAGTGGCGACAGGTGGCTCTGTTCGGGAGTGAATTGTCCTGCTACCGACCGGAACCTTGGAGCTGCTACGAGACTATGTTTGTTTCTAGTACTAAGGATATATGTTGCTATACCAACCACTACGTTAGTCAGGAGAAAGATCGTCCTGTAAGAAGCAGAACCGTTCTGCCTTTTGCAACTGGCATGGCAAACGCATCACGATCGAATCGCCGTCGTGGCAAAATCCGTCGTCTGATGTCATTCAATTACCTTCCCCCACAATCTTGATGGAGACCAACAGACTTCCACCACACAGCACCGAGGCCGAACAAGGGACGCTCGGTGCCATGTTGCTTGACCCAGACATCGTCATCGACGTGCTGGCGACGCTGAGGCCCGATGACTTTTACGAGCCGGTGCATCAGGAGATCTTTCGAGCGATCGCAGACCTGTCCACGGAGCGATCCGCGATCGACGTGCTGACTGTCACACAACGGTTGCGAGACGACGACCAGGTCAACGCCGCGGGCGGCTCGGCGTACATTGCCGAGGTGGCTGTGCTCTCGCCGACATCCGCCAACGTGTTGGCCTACGCGGGAATTGTTCGCGACAAGGCGGTGCATCGAGCCGTTGGAAAAGCGGGAGTCAAGATCGCTCAGTTCGGAACCGAGGAGAGTCTTCCCGCCGCCGAAGTCTTGGAGAAGGCTGAACAGCAAATCCTCGCGTTGTCGCGGCAGTCAGCCGAGGGAAAACCGCAACACATTTACGAGATCGGCGGTGAAAGCTACGAGCGATACGTTGCGTTGCACGAAGCGGACGACACGGAGTCATTGCTGGGGCTTCGCACAGGATTCCCGGACCTAGATCAACTGATTACCGGCTTGGAACCCGGATCGCTGACAATCGTTGCCGCTCGTCCCAGCCTCGGCAAGACCTCGCTGGCGTTGAGCATCGCTTGCAACGTCGCGGCCGACCAAGGCAAGAACGTCGCCATCTTCTCACTGGAAATGACCAAGCAATCGCTGATGGACCGGATCGTCTCACGCTTCCTGGGCGTCGAAACGTGGAAGCTCAAGAAGGGTAAATTGTCGGACGAACAGTTTCGGCAACTCGGTCCCGTCTTCGATAAATTGAAAGAGCACCCGATCTACATCGACGACGACTTCGATGCCTCAATGGCAAATCTCCGCAGCAAGGCTCGCCGCCTACAAATGGAGCATGGCCTCGACTTGCTTATCATCGATTATTTGCAGCTCATCGAAGTCACCGATCGCTCAGCAGGGGAGAACCGCACGCAACAAGTAAGCCACATCTCGCGAAGCTTGAAGACACTTGGACGTGAACTCGACTGCCCGATCCTCGCCTTATCACAACTGTCGCGAAACGTCGAGCAGCGCCAGCCGCCAATCCCGGTGCTGTCCGATCTTCGCGAATCGGGTTCCATCGAGCAAGACGCAGCCCTCGTTCTGGTGCTCTACCGCGAAGGCATCTACAACCCCGATTGCGACCACCCCGATCTGACGGATGTCTTTGTGCGCAAGCATCGCAACGGAGCGACGGGACGAGTCTCTTTGCATTTCGATGCGGAGAGAATGGCGTTTCGGAATTCTCGGCATGTCGCTTAACTGACCAATGTCACGCCCTCATGAGCGCGCAGACAAGCTACCATTTACGTGTTTCGGTTAGGCAGTCGCGGATTTGTGCGAACCTGCCTCAAGCACGCTACGTCGTACAATGTTCTGCGCGTTCAAATCCAGCCGAACCCTGAGGGGAGAGTCCATGCCATACCTGATGTTCGAATTGAAGGTGTCCGACGAACGGAAGTCCCAGTACGAAGAATTCTTGCGACTGAATTCGCTGGGCGTCCAAAAGACGTCCGAGCACCTGTTGCGGGCGCTCCAGTTGATGGCACCTCAGGATGATGCATTCACCCACGGCGTCGTCTTCACCTTGGCAAGACACATAGCCGAGGAAGTTGACACCATCTCGATTCTTGTTGAGAAAGGCTGCGTCGAACCGTGCAAGGCCCACCTCCGCAGTGCATTTGAGGCGGAGTTGGGGATTCGCTACATATTTGAGTGCGACTCGGAAAGGCGTGCGGTTGCGTATCATGCAAAGGAAGCTCGTGAAAGGCTGCGAGCAAACGAGAAGTACGATGCCAGAACTGAAGTCGGCATGCGTGTTCGTGAGGCAATTAAGAGCGACCCTATTGGTGTTGACGTGCTCAACTCATTACCCGAATACGACTTTGACTCCGAGAATGAGTCGATACGCGAAATGCTCTCGGAGCCACCTTACGCGGAGGTAAATGCAGAATACGACACCAAACCAAAGAACAAGGCGTGGCACGCCCTTTTCGGAGGCCCGCGGACCATTCGCGAACTCGCGTACCACCTCGACAGGCCGTTTTGGTACGAGTTCCTCTACGCGGACTGGTCGGGGCGTCTGCACGCGGGTAACGCGTTACGAAATGTCGCCATCAACAGCAAGGAACCTGAACGCAAGGGGAAGGCGATACGCCCTCTTCGGCATCCAGACGGCCTGCGAGAGATCTACAACTTTGGGCTGGGCATGTCATCTGGCGTCGCTACCCTCCTCGGACAACGCTATCTGACCGACATTGGACGCGAGGACCTTCGCAGGTTTTATCTTGATGAGATCAAGCCGATAAACGACCAACTGAAAGACGTAAAGATCACTGCCAACTGGCACTAAGCGGTTGTATTTGCTCAGCGGGAGTAGGCACCTTATGACGGACCGAGATTATCAGCAATTCTTCATGGTCTCTGCGCTGAAGGGATCTGCGACGTTTCTAGAAACGCTCGTTCCACCAGCAGAAATACCTGAGTACGATCATTTCGACAGGGCAAACAGCCGCACCTTCGTACTGCTGCGAACGCTGATCGAAGCGCAGAAATCGGCGTTTGCGATGACCCGTTGGCACAAGTTTGACAAGTCGACGGATCTCGATCGGCCGCTAGAAGAACTCAACGGCGGCGACCGCCTGCTACTTGAATCGCACGTTGACGAACAGAGCCTCTGGCAGCGCAAGCTGTCAGAGGCCCTTGTGTTGTTGATCAACTTCTCGCTGACAAACGAATTGCAGTTCTACTACCACTTTCTCTTGCTCCACGATCTCTTTCGGCAGGGCAGCAAGGTTCGAGAACAGACTCGCTTCTTTGGTCAACCGAGCCAGACGGCGCAAGCCCGCCTCGACTCGATCCGTACCGAGTTTGACGCTGTCGAGAATGAGACCGGAGACATATCGCGATGTTGGTACATGGACGCAAAAGGCCAGAATCGACGAAACGCATCGTTCAGTCGTCAACTAGAGATCGCCTTGGCGAGCGCAACTCCATTGGAACGTACCGCCCTTGGATACACGTACCTAAAGGGATTTGGCGAAGCAAGCGGGAACATCCATCTCAACTTCCTTCGATCGGAACACGCCAGACCATACGCATGCTTCGCGAGTGGTTTCGCAAGTTGTGGCATGCTGGCGATGTGCGTTCTCGACCGCGCTCACCAGCTCAGTGGCGTGAGTCCAAGTGGGATCAATGAACATTTCATCAATGGGCGAGACTCCGTTGGCAGGGACGGCACAAAGAACGCAGCCGCTGAGGGTGATTTCGTGTTGGTCGAAGGGCCAAGTCTTGGGGTCGTCGAGGAGGTTAGGTCCGGGCCATTCGGCTACGAAGCCTATCGTGTGCGAAAGGTCGAACCATCTGCTGATGATGAGATAGAATGGGATTGGTTTACGGCTTTCGACCTCACTCCATTTCAAGACCGGGAGGGTCTGCTGGAAGGCCTGCAGCAGAGCATGGCCGAGTACGCAGCGCAAGGAGCTGAACTAGATCCGCCTCCTTCAGAAGTCGAAATGGAAGAATCCATCCAGCAGGCGATGGCTCTGATGTGGCGAGAAGGGCTCGGAGAGTACATTGCCAAAACGGCAAAGCGCAACACCGTTGAGCCAGGGCCGAAGAACACGGGTTAATTGTGGCAAAGTCTGTTGCACGCTCAGATCTGACCGACCGCCTGACGGTTGTTTTGCCAACTTGGTCACGCCCTCATGAGCGCGTTCCTGGCCCAAACCGCCTTGAGCGGCAAGGTCCGCAACTTGGGCCACCAGCGTGGCTGGATCGCGAACGACTGATTATTCTCGGGGTAACGGATCACGTGCGACCAGTTCCTGCCGAACGCGCACTTCTCCAGCCGTCCACGGTATCGATGGCAAGACTTCACGCGCATCGATGACTGTGCGTGTATCGAGCGGTCGATACCAGTTGTCGAACGTCGGTGCAGGCATCGGCTGGTCGTACGGAACGACAACGTCCATTGTCGCCCAGGTCTCTCTGTTCGGGCCCCGAAAGGCAACATGAGCCGCCGCTTGGCCTCCAAAGAACGACGCGTAGAGCTTCCACGTGTTCGTGCTCAAGTCGTGTGTAAGCCGAAACTTGTGTGATCTCGCGGGACAGCTGAGTTCGGCGACGTCCGTTGGGGCGACGAATCCATATTGTTGTACATCGCCAAACTCACGGTCATGCATGCCAACAAGCACCCATTCAATTGTCTGGCGAAAGGTGTTTCGGTTGACCGGAGTAGACTTGCAGAAGAAGGCGAGCAAGTTCACACCAATTTTCGTAAGAGCACGAATTGCGTGCGTGACACAAAACCCGAAATGAACAACCGGTGTACGCGAACCTAATTGTACGCCCGTTTTCTTAGAACGGTTCGACCAATCAATTTTGCTCAGGGTGGCGAGGACTCTGTCGCGATCGGTATCGGCAAGGTATCTGAGATCGAACATGATAGCCTTCGAGTCGAATTCGACTAGACTTTGAGCACAACAGATCCGAGGTGGCAATCGGTAGCCGGTCCGAATACTTTCAACCGGACCATGCTTCAGCATGTCCATCCCTTTGTGATCACGCTTACGCGCATGCGGTCCGTGTAGCTTGTAGTGACCGAAGGCTCGCCGTAGGCGTGTGTAAAAGCGGTCCTCTGCTTCCTCTTTGCCAAGCCGCTCGAAATCTTCGGCATCGCAATAAAACAGCTGCTCATCGCCATCAAAGATTAGCTGAGGAAAGGAAGTCATCGAGTCGCTTCTAGGCGTCGGTTTTGCGTCAAGCAAGAGCCCGTCGCGAGACTCGTCCACGTCCCATGAATTCGGCCCAAAGCAACTTAATTCGCGACGTGCACAAAGCGAGAGTGGCGACTGTACGGCGAGCACTTTATCGATGCGGGCAAGCAACCTGTTGCATTCCTCACAGACGTTTTCGAGCACGTCAACGCCACCGAGTGCGTCCTGCACCACGTGCTCACGACTACCCGGCTTATGAAATCCGCAGTAAATGCAATCGACAGGTGGCTTTGGCATCTTATGGTCCTACCCCGCATAAGGCGACACGCAAGAGTCTACTAGATAGGGATACTTTTCACCTACCCTTGGTTCGCCCTCCGCACCATTCGGGGCATTGCCAATTGTTAGCAATCTGTACGTGTAGCGCACGCCGTTCAAAGTTGGTGCGAGCGGGCTGCCATGACGGGCTTTGTTCACATCGAGACCATATGGTTGGATTCTTGCCGCCTTCGCCGCGTCCCAAAGCCTAGTCAAGCTGATGGCGCTGGTAGCCCCTTGGCAAACTGCTTTCCTGACCAAGGTCTAACCGACCTTGGTGGGAAAGACTTGTTGCGAGACTGGGGTGATTTCGTGGACCGAACCCAACGAGGTTGTTAACCAAAAGGGGCTGTTAAACAGAGAGCGAGAGAGTTCGGGCGAGAACTCGCACCAAGAGGCGACCGGACGGCGCTCTCCGAATGAAAACCGAGAACTCTCGCCGTCAATCCAATCATTGCGTCGCTTGCGGGAAACGCGAATAAGTCTGGCCCCATCGGCGAGCAACGGGATCGATGGCATCACGAAAGCGATTTCGTTTACCCATCATTCAATCGTCGGTGGAGCAACGAAACTCGTTCGAGTATTGTGAAGCCAATGAATGTCAGCGAATTTGCCGAACAAATTGTCTTTGGAAAAACGCTTGAAGACAAGCTGATTGTCCCGGGGCGATTGACTCCCGACGGGGACGTTCGAAATCGCCCTGATGTTCGTTCGTTGGTCTCGCCGGGCCGGCCAATTGGTCTAGAGATGCGGCATGATCTTATTAGCACGGGGGTACCGCCAAGTGATGGTCAACTTGAGAACGAACGCACACGCGGTCAACTGCTTCACTTTCTTGCCAATCACGAATTGCTTGCCACGGAGTTGATGGCGCTCGTATTGTTGAAGTTTCCTGAGGCGCCTCACGCGTTTCGGCAAGGTATCCTGGTCACGCTCCAAGAGGAACAAACGCACACGCAGATGTACATCAAGCGGATGCGCGAGTGCGGTATTGAATTCGGGGCCTATCCTCTCGGCGGCCGATTTTGGCGAACTGTCGAGCCGATGCAATCGCCGATGGATTTCGTTTCTCGATTAAGTCTGACGTTTGAGCAAGCCAATCTCGATTACAGTTTGCATTTTGCTAACGTATTTGGCCGCCTGGGCGATTCGGAAACCGCGCGGATGCTACAGAAGATTTACGAAGACGAAATCGGCCATGTCCGACATGGTTTGCATTGGTTTCGTCAATGGAAAAATCCTGAACAGAGTGACTGGGAAGCCTATCAGGATTCGCTTCAGTATCCGATGTCGCCTCAGCGCGGGCGTGGGCCACGAGCAGCTTTCAATCGCGAAGGCCGAGTGTTGGCAGGACTGACCGACGATTTTATCGACTCGATTGAAGTGTTTCGGCAATCCAGTGGTCGACCGCCAACGGTTCGTTGGTTCGATCCGAGTGCCGAATCCGAACTGGCAGGGGAGAGTGATTCACATTTACTGGATCAGCTTGGAATAGACCTTGAATTGGCCATGGTCCCTGTTGCTCGACAAGACGATATCGTGTTGGTGCGTCAACTCCCGTCTCGTGATTTGCGAAAACAGTTGATCGACGTCGGTTTCGATTTACCGGAGCTTGTTGCGTTGGATTCAAGACAGACTTTGGCCCATCGTAAACTGCGCGAATGCGTGCCGTGGGCATGGACGCCGAACAACCATCGAGTCGCCGAGCCACTGGTTCAATCGGTGCTGCGCCCGCCGCCCGAATGGTCAAATGAACAGACCGTATTGTTTCGCAAGTCTTGGAGTGCGAACTGTCTAGGCCGCTGGCTGAGCCAAGGCGATCAGAACCAATTCAAGGACTCCCCAACTCCTGATTGGTTCTCAAAGTCGGATTGCGTCGCGATTGAGATCTTTGAGCAGGCTGACGTTCAAGAGGCTTTGGATGAAATCAGATCCCGCGGATTTGAGAAAGCGGTCTTCAAGCTTGATTTGGGCGCTTCGGGTCGAGGCCAAAGACGTTTTGTGACTGGTCGTAAACTAGACCAATCGGACGAAGCATGGTTGCGATCTGTTTTCGAAGATTCAAAGAGCTTTGCTTTCGCGCCTCCGGAAGACACTTTCCAACAAGCGGTTGCGGTAATTGAGCCTGAGCTGGAACGGGTGGTTGACCTGTCTTTCTTGTGGGATGTGAGATTCGAAAACAGCAAGTTCACGGAAGCCTCGGAGCCCTGCGATCGGACGCCTAAGGATTTAGAACAAAACAGTTTAACAAAGTGCCTTGGTTGGACACGATCTTTGGTTACCGCTGGACGTAAGTATGTGGGCACGCGATTGAGTAAGCCGTTTTTTGACTGTGCACCTGAGGTCAAGCAATTTCTACTTGCCGACCGTGGGGAAAAACTGGGGGCGATTGTGAATTGGCTTGAGCCACGTCTGACCGCTGAACTTTCTGCGCGAAACTTTGCGGGCTGTTTCGGCGCCGATGCGTTTTTGTATCGAGGAGTTGGCGGTGAACTCTTGGTCAAGCCAGTGGTTGAGTTCAACCCCCGGATGACGATGGGCCATGTCGCATTGGCGATGCAAAAGAAAGTGGCTGCTGGAGTGGTTGCGGAGTTTCGGGTCTTGACGAAGTCGGAATGGAGCCAGTTGCCGGACTCAATAAAACGAGCTCCGTTAACGACTTCCAAGGATGGTCGCTGGTCGTCAGGCATCGTCCGATTGAGCGAAATCAGCGAGAAAACAAAACTGGTGCCAGTGGTTTTGATTGGTCGCGATTGCCTGGAAGCAGTGGGTTAAAGGCGGCTGGCGAACAATGATTGTCTATTCCCTAATTTTGGGTGTCACGATTGTTTATGGTCCCCTCGATTGATTTCCATTGCCACACGCGGATTGACCTTGTCAGACAAATAATGGATCAATTTCAACGTTTGAAATGCATCTAGCCATTCGTGAAATCGCTGAAGCAGCATTTCGTCATCTCTTGAATTGTTCTGCAATTTAGGCCACACACTCGTAAACCGCCTGCCAACCAACCAGCTTTTACAGGCCTCGGGTACGTTTTCCAAAATATTTTCCGCTGAATTGGCAACTCCCCTTTCAACCACGTCGAGCAACTGACCAAGATCCCGATAACAGTGATCGTGGTACGTCAGCCATCGCCCACTTTCGACGATATCGCCGACCGCTTTACCAGTTCCAAAGGGAACTCGATCCGAAACTCGGTCCGAAGGAAACACAAACGCTTCTTTGATCATTTCTATCTTGCAACCTGTTTTGCTGAGCTGTTGCAAGAGATAAAAATCCTCGCCAGCCATGCGGCGACAATGGTAGCCTCCCGATTTTAGATATGCCTGCTTCGTGCAAACGATCGTCGAACCAATCGCATACCAGGCGTGTGGAGAGTTCGCCTCTTCAAGTTTTTGGCGGTGCAGTTTCAGATGCCGCTCGTAAATCTCAATGGCCCGCTTCTCGTCTGCATTGCCGCAATGTCGATGCTTGAAATTCACATGACCAGCTTGAAAGCTTGGATGATGTGCAATGTAATCAAAGATTGCTTGAAAGTAATTTGGATCGACCGGACTATCCGCATCAAGACTGATAATTGGGGCGGCTTCATCGACAAACGGTAAACCGACCGTGCAGCACTGATGCCTTGCAAGACCGACTCCAAATTTCTCTGGATACGCCCTGCCATCTGTAACATGATCCAGCCAAGCCAACGGCAACGACGTTTCGAATTCATCAAGCCAATTCAGCGTCGCCAAATTGTTCCGGTTGTCCAACGAAGCGCGCTGATTCACGTTGACGACAATCAGAACTTCATCACGAACCTGCCCGGTTGCCTCCAGACTCTTCAACGTCTCTGGAAGCGTGTCAAATTCATTGCAGCAAGGAATCGCAACCACTGCCCGGTACTTATTTTGCAATGAGTTTCGCGACTGAATTGGAGCAGTTTCAGGAGGACTTTGGGCCATAACACAACGCAAAAATCAATAACAAACTGGCTTGCCCGAACTGGGTCGCCTATCTGAAAGTCAATCTTACACGAAAGTCGGTGGGCCAATTCAGTCCGGCAAAGCCATTCCCCTACCCCCGAATGGCCCAGCGCATTTTGGCTGAGGCGGCCCGGGAGTTGGTCCACACCTCCTGGCCGGTTGGACGGATGATATCCGAGGCGATCTCACGGTAGACCCCGCTCCGAGCTCCGTCGCGGAAGTGATGCTTCACGCGGCGATCCTCACCGGAGTGGAAACTCAAAATAGCCACCCTGCCACCCGGAAGGAGGCAGTCCGGGAGATGCCGGAGAAAGGCGTCTAGGGCGTTGAACTCTTCGTTGACGGCGATGCGGATGGCTTGAAAAACGCGAGCCACCGTGGAGCGTCGTCCGTCGTCCGTGATGTCATTGGGCAAAGCGTTCTCGATCGCGCGACGCAGTTGCCCGGTGGTGTCGATCGCTTCTCGCTTGGAGAGCTCGGCGAGGGCCGCGGCGATCTGTTCCGCAAGCGGTTCGTCGCTCCCGTCAGCCAGCGCGCGTACCAGCTTGTCGGAGCGACAGCGTCTGAGCCAATCCCGAGCGCTCACTCCGCGTTCGGGGTTCATCCGCATGTCGAGCGGCCCATCGTGCTTGAAGGAGAAGCCACGAGCGGGGTTGTCAATTTGCATCGAGGACAAGCCGAGGTCCGCCAGCACGAAGTCCACACCGTCGTGCCAACCGATCTGTGGCAGCATGCCCGCGAGTCCAGCGAAGTTACAGTGGCGGATGATGAGTGTTTCCGCTGCGTATCCGAGCCCTCGTAATCGCTCCTCGGTAAGAGGGAGCTGCAACGCATCGACGTCGAGGGCAAGGAGCTGACCGCCGGGCTGGAGTCCTGTCAGCAGCGCTTCGCTGTGTCCGCCATGTCCGAGAGTCACGTCCGCTCCTCGTTCGCCAGGCTGAGGGGCGAGGCGCTCGAGCAATTCGGTGACGAGGATCGGGCGATGCTGACCAGCCGGCGTCTTTCCGGAGCCGATTAGCTTCGCGATCGTCTCCGGGTCGGGTGAAGAAGAAAGTTCTTTGTACTTCTCATCGTAGTTGCGAGGATGCGTGCCGCGGTAACGTTGCCGGCGACGAAACGGCTGCCCGTCAGCAGGCTCGTGGGCGGTGGGCTCATCGTCGGTCATCAGATGTGAAGGTTCCTCTGCTTGTTGTTTGGCACGCCAGCTCTTTTCTGCTGCGAACGATCTCGCTTCCATTCACAGCCGTGTTGCTCAACACCAACAATCTAGCGACCCTTGCCGCTGAGTCCAAGGGCGAACAAAAGGGCAGGCATCTTATTGAAACGGTCCACGCAACTTGGGAAAACCAGCCACTAGCCCTCTTTTGTTTGTGTATTCGCATTTACAATGGTGCGATGTTTCAACTGCGCTGCACCGTCCGAAATTGCCAACAACTGCTTGAGCAGCGTGAGCGAGATTTGGTCTGCCGCGCCGGCCATCATTTTGATCAAGCCAAACAGGGCTACTGGAATCTCCTGCAACCTCAGGAT
>JACKQG010006121.1_pt1 | contig 12901 bp, 11 predicted proteins | sample 8237621 | NCBI WGS metagenome assembly JACKQG01 (sample SAMN15677084, study PRJNA649215) | marine metagenome | biome: marine; feature: Black Sea; material: saline water; isolation source: suspended particulate matter (SPM) from the Black Sea western gyre | collected 2013-06-09/2013-06-10 | depth...
GCAAAACAAGCACTTCTCGTTCCTGATTGTGCCATAATACCTTTGCAAGGTACACGTCCAACACAACCATATTGCCATCACCGAGAGTCGCACGACGATTGCCAGCTAATTGTAGTCTGAGGCGGTGGATTAAGTAGCCCGGTAACGTCAAATAACCATTGAAGCCTGTATCAATCACCGCGTCAACCTGTTGAAGTTGCTTTGTTGGACCGATAATCTCCAACTCAATGACGGCTTCTCGATTCGTCGTGACTTTTCCATTTATCATTGTGCTTTCACCGAAGAGTGTCCGCCGATTCGATAGGCGGTTGGAAATCCAATTCGCAATCCATACAAAATCGCATCAGGACGCCTGGCAAGTAGACGTTTCGTCGCTATCAGATCATCAGCGTCAATTTCGTACTCGACTGTTTCAACATCAATAACTAGAAACTTGCCTTTATGGTCGATCTCAACTTTGCCGCGTATTTGTTGCTCATAGATTGCTTCCCCTCGTGAAGAGACTTCCTTGGGGGTGTAATTTGCGTATGGCATGTCGATTCCTCCGTTTGAGCTGACTTATTTTGTCTGTGATGACGTGCATACTTTTGTTCCTCAATAGGACTTGAATCACAACATCATGACTCAAAATGTTTCACTTCTTTTGCCCTAACAAATAGACTCACGCAACATGGTGAGCATGAGCTAAATCTGAGCAACTTCAGGATGTGTGCGAACCTCGCTGAGTCGAAACCATTGGACATCATGTAGTTTTTGCTTGTTATCTGCCAATTTGAGGTTCCCGCCGGTAATCCGCCCCAAATAACAGAAATATGTTCCGCTGGACGTCCTTCGGGGGCATTGGCAAAGCATCCTTAACAACTCAACATCAAGTCCTACCTCTTCCTTGACCTCACGGATAGCAGCTTACTGCGGTGTTTCATCAGGCTCAATACTACCACCTGGGAAGGTCCAAAAGGTTCTCCCTCGATACGTTTGCCGAACCATGAGAATCTTCCCTTCATTCAGGATTGCAACACAGGCACGATCTGACATAGAATTTCTCCATCGACAAGCCAGAGATTAAGTGCGCCCTAACGATCTAAGTTCAGTTGCGGCAGCAATTCGCACAAAACGTGCGACAAATCGAAAACCGTCGTTTGCTGATTGACGCTTGAAGAACCGAAAACTGTCGCCGTCAATTGCAACGCTTGGTTATGTCTCAAAAACCCGTGAAAAGTAATAAGTAGTGTAACAAATTTATTTTCCATATTCTCATGCCTGGAAGCGCAATCGCTCAAACAGGTAATATGAAATTTATTTTGTCAGACTACTTACCTCCCGCTTTCTTATTTCCCATACAAGGGTTCTCAGAAGTTGAAATTGCCGAACATTACTGCCCATTTTCCTGAATTTCCGCAAGGAATATTCCAAGTTTCCCTCGCTTACTGCCAACTAGGAGGTAGCCACCATTAAACGATGGAGCTATCGAATGTATGCTTTGAAAAGCATCAAAGGCCCTCTTCCATTCCAACTCACCATTTCCGGTCATCTTGAAAACACCGCTACCCGAAAAGATTAGATACTCATCACTATTTCCTGACTTGACACAGCGAGGATAACCATAAGCGTTTCCCAGCACCTTCTTCCATTGAATGACTCCGGAGGAGTCTAGCCAAAAAGTCGCTATTTTCCTCCTGGTAATGTCTTCCAGCAGCCCAACAACTATACATCCGTTCTTCATGTAAACTGCGTCTGTAATCTCGCTAATATCCATCAAGAACCTTCGTTCCCAGCGTTTCATTTGACGGCCTTCTGTAAGCTCATACCTTCGTATTCGTATTCCATCCATCACTATAGTGACACTCATATCCTCGTTTGTGATGGGGAATGGGGAGTGAAGGGTACTCCTTCCTGCTAAACTACCATCCGATGAAAATCCATCGTTTTCCTTCTTGATTGCCATGATGAAGTTGATCAACCCAACATCTCTGTCGCTTGCTTTCCCCAAAAGGACAAATTCATCCCTCTTTTGTTTGATTTCTCCTATCATCAGTGGATAGCTTCCAACCGTTTCGTCTGATAGAGCTTCTTCTGTTTGCCAGAGAAGGCTGCCCTCCTTGTCTATAGCAGCAATCCAACACTTTGCATCTTTTCCTGAGTTAAACTGGGTCGCCACATTTAACGTACCTGACACGATGCAGTATTCTCCGTTCTTGCTCTCAATCGATGGACCTGCAATATCACTTCCTTCGCCTCCGAACTCCTGTTTCCATATCATGCTTCCCTTTGAGTTGACCTTTAGAACTAGAATATCAGATGAGCCGCTGGTATTAATACTCCCTGTTATGATATAACCACCTTTCTTTAGCGGATAGGCGAATGCATCTGAAACCCTGTATTCTTCACAAAGAACGCTCTGCCATTGTATGGGTGGTGTTCCTGAATCTTCCTGTGCAAATATGCTGCTAGAAAAGGAAAGCCAGGCGAACATAAGGCTTGAAATCCAGATCTTGCTTGCTTTCATTTTTCTCAACACCTCCGTTTGGGGTTGATAACTGTATACGACCTAATTTGTTATTAGGAGGGAAAAATTCCTCCTATTATTCAGAATTTCCTTCTATTGAACTAATTTCTAAAATATGATAAAAAAAGATTTGTTTTTTAGTATAACATAACATAACAGCGAAATCAAGACGAAATTCAAGTAAATTCCTTATTATCCTGGCTTTGAGAATTTCTACTTTTTGTGTAATTTGCTTGACATAAATGATGAGCAATTGATATAATCAAATATCACATTGAACGTTAATCGGTTGCGAAAGTTGATGCCTTGGATTGTTCTGCGAAGCCCAGTAAAAGCAGGCAAATCTAAGAACCTGACGTATTTATACTTGCAGAATATCAGTATTTGTAAAGGAGAAATGAAGAATGGTTAAAAGATTGTCTATAATTCTCACACTTGTAGTATGCTTGGTCTGGTATACAAATGTAACATTAGCGCAGCAACTTGTTGAAGAAGGGTTAGTTAGCTACTGGTCTTTTGATAAAGCCGCTGTCGTCGGCAAAACCGTAAAAGATTCAAAAGGGGGGAATGATGGAACTACCGCCGGCAGTCCAGAGGTCGTTCAAGGCAAGGTAAATGAAGCTTTATCCCTTAACGACGGCAGAGAAGGTGACCATATCGATGTCTCCGACGCGCCAAAACTACACACGACAGAAGAGTTAACTATCTGTTTATGGATTAACTTTAGAGGAACTCAGGCTCCACACAACTGGCCCTGCATCATGCGTAAGGGACATAGTTCAGGCGCCAACTACTTTTTTGGTCTGTGGAGTCTGACAAGTGAAATCTATCTCACATTCACCCCTCCCTGGCAAGACCGTCAAAGCGGACTCAATGTGAAACAGGGAGGATGGAGTTATGCAGCTTTACGAGTGAACGCTCCTGAACGAAAGGTACTCTTCTACGTTGATGGAACAACAAGCGAAGTAGCGTTAGGTTTTGATAGCCTGCCAGATACGGATGCGGACATAATGATAGGAGGAGGTGTCCAGGCGGATGCGGCTGACCTAAACGCGACTATTGACGAACTTTGCTTATATAACCGAGTTCTCGGTGATAATGAATTAAAACAAAACCAGGAAGCAACTCAGGGGCTTTCTGTGGGAAGTAAAAGGTTCCTTAGTTTCACCTGGGGGGAGATAAAAACCTCGACAGGCAGATAAACTCGCAAATTTATAGACCGAATATCCTAAAAATGCAGTGAGGTAAATTAGATGAATAAACGCGAAAGATTTCACGCGACCATGAACTATCAGGAACGAGACCGTGTACCGCTTATCGACTTGGGATTCTGGGGAGAGTGTTTCGATGTTTGGCGCGGGCAGGGACTTCCGGACTGGGTGAATGTGAAGACAACTGATGAATACTTCGGCATGGATGGATTTTGGCGTTACTATCTTTCCCCAGAAGCAACAGATGGCCACGCGCTTGTCGATAGAGGAATGATTGGCGGCGAAGGGATTCGAGTTGGTCTGACACCGTTGTTTGATAACGTCGTCCTTGAGGACCGCGGTGATAGAGAATTAGTGCAACTGGGATATGGTTGCCGCGTCTTACGTCATAAGAAAATGAGTTCGATTCCCAAGCATGAAGGGCATCTGCTCGTGAATAGGGCTTCATGGGAAAAACATTATAAACCCAGATTGCAGCCAGACAACCCAGAGCGCTACCCCAAAAACTGGGCTGCCTTTTCCAGCATGTCGTGTAATGCCGTGAGAGACTATATTCTTATTCTGCCTGGAGGAAGTCTCTACGGTTGGATTCGGAATTGGATGGGGCTTGAGGCTGTCTCTTATCTGGTTTTTGCGAATTATTGGTGGTTTTGATAAGCGCATTCTCGCTTCCTCCAGGCAGGCGATTAGCAAGGAAGTGCAACGGCTTACTCCTTTGGTTGAAGAGGGTGGATACATCCCGACATGCGACCATAAAATCCCACCGGATGTGCCATTGGCAAATTACTGTTATTTCGTCGAAACAGCCCGAGAACAGTGGACATTCTAATATTACCACAAGATTTCGCACCCATGACGTTTACCAATATGTAGAGCCAAGAGGTATTTTGCTAATTCGTCCCAAATAATATAAGTTAAGCTACAGCAAATTCGGTTAATGCTCGCCGTTCAGGACGGTAAAAGCCTAATACTATATCTTCTTTAGGTACACCAGCAGCAAGTAGTTCATTAGTAATACCATTTTCTGTTCCGTCCCATTCAACCCATATTTTTCCATCCTGAATCTGTAAATGAAATGCAACTGCATGTACACGTCCTGTTCTGTCCCAACCGATATCCATCAGCAAATAATTGTCTTTTTCTACGTCACAGATCGGAATTGTTTTAATTTGTCCCTGATGCGGTAAATGCTTTGCATGACGTATTAAAAGTTGCTTTACAATATTTCTGTAGCGGACTGATTTATCCATTTTATAACCTCCTCGGTATCTGGATTAAAAACCAGTAGGCTAATTGCATGATCGATGATAATTTCCTGAATGGCTGGACGTAAAAAGAAGTCTTGATGCACATCGTCAGCAATAGCCAAATAAAGAGAATATTCAGGATTAACACGCTTGAGCAGAGTTCTATAGATGCCATACTGCCCTACTGCTTTTTCTAATTCGCTGACTGGTGAAGGTGTTCCGAATACTTTAATTTCTATTACTATCTTACGCGCTTCTTTTTCAGCAGCGATAACTCTTTCTGCTCCCAGATCAGCATACAACCGCAGCCCCTTAAATTCAATGACAAAAGGATCGGCTGTAATTGTCCAGCCATCTTTTACTAGAGTTCGCTTAACATTTTCATGATATAAATCATATGTTGGCATATATCGTGCTTATATTCTGTCTGTCTACGTTATTTGTTAAGAAAAAATCTAAACGGGGATGCTTTTTGCCAACTGGACCCGCGTAAACTGCGAATAAGGCTACACCACTGAGATTTTCACTGACTGGGCGATTGATTTCCTTGAACGACATCAATGAACTTGGGATTGGGGTGAGGGGGGGCAATGAACTTAGCATTTTCAACCCCTCACCTAACCTCTCCCCACTCTTGGGTAGAGGAAATGGGGAAAAACTTACAATACTGGTATTTCATGACTCAAATGCTAAGTTTATACGAGTGCCCTCTTGCCGTCTTGCCCTCTGAACCGTTTGGTGTTCTTGCGATGGCAAAGTTAAAGCAGCTTTGGTGGCAGTTTGAAATCTACTGTAGTTGAACCACCAGCCACCACTTTGGCGATTTTCACACCAGGATTATAGCCTTTCTTTATACAGATTACCCAATATCTAGCAGATGGTAATCCAGAAATTTCATAGTAGCCATCAAGTTTACTAAAGGCTTTATATTTGTCCTTTGTATCAGCATTTATAGCTATTACAAAGGCAAATTTGATGGGATTACCTTCTATGTCTGTGACTGTGCCATTGATAGAGCCTGCACTAATAATCTCCGTCGGACTACTAAATTCTGATGTGTTGTTGTTTGTGTGAGTTGTGGTGGAAGTTACTGGGTCACCAACCACAAGTCCTTTGCCTGTGACATCTATTGAACCAGAGAAGTTGCCACTCTCATCGGCAATCAAGCTGCCAAGATATGTCATCCCTTCACTACTTTCAAAGGAATCTGCTTCGAAAATCTCCACTGTTGCATTGGCCCCAGCGCCTGTTCCTTCTACATAGAGGGTATTATCAGTCAAAACGGATGATGTGATGGTGGGTGCAGTTATTTCATCATTCCCGTCATCCACAAGGCCTATCCCCAAATCTGCGTTGTCGTGTATTGAGTTGCCAGAGATCTTGTTGTAATCTGTATCCGGGTCATCGATACCATTCACTATAACACCGTTACCATTATTAAAGGCGATGGTGTTCCCTTCTCCTGAACCAGTGCCACCTATGGTGTTTGACTGCGCCCCAAACTCGATGCCAACACCACCACCTGAATTTCCCAGAGCCGCAGTTCCGTTGACATAGGTGCCGATGTAGTTACCTAAGACTACGTTGTCGTTTGCACCTGAGCCCTCGATTTGCACGCCTCTCCAGTCGTTTCCAGAGATGATATTTCTTTCGATAGTGTTTGACTCAGCTCCAGGGCCGATGTAAACGCCATTCACTCCAAAGTTTGTGATAAACAACCCTCGGATATGACACTTGTATGCACCGGAAATTCCTAAACCGCTCACAACCCCAGTAGCAGTGCCATCCAGAGTTATCCCAGGCTGACCCTCCGGCCACGGGCCAAGCCATTGAGAACTGGCATCTATCACTGTTTCATCGTCGGTAATCCAAGGCAACCCGGATGTAGGAGATATTGTCCCGGAAACGATGAAGTCGATTATATCTGGTCCTGGATTGGCGTTGGCTTGCTCGATAGCCCAACGTAATGAACCATCGCCACTATCGTTGAGATTGGTAACTGTAAAAGTATCACTGTACGTCCAACTTACTACTAAGAAGATGGACATGACAATTGTTGATAATATTAGTTTAACCTTTAACACTTTAAACTCCTTCCCGTTCATTATGTTTCCTGAATTTTTTATACTTTACCATCACTCAAATGATTGTTCCTTATGGCGTCTTATCACAGCTTCAGTTCTGTTCCCCCTATAACCTCCGATTTTTTATTAAGTATATTTGAGGCAATTAAAGAATTAAACTCACAAGGATTTTATTCCCGACGACTAGCGATTTTGTTAATATCCGCGTTTTTGTAAAACTGAATTTCATCTATCCAAATCTTCCCTTTTTCGCCGGGTGCTGGTTTGGCGCCGACGCCGTAAGAACGGTGTGACTTGAAACTCAATTGATTGAACGCGTGAAGTTCGATGACGCTATTGCCTGAACCCTGGGCATGGACACGGAATTCTTCGAATGGCACGCGTATCTGCATCCATTCGTTGGGAATATTCCAATTGCCAACTGCCCATGTTTCGCTAATCTCACCGATGTTAGCATTCAAGCGAATAGCAGGTTTGGCTTTGATGGAGAAACTGATGCCGTCGTATTCTGTGAGGTCCATTGTCGAGATATTGACGACCGAAGAACCCAAGCTATTATGTTTGTAATCTGGCGCGGTGTATTCGACGCAGAGCGACGAGCTTGTTCCGTTTGCACCGGTGGTTTCATCAACGAATACGTTTTGACTGCCGTATTTTTTGTCTTGTCTACCGAGTTTCCATCCGCGAGCGCGAATACGACTCTTGCTCTCAAAGTCGTCCACTAAAGCTTCATCTGAGATAGAATTTGCGACGGATTTATCCATTCGCCATAATCCCTCGGATGTGCCAACCCAGAGATATTTTGCATCGGCGGCTAAGGTTGAGATGTAACGCCCGCCGAACAAATCCCAGACTGCGTAGTAGGTGATGAACTTCTTTTTGTGAATGTCGAATCGTGCAATTCCTTCTCGCATGGCTATCCAAAGCGAATCACCATCTCTAACAGACGCGATGATAGGATTTTCTTTTCCATCTAAGCCGTAAGCAATTCGGAAGCGTTCATATTTTGCGGTATCCTTCTCTAATTTAGTAATTCCCCACAAAGTGCTCGCCCAGATATTGTTTCCGTCAATGGCAAAATCGACAACCCGAGAATGAATCAAACCATCGCCGCATCCGTAGGTTTTGAGGTCCTTACCGTTGAGAGAAGTTTTGGTGAGATTAAATGCAGCGTTCCACACGCAATCGCCGTCGATAGCAATAGAATCAGCGTAAATGCCGCTTTTTCCTGTCGCCGGGGCGCTGCCGCTTCCTGATCTGGGGCTCCAGCCACCGCCATGCGGTCGATTCTCAAATGTCTCAGTAGCTTTGTCGAATCTGCTGATACCGCTAGTGAGACCCAGCCAAACATATTTGTAATTGACATCAATCGCCATGACAGCGCCTTTGAGCAAACCTTCAGACATCATGTAGTTGACAAAATCGCCATTTACAAATTTGTTCATTCCGAGATACGTGCCCACCCAAACTTCGTCTTTGTATAAGCCAATAGATTGAACATCATCATCCAACAACCCGTCAGCCGCGGTATATTTAATTGCGCGTTCAGGAGCGTCCGCGGGAAATTTATACAATCCTGAGTCAGTTCCTAACCATATCATGTCTTCAATAAAGGCGATGGCGTTGATACCGACATCGGGAAAGAATTCCGTCCACAATTTTTCGCCAATAGCGCTGTAGGTTGGACTAACTGGCACCGCTTTCTCTTGTGATACGTCACTCTTTGTTTCAGGTATCGGCGCTAATACGTCTGCATCCATTGAACCTCTAATGTTCATAGAATACTTATCAATGGGGATTTCGACTGTATACCACGTATTGCCTTTGCGCAAAACATATACCTTCGTACCGACCGGCAACTTGCCTATTACCGTATTGTTGTCGTAAAGATTCGCTTCCTCTGCTGTAACGACCATTGGGATTCTCAAGCCTTCCATCATTACAGCCTGGTTCTCAAGAGCTGCTTGGTTAATTTTAGCACAACCGGCCACGATTAATGCTAAAACCATAGGCATTGTTATAAGTGCTACTAAACGTTTCATCGAAAAAACTGGCAGGGTGTCCCTTCTGTTTATCACTTCAGAACAATCAAGATAGAACACCTAATGCCATCCTCCTTTCTTGATGTTTTAATAAGGGTTTTCGGTATTTTCTGTTTCCAGATGATGTTACACCATTTTACATTGAAATTGTGCCTAAAATTTAAGCGATAATTTGTAGCCGAATTCGCAAGAATTCGAGTGCTTAAAGTCCGAACTCTAATTGCTTTAGTCTTGATGGTGTTTTCAACGCATCGAGGTGGTGTTTGGGATAGGCATATAGATGTATGGATGCTTGAGCTGTCCCCAGAGTATTGGGCACTTTCCGATTGGGGTAACAGATTTTTCTTCTTCATCATCTAACTCCTGTGAAGCCCAACCACCCATATTAGCCCAGGGGATAACATTCGCCCTAACGAATTTTCGCTTGACTTTATCTAATTCTTCTCCTCTAACTTCGATTCCATCTAAATTTATTGGTTTCATTCCAGCTTTTTCAGCCCATGTAAATGTAGGAACTTCGTTTGGCTCGAAACCCATTATGTTGGCGGTAACGACATCTGTAGCCAGAGGGTTCGTACCGGCGATGATTAAATCCACCTTCACCAGTGTTCCCCCTGTAGGACCTGACCTTCCATTGCCATTGAACCATCGACGACAACTAATCCCAACTTATTCGCTCGCACCATATCGACGATAACAGCAGCCGTTCCTGATGGTTCTACTTTTGCACCGAGTCCGTGGACAAGGCTTCTGGGGGATTGATAGACGGTGCCTGAATAAAGACCGATTAGGTTCTTCATTCCCAATGTCACCTGTGCAAGCCCATGGGTCTTCATCATAGGCACAGAACAGAGCAGGTCAACATCTGTAAGCGAGCGGTGGAGCGTGATTTTATCAAAGACAAAACCGTTAGGTACTTCCACGTCTACCATCTCCCCACAATGGAGGTTGATAAGCGGAATCCCCATTTGTTTGGCGAGTTCAGTATAGCCTAATGTATCAAAGATAAACTGCTGCATCCTATCCAGTATCTCCTGATTCTTTGTTCGGAACTGCACTCCCCCTATCAGATTGAATCCATTGGCAGCCGCCGAACCTTCACCGATGAGCACCTCCTTCCCAGCTTTTTTCATCAATTGAGCCAACGTTTTTATTACTTCAGGCTTAGTTGTGAAAATGGAACTTTCAGCCACCAAATTGGGCTTGAGCATTATTCGTTCTTTGCCCTCAGTTACGCTTTCAATCCCACCGAGAAGATCTATCGCCTTTTCTACTGCCGCACCAATATTATCATTCTCAATTTTCGCGATGCTGACAACAGGTTTCTCCTCCGCAAAGAAAGCATCTAACGGTTTTATTGTTAGAGACGCAGCCGCAGTGCCTACCACTATCCCCATGCTAGCCCGTAAAAACTCCCTTCTAGAGAGCTTTTTTTGCTTCATGTTGGTTTCCTCCTTAGTACAATAATCTCCCACAGAGTACAGTGGTTTACGAAGTAAATCCCCCAAATCCCTTTAGGAAAGGGGGAACTGAGTTTAGCAAATAGAGAGCACTGATAGAATAAGGGGATGACCTGCACTAGAAAAACTGGACACGAAAATGGGACTATTAAGCAAGTTTTTCGACTAAAATCATAGCACTTTTGCCACTACAACCGTCATATCGTCATCCCTTTGAGCTTTATCACCGCCGAAGTTCATCGCATCGTTGAGAATAACATCAACCATTGCTTCCGCCGAAAGATCTACTGTGAACTGTGAGATGGACTCTTCCAACCGTCCCGAATCCGAATACATTTTGCCTTCGCTATCTTGCGCCTCAATAATGCCATCGGTCATAAAAATCACCACATCACCGCTTTGCAACTGGAACTGTTCCTCACTGTATTTGATTCCTGCTCTCATTCCCAGTGGCAATCCTCCGGTTTTGAGTGTCTTACTTTCGCCATCGTGCAAGAGAATTGGATAGGCATGATGGGCCGCATTGGCAAGAGTTAAGGTCTTTGCTTCAGCATCAATCGTCCCAATAACCATTGTGACATTCATATATTGCTCCATCCTGCCTTTCAGAGCATTATTGAGTGTCATCATCAAAGATGCGGGAGTAAACTGTTCCTGTTCGATAGCCGCTGTACGTAATATCCCATCAGCCATCACTGCATTCATGGCGCCTTTCATTGCTTTGCCAGTGACATCGGCGACGACAAGTGCAACTTCACTTTTGTGCTTGCCTTCCAAATAGTCAAAGAAATCACCACTAACTGTATTGGCTGGCAAACATCTGCCTGCAATCTCAACGCCTTCGAGAGGTGGAGCGGTTTGGGGCATAAGGGACATTTGCATATCGTGGGCATCCTGTAATTCTCGCACTGCTAACTCCTGGTAGGAATGAACCTGTCGGCGGCGTTTGATATAACCAATAGACAAAATGGTCAGCAAAGCTACCAGAATCGTGCCGAGACTTACCGTCGGCGTAAGAAAGCTTGCCCTCAGATAGAACGGTGGTACAACTTTCAATGTCAGGCTGTCGGGTTGTGAATAGTTTAAATCTCTATCGATGGCTTGTACCTCGAAGGTATAGGTATCCGGCTTATCGAAAGTGTAGTCAAAAGAGGTCGATTTCGTCGGTTTGCACCAATCGGGGTCTATTTCTTTGATGCGAACCCGATACTGCCGTTTTTCTGGGATGGTTTTGAAATCAATGGCGTTATATTCAATGGTGGCACGTGTTCCGGTCGTGAGTGTGGGGATAGCGGAAAGATTTCGATAGGTTTTATCTGTAGTCACCGAAACGATGTGAATCTTGGGGCGGCTGGAAGTCCGACGATAATGCGTCAGCCCACCGTCCTGCGTTCCAAACCACAACGAACCATCGGCATCTTGGACAATTGAAGTGACGGTGTTACCCGCCAGGCCATCTCGAGTATCCAATGATGACCAGGCCACCCCATCGTAAAATGAAACTCCTTTGCTGTCTGTCCCGAGCCATATCACCTCATCAGGAGCGGCCACACAAACCCCCTTAGTATTAGGATAAATCACGCGAATCTGGTTGTCCGCTAAGCCGTCCTTTGGAGTTAGATGGACAAATTGATTGCCATCGTAGCGCCCAACACCAGGTACAACAAACCACCTGGACCAGATTACCTTATCTGCGTCGCGATGAAACGCCTTTGTCAGACGTATCATTCCCTCTCGGTACTCGAAATTAGTGAACTGATTGCCATCATAACGGGTTACATCAGCTTGATACGTATCAAACCACATCATTCCATCTGGGTCACAATAAATATCACGGACGTTATCACTTGCCAATCCGTCCTGAGTAGTCAATGGTTGCAGGAATTTCCCGCTTCTGGTATCGTAGCGCGAGATACCTGCTGTTGTACCAAACCAGACTATCCCATCAGCAGCAGTAAAGATAGAAAGGATAGTATTACTTGCCAATCCTTCCTGAGTGGTCAATGGTTGCAAGAATTTCCCGGTCTTGGTATCGTAGCGGGAAACACCATTACCCGGGACATGCCTCGCTCCTGTCCCAAACCAGAAAATCCCATCGGCATCAAGAGCCATGGTGGTGACATAATTACCGACCAAGCCATCTTTGGTGGTGAAATTGACAAACTTCTTCCCATCGTAGCGGGATATGCCACCACCACAAGTGCCAATCCACAGCGCGCCGTCAGAGGAGCGCTGGAGCGTAGAGATGGCGTTACTCGGCAATCCATCCCTGGTGGTGAAGTTAACGAACCCTCTTGGGTCATAGCGGGAAAGCCCTCCTCGCTCAAAGCCTAGTATCGCACTACCTGTTG
>JACKQG010006122.1_pt1 | contig 12900 bp, 10 predicted proteins | sample 8237621 | NCBI WGS metagenome assembly JACKQG01 (sample SAMN15677084, study PRJNA649215) | marine metagenome | biome: marine; feature: Black Sea; material: saline water; isolation source: suspended particulate matter (SPM) from the Black Sea western gyre | collected 2013-06-09/2013-06-10 | depth...
TGTAAAAGTCAGGGTTCCAGGGTTGACTGTTCCTTCTGCGGTATTACTGCTTGAAACTGCTACTGTAACATCTGTATCATCGTCCAGGTTGTGCAGTGCCACTGCTGCAGTTTCATCCATATCTAAATCTAACGTTCCACCCAGACGTACCTCTGAAATCTGTACTTCATTCCATCCTACGTTACGTGTTGTTTCAAATACCAATTTATAATACTGATATGCAACACTATTACTGAAACTCGTATCTGAATAATTAGTATTACGTCCATTCGGCGGGTTCAAACTATTATTTTCAACTATAGAAACCCAACTACTTCCGTTATTTGATCCATACAGAGAAAATTTGTTTGGATCTCGATCGGGCACATCTTCAGCAGTTGTTAAACCTAAGGTAGTTACAGTAGAAGCTGTACCTGCGTCAATGATTACACCGGTACCTGCACCACCTTGATTATAATACTTAGTTGAGGTGTTTCCATCAAATGCCTTCTCAACACTTTGGTAAGAGGGACTTTGACCACCAAAAATGGTATAAGCACTGCTGTTCAGGTTGTCAGTAATATCATTTGCATATCCTTCTACTGTTACAGTAGCTGACAAACTGATTTCATACTCCTCATGTCCATCTACATCATTATCATCAACTCCGGTGACTGTCACTTGTTGTGTGGTATTATAGTTAGCAGGAGTGAAAGTGAGGGTTGCCGGGCTGACAGTGGCTTCTGCAGTATCGCTGCTGGTGACACTTACAGTTACATTTGCAGAAGGTGCACTTTTCAGTGCGACATTGAATGTTGCAGTAGTACCATCTTCAGACGTGTTTCCTGAAATATTGCTGATGTTGAAAAAATCACTACTAGGTACCGAAGGTAATGCCGGTGTTGAAGGAAAGAGTGAATCATCCTTTAAGGAAACATTGAATGTAGTGGTTGCTCCTCCCTCTTCGGTGTGTCCAGAAGGATCGCTGATGTCAAAAATATCACTAGCAGGAGCTGTTGGAGGTGCGGGAGGTGCAGGCACAAGAGGTGCTGCATTCAGATTAACGTTAAAGGTGGAATTATCACCTGTTTCAGAAGTGTGTCCGGTAGGATTGCTGATGGTGTAGAAAGTACTGGTTGGAGCTAACTTAACTGAAGTCTCAGTCTGGGGCTGAACGTTCAATGTACCTGCGTTGGTGAGAGTCCCTCCAAAAGAAGCATTTCCGTTAATGTCTAATGTAGCTCCACTTTTTACTTCAACATTTCCAAAAATTGCTCCTTCAAAGCCACTCCAGTTTACGAAGGTACCTGCACCGATGATGTAATCGTAACCTGCTGAAAAATCAGATCCACACTCTGTACTTTGACCTTCGCCAAAAGTGCTCTGCTCGGTAAGCGAGCCGTCTGTGGTGGAAACACAGGTAGTTTCTACTCCCTGCAAGATTGTAAACAAAGCTCCGCCAACTAGTACCAAAAGCACAAGCAAAATACGAGGGTTTAGAATTTTATTTACAAATTTCATTAAGTCAGGCTAAATTCCTTTCACATTAAAAATCACGCCATCTAATTCACTATGATGATCTGTGGAAGTTCACTAAAACAGTTTAGCTTCGAGCGAGTTTAATCCATTTTTTATGGTAAATTACTAGTATAGTTAAATTTATTCTTAGTGCTGAAAATACAATACTTTCAATTTCGTATTTTTTTCGACCTTTTATTCTAGCACAGAATTGCTCAAGTCACCAGTCCATTGGCTCAAATCTGCAGACAGACTAGCTCCAAGTGTAATAGTGTCTGAACGTACAATTGAATTATTTTCAACCTGAATAAAAAAGACCGCTTGTGGATTAAGCGCTTCAGTAGTTGAACTATCGTCGTCGTTTTTAAAATTATAAGGCCCGTAAGTCACATCTGCACTTAAACCTGGCCCGGACAAAACAAGTTTAAAATCCTGTACATCTAATTCACTGACATCCTCAACATAAACCAGATAAGTTCCGTTACCTACTTTTTGACTGTCTGTAGCCCAAACCTGCACCTCTGATTCAGCAGAAGTGTTACCATCTTCCAATTGAATTACACTTCCTGTTCCAGAGTATGTTTTATGCGCTGCATTACTGTAGACCCAATAACGGCTTCCACGTTTATAATTATCGAAACTTGCATCTGTGGTTTCTTCATTATAAGTCCAATCCGGGAAATAATATGAGTGCAGATCAGGATCTAGTCCATCAGACCAACTGAGGGTTAAACACATAGTGTTGCTGTCTACACATGCATCGTAATCAATTGTACCTATAGACACTGTTTTTGATTCAGCATTTACTGTAATAACTACTTGAAGTTCATTTGTGCCATGAACCAGTGATATCGCACTGGCTGTTGAAAATAATGTAGAGTATGTTACATAGTCTGTGCCTTCCGATTTAGTCCAATTAGAAAGAGAAATCGGCGGAGTAACGTCGGCAAGATTATTAAGTCCAACCCGCTTAACCTGCATCAGAGAAATCATTTGAGTAACTTTGTCTTTTTGCGCAATGGGGACATTCAGTATAAGTTTCCCACTTGCTTTCGCATAACTAGACGTACCTTCCTGTACTATGCTCATACTATCAACATCAAAACTCAACCAGCCTATTTCAACTGGATTCGGTGTCATTATTACATCCAGAGTTTCTGTCTCGCTACTTACTAAAAAAGCTTCTGTTACTGGGTAAAATCCATCCAATTCAATATTAGCACTGTACGTACTGTAAACAACATTAGTAAACACAACTGTCTTGCCTGCATTGTCTAAAGAGGTGGTAGTAAATGTCTGGTTGTCAATCAGCATTCCAGAATTCGAATTGAGCTTGACCGTTCCGGTGACACCTTCCGCTATCCCAACACTACTTTCACTACTACTGATTGCAATATTAACCGTTGAGTATAAAGTAGTCCAAAATTCAACCTCAATAGTTTTAGCAGTAGTTTCTGAATCAATAGAAAAAATACCGGATTCTCCTAATCCATCTGAGGTATTGTTACCTGCACTTAATTCATTCAGAGAATAAGTGTCACGGTAAAAATATAGACAGAGTTTGACCTGTGTAGCAAGCGGCACCACAAATTGTGCCTCCTTAGTAATTGTGTCAACCAATGCACGGCTGTATTCCATGCTTGAACTTGCAGAACTTGTCTCGCACTGAACGGCTGGAACCAATACAGCTAGAATCGTTTTAGCCTCACTGCTGGTCATACCTGATGCAAGTTTGGAACGTCCTGTATTGCGACTTGAAACATCATCAAGATTAATCTTTAATGAAGCATAACCGTTAGTTTCCGTCTCTATATCCGAACAGGAAACTGCAAGCACTAACAACAGCGAAGTAATAAATAAGGTTTTAAATTTGCAATATTTAATTATCATCTTTTGTTTAATTTAATCACGATTCGTAAATGTTAAGTTCAAGATCAAGGTTTTACTTTTCGCAGCGTCAATCGCACTTTGAGCATTTGCAAGAGTGTTTTCCAGTTCATTTAAACGATCCAGTTGATCCATTACTCCTCCTTCATTGTTATTCTCTTCCTCAAAATTTGAAGTTTCATCATTATTTTTAATGCGTGATTGTATAGAACCCACAGATTCAGACTTTCCGAACTGAACTTGCTGAAAACTTTCTTTACCGTCACCTTTTGCGATTTTATCTCTTTCTTCAGGAGAAACTGTAACAGGTACAGAAGGGCCTAAACCTTCGCGCACATTTGAAACCTCATTCGCCAATACAGGAATTTCATAATCGGGAATTTCTGGCGAAGCCAACGTAACTTCTCCGGACAGTCCAAGTAAATTTGTTGAATCTCCAGTTGTAGCAACAACAAACTCAGTCCCGCGTACTCCTAAAAGTGCCGAAACTGTACGAATATTAAAACGCTTCTTTTTACCACGAAGTTTTGATTTACCGCGTTTAGCTAGTTTACCTTTTAGTTTACTTCCAAGTGTTGCAGCAAGATTATTTGCTTTTCCATTTTTTGAGTTTTTAGCTTCTGCATTCTCAGTAGTGGAATTCTGCGGAAGAGGTTTGATCTTAAAATTCCCTTTTCCGGTCAGCAAAGCAACACTGTTTTCTTCCACAGCAAGGTCGTCCAATTTAAAAAAACTGTTAGAAAACAATTTGACAGTGTTATCCCTGTTTTTCAAATAGAGAGTTATTTGTGTCTTATTTCCGGTTTGTATTCGGTCATTTGCCATGAGGTTATAAGTTTCACCTGCCTTTTTTATAATCCGACTTTTTCCGTCTCTAATCAATTTCACTGTTCCGGAATGGAGTTCTAGTGAATTTTCGACACCAATTGCCGCCGTTTCCAGGAAATATAGACCCAAAAACAGTATCAGCAAAGATTGAAATATATTTTTAACTAAAATCATTTTAATTTTTAATTAACAAGTAATAATTTTTTCTCTTTACCATCTTTAACTCCGTGGTTAAATTATTTTTCACAGTAATTGACTTTTGAAAATGCATTATCATCAAAACCCAAAACTCAAAACATCCAAATATACTGAAATACATACTGATTGTCTATAAATACTTTTGTAGCATCATTAGAATCCTGTTTAATTTGTTTCAAGTCCACTCCTAATATTTTTGAGTTACTGTACGCATATTTAAAATTTAGAGACATTACATCTTTTTTATTCTTCAAAACCAGATTTGACGCTGGATCAACATTTTTATATTGTTGATTCGTGTTTTGATAATTTAGACCAAAAACCCAAGGAGTCCATACAAATGACATCCCCGTATCAAGCAGTGTTGACTGATAATCTTTTTCTGCAGCATTAAATGTTGTTGACTTTGAATCTAAAAGTCCCTGAAAGTTAAAATTTCCCAAACGTGTCTTTGCTCCTAAAGTAGTCTTGGTCATTGTTCCGTCTTCTGAATCAGTTTTTACCTTATTCTGACTATCCAACTGTATTTTAAGAGATAAAGAAAATGTTCTTCCCCAGCTTTTATTTCCACCAACAGAAAGATAAAAAGAGCGAATATCTTCCCTAAATTCTCCTGCATTGTGAGGGTCAGAAGTATTCGCGTCCTTGAGGCTAATCACACTCTGCCCCAAACCTGTGCTGAATTCAAATCCCAAAAGTTTTTTATGGCTATACTCTGAGCCGAACTGCCTAAACAACACTTCATCTCCAACCAGACTACGGTTTTGGTGACGGTCAAATTTAAGGACAGCATTTAACGTAAATGCTGATTCCTTATTTATTGCAAAAGCGTATGCTGCAGACAATAGCAAATCATTTTTAGCTGCGCTTGTTTTTGTTTTACTTTCTTGGACACTGAGAATATTGTCGCTGTTCGTTTGTCCGAACATGACAACACCGTTCAGTGGCGGTGGAGATTTTCTCTTTTTCTCAACAGGTTCATAAATGACAATAAATACCTGTTCACGCTCTCCTTTTTTTGTCTGCACAAAAATCTTAAAAAGGTTCTTACCTTTTTTCAAATAATATGGTATCACATATTCCGACCAGTCTGCGTCCTCTTTCACCATTTGCGCGAAACCGTTAACTTTTACCACTAGCAGTGGGCTGAAAGCACTGACCTGAAAACGAAACCAGCCATCTGCGCTAATTTCCTTTCCCGGAGAGGTCCGGAAAATCAGTATTTCTTCTGGAGACTCTGAACTTTGTTCGATTTCATTCGTTTGAGCTGTTACAGAATTAGTGCCTAGAACAAAAACTAAGACTACAAATATAACAAAGGACCGCAAATGCAAATAGTACATAGCATTACTTAGCGTGCACTAGGATCGGGAAAAAATTTTCTTGTTCGTTCTTTACTAACCGGACGCGTGAAAATCAAATCTACCCGACGATTTGCTTTGCGTGCTTCACGCAGTTCTTTTCCACTTTTACGAACACCGTTTTTATTGAGATATGGTGATTTAGGTTGAGTATCAGCATATCCTGAAATAGCAATGCGTTCTGGATTAAAGCCTACATTTTCCATCATAAGTGTCGCCACATTAGTGGCCCTCATAATGCTCAGTTCCCAGTTGTTTCTATATTTCCCTTTTTTTCCAAGTGGTAAATCATCAGTATGTCCATCCACTCTGATTGCATCTCCTTCTAGTTCATACCTGTTTTTGATTTCATTCAAAAAACTACTGAGTTGTGTCACGACCTCAGGGGATATTTGTGCGCCACCACTTTGAAACAGAAAACCCGAAGGAAGTGAAAGAATACAACGTGATTTGCTGGCATTCAGTTCGAATGTAGAAAAGTTCGTATTTTCACGCAGGAAACGGTTTATGCCACTACAATCTTTCATTTCCTGAGCCCCAATGATTGTATTCACCTGCGTAGTATTCTTTCCAGCTTCACCATTTATGATGGCATCTTCAACCATTTTTAAGACCAGGGTCCTCGTTGCGTAAAAAGGTACTTCTTCCTGTAGAATTTCAAATTCCAATGTTCCTTTTTCTGTGAAAGGAAATATCTCAATTGTATTCCCATCCAAAAAGCGGAAGTCCTCCATATGCTTGGCCGTTCCAGCAAATGTGATTGGAATTTTAGTTTTAATGCCACTGATATGAGAAAGATATGCTGTAACATTTGAAATACCTTTGTAAAGATCACGACGTTCTATTATAAAATTTACTGAAGGTGGTTGTTCATCATCAACAATAACTACAGTCATACTTACAAAATTTCCCCGCTCTACGTCTCCACGAAGTTTTCCTATCTGCACCATAATCTCTTCATCACCCTCAAACAGGTCATCATCAATTACGCACAAAGGAAAAAAAGTTTCAGTATCTCCTGCCTTGATCATCGCAACTTCTGAGCCAAGCATATAATCGAACTCCTGAAGTTCTTCATTCGTACTCGATAAACCTTCTGTTGTACAGAGTTTTGAATCAGTAGGTCCCCTCCTAGCGTTTCCTGCAAAAAAGATTGGTATTTCTAAATCCTCCTCAACTGGATCGTTGATCAACACCTTCACTTTCATGATGCCGGCAGTCTCGACAACTGTTCCCTTGGCAATACTTTGAATCAAAATTTCAATTTTGTAGAGTGAAGTTGGTTTTGGACCAAGCACTGTTTCTAGTTTTTCAGTAAATAGTTCTTTATTTTCAAAAAACAAACCTTTCATGGCATTCAGACTACTGACAATATCATTTGGTAGATGTTCTCCCAAATCAATTATTGTTTCGTCACTGACTAAAAATCCCGTTTTAAGGTCGACTTGCGGTTTGTTAAACAACGATAAGTAAACAAAAAAACAAAAAAGCAGAGTAATTAGGTCTGCAAAAGTCACCATCCACTTAGCTTCTTTACTTTTAGTCTTCTTTTCCCCAAACATATTATCTGCTTATAGAAGCTATTTTAAATATTAGGTTTTCTTTCAACTGGCAGAAGTTAAAACGAACGCTTAAAAAAACCAGTAAATATCATCCGTACTGATCATCAAATGTGAGTCGTTTTTGAGGCAGAAAATTTTGAAGTTCCTGAAGAATTGTATAGGGCGCTTCAAGACGAGCAATTCGATTCACACTTTCAGAAATCATTTCAAGTAAAACTAGATTAGATTCTTTAAGTTGTTTACGTTTTTCAGCAATCGGCAATAAAACCATGTTGGATAAAATCACACCATACAGTGTGGTCAGCATGGCAATAGACATAGCCTGCATAACTGAACGAATACTACCTGTTTCTGCTAACATTAGAACTAGTCCAACAATTGTTCCAACCATCCCGAATGCTGGTGCGGCAGTACCCATAAAATCGTATATTTCTATTTCTTCATCTGCACGCTGTTCATACATTGCTACCTCTGATTTTAATATTTGCTGCAATGACTCTTCTTCTACTTGTTCCCTAACAATCAATCCTTCTATCCAACGACGCATAAACGGATTCTCAAGATTATTGAGATCATCATTAGTAATCCGTTTCCCACTGTAACGCTTTTCAGCAATTATTTTGGATTGATCATAAATTTCCTGAGTGGCTTCTTCCGCGACATCTGCTGCAAAGACCTTGAGAATACTAGCAAAACTTCGTAGAGTCTTTCTGTAAGGAAATGCAATAAAAGTGACCGAAATTGTTCCACCAAAGACAATGAAAAGCGATTTCAGATCAAAAAAACGTAAAATTTGAATCACGAATTTATTTATTGAGTCTGCATTACCAGTACTTTCCAACCAGAGAGCTATATTTGAATATTGTGCGGGCCAAATAATACCGGAGAGGATAAATATCGTACCGGCTATAAAACCAAATAATGTGCCTAATTTGTCTGCGTTTCTTTGTTTCATAACTCCTTTTTATCCCAAATTTTAGCTAGTTCCTGATGTACATGTTTCATAAAAACGTTACGGTGAAGATCCCTTAACTGATCTATTCTAGCCTTGTCTTCCTCATCTTCTTCACGCTGTTTTTCATAGCCCTGCAGTTGTTCCTGATAATACTTTCGAGTTTCTTCAGTATATTCTTTCATTATTTTTTCAGTCACCGAAGAGTCTGCATCAAGTAACAGATACGGAACAGAAACTTTCCCTCCGGTGCTTAATCTGGAACGTTCAAAACGTTCCATCACTCTACCCACAAGTTCTTCATCGATCTCTGTGCTGCCCTGTAGTTCTTCAAATGAAAGACTACGTTCTTTTATTTGATCCATGGACTCCCCTGCACTTTTTGCGAGGTCCGGATTTTTCTTTTCAAGTTCTCCTGTGCTTTCAAGAATATTTTTCCACTGTTCTGCACTTACCTGCCCCGACAGCTCCCCGATGCGTCCCAGACCATCAAAAGAGACAGGTAGTTTTTTTGCAGTTACAGCCAGTTCCTCTGCTAAATTTTCCAAATCGCTTGGTGAAACGCTGACATTCTTCATCGACAGTACCACTGCTAAAGCATCTTCTGCAGGAAGTTCCTTGAGAATACTAGCCATATCACTAGGATCCAACTGACTGAAAACCATGGCTTGCTTAGCAGGTTCGATCTGTTGCAATAGGTTTGCACGAAGTTTTGAAGGCATCTTGCGTACGAAACCAAAATAATCAATTTTTTCATCGTCATCACCTGCTTCAGCCTCATCTTCAGGAAGAGCCAGTTTTTCCTCCTCTTCCTCCTCTTCCGGTGCCATACTTTCTATAGCTGTGGCAACTTTACCCAAAGTCCCCAGCAGTGGATGTTCTTTATCCTCCGTTTCGCGGGTGCTGCGTGAGATAAAGAAAAACAGTGCCAAAGTCAAAAGTAGTAACACTCCGAGTGTACCGATAATGCCCCATTGCGCAGGTGTGATTGCGCCTGTGCCTTCCGGAACATATTCCGGAATCAACTGATCTACACCGAGCATCTCATAACCTGCGGGAAATTGCGCACTGATTTCTGACGCAAGTTTCAATTTTTCCTGTGCCGTAACTAGTTCATCACGATTCAAATCCGATCTTGCATCCACCAGTAAATTCACGTATTCAACAAGTTTTGTTGAAAAGTCAGGGCGTTCAATCTGTAATTTTTCCAGCACGATCGACTGCTCAAAACGGTCCTGTGCATTAAGTTCAGATATTTCTGAACGGACACGCGCTTCTACTTGATTCACATTAACTGAATTGTTAACTGTTAGATTTATGATGCGATAATTTAATAGTTCTAGTACTTCTTTATCCTCTGTCTTTATTTTGACTCCTGGAATCAGCTCACTGTCTTTTTTAATCGGATTGTTATCAAGGACAGAATGCAGTATGACTGATACATCAACATAATCCTCTTGCAGTGTTTTTCTGAGTATTTTGTGGATACGTTCACGAATTTCAGGTTCAGGCCGGCTGCGATTTATTATTTCTGACCGCAAATTATTGATATTAAATGATATTAATACAATAATGCATCCAACAATACTCAGGATATATTTGTTCAAAAATCGAATATTATTCATGGACAAGATATTATATAATTCCTAAAATAAATGTATTAAAAAAATATTAGAAAATCTGGAAACTTGCATCCCGCATTAAATACACTTGATTTAGCTAATAGTCAAGTAAACAATGACTATTTAAGTTCATTTTAATGACTGATTTTAATCAATTAATATAGCACTCATGAGCTAATTTTTAAAAGATTATTTAGGACTTTTTAATAATTTTTACTTTTGTCTTTCTTCAATAATACTTTTTAAGTCTGGAGGCACATTCCTGTATTTGAAAGCAGTTCATCTTTTTTTCAATCTTCTGGATAGATATACATTGCAAAATAGGAGTAAGCGAGTTAGGCTGTGATTGTTCGTATCTTTATAAAATGAACAATTTTCTTTGAAGATTTTTTTCACAAAAACTAGAAAATTTTATAACATACTAAAAAAATATGCAGATGTTAAAATTTTTCACCGTTAGCTTTGCACTTCTTTCCCTCGTTTTTTCAGGCTGCGGTTCCAAAAGTCTGGAACCTCAGATCGTTGCAGAGATGCAGAAAGAAGATGAAGAACAAGAAATGGACTTGGAACATGTTCAGAAAATTGAGGAAGAGGAACGTAAACAGGAAGAAAAAGCTGCAGAATTTTTAGTGCAGGAGGCGGCTTTGAAAGCTGCTGAAACAGAAGCCGCCTCGGAAACAGCAGCTCAAGTTAAACTGTTGGCACAAACTGAAGCTTCAGAAAGCGATGCCGGATCAGCAAAAACAACCCAATTTGAAACCCTAGAGATTACAGAGGACCTCACTCAAGAATCCTCAACACAGGTAGTTAACCCGGACAGTTCAAGCGATGATTCACAAATAGTTGCTCAACAGGAATCTATGGCTGTGTCCTCGACAGAGCCAGAACTTTCAGCTGAGTATTCAACTTCTAGCGCTCAGGAAAAAGTAAAAGTGGCCGTTATAGTTGCGCCAGAGCAGGACGACAAACCCACTATGTTTATACCTATTTCCAGATTAGCCCTTGTTTCTGCTCTCAAATTAGTTTCCTGTAAAAATATACCTGTTAAAATGGAAGATATTCATCAGCGTCTGCTCAATACAAAAGATATTAACATTGCTGACAGAAGTCTGCGTGACGTTAATAATGATCGATTAATGCCTGTAGTCCACTTTGACTTTGATCAAATAACAATAAAACCCGATTATCTAAAACTTTTGCGACAGCAGAGTTCCTGTGTGATGAAGGCCCTGAAGGCACGAGGTGATATGATTTTGCAGATTGAAGGTCATGCAGATGAACGTGGTAGTGATGAGTACAACCTTGCCTTGGGTCATCGCCGGGCCAATGCGACAGCCAACTCAATCATGGCATACCTTCCAAACTCAGCACTTGCTCGTATCATCAGTTATGGTGAAGAATTTCCGCTCGACAACAGTTCCGGTAAAAGTGACTGGGACAAAAACAGGAGAGTAGAATTCACTTTACTGCTCAAACCATAAACAGGTGAATGGATTTTTTAGCTCTCCCATTTACTACAGATTTCAGTAGTATTGGCTTCAGTGTCCTTGTGGTACTTTTTGGCTGTTCGGTAATTGTCTGGATCACGCTGTTTATCAAATTTTTCAGCCTCATTCGGGTGAAATTCCTCCAATCACGTGCCTTGAAGTATCTGGATAGTTCAAAACGCGTGGACGAACTTCGTCTCTTTTTCAGCAAGATGCCTAAAAATCCACTCCAGGAAATGTTCACGCTGGGGGACCGTGAACTGAAACAATTCCTGAAAGATAATCCTGAATCAGATTACGGTCACCGTAGAGAATTAATGGACAGACTCGAGCGTATGCTTGAGGCCCGTATTTTGCTGGCAGAAAAAGATTTAAACGCTGGACAGGCCCTCCTTGCCACGATAGCAGTCACGTCACCGTTCATTGGTTTATTTGGTACAGTAATTGGTGTTATTAACACATTTCTAAGTATTTCTGAACTCAATTCTGTTCAACTTTCTGGTATCAGTCCAGGAATTGCGGAGGCATTGGTTGCGACAGCCGCGGGTCTTTTTGCCGCGATTCCTGCGACTTTGGGTTATAATCTATTTCGTGCAACAATCCGGGGCATGACTGAGACAATGGACTATTTCGCGCTACAACTGTTGCACCACCTTCAACAACGATTATTACCTAAAAAATGAGAAAATTTAGACATGCCCGTCGTCTGCGTGGGGAATTGATGTCTGAAATCAACATCACACCCTTTGTTGATGTGTTGCTGGTACTCCTCGTTTCCTTTCTCATTTCTACACCACTGTTGACTCTCGCTCTACCTATTCAACTTCCTGAAGGTAATCTGGAAGCTCGGCTTCCGGATTACGGAGAATCAATGCTGGCCGTTGTTAATAAAAAAATGCAGATTGCTATTCGTGATGAGGTTTACTCTCTCAAAAGCCTGTCACTATCTTTGACGAACAATTCAAAGCTTTGGGAGCAAAAACTGCCTGTATACGTGGAAATGGATGAACAGGTGCCTTATGGAATATTGATGGAACTGATGCTTTTGTTTAAAAACGCAGGGTTCCCTCAGGTCGGTCTGGTATTTAAAAATAATTCCCAGTAATTATCAACGACAAGCAGAAAGATTAAACAGCCTCCACCCAGTATACCTAATGAAAATAATGATGATTGCCGGAGAAATTTCCGGAGATATTCATGGAGCTGGATTGATCCGTTGCTTAGCCCGAAACAATCCCAATATCGATTTTTTTGGCATCGGCGGTTTGAAGATGTTAAGAGAAAATTTTCGTCCTTATTACATGCTGGACACTTTGCAGGGCCCTTGTTTTGTTTGAGTTGTAAGGTATCTTTCGTGGGTTTTTCAGACCCTCTTGGGAAAGCGTGGGGGTTTTTAAGAGGGAAGGCCTGACGGATTGGTCCCTGTTGAATTTCCTTGATTCAACCCCAAAACACCGGGTTCTGGACAAAAAAGGCGACAGCGCTCGGCTACAAGGTTCTCGGCAA
>JACKQG010006124.1_pt1 | contig 12899 bp, 8 predicted proteins | sample 8237621 | NCBI WGS metagenome assembly JACKQG01 (sample SAMN15677084, study PRJNA649215) | marine metagenome | biome: marine; feature: Black Sea; material: saline water; isolation source: suspended particulate matter (SPM) from the Black Sea western gyre | collected 2013-06-09/2013-06-10 | depth...
GCCCCGCGCCGGTCGGCCTCGTCCCGGCACAGGCGGTAGAGGAATTCCACGTGGGAGAGATTCTCCTCCGTGGCCTGGCGCGTCCGCACGTCGAGCGTCTGGAGCACGCCGCTCAGCCGGAGCTTCTTCAGCACCGGGGTCAGTTCATCGGTGATCCCCATCTTGGGCCTCCTGTGGGCTGTAGAGAGTCGGGGTGGGTCTCCGGGCGTAGCGCGCCCCCTTCATCCAGGCGCGCGGCTTCGCCTCCGGAGTCGGCTGCAGGTCGAGGGCCTGGCGCAGGATGCGCTTGAGCCCACCGAGGGCGTAGCAGCCGAAGTATCGAGCGCGGGCGCTGGCCGCCTCGGCACGCTCCTTCGGATACTTCTCGAGAAAGGCCACGATCCCTTGCACCGTGCGCAGCTTCGACAGCACGTCGTCGGAGTCGAAGACCTCGCCGATGTAGACCAGGGCCTCGGGGCCGATCTTCCCAGCCCGGGTCTCCCAGTAGCTGCGGCTGCGGTGCCGCAGGTCTCGGCGGTACTCGGGGAGGTGCTCCTCGACCGTGCTCCTCTTGCCCTTGCCCACCCGCGCATGGGTGGCCAGGCGCTCGTCCTCGTGGTAGAGCGTGACACTCTTCGGCGTGCCGCGGACCCACAGCTCCGCCCCGAGATGCGGCCAGGGCACCGAATAGAGCGCCCCGTCGACCTGGACGTGGCCGTCCTGGTGGACCTTGGCCTGCTTCCACACCACCAGCTCGAAAGGCCGGAGAGGAAGCGGCGCAAGCGCCGCCCGCTCCTCCTGCTCGAAGAGCACGAGCGGCTGCTGGCGCGTCGTCCCGTGGACGCGCTTGCCGGCGACCCCGGCCAGCCACAGACGCAGCTGCGCCCTGGCGTCGCGGATGTCGCTGAGCTCGCGCGGCGCCCAGAAGCTGCGCTTGACGTACTTGACCGCCGACTCGACCTTTCCCTTCTTCTCCGGGCTGCGCGGCGGGGTCGGCTCGATGCGGAAGCCGTAGTGGCGCCCCAGCTCGCGGTAGCTGCGCTGCAGCACCGGCTCGCCGTCGACGCCGAAGGCGGCGCGGATCACTGCGGCCTTGAGATTGTCCGGGACGACCGTGCCGGGGACCCCGCCGAGCTCCTGAAAGGCCCGGACGTGGAGCCCGAGCCAGGTCTCGGACTTTTGGTCGAAGACGATATCGGCCCAGAGATGACGGCTGTAGCCGAGGGTCAGGACGAAGATCCAGGCGCGGCGCAGCACACCGCGATCGGGGTCGTAGAGGAGGCCGAGGTACCCGAAATCGACCTGGGCGACCTCGCCCGGAGCGGTCTCGACCGGTGTCCCGTAGAACGAAACCCTGTCGCATTTCTCTGACGCAGCACGGGGAGGAACACTGTCTCACCGTCTTCCCGCCCGCCAATCGCGTTGACTCTCGTGGAGAGCGCCGGAGAGTCTCCCCGCTTAACAGAAGAGCAGGAGCGGGGGTGCCATTCAGGCTCCTGCAGGCAGACCGCTTAACAGGCTGGCGCACCCCGGAACGGCCGCGTCCGTAACCCTCGGTGAAACCGCCACTTCCAATCCACTCACCAGCCACCCCAAAGAAAGAGGCCGCCGGATCGCTCCAGCGGCCTCTTCTGTTTTGGCTCCCCGAGCGGGTCTGTAGTGCCAACTTTTTGAAGTCCTGGACAGGCTCGGAGGGCGGCCAGGAATGGTCAAGCTGGGAAATCCACCGTTAGATAGGCCGGATGAGGTTTTTGAGCGGGACAACCGATATCGGGAGTCAGACCACAGGCCGATGGCCGCGAGGCGGCAATTCCGCAGGAAACTAGCCGCATGACAACAGCGGATGATGGAAGCACCCATTAGTTGATCTTAAGAACCTCAAGCGTTGACTGGGTCCATAGATCGGCAGGGTTGGCGGGGTCCGGCATCACTGCTCGCAGGAAGAAGAGCCTACCACTCAAGGAACTAGCTTGTGGTATTTGAAAATGGAAGTGAGCCTCGCCGGTGGGCCCAATCTGGCCGCGAATAGGTCGAGACAAGGTCGTTTGAAAGACCCTGTCATTGGTGAGGGCTGTTTCCCACATCCCTACATGGACCCCACCATGGCCTGCGAACTGCCCAGAGGCAAGCACCTGAAACCCCATTCCGCTCGCGCCTGGCAAGAGCAAATCGCCTTGAACCAACTCCCCCAGGGAGCCCACTGAGGGAAGGAAAAGCGTTTGCCGCCCCAGAACAACAAAGAGACGATCGCCAGATGGTGAAAGAGAAATTGCACCTAATTCTCGAAAGCCGTCGCGATCGATGTCTCCGAGAAGATCAAACGGATATTCTTGATCGAAGGACTCCTGGCGCCAAGGAAGAAGATCGTCTTGTGGAAATGCGACATCGAGTAGGGCGCCAGTTGCCGAATCATAGAATGCCAAGCAGTGATTGAGTGGCGCATTAGCCGTTCTGCGGAAACCAAAACCAACAGCAATCTCTCCATCGGATTGAGCCAAGGAAGAGGTAGGAAACACCGGGAAATCAGGAAGGAGAGTCCCAAACGGTCCAATCCATTGTTCAAGACTGGCAAAAGACTCATTCCAGACCAGGGATCCCGTCTGTCCATCGAACAATTTGAGGTAACCTAATCCTAGGTTGAGTCCACTAAATCGGTCCGGAGGCACCATGAAAAGAACATCTGGCACTCCGTCACCCGTCAAGTCATCGGCGGCAAAGCCCTCTCGATTGAGCCCCCAGTAACCGGGGTCATCAGTGCATTGCCAGATAATGGTACCATCGATTCCAGAGACAGCAGCCAAAGTCACCTCTCCGGGATATGTAGTTCTAGGTGTCACTAGATAGTCTGCGACACCATCCACATTGAAGTCTGGCGGGTTTCCATCAACTCGATTCACCGTCCGCTCAGGGGCAATTGGAGCCAGGAAATCGTAGTTGAGCCAAACAGCTTGCCAGAGCCTTCCATCGAGCCGGCCGCACACGAAGTAGTCGATCCCCGTTCCAAAAGCGGACGTTTGGAAGAACAAATCATCCCAGCCGTCAAGATCCAGATCCCCGGCATTATGAAACGCGAAGAAACCAGAGGGAGAAGGGAACCCGGGAGGTGGCGCTGGCGGAGGGACCTGAAGGAGGAGAGTTCGAGTATTGCAGTCCCAGACAAGAAGATCGTCGCTCAGAAAATCCCTGGTGACATGTAGGAGTCCAGAAGGTGTGTTTAAGGTGGCAACTGCCCAGACTCTACCGCCGCTTGGATAGTAACGGGACGAATCGAGGAGGCTCTCGCTTAGCCACTCCCGACCACTCCCAAAGCTCAGGAATGCCTCCTCCCAAGCTGAGCCTACTCCAGAAGAGGAGTAGCTAACGCCGTCAATGAAGACTTCACCTCTTCCGTCTCCATCCAGATCTCCTTGGGGAACCGCGTAACGGAATGAGTAGAGGTGGGAGGGGTGGACTGGACGTGGATCCAGTACCTCACGGACTTTCCAAGATTGCCCAGGCACAGGGTGGACGAGGTCTTGGCCAAGACAAGGGAACACGGCCAAGCCCCAAAAGGCCAGAACCACGACGGATCTGTTATTGGATTTCATTGCCGCCCTTATCGCGAAGGCCCGAAGCAGTGTCCGGACGTGGTGCGAGAATGAAGTCCACTGAAGATTCCGGCGAATCGACATCCAATGCGTCAATCGCGAAGTTCTTAAAAGAAGCAAGACCACTGCCGCTTGGATTTAAGAAATACCAATACGCCCCCAAGAGAGTTGGATCCGCAAGTCCAGCAAAGGGTGTCGAAGCGTCTGCGCAAGAGGGGTAGGAGGAAACGACCTTGGCAGTAGACCAGAACCTGTCCCCCCCAATCTCAATCTTGTCGGCAGGCGAAGTGCTACTACTAAAGCTAACGATCAACCCCTCCAAAGTCGGACTGAAGTCATCGGATGTTGGGCTGGACTGTTGGAAAATGCAATTCAAGAAACTAGTCCGAGGATCACCAACTGCAGGTGCGTACGGATCATTTGAATACAGGTAAACAGGGGCGTTCGGACCTTCCACATCGGCACTCCAAGTGCTATTGGAATGATCTGCAACCGTACAATTGACAAAGGGAGTAATCAAATAAGTATCGTTTGGATCTGTGTCTACTTTCGCTTTATACCCACCTAACGTGTTACCCCAGATATATGTATTGGAAAACCTGGCATGAACCAGTTCCGGGCCAAAAGTATCTTGCACCTCTGCCTTGACTCCCCACCTGCCATTCTCGTAGACCGAACAACGGTCGATGACACCTTGCCCAGAATCAATATGGAAGTTCTTTTGAGCGTTCCAAGTGATGCTCAAGTTCCCTGTTTGACTCCAATCATCCCAGGTGCCTCCCACAATCGCTCCCTGTGACCCAAACCCGGAGGGGTTTTCGGGAATATAGGTTGCAGCTGAGGCAAACTCTATCCCATTGGCGCCATTATCATGAATGTCCAGACCAATCAGCTTGGTAAGAAGACCTTTCGGCCATTTGTAGCAGGCAATCATGGTGCCCGGGCAGTGGGCAATGACGCCATTCCCCGAGCAGCCGTAAATCTCGGAGTCACGCGCATCGAACCCGAGGTACCCTTCATAACAATACAAATGAACGCCGTTGAATGCTGGGAACAGACTTCCGACAGACCTGCCTTTCCCAATGTCTCGAATGACTGTTCCATCAAGCCACAAGGATCCTCTGGCCTGTAAGTCAGCATCAACGAAAATGCCGTCCAATGCGCAATTTTCAATGGTGCACCCAGTCATTGAAATTTCGTAAGCAGATGCGTAGTCCTGAGTTGCGCCACCAGTTGAGTTTTTGCAATTAGCGTAAAGTCCAATGTCCCATCCCGGCGCATTGGCGCCGGTGACCTTACCGTCAATCTCGCAGTTAACTAATTCCAGGTCAACTTTTGGGATTCGCTTGAGGTTTCCAAAAACGTCGTGCTCACCATCAGCGCCGCTTGTTGACACATTTATCACGCGGGACGCTGCAGTTACGGCAGGGCCTCCATGCAACGCTAGCTCATACTCATTTGCGGATCTAGTGTCATTCTCCCAGGCAAGGGGGGTCGGGTCAGGGAATGTACCGAGAACTTTGAGGGATTGGACGTACGCCTCAATAACCCCATCTGGGCTGCCTTCCTTCGCAATCAAGGAAAGGGCAGCAGTAGGGTTCCTTTGCGGAAAGGTCAAGCCGCCAGATACGTAACGGTAGTTGCACCATTTCACCTGGAGGTAGATATTTCCGCCATTGGCCTCCGCAAAAACACCGTATTCGTCTCCGATGAAGTCAACTGACTTGAATAGTACTTCTTTTTCTTCTGAGCCTGATGTGACAATTGACGCGGCCCTCGCGCCACCACCGAGAGTTATATTTGTAATGGTGGTCAAGAACTTCCCCACAGTATCAGGGAAATCAAGAAGATCAGGTGCTGCCGAAATATTACTCGACCAAATGTAGACCGGATCTGAACCGAACTTGTTGAGAGTGATGCCTTCCTTCACTGGAAGTGGGAATCCCTCCGAGGTTGTGGCCTCCGAATAGGGCGCGGGATTTAGGTTCGAGTCCAACAGCCCAACAATCGAAACCGTATCGCCCTCCTTGAGCTGAGTGTTCGTCAAAGCGGCCGTGATTGAGGGGTATGAACCCGGCATCGGATTGGTGTTCCCATCGACATACCATACGGTGGGAGGGAGCCCCTGGGGCATCTCCAGCTCTGTGAGGCAGAAGGCAGTTAGGCAGATTAATGTGAGCATCGGAATTCGGTTTAGGTTTCCCTACGAGTGGATTCGCCCCAGCGACAAGGCTTCGGTGTCGCTTTTCCGTGTCTCAACCTTCGATGGCACGACGAGGCTTGCTAGCTTCCATCCTCACTCCCTTCTGGCGAACTGTCAACATTCTTGGGGTATTCGGGGCCCTCTCACCCAAAACTAGGGGCACCATTCCCTTCGGCAAGAATGAACCGCCGCCCTGACAGAATCTGAGTGGTGGTTCCGTCATCCACTGTTGTTGGCGCCCTCGCAAGTCGCTTGCCTTGCATGAGTTGATTGTGTGTCCTGACGCGAAGCGCTCCCCGGCCTTCTTCTGGAGGTCCGGAGCCCGCCGAGCACGCTGTGTCGGACTTGCGGGTGAAAGTCCCGCCGCGGTAATCGCCGGAGAGCCGCGCAGCAGGCTCCAGGTGCTTCCGTCATCCGCTGTTGTGGGTGCGGCTCCAAGTCCTTCGCATAGCATGAGTTGATGCCGATTCTGCGGATATCGAAGTCACCTGCCACCCTTGGCCGCAACCGTCAAAACCGCCTGCCGCCCTGTCCGAACGCCGCCAGCGCTCTCCAGGGCGTCGGCAACCACGGCAATATCCGCCGCCACTCCTTCGTGTCAAGGCTCGCCCTATCAAGTCCACCCCCAGTTCACCCAAGCTGGACCACCCTCAGTCCGGCCAAGCTGGTCCACTCTCAGGTCCCCGATTCCAGCCCTGCGCGGGTCACCCCCGGCGGGTTCCGGTACGAGTGGCCCTCCATCACCACCAGGTGGGCGTGATGGAGCAGCCGGTCCATCGCCGCGCTGGCCATCAGCTCGTCCTGGAAGAGCGGGTACCACTCCTCCAGCGCCCGGTTCGAGGTCAGCACCATCGACCCCCGCTCATACCGCTGCCGGACCGCCTCGTAGAGGTCGATCGGCTCGTCGTGCTCCAGCGGCCGCAGGCCCAGGTCGTCCACCACCAGGAGATCCGGCGCCGTGAAGCGCAGCATCTGCCGGTCCAGCGTCTGGTCGGCACGCGCCGCCCGCAGCGACGCCAGCATCCGGTGTGCCGAGGTGTAGAGCACCGAGTAGCCGGCGCGACAGGTCCGCTCGCCGAGCGCCTGGGCCACGTGGCTCTTGCCGACCCCGGTCGGCCCGATCAGCAGCACATTCTCCTGGAGCTCGATGAAGTGGCAGGTCGCCAAGTCCACCAGCTTCGCCTTCGGCAGCTTGGGATTGAAGGCGAAGTCGAAATCCTCCAGCGACTTGCGGCTGTCGAAGCAGGCCCGACGCCGTCGCAGCTCGAGCTGCTTGGCCCCGCGCCGGTCGGCCTCGTCCCGGCACAGGCGGTAGAGGAATTCCACGTGGGGCACTCGGGCAGGTGCTCCTCGACCGTGCTCCCGCAAGGCCGTTCGTCCCCCAGGCCCCGACCGACTAGACTCCGATTCCCGCCACGACCGGGCGCTGCGCTCCCCGCGCCGCCAGGGGGAACAGACATGGAACCTCGCACCATCACCCTCACGGTGAACGGGGACCGTCGCTGCGTGGCGGTCCGTCCGAACCTCACTCTCGTCGAAGCCTTGCGCGACGAGCTCCACCTGACCGGCACCAAACAGGGCTGCGGCACCGGCGACTGCGGCGCCTGCACCGTCTACCTGGACGGCCGGCCGGTGAATTCATGCCTGACCCTGGCGGTCGAGGCCGACGGCCGATCGGTCACCACGGTCGAAGGCCTGGCGCCGTCCGGCACCGAGCTGCATCCGGTGCAGGAGGCCTTCATCGCGCACGGCGCGGTCCAGTGCGGCTACTGCACGCCGGGCATGGTGATGTCCTCGGCCGCGCTGCTCTCGCGCGAGCCGGCGGCCGACGAGCCGAGCGTGCGCCACGCGCTGGCCGGCAACCTGTGCCGCTGCACCGGCTACACCAAGATCGTCGAGGCGGTCCTGGCCTGCGTCGGCGACGGCTCCTGCGGCGCGCACGGCGCCGCCGCCGCGGAGGGGAAGGCGTGAGGCTCCCCGCCTTCGATTACCACGCGCCCGCCACCCTCGACGAGGTCTTCGCCGCCATCGGCGACCGCGGCCGCGACACCCAACTGCTCGCCGGCGGCACCGACCTGCTGCCCTCGCTGCGCTCGGGCAAGCGGCGCTGCCGTCAGGTGGTGGCGCTGAAGGGAGTGGCCGGGCTCGACGCCATCCGCTTCGATCCGGAGACGGGCTTGGAGATCGGCGCCTGCGCCCTGCTGGCCGAGGTCCAGGACAACCCGGCGGTGCGGGAACACTACCCGGTGCTGGCGAGCGCGATCCGAACCCTGGCGACGGTGCAGGTGCGGCACAAGGCGACCGTGGTCGGCAACCTGTGCAACGCCTCGCCCTGCGCCGACACCGCGCCGCCGCTGATGGCGCTCGGCGCGCGCGTGCGCATCGTCGGGCCGGACGACCAGCACGAGCTGCCGCTCGACGGCTTCATCACCGGGCCGCGGCGCACCGCGAGGGAGCCGGAGGAGCTGATCTCGAGCGTCCTGGTGCCGCCGCCCGACCCGGCGCTGCGCACGGTCTTCCTGAAATTCTCGCCGCGTTCGAAAGTCGACATCTCGGCGGTGAGCGTGGCGGCGGCGCTGCGGCTGGAGGACGGCCTCGCCCGCGCGGTCGGCATCTTCCTCGGCACGGTGGCGCCGACGCCGATGCGGGCGGCGTCCGCGGCGGCAGCGCTGGAGGGACTCGAACCCACATCGGAGGTCATCGACCTGGCGGCGCGGACCGCGCGCGGCGAGTGCCAGCCGGTCACCGACTTCCGCGCCAGCAAGGAGTACAAGCAGCACCTGGTCGAGGTGCTGACCCGGCGCGCCCTGCGGGCGCTGGTGGAGGGAGGAGCATGAGCGAAGCCCGCACCCCCCCGGCCGCGCCCGATCCCGCCGCCCGGCCCGTCAGCGGACCGCCCGAGAGCCTGATCGGCCAGCGCCTGCCGCGCCCCGACGCCCGCGCCAAGGTCACCGGCGCGGCAATCTACACCGACGACATCCAGCTCCCCGGAATGCTCTACGGGGCGATGCTGCGCAGCCCGGTGGCGCACGCGTTGATCAAGCGCATCGACGCCTCGAAGGCGCGGGCGCTGCCGGGCGTGAAGTGCGTGATCACCGGCCAGGACGTGCCGGCGATCCGCTACGGCAACTGGCGGCTGGTGCCGGAGCTGCAGGACGAGACCGTGCTGGCCACCGACAAGGTCCGCTTCATCGGCGACGAGGTGGCGGCGGTGGCGGCGGTCGACAAGGACACGGCCGAGGCGGCGCTGGCGCTGATCGAGGTCGAGTACCAGGAGCTGCCGGCGGTCTTCGGCGTCGACGAGGCCCTCGCCGACGGCGCGCCGGCGGTGCACGACGAGCACCCCGACAACCTCAGCCTGAGGCGCGACATCGACTACGGCGACCTCGAGCAGGCCTTCGCCGCCGCCGACTACGTGCGCGAGGACACCTTCACCACCCACGCCGTCAGCCACGCCTACATGGAGCCCTGCTCGGCGCTGGCGCGGGCGGACTCGGACGGCCGCATCACGCTGTGGACCTCCACGCAGACGCCGTACTACGTCCAGTGCCTGCTGGCGCGCACCATGGAGCTTCGCGAGAACGACGTGCGGGTGATCAAGCCAGCGGTCGGCGGCGGCTTCGGCGGCAAGATGGAGCTGCGGCCGTGGGACTTCTGCGCCGCGTGGATGGCGCGCGAGACCGGCCGGCCGGTCAAATTCACGCTGAGCCGCGAGGAGGAGCTGGCGACCGGCCGGCGCCGCCACCCGGTGAAGATCACCTCCAAGATCGCCTTCCGCCAGGACGGCACCATCCTCGGCAAGGAGGTCACCGCCAAGCTCGACGGCGGCGGCTACAACGGCATGGGGCCGACCGCGACCTTCCTGATCGGCAACTTCGGGGCGATGCTCTACAAGGTGCCGGCGTACCGCTACCGCGGCATCTACGTCTACACCAACAACCCGCCGGCCGGGGCGATGCGCGGCTTCGGCGCCCCTCAGGCGCTGTTCGCCGGCGAGATGCAGATGAACAAGGCGGCCGAGGAGCTCGGCATCGACCCGATCGAGCTGCGGCTGAAGAACGCCATGGAGCCCGGCGACGCCATCCCGGGGGTGGCCACCATCGGCTCCTGCGGCTTCCGCGAGTGCCTGGAGAAGGTGCGCGAGCTGTCGGGCTGGGACGCGCGCATGGCCGCCAAGCTGCCCGGCGAGGGGCTGGGCATCGCCTGCTACAGCTTCATCTCCGGCGGCGTCTTCAACTGGTTCAACACCCGCTACCCCTTCTCCAGCGCCGAGGTCAAGGTCTTCGACGACGGCACCGCGCAACTCACCACCTTGGCCGCCGACATCGGCCAGGGCTCGGACCTGATCCTGTGCCAGATCCTGGCCGAGGAGCTCGGGCTGAAGATCGAGGACATCCGCCTGGTCACCGGCGACACCGCCGCCTGCCCGCAGTCCGACCTCGGCACCTGGGGCAGCCGCGTCACGCTGATGGCCGGCAACGCCGTGCGCGACGCCGCGCGCCAGGTCAAGGAGCGCCTGGCCGAGATGGTGTCGCTCAAGTTCGACCTCAACGTGATCCACGAGATCGCCTGCGGCGGCGGCCACGTCTACTCGAAGAGCAAGCCGTCGCGGCGCATTCCGCTGGGCGAGGCGGTGGCGATGGCGCAGCGCGCCAACCGCGGCCGGCCGCTCAAGGCCAGCGGCTACTACACGCCGCGCGACGTCGGCCTGGTCAGCCCCGCCTTCAGCTTCGGCGCCCAGGTCGCCGACGTCCGCGTCGACCTCGAGACCGGCCTTCCGGAGGTCCAGCGAATGTTCACCGTGCACGACTGCGGCACCGAGCTCAACCCGATGGCGGTGGAGGGCCAGTTGGAGGGTTCGATCCAGATGAGCCTCGGCTACGCGCTCTCGGAGGAGCTGCTGATGGACCGGGGGCGCACGCTCAACGCCACGCTGCTCGACTACAAGCTGCCGGTGGCCGAGGACATGCCGCCCTCCGTGTCGGAGACGGTCGAGACCTACGAGCCCGAGGGCCCCTTCGGCGCCAAGGAGGCCGGCGAGGGCCTGGCTTGTCCGACGGCGCCGGCGATCGCCCACGCCGTGCACCAGGCCACCGGTTACTTCTGCCGCGAGCTGCCGATCACGCCGGTGAAGATCCTGCGCCACCTCGGCCGGGAGATCTGAGGAGCGGCGCCCGCTAGTCGAAGAGGCAGACCCAGTGCGGCGCCTGGTGGGCGACGCCGAGGTCGCGGTACGGGCCCATCAGCGCCTTGCGGTGGCCGAAGCTGCGCCACCAGGTGGCGATCGCCTCCTCGGCGCTGGCCGCCCCCTGGTTGAGGTTCTCGTTGCGCGCGTGCGCCCCCTCCTGCTCGGCCCGCTGCCAGTAGCTCTCGCGCCCGGGCACCGGCGAGTCGTGCGAGTGGAAGCCGAGCTCGACCATGTCGGCGACGTGGTTGCGGCAGGCCCGGTTCAAGCCCGGCACGACCCGCAGCAACGGCAGCCCGGCGAGGTAGCGCAGCCGGTTGACGCCGTGGACCACCTCCCGCTCCTCGCGGCTCAGCGGCGTCACGCCGTCGAGGTTGGCGGCGAGCACGGCCTGGTCGGCGGCGCTCAGGCGCCAGGCCGAGCGGCCGAGCCGGCCGAGGTCCTCGCCGAGCTCGACCGTCCAGGTCACGGGATCCGGCGGCGGATCGGCGTCCTTCCGCTCGGCCGCCTGCTCGCCGCCGGCCGCCAAGGCGGCCGCCGCCCCCTCCCAGTAGCGGCGGTACTCGGCGCCCAGGTCGACCACCGCGGCCAGCTCGGCGGCGGTCCGGGACAGCTCGGGATCGTCCGCCGCGGCGGCGGCCGGATCGAGCTCCAGGCGCAGGCTGAGCCGTCCCAGGGCGCGGTCCAGCTCGGCTTGGGCCAACACCCGCCCGGGGGGCTCGGACACGACCCGGTTCACCACCGCCCGCGCCGCCGCGATCTCCTCGAGCTCGGACGCGACGGGGGGCCGGTCGCGCCACTCGCCGATCCATCCGGCCGCCAGCTCGTTGCAACGTTGGCGCAGCCCCTGGTAAGGTCCCGCGAGCCCGCGGAGCTTCGAGGCGGCTTCCTCGGCGAGCCGCCGCTGGCCGTCGGGTCCCCTCTCCATCAGGGCCTCGACCACCGCGCCGCGGACGACGAAGTCCTCGCCGCGACGCAGCTCCTTGAGCAGGCTGGCGACCGAGCGGCGGACGCGGACCTCCTGCGGCGGCGCGGCGGGCTCCAGGGCCCACGGGCAGAGGAACAGGGCTGAGGCGGCGAAGATCACGTCTTGACCAGCGGGGCAGGAAACGGGATCGGGGGTTCCCTTCTGCGAGGACGGAGCGCCGCCAGGATAGCATCCATCCATGCCCACCCTGCTGATCACGGGAGCCAACCGCGGCCTCGGCCTCGAGCTGACCCGGCTCTATCTGGAGGACGGCTGGCGCGTCATCGCCGCCAGCCGCCGGCCGCAGTCGCGCGGGCTGGAGACCCTGGCGGCGCGCCACCCCGGCACCCTGCAGCGGCCCGAACTCGACGTCACCGACCCGGCCGCGATCGCCGCGGTGGCCGCCGAGTTCGCCGGCCAGCCGATCGACCTGCTGTTCCACAACGCCGGCGTCTACGGCCCGGACGCCGCGCCCTTCGGCGAAACGCCGGCCGACGAGTGGCTCGAGGTGTTCCGCGTCAACGCCATCGCGCCGCTCAAGCTCACCGAGGCCCTGGTGCAGAACGTCGCCAGCAGCCGCGGCAAGCTGGTCGCGGTCATGACCAGCCTGATGGGCAGCGTGGCCGACAACGGCTCGGGCGGCTACTACCCCTACCGCAGCTCCAAGGCGGCGCTCAACATGGTCGCCAAGAGCCTGTCGGTCGACCTGCGGGCGCTCGGGATCACGGTGGTCGCGATCCACCCCGGCTGGGCCCGCACCGACATGGGCGGCGAGCAGGCGCCGCTGTCGGTCGGCGACTCCTGCGCCGGCGTCAAGCGGGTGCTCGCCGGCGCGCCCGACGCCGACAACGGCGGCTTCCCCGGCTGGGCCGGCGCACGGCTGCCCTGGTTCACGCCGCCGCCGTCCGCCGCCGACCGCCCCCCTGCCCCCCACTGCCGCCACCCCCGCTCCTGCTGCCCCCCCACCCCACCCCCCCG
>JACKQG010006125.1_pt1 | contig 12899 bp, 12 predicted proteins | sample 8237621 | NCBI WGS metagenome assembly JACKQG01 (sample SAMN15677084, study PRJNA649215) | marine metagenome | biome: marine; feature: Black Sea; material: saline water; isolation source: suspended particulate matter (SPM) from the Black Sea western gyre | collected 2013-06-09/2013-06-10 | depth...
GTCACCCCGATTCCGCCTTCTTGCTCTGGCGGAGAAAAATAATCAGAAATACGAGTATCTGACTTAAGGTAATTCCAGATTTTCTTTCTTAACTCACCTGTTCCTTTTCCGTGAACTATTTGCACTTTATCCAAATCAAATAGAATTGCTTTGTCAATATATTTATCAATTTCTGGTCTCGCTTCTTCAAATGAAAATCCAATTACATTCAGTTCAAATGGAAAATCATAGCTAATTTCTGAATGCACAGAAACAAATTTTTTTGAGTTTTTTGCCCTCTGATTTTTTTTCTGACCTTCTGGAATTTTGAATATATCCTTTTTGCTTGTGGAGTAGATAATTCCATCTGCTTTTATCTTTATTGAGGATTTTTTAATCCTGATTATTTTGCCAACAAGATTCAATGATTTTATCAAAACAATGTCATTTATTTTGGGATTTTTTTCAGGGATGAGTTTTATTTCGGATAATTCTTCTTTTTGCTTGCCCAATTTTTCTTTTTCTTTCTGGATTTTTGTTGATATTTTTTTTACATCTTTTGATTCTATTTTCTTTTCTTTTTTAAATTTTGTTTTAAATTCACTTAATTCTTGCTCAAATTTCTGTTGAAGATTTATAAGATATTCTTCGCCCTTTTGAATAGTTTTCAATTTTTTTTCTCTTTCTATATTTTTCCAATTTTTTTCCTTTTCCTGAAGAGATTTCAGGGCCAGTTCTACAATTGAATTTTTAAAATTATATTCATTGATTTTTTGCATAAGAACAGTTCTTTGCTGCTCGGTTTTTTTCAGAAGATGGCTTAATTGCTGCCTTTTCTGGTCTATCAGTTTGCGAGCCCGAGCCACAACTTCAGTGTCTAATTTATACTCACGGGCAATATCAAGTGCGTAGCTATTTCCGGGAAAACCAACATCAAGTTGATATGTTGGAACAAGGTTTTTCTGATCAAATCTCATACAAGCATTTTCACATAAAGGATGTTCCGATGCAAAAAGTTTCAGTTTGTTTAGATGGGTGGTTATTACGATTTTTGCTTTTTGTGAAACTAATTTTTCCAAAACCGATTGTGCAAGCGCCGCTCCTTCTTCTGGGTCAGTTCCGGAGCCAAGTTCATCAATTAGAACAAGACATTTTTCATTTGCTTTTTTAAGAATAATTCTTATTTTTGCAATATGAGAAGAAAAAGTGCTGATGGAATTTTCAATAGATTGCTCATCATTGATGTCAGTTAAGAAATTTTCAAAAATCCCTATTTCCGCTTCCTCTGATGGAATCATCAATCCTGATAACGCCATCATTGAAAGAAGTCCTAACGCTTTTAATGTAACGGTTTTGCCGCCGGTATTTACTCCAGAAATAATTAGTGAACGAAATTCATTGCCCAAATTTAATGAGAATGGCACAATCTCTTCTTCTTTCATTGTTAAATATAGTAATGGATGTCGTGCGTTAGTAAGTTTTATGATTGGTTTTATCTGAATTGTAGGGACTGTTGCCTTAATTGATATACAGTATTTTGCAGCAGCATTCAGAAAATCAACCTTTTGTAATATTTTAAGATTTTGGTATAGAATTTCTGAATGCTTTTTCAAAGAAAGAAATAACTTTATAAGGATTTTTTGAATTTCCTGTTTTTCTTCATCTGCAAGATTAATCAGGGAATTATTGGTTTCAAAAACAGATAATGGTTCCAGAAAAACTGAAGCTCCGGATTGGGACCTGCTGTGCACAAATCCCTTTATTATGCTTTCCCCGCCTGCTTTAACTGGGATTACATATCTCTCTTCACGAATTGTTACTATTTTATCTTGAATAACTTTCTCATATTGCTTTTGGGATAGAATTTCTTGTAATTGAGTATAAATTCTTTTTTTGAATCTTACCTGTTTTTTTCTGATTCTTGTAAGATTTTCACTGGCACCATCTTTGATTTCACCATTAGGTTCGAAAGTGCGGTCAAATTCTTTCTCTAATCCTGCTGTTATTACAATGTTATTAACGATACTGAATAGATATGGGAAGTTTTGCTTTTTAACAGCTTCATTTTTTCGCAGGTTATTTGCTATCTTGATATTACATGCAAATAGCAGAAATTCCTCAACAGTAAAGTAGTCATCATGCTTAAGTTTTGGGAATAAAAATTCTGTATCTCTTAATCCTGTAAGATTGAAATTATTTTTTTGTCCCCACGGAAGCGGGGATAGAAATTCAACTGTATCGTGAAGTTCAGAAATCCTATTTTCAATTTCAGATTTATTTGTAAGTGTTTTTAGTTGGTCGGCTGACTTTTTTCCTAAATTTGAGGTGCAAAAATTTTTTATTAACGCTTTTATTTTGTTAAATTCTAATTCTTCAAAAGCGTCTTTCATTTATTATTAGATGTTTTCTTTTTAATTTTTTTTATTTGATTTAACAATTCTTTATAGTATTTATTAGATTGAATCTTCTTATCAAGTTTGGTTGCTGAAAGAATTTCTGCTACAGTTTTATTGTTCCAGTTGACCACCTTTGCTTCAGTGATAGATTTCTTATTATTCTCACTAATTGGCAGCCACTGAACTGCAAAAGAGATAAGAAATATTACTATCATAGATTGTATTCCACCAAGAACCAAGCCAAGTATCCTATCAAAAAAACTTAGATGTAAAACTTTAATGAATTTTTTCAGAATTGAAACAATGATAGTAATAACAATTATAATTAAAATAAATACAATAACACCACCCAGAATGTGTGCTATCTTATCTGAAATAGAGAGAGAATTCTTAAGAAAATTCGCAACTGCTGGTCCAATTTTAATCGCAAGAATTAAGGCAATTACCCAGCCAAGTAATTTTGTTATTCCATGCAAAAATCCTGATTTGAAACCAAAAATTGCAAATAATATAATAATTGCATAAGCAAGAATATTAATAATTCCCATTTTTATAATAGATATTGATTTTTGTTTTAATTATATTAAGATGATTACCTTATTATCTATAATAATGACTTCGTCTCCTTGATTTGCGTAATGCCATTTTTAGTTCTCGTCTCTTTTTATCGCTGGGTTTTTCATAATAACGATTTTTCTTGATATCTGAAAGGACACCTGACCTCTGTACTTTCCTGTTAAAACGACGAAAAGCATTATCAAAACTTTCATCTTTACCAACTATCACCTTTGTCACTAAAGCTCACCTCCATAATTTTTGTAAAAAATTAAATAAGGCGGATATTTCTGTCAATTTATTTTTACTTGTTTATTTTTAAATCAAAATTATTGACATAAACTGAAAAGATATTCTTAATTATTGTATGAGGTTTAGAAATATGAAAATTTTAATTTTAATATTACTTTTGTTTCTTTTTCCTGTATTTGTTTTTCCTGCATTTCTTCAGCTTTCTCCATCTGCAAGACTGGCATCAGTCTCCGATATATCAGCACTTGAGCAAAGTCCATCCTCCATTTTTTATAATCCAGCAGTTTTTAACAAGAAGATTTCTTTATCCTCATCATATTTCATGCCATTTTCTATTAGTGACTTATCCTATAAAAATTTAGTGGCTGGATATAGATGGAGAAAATTTAGCTTTGCCTTTGGCTTCCAGGAATTTGGTAATGAAATTTTCAAAGAACAAACAGGCATTCTTACGACCAACATTAATATCATCCAGAATTTCACTCTGGGTTTGAGCTATCGTCTCCTTCTCAAAAATGTCTATACAATGCAAGATAAAAACGCTTCTCAATTTGATGTTGGAATGATGGCAAATGTTGGAAAACTCCAATTTTTCTCTTCCTTTTTGAATATCGGTTTTAGCAAAATTGGCAACGACAACCTTCCTCAAGAAAGCAGAACAGGAATTTCATATCAAATCTATGAAAACTTAAAAACAGGAATTTGCTTTGTGAAAGAACTGGATTATCCATTCTCATTTCACTTTGGAACCGTCTATTATCCTTATAAAACATTTGGAATTTTGAGTGGATTTCAAACCGAACCAGAGCGATTTTCCTTTGGTGTGGAATTCAAAGTTTTTAATCTACAAATCAATTATGGAATCAAAACGCATCAATGTCTGGAGTTAACTCACTATTTTACAATATGTTATCAATAGAATAAATGAAAAAGCTTCTTTTTTTTCTTATTCTAATTCTCTGTTTCTGCCAGATTTATGCTGATGACGAAGACCAGATTGAGAAACTTTTTTCAACCGAAGATGAAACATATAAAGCCACTGAACTACATAGCCATCTTCAAAACTTGAAAAAGAATAAACTAAATATTAATCAGGCAAGTTATCAAGATTTGATAATATTACCCTGGCTTTCCCCTGTTGAGGTTGAAGAGATTATACAATTCAGAAATAAAATTAAAATTACAAATAAGAAACAACTTAAAAAAGCAGGAATACCTGAATATGTTATTGAAGAAATCAATCCATACATTTCATTTGGGAAATCATCACCAATCTATTATAATAATAGAATTAGAGTAGAATATAAATTTAATTCAGAATATAGTAGTGCTGTAAAATTATACCAAAAGCATTCTGTAAGCTGGAAAAATTATCAACTGAATTTCATTTCACAAAAGGATGAAGGTGAAAAAGATTTCTGGGATTTCTGGGTTGGTAGTTTATCTGCTAAGTGGCAGAATCAGATGTTGAAAAAGATTGTAATCGGAAATTATAGGTTGGCTTTGGGACAGGGAATAATATTTGCACCAAAACTCGGGCTTTCAAAAGGGGGGAATGCAACTCGACAACCTATAAAATATTTCTCAACAATAAAGCAATACACAAGCACAATGGAAAGCTATTCGCTATTTGGAGCTGCTGCAAAAATCAGATTTGGAAGGTTTCAAATCTTACCATTCTTTTCTGATTATAATCTGGATGGAAATATCAAAAAAGGAAAAATCACAAGTTTAGACATAATGGGTTTTCATCGAACTGAAACAGAAACAGCCAAAAAGGACAAAGTAAGAGAAAAAATTTGGGGTGGTCGTTTTTCTTATGGAAATAAAAATCAAATTGGATTTACAGCTCTTAATCTTGAGTTTAATCTCCCATTTTCTGATGAAAACATCAAACAAAAACAGGAGATTTTTGGATTGGATTTTCAATATAATTTGAGAAATTTTAATTTTCTTGGTGAGGGAGCAATTTCTGAAAATAAAAAAGCATTTTTGCTAACATTTTTCTGGGAACAGGGAGAATTTGAAAACCTAATAATCTTTAGAAATTATGATAAATATTTTCCTACATTTCACGGAAATCCGTTTCATACAAGTGGAGATTTTGATAATGAAAGAGGAATTTATTACGGAATTTCCTTCCGCCCTTTTGAAAAAGCAAAACTTGATATGTATTTTGATATTTACAAATTCCCGAAACAAAAATCTCTGGAAAATATGCCAACTTATGGATTTGATAAATTCCTGCAGTTTGAGAAGAAGTGGAACTTTTCTAAAATGCGTCTCACTTTTCAGCAGAAGCAATATGAACGCTGGAGAACTTTTTCCGATGAAAGCAAAATATATCAAAGGGAAAGAAATATCTTTCGGTTAGATTGGCGACAAAAAATTAGTCCTCTTTTGGAGATAAAACTTCGCGGAGAATACACCTTTCATCAATACCAAAATGCAGATAAGTACGATTCTGGTATTCTGCTTTATCAAGATTTTAAATTTCTGTTCTCTTCAAAACTGACAAATTACATCCGCATTTGCCAATATCACACAGATGACATCATTCTTTATATGTATGAAAATGACCTTGACGGAATTATGCTGAATTCTCAATTCAGGGGCGATGGAATTTTTATGTATTTCTTGATTAAATATGATTTGGGAAAGTGTTTTTCTTTACAAATGAAATATGCCGAAAAAATCTGGAAAGAAATAAAATTAGAAAGGTCTCAGCAGATAAAATTTCAGATTGAGACGAAATTCTGATTCAAAAAATATAATTAGAAAATCTCTGCGTCCTCTGGGGTTAAAAAAGGAATATGGTGAAAAATAAAGTAATGCTAATCATAATGGATGGTTTTGGCCTAACTGATGAAGTAAAAGGCAATGCGATTAAAGCTGCAAAAACTCCAAATTTGGACAGACTCTTTGCTACACGACCATGGACAAGACTTAAATGCTCTGGAAATGCAGTTGGTCTGCCAAAAGGGATAATGGGAAATTCAGAAGTTGGACATCTCAATATTGGTGCTGGCAGAATCGTTTATCAAAATATTACTCGTATAAATCTAAGTATAAAAGACAACTCATTTTTTGAAAATGAAGCATTAAAAAAAGCTGTTGGGCATTGCAAAAATCACAAATCAAAACTTCATCTTTTTGGATTGCTTTCCGACGGTTGCGTGCATAGTTCATTAGACCATCTTTGGGCACTTCTGAAATTAGCGAAGAAAAATAATCTCAAAAAAGTTTATCTTCACGCGTTTATGGATGGCAGAGATACTCAACCAAATGATGGAATTAATTTCATAAAAGAATTTGAAGCAGAATCAAAGAAGATTGGACTGGGGAAAATCGCTTCAATTTCTGGACGCTACTATGCAATGGATAGAGACAATCGTTGGGAAAGAATTGAAAAAGCATATCAAGCAATTGTTTATGGTAAAGGAAATGAAGAAACCGATACGGTTGCAGTTATGAAAAATAGTTATGAAAATGGCATCACTGATGAGTTTATCATCCCAACTGTTATAAAAGAAAATGAAAAACCAGTTGCAACAATTTCTGATAACGATGCGATAATTTTCCTTAATTTCCGTGCAGATAGAGCAAGGCAACTTACAAATTGCTTTGTCAATCCCAACTTCAAAGAATTCAGAATCAAAAAATTTCACAATCTTCTTTTCACAACTATGACAGAATATGATATAAAATTCAATAGATATGTAAATGTTGCATTTAAGCCAATTAAACTAACAAATATTTTAGGAGAAGTTTTACAAAATAATGGACTTAAGCAGTTGCGAATTGCAGAGACCGAAAAGTATGCACATGTAACTTTTTTTTTTAATGGCGGTGTTGAAAAGCCATTCAAAAACGAAGATAGGATTCTTGTTCCATCCCCCAAGGTTGACACTTATGATTTGCAGCCTGAGATGAGTGCGTATCTTGTTGCTGATAAAGTTATTGAAAAAATAAATTCACAGAGATATGATGTGATTATTCTCAACTTTGCAAATTGCGATATGGTTGGTCATACTGGAATTTTTGAAGCTGCTGTAAAGGCAGTTGAAGCCGTTGATAAATCAGTTGCTAAAGTTGTGGCGGCACTTGAAAAAAACAATTATAATTATATCATAACTGCAGACCATGGTAATTCTGAAAAAATGCTTGATAAAAATGGAAATGTATTTACTGCTCATACTACGAATGATGTTCCTTTTATTCTTTGCTGTAAAAACAAAGCAGATGTAAAATTGCGAAATGACTGCAGACTTGCCGATATTGCTCCCACAATGTTAGATATTTTAGATATTGATAAACCGGAGGAGATGACAGGGAAATCGTTAATTAAGAATTATGAAGTTGGGCTAGAAAGCCTAACGTAGCAAATAACTGACGTAAATGGAGCGTAGCGGAATCTGCGTCCGAGTTAATTTGCATTGTTAAATTTCATTTATTAAGCACCGAGACTAAACCAATTAAAGCTCCAATAAGACCAATTAAAACGGTGAACCAGAAACCGAACGCAGCACGTTTTCTCTTCTTTTCCTCGCGAATCAAGTTGCGGACAGCATGAAAACCAACTGTCGTCAAAATATGTCTATCACCATGTTCATCATCAAAATTGAACTTGTAATATAACTTTTCGTTTTCAATATCCGGCATTGGCACCAATAGTCGCTGACAAAGACGTTGGAAATATTGTGTTTGTCGGTAATCGATCCATTTGTCAAACTCATCTTCCTTTTGTGCAATAGATGATAACTCCCAGTCGTTGAAACCTTTCTTTTTTACCCGAACTTCCGCCACCTCATACTCTTGAGCAAGTTTTCGTTGTACTTTCCGTAATTTATGTAGCTCGAACTTATACTGAAATGATTCAATCATACTTAAATATGTAATATCTAAAATCTAATCACGTAATAACCTGCGAAGTTGCAACATAACACCCTTATATCTTCGAATCATAATATACATCATAAATTAAATATCTATCTTATACAAAATGACAATATAAAATTAAGAATTCTTATTTTTATTTGTCAGACAATTTTTCAAAAAAGCTTACAAAAATTATCCTAATTTTACAAATTTGTTTATCATTGCATTATAAGAAAGTTCATAGATAAAAATGTTTAGAATAATAAGACCAAGAGGGAAACCCTTAAAAAATTAAGAATTACGAATTATCCATCCTCCGAAGCCACGATATAATTGGAACGGAGGAGGTATGAAGTTGGAATTGGTGGAAAGGTTAACACATAGCTTACCTGCCCGCCTTCCAAAGTTTTACGGCGGACAGGCAGAAACGCAAATGCAGATTTACCCCGCGTAGTCCCGATGTATCGGGATTACTACACGGGGTAAACTATAAATTACCAGATTGACTTGTAAGGGCTGTCCAATCTAAAAGTTTCAAATCCCGTCTGCGTTTCTGTCAGGTGAAGCGGTTGTTAGACTGCTTATACAATGGAATAAAATCTAAAAGATTATAGTAAAACCCATTATTGAGGATTTGGATATTTAACATCAGACTTTTGTTGAAATTTCAACATTTGATTCAACCAGCAAAAAACAGATTTTATAATACCACTAACTTGTAAATTTGTCCGCAATTAAATATATCAGGCTTTTTTGAAAGATCTTTTCTTTAAAATTTACAATAGACTTATAAGCAGTCTAACGGAAAAGCTCACCTGCAGAAACGCAAAATGCAGATTCACCCCGTTAGATAATCTTACTATGTGAGATAGTAGAAATCTAAAAACAAGATGAATATCTAACGGGGTAAACTATAAATTACCAAAATTACTTTTGAAGGCTCACAATACTTTAGATTAGAACCCCACTGCGTTTCTGTCAGGTGAAGCGGGGGTTAGGCACTCAAAAGCCGTCCAATTTCTTCGTAAGTGAATTTTAACTGCCTCAATACTCTTTTGCAATATATCGGATCCAAAGTTTTCTTTCCCATCTGGACAGGGGCAGAATATCTTCTCCCTTCAACTATTCTTGAATATATGGCATGATCTCTGTTGATCCTTGTCTGACAAATACTGCCCCGCCCTTTTCAAGTAATCTTACAAGTTCCCTGCTGGAGAGTGAAGGTATCTTAGGCATACGATGGAACCTCATGTACCTCAAGGGGTCTTAAAATCAAATCCTTTTCAGGCTTTCTATACCACTCAGGCTCTGTATCTTGAAAAAATTCAATTAGCTCCTCTGAAGAAATAGAAGAGATAACAGTTTCTGGGTGTTTTCCTATATCTTCTTCATACAATTCTATTGCTGTTCTAAGATTCTTCTCTACATCTGCAAGATCTTCTCCCCTAGCAGACAGATTCAACTCTAAGCATACAGCAACATATTCAAGTTTACTTCTACGAATTATTGCTGTGTATTTCTTTTCCATCGGTTTTTCCTCCTTCATTCGATTTATTCCTTATAGTGTCTAACGGAAAAGCTCACCTGCAGAAACGCAAAATGCAGATTCACCCCGTTAGATAATCTTACTATGTGAGATAGTAGAAATCTAAAAACAAGATGAATATCTAACGGGGTAAACTATAAATTACCAAAATTACTTTTGAAGGCTCACAATACTTTAGATTAGAACCCCACTGCGTTTCTGTCAGGTGAAGCGGGGGTTAGACTGCTTTGAAGTTATATTCTCAAAGGAATAATCTGTTGTAATTGTGCCATCTGGTAACTCAAAATAAATTTTTCCATCTCTGGAATATACATTTGGAATACCATTTTTCCTGTTTTCTTCCTGTGCTTTCTTTACTGCACGATTGCCAATTTTTGTAACTTTGAAGAACATTTCATAAGTATGTTTATTCATCTTCCTACACCACCTAAAAATAAATTGAAAAAATCCTCATGTATAATATTGTAATTATCTTTTTCGCCAACTGCAACTTGCATAAAATCTTTTTCACCATTATAGAATAATTGCCACTCATCAACCATATTCTTATAGATTCTCCAAAAGTTATGTTTACTTCTGTAAAATCTTCTTATTACATCATCATCAGGAATAGAATGACCACCATTGTTTATTCTAACTTTTATCCTGTGAATTGCCATCTTAGGATTATCTAAAAATACGAAAATTATTATAATTTGATATCCGACATCTTTTAATTTTGAGATCAATTTATTTGGATATTTTCCAGACAATGTGCTTTCAATCGCAAAAGATTTATTATTCTTTGTAAGTTCCTGTATTCTTTTGAAAAAGTATTTTCCTGCTTGTATTTTTCCACGATCAATATTTTGGGGATTTATTTCCCTTAATATTTCATCTGCATTAACAAATTCTAAGTTGATTTCCTTCAATAATTCTTTTGCCAAAGTTGTTTTACCACTCCCGTTTGGTCCAGAAATAATAAATACTTGTTTCATATAATTTAAACAATTTATTAATTAACCAAGAAATCTGTCAAGTTTGGAAGAAAGCTGTTATCCTCCAAGCAGTCTAACGTTTGAGCTAAGCTGCCGTGAAACGCGCCAGCGTTTTCACGGTCAGCTTGAGCGATTTGTTAGGCTTCCTCCTCAGTGACTCAATTGTAGTCCTCGATTCCAAAACACATCTCTATCACCATCTCTGCCCTCTGCACACAAGGCGGCTAGCATTTTCTGTATATACAACATTACTACTCTGAGGATCAATCTTACATAGAGCAAGGGTGTAAACAAAAAGCGTATGGGCTGCATTATCGGAAGCACCATTGATGATTTCCAACGGCTATTTCTTTAGTTCTGCCCAAAGACCGCTTCTGTCGTAAGTAATATGAAAATTGGATATACCCGCTTTATGTATGATCTCTTCTAGTTTATTTGGTGAACTATAAGCCTTTGCATCATCTTTTAGAGAACGGTCTCTTATAAATGTCATCCTGTCTAATTCCTCTATGGTGATATATCGTCCAAATCCACCACCGACAAAACCAGCACCACCCTTCTTCAGTACTCTATAGATCTCTTGAAAGACGAGAACCTTGTCTTTCCAGCAATGATATGAACCCCTGCTAACAATCAAATCCGCAAATTCATTTTCAAAAGGCAAGTCATGGGCATCACCCAATACGGGTATTATTCTATCTATCAATCCCTCGTTTTCAATGTTCATGCGTGCTACTTCGTATATGGCTTTTACTTTCTCCAATGCATATATTTTCAGATTAGAACGTCTGCATAGCTCAATTGCAAAGATAGCCGTGCCGCAACCGACATCTACACATACACCCTGCAAAACGCCATAATCCTCAATGACTTGTTTGGCGGTAGAGACAATTGCTGGCATAAAGTTTTCTTTAACCTTTTTGTGAAAAAGCTGGGCTTCTGAAATGTCCATATCCTGGTAATCAGCAGGGACGCGTTTGTCAGACATAGAATTGTATTCTCCTTTAACTTTTAAACTTTCATTTTAGGTCGCTATACGAAATATTTCAAATATTCTTCTTTATTAGTAAGCCTAACGGAAAAGCTCACCTGCAGAAACGCAAAATGCAGATTCACCCCGTTAGATAATCTTACTATGTGAGATAGTAGAAATCTAAAAACAAGATGAATATCTAACGGGGTAAACTATAAATTACCAAAATTACTTTTGAAGGCTCACAATACTTTAGATTAGAACCCCACTGCGTTTCTGTCAGGTGAAGCGGGGGTTAGGCAGTTTTTCTATTATAACATCGACCAATTAGAAAAACCCAAACTTTAATATTATTAAAGTCCGAAATCAGAATTCTTTAATCCAGAACCAGATATAATACTCTTTAAAGTTCCTATTGGTAAATCCTTCCCTTTATGAATTGGAACAATTACTTGTTTATTTGTTTGATAACTTCTCCATTTTCTGTGAGAACCTTTTTGGGAAACCAATACAAATCCAAATTTCCTTAATACTATTTCTATTTCAAAATACTTTAATCTATTAGGCATCAAGCAACAAACTTATAAACTTTTGCATTTTCCGGAATTCGCTTATCTTCTTCAAAATAAAGTTCTAATGCTTCTTTAAAATTATTTAATGCTTCTCCTTCTGTATCTCCACAACTTGTACAACCTAAAAGTGCAGGACAATAAGCAGAATAAGAATTTGTCTCTTTGTCAAATTCAATTATTATTTGAAGTTCCATTTTTATCCTATTTTTATTAATTTTTATAGTATTATATCAAAACTGCCTAACGGATAAGCTCACCTGCAGAAACGCAAATGCAATTAAACCATAAATTATCAGATTAACTATTGAATGCCATCTCAACTGAAAAATTCAGATCCCCACTGCGTTTCTGTCAGGTGAAGCGGGGGTTAGGTGCTTATCGCTTCTATACCACGACGTTTCCATAGAGATTCAAGATCACGAGCACCATGTATAAATGCCAGGATATACACATAATGAGAAGTAACTTTGTATATTAGTCTGTATCTCCAAAGGAATAGTTCCCGAATATCTGATGAATTTTTTTCAGGTACTATTCGTCCACGCTCAGCAAAAACTCTAAGAGATCGAGCTGCTTTTCGTGCCTCTCTCACAACTGCTGTGGCATAGAATCGAGAATCTCTTGTTATGAATTCTGCAACTTCCTCAAGATCACTTGTTGCGGATTCAGTCCATTTTAGGGTTCGAGCCAATTTGACATCCTTTTATCAAATTCCGTTTCTGAAAGAGTGTTGTCGGTCTTGACATCATTTAACCCACGATCAATTTTTTG
>JACKQG010006127.1_pt1 | contig 12897 bp, 10 predicted proteins | sample 8237621 | NCBI WGS metagenome assembly JACKQG01 (sample SAMN15677084, study PRJNA649215) | marine metagenome | biome: marine; feature: Black Sea; material: saline water; isolation source: suspended particulate matter (SPM) from the Black Sea western gyre | collected 2013-06-09/2013-06-10 | depth...
GGAAAGGTAATCCGCCCAGACGGTTTGCTGATTCAGGCCAGCGCTGCACACCCCAAATCAGAATTCCGGTGATACCTTGCAGTGGCAGCAGCACATTGAGAATGGCGAAATACGTGATCTGCTGCAGAGGATTGAGCTTCTTGTGAGCTGACTTCTCGAAGGGGTGTTCTTCTCCCTTGAACATTCCCTGCAGGTAGAACCTGGCCTGTGTAAAAGTCTGGTCGAAGAAGCCGCGCGGGCGGGGGATATATTGCTGGATCTCACCACTGGCCAGGTGATAGAACAGTGATAAGAATGCATTGATGGCTAAGATCGCTGCCAGAACGTTGTGCACCAATACCACGCCGCGGAAGCTGAATATTCCGAACGTATCCGGTTTATGAATAACCAAGCCGGTGAAGAGCAGCATTACGATGGCAAAGGTTTGCAGCCAGTGCCACAGACGCTCGTAGACACTGTACATATATACTTTTTTAGTGCGGTATGCGGAGTGCGGGGTGCGGGGTGCAGAGTGCGGGGTGCGGGGTGCAGAGTGCGGGGTGCGGAGGGCAGTGTAAAAGCGCAATCCACCATGAACGGCAATACCTGCCAGGACTCCAACGAAAATGATGGTTCCAGCAAGGTCGATCCAGGCGACGCTATCATGGCCAAGGATGTACAGTTTCTGAGGATCGGTTTGGGGCTGGTAGTACAATGAGCTATCTTCCATGTTGATGAAATCGCCGCTGACGGCGATATTGCTGTCAGCGACGAACTCGGGTATCACTCCCGCGGGTGCGTAAGCCGATATTTGGATGGGTTGTGTAATGCGTGATTTTTCACTGTGGCAAGCCTGACACTCTTTTGTTGCCCATTCGCCGGTGGCCACGTCGTGGTTGATACTGTAAGGCTGCACTTCCCCGACAATTCGTGGATTGCCCAAGCCCAGGTGGCTGAGACGATCTTTGACGAACTGTTCTTTTTCAGGCGTGTCGATGATTAGCTCCGACGTTTCTAGGTTTCCGTTCCTATTTTCATCAAAGCGTAGAACAATGCCTGGGTGATAAGCACCATTTTCCAGGTACGCGACTTGCAAATCAGTCTGGCGCACAGGGCGGGGGGGGTCTCCATAGACCCAGAACCAACTTGTGATCAGGTTGTGGGGGGTTAGCGTGGTTTCACCAGCTAAATTTTGTCTCGGGAGCAGCACAGGTTCGTAGCCGCTGATCAATGAGCCGACGCTGTCGCTGTCACCCTCAATCCCGCGACACTGTGTGATCGAACTGCCTTCGAGAGATATCACGGTCCAATCCTGGACCATGTTGGCAGAGGAAAACATTTGTGGGATATGACAGCTTTCGCAGCTCAGGGTGTCGATGTGGCGGTCTTTGTAGGGCAGCCAATCGTGACTGTTTTCCACACTATGACAGGAATCGCAGCGACGCATGGTGTCTTTGAGTTCGCCGGCAACAGTGCTTTGGGCGCTATTGCCACGCGCGAACTGGTGTAGGGGTTGTTCTAAGTATTCACCGATCTCCAGGCGCCGCGGATCAAATATCAAGTGTTCGGGACGCGTGCTCGGAGATTCCTGGTAGTAGAGTGGATTGTTGAGCGAGTAGTGGCAATCGGTGCATTTGAGCAAACGTTCGGCATGCACATCCCAACTGCGGTTAAGTTCATCTTTGTTGGTCAGATTCATGCCACTGTCGGATAGTTTCTGCGGAGAGACGATTTGCCCGGTAGTGATGGTGCTCCAGCGTTCAGGTGTGCAGCCAACCATAATAAGCGGGTCTTCAACGTCATCGTGCACCAGGCCATGACACAGGCCGCAGTTTTCGTTGGTGGGATCTTGGATTTGGATGAACTCGGATGCCAGATTTCCTTCGGGGGTGAAAGCGTCGGGATTCCATTGGTATGAATTTTCACTGCCCTCGACAATGCCAGTTCCTAACAAAGTAGCTGTATTGGCCCAACCAAAATAGCCGTTGTGTAAGGCATTGGCGCGGGCCTGGTTATCCGGGTTAGGCGTATGGCATAGGAAACAATTCATTTCCACAACACCAGATTCGGCCCAATCCCAGGGGATCAGCTCGCCGGTGTCTGGATTGACGACGTTAACTTCGAGATTGGCAGGATCAGCACCGAGCTCGATCAGTCGCTGCCCATTCTGGGCATAGACGGCTGGCCCGCCCCCAACATGTCGGACCCCCAGGGTTTGGATCCACGTCGCAAGCGTCAGGTCAACAACATCATCCCCAACTGGAGAAAGATAGCGGTACGCGATGGAATTCCACTTACCAAAAAAACCAGGACTTGTATCCCAGGCACGGCCGCTGGGGGTCTCTCCGGGATTTGTAATCTCGCCAAATCCGAGGTTGACATGGAAGCTGTGTTCTTCAATGAATGTTGTGTTGTGGCAGGCTCCACAAGTATTCATCGTTGAAACGGGTTTACCGGTATGCAGTACGTTTTCGCCAACATCATCTAAGAATGGAAACGTGGGGTGGATCGTTGATAGTTGAGTCTGGCTGATGACGGGTTGTTTGGCCTGCACAATACTGTGGGTTACAAAACCCGCTGAAGCCAGGAAGAGCATTGTCAAACCGCAATATAAAAGGTGACGGAAAATTCGAGAATTAGTTTTCATTTTGTTATGCATGACGAAATCCCCTGTTATGGCTGGTAACTATTGGAACGGAAACGTCCACCCCAATCGATAGGGTCGCCGTAGTAACCCAAGGCTTGCCAATCCATGCGTCCTTCGGGTCCGTGGCAGTGGTCGCAGCTCAGGGCATCTTCGGCGGGGCGTACCATATGCGTTGTCGGCCAAAACATTTGGGTCTCTGCGAAATTATATTCACCGCTATATTCCAGGCCGATGATGTCTGAACCGAGTTGCAGCGCTTGCCCCCAGTCGAATTCGTGCCAAAAACCGCCTTCCCCATAGGTGACAGGCTGCAAAAGGATATGATTGATGGCGTCATAAGGCTGATTTGCAAGATGGACCTTAAAGGGCCAGATTTTTGCGCTGGCATCATGGATATCCCCTTTCGGAGAATTAATGGACGTGATTTGTGAGGGGTCCATGGTATCCCCGATGATATACCTGCTGGCTGTGCCGTTATACCAGCCGTATGTCGGCTTGAAGTTGCCTTCATAGACAAAGCTGCCCTTGATCTTCAGATAAGTGTGCACGCTTTCTTCGATCTCGTCACTGCCGGCTGTAGACCAATCCCAATACATTTTTGTTTCATCTCTTGTAGCCGCGGCAGGGATGTGGCAAGTCTGACAGGCAACTGAGGCGATGTGCGTGTTGATGCGCTCATCTTGGTGCAGGTTCTCATTATGACAATCGGTGCAATAGACCTGATTTTCGTTGTCCAGGCTAACGGAGATCGAACGCCCTTTGATGTTGTGGTCTTCGGCTTGATGGCAATCGGTGCACAGAAAGTCGTGTTCACCCATGTGGATATCGACATTGGATGGGGGGAAGTAAAGGGTTTCGTCGAGGTCGCCGTGTTTGACGGCGTTGCCGCCCCCGCCGTTGAAGTGACAACCGCCACAGTTTTCACGCGTAGGCATTGCCACACTTTGCGCTGCGGTCAAGAGATCGACACCCTCGACAGGATAGCCAGCTTTTCCTTTGACATAGATGCCCGAGTTATCATGACAAACCAGGCAGTCAATGTTCTCCTGATTGGAGAAATCGAAGTTGGCATCATCCCAACCGTACCCGGCATGACAGGATGTACAGCCTTCCCAATTGCCTTGAATTCCAATGCAGAAATTGTTGATCGTGTTTTTCTTGCCGACAGTGATGGGCCCATCGCGGCCTTCCAGGTTGTAAGGCTGACTTTCCCAGGTCCAATGTGCAGTTGCCATAACCTGAGATCCAGCCTCTTCATGACATTCCAGACAGGCTTTGGTGACATCAGAGCCAGTCTCAAAGGGCCCCTGAATAATATCGCTGTGGTCAGTGTGAGGCACATGCAGGGGAACGCCTGCCCAGGGATCGTCAACAATTTTGTTTTCCCCAGGAGATGTGAAAATGACGATGGGCACGATGATCAACACCAGGGTAACGATCAACCCAAGTGCCCAGATGTATTTGAAATTCTTCATAGCATTTACCATTCTGTGTAATTGGCTGCTTCTTCAACGAGATTGGCGCGTTGCGTTAAGCGATCGTAAAGCACCGCGCGCAACAAATCGAGGGCTTGAATGAGACGTTCGTCGATGAGGGCGTATTCAACGCTGGCGCCTTTGCGAGTCGCGCTGACCAGACCGCGCTGTTTAAGAATTTTGAGATGGCGCGAAGTGGCAGGTTGACTAATACCGATTTCCACCGCCAAATCACCGACATTGCGAGAGCATTCATGTAGTGTGTAGAGCATCAAAATTCTGCGGGGATCAGCTAACGCAGAGCATATCTCTGCATGCAGTTGAGTTACTTCTCGCGCTAGGGTAGATTTATCCATAAGTTGTTGCCTTTATGACAGAAAACCGCTCAACCTGACTGATCAAGAATGAGCATATGTTGGTGTATAACTTTATTCGCATAACCGAATATATTGATATTTTGATATCTTAGCATCCCCCAAAAGAGTGAGTTAGTGATCCTTGTCACATGGAACAAGGCTAAATGTCATATAAAATGAGCATATATTTAATAATGTAAAATTAGTGTGTCAATAGATATTTGGGATAGTAAATGTCGTTCTTCACCTTGAAATTAGTAGGTACTTGGCTTCTCCCCTAAATATGGAAATTGGAAGCTATTGAATGACTTCAGGTAAGAGGGAATGGATATGGCAACCCCTGAATGAACTCCCAAAATGAATTTTGGGCGACCGTGGCAGGTTGGTTGGTATTATGGCCAATATAGATTTCTCGGTATATATATAGACCGTTTACTCTGATAGGAGCAACACGTCCTTCTCCAAGTTTGGTAACCACAATCTCTGAGATAAAGCCAACACCTAAACCTTCCTGGACAGATAAAGCGATGGCTTCTGAGTTTCCAAGGGTCATCAGCGTGGTTAGATCACTGGTGTCGACGCCAATTTGGGCCAAAGCTGCATTCACGGAAAAATATGTACCTGAATCTTGTTCCCGCATTAAAAATTCTTCCCCAAATAGATCGTCAGAATCGATACTCTCGCGTTGTGTCCATGGGTGATTTAGGGGTGCGATGAGAATAATTTCATCACGCATGAATTCGCGGAATTCGACATCTTTACACGACTCTCTAATTTGGCTGGTAAGTGCGAAATTAACCAAACCCCCTGATAGTTTATCAATGGCCTCGTTTTGAGGCGATACCTGACAAGTGATGCGTACTTTGGCAAACTCATTATGGAATTGCGTTAGCAATGGGGGCAATAGATATTTTCCTGGGGTCGTGCTACATCCCACCATAAGATGTCCAAAAACTTCACCTTGGAGTGAAGCCATGGTTTCCTCGATGAGTATGGATTGAGAAACCATTTTACGAGATAAAGGAAGTAGGGCAATCCCTGCATCAGTCAATTGTAGATTGCGGGTGGAGCGTACGAAAAGGGGAGTGCAGAAGAATCGCTCTAAGTTTTGGATGTGCTGGCTGACGCTGGGCTGACTCATGCCCAACTTTTGGGCAGCCCGAGTAAAATTCAGCGTTTCTGCAGCAACCAGAAAAACATTAAGTTGATGTGCGTCTAACATGATTAGCTCCAAGAATATCATAACAAGTGATTTATAAACAATTCAAGTGATATGTATCACTAACGTATAGTAATTACTTATGATTACCTATAATTATGACGTATAAGCCAGCGTTATTTTTGTCACTATGATTTATGACATTTACTTATTTATAATCATATGTGAAATCAATAACAAATTAGTCTGATTCAAAAAGGTGTATGAGATGAGAAAGCATCAATTTATAATGTATTTGATCGTTGTTTTAGTGCTTTTGGGAATTTCTGCATCGACAACTCCAATACAAGAAAATACTATCGAATCGCCAACGGTTGCTGAGTCTGAAAATGAAGTTGATCAATGTTTAGCCTGCCATACAGACAAAGATTCTTTAGTCAGCACGGCCAAGGTCGAGGAAGCAGTCGAGAGCGAAAACGAAGGCGAGGGCTGAGGGGGTTCAGTGGCTCCGTTGGAGCCTTGGGAAAAAGTTCTCGTTGATGAAACATTTGCGGAAACAGTACACGGCGCGATTGCCTGCACTGAATGCCATGGCGGCCAGCAAGAGGCGAGCAAGGATGCTGCTCATTCAGATTTAGTTGCTAAGCCCAGTGCTGACCCTGGCGCGGTGTGTGGAACTTGCCATGCTGAAGTTGTGGAAACATATCCCAACAGTTTGCACTCCTCTCAAGAGGGGTATTGGACTGTGATCAATGCGCGCAGCACCCCTGAAGATCATCCTGCTCTTGAAGAGATGTTTGGCAACCACTGCGCAAGCTGCCACACTGATTGTGGTGACTGCCACGTCAGCCAACCTTCCCCTGTGGGGGGAGGGTTAATCGATGGCCATCTCTTCAATGCTACTCCATCTTTGACGCGCAATTGTACAGCTTGTCATGGCAGTCGCGTTGGCAATGAGTACTTGGGTAAGCATGAAGATCTCAAGGCTGATGTACACTTCCGCAAAGGGCGCATGAAATGCACTGATTGCCACTCCGCCGCAGAAATGCATGGTGATTATGCTGCCTTGGGTATGGAAGAAACGCCAGACCATCGCTACGCCGGTGGTATGGTGCCTGCTTGCACTGACTGTCATCAAGTAGAAAATATGAGCACCCAGAAGAATGTGGTCAATCACAAAGTGCATGGACAGGTTTCCTGCCAGGTGTGTCACTCGGTGGCCTATACCAGTTGTGATGGCTGCCATGTCCAGGTAAGTGAGGAAAGCGGCAAGCCTTACTTCTCTACTGAAGGCGCATACCTAACTTTCTTTATTGGGCAAAATCCACTTAAGAGCGCTGACCGTGCGTATGATTACATAACCGTGCGCCATATACCAGTTGCTCCCACCAGCTACTCATATTATGGGGCCAATCAGCCTAATTTTGATACGCTCCCCACTTGGGCTTATGCAACCCCTCACAACATTCAATTGCAAACACCTCAAACCGAGTCCTGTGACTCCTGCCACGGAAACGCAGAAATCTTCCTCACGGCAGATAAAGTTTCTGCACAGGAACGAAATGCCAATCAATCTGTGATCATTAAGGATATTCCCGAGCTGATCATGGATAGTTTTGGAGACGAATAAGTCAGATTGTAGCCATATTTCTTAACTGAAAAGGAGAAAAAGAATGAAAAAGAAGCTACATGTTGTACTCTCGCTGCTCATACTAACGAGCATGCTGGTAGCCGCGATGCCTGTGTTTGCGGATTCGCACATGGGCGAGATGAAGGCTGCCTATTCCACGATGCTGGGAAGCATGGTGGGTTATAACACCGTCAAGGCCGACGGCCTGATGGTGGAAATGGCTGAAGATGCGCCTCCCTTCTTGCTCGATGTTCGCACGACCCCCGAGCTGGAAGAGAATGGCCACATCGAAGGCGCCGCGCACATCCAGTTGGCTGACCTGGCCAAGAACCTGGATCTGCTGCCCTCTTTCGACACCCCCATCGTTGCTTACTGCGGCAGCGGCTGGCGAGCAACCATCGCCATGACTGCTCTGCATGCTATGGGGTGGACCGATGTGCGTGCTCTCAAGACAACCTTCGCAGACTGGGTCGCCGCTGGCAACCCTGTTGCTGAGGGTGTTCCCGAAGCTGTGGCATTGAACGCCGCTGAACCCAATGCAGCCATCGTTGCTGAAATTGATGCTGTTCTCTCAGCTTATGGTGTCAAGCCCTATGGTGTCGCCACTGCGGATGGTCTCAATACCGCCCTGGTTGATAACCCTGAGATGATCGTCATGGATGTGCGCCGCACCAGTGAATGGACTGGCAAGGGCGTCATCGATAGCGGTGATGTCGAATTGGTCAGCATTCCTCTGGAGCGCTTCATTGCTCAAATGGCTCTCTGGCCGGCCGACAAAGATGCCCAGATTGTGATCTACTGTGGCAGCGGTCACCGCTCCACCATGGCCATGGAAATTATGTGGTCCATGGGTTACACTAACGTTTCCAGCCTGAAAGGCGGATTCGGTGGTTGGGCAGATGCTGGCTATGCAACAGCAGAGTATGCTGCTCCCGAGTTAGACGCGGCTTACGCTGCTATGCTCGAGAATATGGCTGGTTATAACACCGTCAAGGCCGATGGCTTAATGGTCGAGATGGCAGAGGATACACCTCCCTTCTTGCTTGACGTTCGCACTACTCCCGAACTGGTAGAGAACGGTCATATAGAAGGTGCCGTGCATATCCCTCTGGCCGATCTGGCTGCTAACCTCGATCAACTGCCCGCTTTCGATACCCCCATTGTGGCTTACTGCGGCAGCGGCTGGCGTGCCACCATTGCTATGACCGCGCTGCACTCCCTGGGTTGGACTGACGTGCGCGCCCTCAAGACCACTTTTGCTGACTGGGTTGCCGCTGGCAATCCTGTGGCCGAGGGTGTTCCCGAAGCCGTTGCGCTGGATGCTGCCGAATTTGATCCCATGGCGGCTATCTTCAAAGATGCCACCCTGGGTAAATATGGCGTCAAGCCTTACGGTGTGATCACTGCGGATGCGCTCAACACTGCACTGGTTGAAACCCCGGATATGTTCGTCCTCGACGTTCGCCGCGCAGAAGAACTGGAAGAAAAGGGTGTTGTTGATGTCGGCGAAGCGGCATTTGCCCACATCCCCTTGGAAGAGTTGATTGCTCAAATAGCCAACTGGCCTGCTGAGAAAGAAGCCAAAGTTGTCATTTACTGCGGCAGCGGACATCGTTCCACTATGGCTCTGGAAATTCTGTGGAGCTACGGCTACACGGATGTTTCCAGCCTGAAGGGTGGCTTCGGCGGCTGGGTTGAAGCTGAATACCCCCTTGCTGAGTACGTTGCCCCCTAATCAGTTTTTCTTTGATCACTGATTACTTCGATCCTGGTTCCTCCCCTAACGGAGGAACCAGGATTTTTTATTTAGATAGGTTTAAGGTAAATTTTCCCCTTTCTTGATTGAAGTTCTCCAAATATTCCAAGCTTGGCAGGCTATTTGGCTAGTTCCCTCCTACATGTACTAAATGATAGGTTGTAACTACTAATTTGAGTATTTACAATGGAAGATTGAATCAGATATGATGAAAGTGTGTATGTGAAAAAATTTTCAAATACACACAATCCGCTTTAGGTTGCCTCTCCCAATAAACGGAGTAGATACGAGCAGCCGGCAGATCCAACAAAAATCGTACTTGTCTCATTGGACATTACTCCTCACTGAAATTGGCACGAGTATTTCGCGGTAAAGAACATTTCCTTATTTACCAATCAAACGAGATTACTCACCCGCTAGCCCCTCTCTGACATCCATTCCATTGCCCTACAATAGCGACGCATCCTAAATTCATCCTGAAAATCGATCTACTTCCCTCAATTAGAAAGTAAAGGAGGCTGAAATGATTTCTGTTGAACAACTTCGCCGCTACCCATTTTTTGCTGGATTTTCTGCTGATCAAATAGAACGCTTAGCGAATATTAGCGAAGAACATTCTGTAGATGCTGAACACTATTTCTTTTACGAGGGGGATGAGATTGATTGTTTCTACTTGGTGGTGGAAGGCAGCATTAGCATCACCGTGGATATCCCTGATAGGGAGCATGTGCAAAGCCTGGCTCAACAACTTACAAACGACCTTACAACAAGGGATATCACTGTCAGCAATGTAGGTTCTGGGTATACTTTTGGTTGGTCAGCTCTAATTCCACCCAATATCTCGACTGCGAATGCTAAGGCTAATATTGGCAGTCGTGTTTTGCAGTTTGACCGCGTCAAATTACAGAAAGCAATCGATGATGATTGTTGCTTTGGTCATCTATTGACGCTCAAAGCTGCCCAGGTTGTTCGCCAGCGATTGCGTGATGTGCGCATGGAAACATTGGTAGAACATGTGTAGAAATTTTACAAATCAGAAATTAGTGTTTTCATGATTTGATCCTAGACTCATCCGAGTTAAAAAGTTTGTTTGCGCGCTGCAGAACAATCCTGATCCACCGCATACATGTGGGTCAGGATTGTTTTTAATTTGCATTTGAATGTATTGCTACGGCATGCTCGCAGAAACCTTCTTGCTTGTGGGGTACATAACCTTGGGGAATTCAAAAGAGCCTACATAATTGATAGACTAGAATGCTCTGAGTATGGCATAATTAGAACAATAACTATTCAAAAGAATAGGTCTAGTGCCCTTCTCGATGAGCATTTTCAGAAACCATTCCCAACTAAAACCACGCTTCTCAATATTTCGATCCAGCCTCCATGCGCGGGTAGCATTTGGTGTGGCCTTACCGGTATTTATTTCGCTGATGGGTTTATCGGTCGTGCATTATTGGCAAGATCTGAGCGTGCTCAGAGAACAGGCTAGTTCTTATGCCGCGCAATTGGGTGATGTTCTAAATAATAGTATTTCCCATGCCATGGTGATCAAAGATAGCGAACATTTGATGACAGCCTTGTCGGATGTAAACCGCCTGGACATTGTGCAGCAAGTTCAAATTGTTGGCGTGAGCGGGAAATTGCTTGCTGCTAGCGGAACGCAATCCGATGCCAATTCAGTGAATCAACTCAATATTGGGTGCTGGGAGTGCCATCAATATCCCGCTGGAAATCGGCCGCGCTCTGTCGAACTGCAAGAGCCGCTGGATACATTGCGCATCTCTACCACAATTTCCAATCATTCAGAATGCTCTACCTGTCATCAGGAAACCAGCGACCATCTAGGCGTATTGCTGATCGACATCTCATTAGAGGATGTCAAAGCCCACACGAATCAAACGCTAATCCGCAACCTTGCGATTTCCATTTCAAGCACACTCTTGATCACGATGGGAATTTATTGGCTGATGCACCGTATTGTCGTCAAAAGGATCGAAGATTTAAGGATACCGATTGCGACATATGCGGCTGGAAACCATACTGCCCGCATCTTGGAGCGTGAAGGGATCGATGATGAAATTAGTCAACTGGGGGACACGTTCAACCAGATGGCAGATGAAATTGATCGAAATGCGCGTGAAATTGAGGTCCGCACCGAGGTTCGTCAGAAGGCGATCATTGATGAGCGCGAGCGTATCGCCCGGGAATTACATGATGGCCTGGCCCAAGTCTTGGGGTATGTTGGGACCAAGGTGATGGCCATACGCTTGAACCTGCAGAAAGAGAACATCCAGGAGGCGGATCGGCAATTATCCCAGCTCGAAGATGCAGCGCGAAGCGTATCTTTAGATGTGCGGGAGGGGATCCTGGGTTTGAAGATGGCAAGCCAGGTGGATACAAATTTGGTGGCAGGGTTAGATGAGTATATCCGGCAATTTAACAATTTGAGCAATGTTCATGCGCAATTTAACAAACCACCTGATCTATTGGTAAATTTGCTTCCTGAAGAAGTGTTACACTTGTTGCGTATTGTTCAGGAGGCACTGACCAATGCCCGTAAGCATGCGAATGCCTCGAAGATCAGCGTTTCTTTGGATCAAGAACAGAATGTAATAAAATTAGCAATTATGGATGATGGGCGTGGATTTGACTTGATGAATGTGCTTGAACTCAAAAATGGGCACTTCGGTTTGACAACCATGCAAGAAAGGGCCGAGGAGATCGGAGCCGATTTGGAGTTTCGTTCCAAGCCCAGTGGTGGTACTCGTGTATTGGTTGAATTTGACCTTCTGCGTGAGAGGAGCTAGGAGATGCGGGTAGTTGTTGCCGATGATCACTCTCTTTTTCGAGATGGCATCATTAGTTTGTTAGAGGCAGCCGAGTACGAAGTTGTTGCCCAAGTTGGGGATGGTGTAGCAGCCCTGGAAGCTGTGCGGCGACATAAACCGGATTTGGCTTTGCTTGATATCTCGATGCCTGAAATGAATGGCTTAGAAGCGCTTGAAAAAATCAAGGCCGAATCACCTGGAACAAAAGTCGTCATGCTGACTGTTTCAGATGCTGATGAGGACTTATTCAAGTCAATTGAAATTGGCGCTGATGGTTATTTATTGAAAGATCTCGATGCGGGAGAATTTTTATCAATTCTCGATGGTATCAATAATGGTGAAGCGGCGGTCACACGTAAGATCGCTGCCCGAATCATGGGACGCGTTAAAGATTTAGCGCAACAAAATGAAGACGAAAAAGGAGGCCTCTCGCCTCGTGAAGTAGAGGTGCTCGCTTTGCTGGGAGATGGTCTGCCCAATCGGGCGATTGCTGAGCGCCTTTTTGTTAGCGAAAATACGGTTAAGTACCATGTGCGCAATATTTTGCAGAAACTGGGTGCGCAAAATCGCACCGAGGCAGTGGCTCATGCAATGAGAATGGGGTTAATTGATCAGGACTTAGACTGAAGCAAGTGCTTGGGGGGGCAAGAAAGTTGGGACGCACTTAGGGGATAGTATTTCTTTATATTTCCAGGATCACGATAAATGTCATAGTATCGGCCATTTTTAGGTAGGCTAAATACCTACCTAAATTGATGGTAACTCGCTATTTGCGGCCTACCCGATCGTTTGTGAAATATTACCCAGGGGGGTGTGGGGATTCTTCTCATGTTCTGTTAATATCAACCCTATAAAATCCACAATTTTGGAGATCATGTTGAAGAATCTAGACATGCGCCAGCAAGTGGTGATCTTATCGGATCATTCGCTTTTTTCAGAAGGGGTTGCCAGCCGTTTTGGCCAATTCCCTGAGCGTGTGTCTTTGGAATTTGTCAACCGCCAGGATGAAGATGGGCGTATTTCAGTTTGGGGGTGAGTTATAAGCACGGCTCCACATTTTGTCGAAT
>JACKQG010006128.1_pt1 | contig 12896 bp, 11 predicted proteins | sample 8237621 | NCBI WGS metagenome assembly JACKQG01 (sample SAMN15677084, study PRJNA649215) | marine metagenome | biome: marine; feature: Black Sea; material: saline water; isolation source: suspended particulate matter (SPM) from the Black Sea western gyre | collected 2013-06-09/2013-06-10 | depth...
GTTTTAAAAATAAAGCCCTCCAGCACGATGGCATACGCCACGCTCACAGCGGCTGCTTCTGTGGGGCTGAAGATACCGCCGAAGATACCACCGATAATAATAACCGGGAATCCCAAAGGCCACATTGCGTGATACAGTGCCTTTCCCCGCTCGCTCCATGAGGCTTTCGGTTGGGTGGGGATCTTGTTTATATACGCATAGATAACGCTGTAGATTGAAAACAAAAGTAAGATCAACAACCCGGGACCGATTCCTGCGATAAAAAGTTCAGGTATAGAAGTTTTCGCGACAATTCCATAGATAATCATCCCAATACTGGGAGGAATCAGAAAAGCAATATCACTGGAGTTGATGATGAGTGCTAAAATAAAGGAGTCTTTGTATCCCCCTTCTTGCAGCTTGGGACGCAGAGGTGATCCAATCGCTACAACAGTAGCCTGGGTCGAACCGGAAACGGCACCAAACACTGCACACGCTCCAGCTGTACTCACAGCAAGCCCCCCTTTGATGTGCCTGACAAATGCCATCACTAGATCGATCAGTTTTCCAGCTGATTTGCCTCTGGTCATAATATCGGCTGAGAGGATAAACATTGGCACGGCAATGAGTGCTGCCGGACGAATCCCTGCCATCATCTGCTGAATCATAAACTGCATCTGTGACATATCCCCATCGTATAGCAGATACACCCCAAGCGTCGCCCCGGCAATCAGGGGGATTTTCATAGGAAACCCCAATAGCAGTAAAATGACCATCAGCAAAAATATAGTGCTAGCAAAATGGCTATTCATAAACTCAACAAAACTAAAACGGGTATCCAAGACAGCAGTAGAAGTGGTTTGTACCATTGTTTTTCCGGCTTCATCTTTAAGCATTGCTGTAATGGTGATCTTACCATCACTCAGTGTGCTGATATCAACCGCTTCAACGCGCCAATTGCCGATTTTATTGGTCTGGGCGGTTAGTTCAAGGCTTTTTGCGTCACCATCGCGTAAGGTGATACTCACCTCTTGCCGTCTATCCATACCCTCGGCATAGCCGTACACAAAAAGTTTTGTTTTTTGCTCAATCATTGTCTCTTCGATGACCACTGTGACAGAATCTGATGCAAAAAGAGGCAAGGTCAAAACACAACTGAACGCAAATAACAGTATTATTTTCTTAATTTGAAATCTCATCTTCACACCTCAAATCTCAATATCATTATCAGTGTCAGAATATCCATCTTTAACATTGGTTGAAAGATAGACATCGCTCTGTGTTAGATTCTTAACCACCGTAAATGCGTACTGCAATCCTGTCACAACAAAACCAACGGGTACCCACAAATAGATATAAAAGACCGGCAGCCCCAAAGCCGGTAAAATCCGTCCACTCTTGTACACCTCAAAAATATAGGAGTACGAATAAAAAGAGAGAAAAAACATAAACGCCGCCGTCACCGATGCCATCACAATCATCAACACTTTGCGCGTCTTTGCGGGCATTGCATCATAAATAGCAGACATCCTGATATGTCGTCCATTGCGTGCTGCGTAACTCAGTCCTGCATACGTCACCACAACGATAAATATCATATTAAGCTCATCGGTGAAGATAATCGCACTATTAAAAACATACCGACTAATCACAGCGGCAATGGTATTAACAGTCATTGCTATCACCCCAACAGCCAGCATAACCCCTTCAAACCTACTTATTAGGGTATCAATAAAATCAAGCGTTTTTAATATTGGATTGATTATAGTTTTTTCTTCTACTTCATCCATCTTTACTCCTGAATAGCAAAATAGATCGCGCATAAAAAAGGTACAACCTATTTTGCTATTCTTTGTGTTTTTAAGATTATTTAGCGTTTGCTTCCGCTTCTTTTAGATCAGCCATCATTTGATCCAAAACTTTTTTGTTTGAAGCGCTCTTTGATGCAAACGAAGCTTGTACAATCTTTGCAGCGTTTTTAAACGGTGCCCGCTCACTCTCAGTGAGTGTCACAATCTTATAGCCTGGGTTTGTTCTGACAATACGACCAACGCCATAAGCATCCAGCTTTTGGGCCTCAATTAGGATGATTTGGTGTGCATGGGCAGCAGCTGCGCGAACAAGTTTTTTATCTCTTTCGCTAAGCTCGTCAAAAAATTTTTTGTTTGCTGATGCTGATGCATTGAAGTGTCCATGTCCGGTATATGTCAATACTTTTGTCAAGTTATCCAGATCATAGGCTTCAATCCATACCGTTGGATTTTCCTGACCATCTACCATATTGGTCTTAAGTGCACCAATCAGATCGCCCCAGCTCATTGGAACAGGTGAAGCACCAAAGGCTTTATAGGTCTCAACCAAGATAGGCGATCCCGGCATAACACGCATCTTTTTGCCCTTTAAATCTTCTGGTGAGTGAAATGGAACAAAGGTTGTCACCGCCATCTCACCTTCCGGGAAGATAGAGAGTAACTCAAGTCCGTGTTGATTGAAAATTGCAGGAAGCATATTGGCAATCACTTTTGAGTTTTTGAAAAAATAATCAAGCTGCTTCGTATCTGTTGGCAGAACATAAGGCAGTGTAAACAGATCCATCTCAGGAATCGTACCACCCATGTAGCCGGTTGATTGTCCTAAAAACTGTAAGATCCCAGCGTTAGTTTGTTCCATCATATCGGTCTCTTCGCCAAGGCTTCCTACTGGATAGATTTTGATTGTATGTCTGGAATTTTCCTCAATATAACTCTTAAATGCCACAGCATAGATACCTTGGGGATCACTCAAACCTTCTCCCATTGCATACTTCCACTCCTCTGCATACAAGTTCATACTTGTTACTGCGATCAGCAGACATCCTGCAAGTAATACTTTAAACACTTTTAAACTCATAATTTTTTCCATTGTCCAACTCCTTTTGTCTTTGGGTTAATACATGGTTTTTGATTAGGCTGGTTTGTAATAAATATAGTTTCACCAGCTCACCTTACTTTTGTTTTAAAAATGACAATCGGTTTGCCTTTTCAAAAAAATGGAGTGCGCCCCGGACAAACATCTCCACACCCTTTGGAAGGATTGTCTCATCAATATCGAATTTCGGATGGTGGTGGGATAGATTCGTCCCGATGGCCTCATTACCCGTGCCAAGGAAGATAAATACCCCCGGCACCTTCTCGCTGAATTCTGAAAAATCCTCACTGGCAATTGTCTGATTGTCGATGATCTGATTTTCAGAAGGAAAAATTTCAATGGCGGTTTCCCTCGCCAGGGCGGTCATTTCTTTATGATTGATCAATGGTATATTTTCATGGGTGATATTGATGTCACACCTGCATAGGTGCGTGGCGCATACCTGTTCGGCAACACGGATAAATCGTTGTGTCGGCTTCTCTTCACTGTCCGGCCCGCCCGGGTAGAGAAACCGTATGGAACCTTCCAGTTCCACTTTATCCGGGATAATATTGCTTTTGGTGCCGCCTTTGATTTTTCCGAACATGATGACGGTGGCTTTCAGGTTGCTGATCTCCCGTGTTTGGATGATCTGTGATGTCTGGATAAGATTTGCCGCAGCAATGATGGGATCAATGGCGTCTTCCGGCAACCCGGTATGGCCGCCTTTGCCGTGGATGGTGATTTTGAAAACATCCAGCCCACCCATAACCGGTCCCGGTGTGATAGCGATTTTTCCCGAATCAATCGGCGTCCAGACATGGATACCCATCACGGCATCAACTTTGGGATTTTCCAGGACTCCCTCTTCGATCATATGGATGGCACCGGCGATTTCTTCGTTGGGTTGAAAGACAAATTTGATTTTACCATTTAGAGATGTTTTATTTTCTATAAGTACCCGGGCAGCCACCAGAAGCATGGCCATATGTGCATCATGACCACAGGCATGCATGACCCCTTCATTTCTTGACTTATAATCCTTCTCATTGTTTTGGGTGATTGGCAGGGCATCCATATCGGCTCGCAGCATCAATACCGGGCCTGGTCTGCCGCTGTCAAGAATAGTGACCACACCTGTTTTAGCCATCCGTATTGTTTCATACCCAAGATTCTGAAGATAATTTTCAATCTTCTCAGCAGTCCTGAATTCCTGAAAACCAAGTTCAGGATACATGTGAAAATCACGTCGTAAATCAATGAGTTCCTGTTCGAGTTCAATGATCCTTTTTTGTATACTGTCTGGTTTTTGTGTACAATTCATGGGACTCTTTCCCTTTTTCATCTTTACTGAATGACAAATAATTTTCGGTCAAAAGAGGCAAATGTCTTGGCGCCTGTTTGTGTAACCCTGAAAGATTCAGAGCATTCAAATCCAAAATTATCCATCCACATGCCAAGAATCATGTGAAACGTCATGTTGGGTTTTAAAATCGTTTTGTCACCGGGCCGGAGGCTTGCAGTGTGCTCGCCCCAGTCTGGGGGATAGTTGAGTCCCATGGAGTATCCGATGCGGGATTCTTTTTCAAACCCCTTTTTAGCAATGTGTTCCCGCCAGATCCGTTCTACATCTTCACCCGTGAGCCCGGGTTTGATACCATCCAGGGTCAGGTTCAATCCTTCCACCGTGATATCGGCCAGGGTTTTAAGTTTTTCTGGAGGATTTTTCCCGATAAAGGCGGTTCGTGCGATGGGACAATGGTAACGATGACGGCAACCTGCCAGTTCAAGATTGACGGCCTGGCCGCTTTCATAGGGATTGTCCGTCCACGTCAGATGGGGGGCGGATGTTTTTTCGCCAGTAGGCATCATAGGGACGATGGAAGGATAGTCACCTCCAAAATCCGGGGTACCAGACACCTGGGCCTGATAGACAGCTGCCACGGCATCACATTCCCGGGTGCCCGGGGCAAGATTGGCAAGAGCAGTTGACATGACGTTTTCAGCAATTTGACCCGCCTGCTTCATCAGTTCAATTTCTGTATCCGACTTAATAATCCGCACCCAGCTTACCAGCAGATTGCCATCTATAAGGGTGTCTCTGCCCAGACTTTTTTTCAGAGATTGATCGCTTCTGGCGGTATAATAATAGGCATCCGTTTCAACCCCGATATTTTTTTTTGCCCATCCTTTTTCCCGTATCATGTCTGCCATAAAATTCATGGGGTGTTTGATATCCGACTGGATATAATCCTCTGGATATCCGATCATGTTTTCCGGGTGGATAAATGCGGTGTGTCTGGCTCCGTTTACATCCATGTTCCTGCCGATCCAGATGGGTTCTTCCTGGTCGTCGATGACCAGGACCGCCTGGGGTACATAAAAGGACCAGCCGTCATATCCTGTGAGGTAATTCATATTGGCAGGGTCACACACCACAAGTATTTCAATTCCCTTTTTTGCCATGGACGATTTGGTTTTGGCGATACGCTCAAGAAATTCATTTCTGCTAAATAGGGTCATTTATTAATCCTCCTGTTCGTATATGATAAGCCGGGTCGACAAATAGGCTTTTTAAATGCTGGCTCCGGTATGTTGGTTGATTTTATTTATATGCGTGCAATCCCTTGTTCGATTCTCCCCAGAGCTTTTTCAAGATTCTCAGAGCTTGTTGCAAAGGAAATTCTTACAAATCCTTCTCCATTCTCTCCAAATATGGAACCCGGCACCATGGCCACCTTGTGCTCTTTAACCATATATTTCGCAAAATCCCAGGATGACATCCCAAAAGAAGAAATATTGGGAAAGGCGTAAAAAGTGGATTCTGGTTTGATGCAGGAAATTCCCTGTAGACTGTTGAGTCCAGTATAGACCAGTTCCCTTCTTTTGGCATATCGTTCCACCATATGTTTGACACAGTCCTGGGAACCGGAAATGGCAGCAAGGGCTGCTCGCTGAGCAACTGCAGTCACCCCTGACACCATATGTTCCATTAGTTTTTCCATTTCAGCAATGATGGCCTTGTTAGCCACCACGTATCCCACTCTCCAGCCGGTCATGGCATAGGATTTGGAAAGGGTATAAATGGAAATCGTCAGATCTTTCATGCCTTCCAAAGAACCAATGGAAACATGTTCTTTTCCATCAAACAGGATATGTTCGTAGGGCTCGTCTGAAAGAACCATGATCTCATGCTGTTTACAAAGATCGGCAATCTGTTCCAGGATCTTCCTGTCAAATACTGCGCCCGTCGGGTTTGAAGGCGTGTTAAGGATAATAACCTTGGTTTTAGGGGTTATAGCCTTTCTCACATCTTCAGGATTAATTTTAAACTGATTTTCTTCTTTGGCTTTCACTCTTATCGGAACTCCCCCGAAAAGCCGAATCTGTGAATAATAATCATACCCGGGATCTACAACAATGACTTCGTCTCCTGGATTGACCAGGTGAAGCATGACATTGAAGATTCCCTGCATGGCACCCACACTGATGAAAATTTCAGAGTCCGGGTCTGCCTTGATCTTGTTTTCCGTTTCAACTTTTTTTGCCACAGCTTCCCTTAAATCAAGAAAACCACTGGCAGGCGGATATCTGGTAAACCCCTGGTCAAGTCCTTCTTTGGCTGCATCCCTGATATGAACAGGCGTGTCAAAATCAGGCTGGCCAATCCCCAGGTTGATAACACCATCTATTTTGTCGGCCAGGGCAAACATGATGCGGATACCCGACCATTCAATCCCTGAATTTCGTTTTGCAAAAAATTTCTCAATATTCATGATATTTTCTTTTTATATTATGATTGCGGTTTTGTCATGACCAGATCTTTGGCTCCCTTTGGAGACGTTTTCATCTCAGGTGCATGCTTATCCATGATTTCCATAACAATGGAGGCAATTTTGACTTTTTCTTTGATGAAATTTTCATGCCATTCTTCTGAGATCCATGGCATATAGATCTCGCCTTCAGACGTGCCAGGCTCAAATTTAAAATAACAGGGGGACGCAACCTTTGCAATTTCCGGTGCTTCATAAGCCCTGAAAACACCTCCAAAGGAATTAACTACAATGGTGTAAATATCCAGAGGGATGTTCACAGCCTGTCTTATGGAGGAAAGTATGGGTCTGGATACGTCGGAGATTGGGTTAAAGGAATCAGCGCCCATGCTTTCAATGACTTTTGCACCGGCTGCACTGCAATAGCCGCCGAATACAGAAAATTTAAAAATGGTTTCTGCAGGGACAAGGCCTTCGGCTCTCATTTTATTGAGGATGAACAAAACCCCTTCATCGTAGACGAGAAAACCTCTGAATCCTGCGTCAATGCTTCTCATGATATCGGCTATATGAAAGGAGATATTGTCTGATCCCCTGAGTCTTGGGCCCTGGGCCATACCTTCAGAGGTGCAGGCTTCTTTAGCTCCTGGGTCCCATCCTTTTCTATGGCCCACGGTCATAATGGTTTCAATGCTTGCTTCTTTGGCCATCTGGGCCATGTCTTTGAGTTCTTGAAAATCACAATAGGTAGATCCGCCCACGGCTGCAATTGCCCTGTGAATAACAACATTTCTTTTCTCGGCTTCTTTAATCATGGTTTCCATGGTGGAAGCCCGCTCAACACCTGCAATTTCGATTCTGAAATTAGCGCCATCGGCAAAGGCTTTGCCGGATGCTGCCAGTTCATATCCATCCCTTCCCGGGATGCCGTGCTTTTCCATGAAATTTCTAATTGTATTTAATCTCTCGCTCATGTGATGATCCTTTATTTTAATAGTGTTGTAAGTTTATCAAATTCGCCGTCAATCATTTTATAAGTATGTTCTGGTGCGGGAAATTTCCCTTCTTTTACATCTTTCCTGTAATCTGAAAATGCCTGAATGGTTTTGTCTGCAAGGTTTTCATATTTTTTCACAAATTTCGGAGTAAATGCCTGGAAAACTCCTGTCACATCAGAAGAAATCATCAACTGTCCATCAGCATCAATGCCGGCCCCGATACTATATACAGGAATGCTCAACGTCTGTCTGATGATATCGCATACTTCCGGGGGAACCGCCTCCACCAGCAGGGCAAAACCACCCGCCTCCTGAATGGCTTTGGCATCTTCAATCAACTCATAAGCCGCATCTGCTGTTCTGCCCTGGGCCTTGAACCCGCCAAGCTGACCAGAACTCTGGGGGGTCAGGCCGATATGCCCCATGACCAGCATACCAGCGTCGCAAATCGCCCGGATCTGAGGGCAGACCCGTTTCCCGCCTTCCAGCTTGATCGCATCCACACCTGCTTCTTTATGGAATCTACCAGCATTCAATACTGCTCTTTCAACACTGACCTGGTAAGAAAGGAAAGGCATGTCACCGATGACAAAGGTATTTTTTGCAGCTCTTCGAACCGCTTCTGAATGACAAATACATTGATCCATTGTGACGGGTACAGTGCTCTCGTATCCATAAACGCACATTCCCAATGAATCTCCTACCAGGATCATATCCATACCGGCTTTTTCTGCAAATGTCGCATTCCAATAATCATAGGCAGTAATCCAAACCGCTTTTTCTCCAGAAACCTTCATTTTCTGAAGGTCCCATCTTGTTAATTTTTTCTTACCCATTTTACCTCCAACTATATTTTAATTTGATTTATGTCATATATTATGTGACAATTGTTTGTATTATGTGACAACAGAATGATAAAAAAACCTCCTGGGTTTTGTCAAGGGTTTTTTTATTTTTTTAAAAAGGAGGCCAGGCAGATCGGAAAAAGATCAGGGATTACCCATTGCAGTTGATAATTCGGAAGCCACCTGCATAATATCTGTTTTCATTGATTCAAGTATCCGGTGGGTCTGCCGCATGGAAGGTCCTGAAATGCTCAGGGCATAGGCTGGATAGGTATTATGGTCAAAAATAGGAACAGCAATACAGCGCAGTCCCATGGCCATTTCTTCGTCATCAATGGCATATCCATCCCTTTGTATCTTGGAAAGTTCAGACATAAATCGGTCTTTATCTGTAATCGTATTGGGTGCCAATCGTTTCAATTCAATATTTTCAAGGTAGTTTGCCAGCTCATGATCCGGAAGAAAAGCCAGGATGGCTTTACCAAGACCGGTACAATAAGCCGGGGCTTTATCGCCCAGCGCAGAATCCATTCTCAATACCTCAAGACTGTCAATCTTGTCGAGATGTATGATTTCATAGTTCTTAAAAAAGCCCAGGTTTATGGTTTCCTTATACTTCATAGAAAGCCTGTGCATATGCGGTCTTGCTATTCTACGGATTTCGAACCGGTTGGCCACCTTTGTTGCGAGTTTCATAATTTTAAGAGTAGGCTGATATTTATTGTTTTCATTTTTTTCAACATACCCAAGATCCTTTAATGTGGAAATGAACCGGTGGCTTCCGGCTCGATTGGTATCCATCAACTTGGCTGCCTCACTAACGCTCAACTCACCATGTTGAACCAATAGTTCAAGAATTTTGATCCCCTTTTCAAGGGAGGTAATTGTATAATACTTATTTTCTGTCATCCCAAATCCTTTTTAAATGTTGTCACGCATAAAAATATATACAGCCTGTATACGTGACAAAATATGAATGTTTCCTGTTTGATGTCAAGCTAAAGTTTACAGTCACAGTGATCCCATAGTCGCGTCATACAGATAGCAGGATTGAAATTTATTTCGATGGTTTTAATTTTTTGGAGTTTTACTTGACCACATTCATCATGAACAGATATAGTTTATTGCACAATGGGATCTATTAAAAATAAACTGCTGATTTTGGCCAGGGATTCGGATTCTTACGCCCGGATTCTTCGGGATGCTGATATAGAAAGACTTGAAGTACATGCCGTTGACACCCCGGACGAGGCAGAGATGTTTTGTGAAGAGGTGAACATTGTCCTGGGTGCGCCGGATTTAATAAAGCCGGTTTTGCCCCGGATGGAACATCTTGAATGGGTCCAGTCCACCTGGGCCGGGGTTCGCCCCCTGGTGGAACAGGGGTGCAGAAAGGATTATCTGCTTACCAATGTCGGGGATATTTACGGCCCTCAAATGGCGGAATATGTATGCTGCCATATGCTCATGCATGAAAGACACTCCTTTGAACGCTTCTTCTCTCAGCAACATAAACGATGGGATAATACTGTCCCGGGACAATTAAGAAACAAATCCATCGGTATTCTGGGTGTAGGATCAATCGGAAAAGCAATTGCCAGGGCAGCCAAATTTTTCCAGATGACAACAAAAGGATATGCCCGAAATCCCATTACCTGTGAATATATTGACCAGGGATATGCCCAGGCAGATGATCTTACAGCCTTTGTCCAGGATCTGGATTATCTGGTTTCCACGCTTCCGGATACGCCTGCCACAATCGGCCTGCTGGATGGTCGCATCTTGGGCGCCATGAAGCCTGAATCGATCCTAATCAATGTGGGGAGGGGAAATGTACTGGATGAGGCCGCCCTTTTGAATGCCATCCGCAATGGGCAGATCGCCGGAGCTGTGCTGGATGTGTTCAAGACAGAACCATTGCCCCTTGATCATCTTTTCTGGAAAACCAAGGGGATTCTCATTACGGCCCATACCGCTGCTATAAGCTTTCCTATAGATATTGTTCCTATTTTCATGGAAAATTTTCAACGGTTTCAATCGGGTATCCCTCTAAAATATTGTGTGGATTTCAATAAAATGTATTAAGAGCGGAGATATATTAAGTGGCGCATGAATATTCAGTGAAAATCCATGATTATCTGACATCAAAAATAGAGATTGCACAAAAAAATAAAAAAGAGGCAAAAAGCCTTGATGATTCCGAAAATGTGCAGTTTTATGATGGACAGTTGGAAGAATTGTTCAGTATCAGAAAATACTTGACTGATCAAATCGATCTTGACACCCACAAGTATTATAAATGATATATTTAAGGAAATAAAATGGCCTATATATATTTACTCAACCTTCATGAAATAATAGATAAACGATTAAATGAAGCCCAAAAATGTATTGATAATGCTTCAAATGCGTCTGAAAAAGCAAAATTTCTTGAAGGCAGAATTCAAGCACTTTCAGAATTCAAAGAATTTTTAATCGACAATTTAAATATCAAGCTTCCCCGCAAGATCCGGCAACGATTAAAAGAGCATAAATAGCGCTGCCTTTTTAGAAAAATATGGTACTGAACATTTTTTTATTTGGGAAATTTATACCCCTTGCAAGAAGGATTTGTTTGTCCTTTATTACTGCAGTAATGATTGCATTATTTCTGATATCTTGAACTTTTATTTATCAGCTCTTCATGATATCTTTGATTTTTATGGAATTTTGAACTGAATTAAATAGGAGGTGAATATGGGTGAAGCCAATAAAACAGATGCTTTGAATTCTTCAAGTTATGGTTGGCAGGGAAAAATTTTAAAGGTCGATCTTTCTTCAGAAACCATCACAGAGATTGACACGCACCCTTATGCAGATCTGTTTTTAGGTGGACGAGGAATCGCCACCCGCCTTTACTGGGAATATGTCCCTGCCGCGACCAGGGCGTTTGACCCGGAAAATCATTTGATTTTCATGACCGGTCCTTTGACAGCAACAGGTGCTCAGGGAGCATCACGTTTTGAGGTTGTGGGAAAATCACCCATGTTGATGCCGGAAGGATTCTGCTACGGAAACATGGGCGGATTTTGGGGACCGGCATTAAAAAGAGCTGGTTTTGATGGGCTAATGGTATCCGGGAAAGCTAGCCGACCTGTTTATTTATTCATTTCAGATGGAAAAGCAACGCTTCAAGATGCCAACACAATTCATCTTGATGGGGTTGAAAAAGTAGGGGAGTATTTAAAACAAAAACATGGCAAAAACACCCATTTCATTACCACGGGTCTGGCTGGGATGAACCTTTGCCGCAATGCCAATCTGATGACTGATAATGAGGGTAGCGCAACGGGTGGTTTTGGAGCGGTTTTGGGTGCTAAAAATCTAAAAGCCATTGCTGTTGTAGGAACTCAATCTCCCCGGGTTTGTGATCCTGAGGCATTAAAAGAGCTCAATCGTTTGACAATAAAGTTAAATCAGCGTGATACCACCTTCAACCCATACCCACAGGACCAGATTTCCCGTGCAGGCAAGGCCTCCTGCTTTCAGTGCGGGTTGGACTGTATAATGCGATCCACCTTTCGAACCAAATCAAACAGGGAGGTTGTCAGAAAGTGCCAGGCAATGTTTGTATACTTCCCATGGGTGATGGGACGTGCAGGGGAACCAGCTGAAACTGCTCTGGATGCAACTGGACTTTGCAATGATTTATCTTTATGTACCATGGAGATGGCTAATATCGTCCAGTGGATCAGTGATGGTTACAAGGCAGGTTATCTGACCAATTCCCAAACCGGTCTTGAAATCAGCAAACTTGGAACATGGGAATTTTTTAAAGACCTCTGCAATATGATCGCTTATCGCCATGGATTTGGTGATATCCTGGCTGAAGGACTACTGAGGGCTGGAGAAACCCTTGGCATTGAAGCCAAGAATCTTTTTGCCAATGAAGTTGCAGGTGTGGGCGATGGCGCCACCTATTCGGCAAGAGAATATTTGATGAACGGTCTGCTGTATGCCTTTGAGCCCCGGCAGCCCATTGCCATGCTGCATGAGGTGAGCAGGATTATTGGTTCATGGGTAATGAACCTGCAATATCCCGGATCAACACCGGTCTCCGCAGATGTTTACCGGGCGGCGGCGGCCAGATTCTGGTGCCATGATAAGGCCTGGGACCTGAATACCCATGAAGGCAAAGCCATGGCTGCCACACGCATTATAGATCGTACCTATGTCAAGGACAGTCTGGGGCTGTGCGATTCCTGCTGGCCATTGATGTTTTCAAACCATACAAAAGATAAAGTGGGTGATCCAACCTTGGAGGCCCGAATATTCAATGCAGTAACGGGAAAAGATCTGGATGAGAATGCCTTGCGCAAATTCGGTGAAACCATTTTTAATCAACAGCGTGCCATCCTTTTGCGGGAAGGTTGGGA
>JACKQG010005096.1_pt1 | contig 12893 bp, 6 predicted proteins | sample 8237621 | NCBI WGS metagenome assembly JACKQG01 (sample SAMN15677084, study PRJNA649215) | marine metagenome | biome: marine; feature: Black Sea; material: saline water; isolation source: suspended particulate matter (SPM) from the Black Sea western gyre | collected 2013-06-09/2013-06-10 | depth...
TGGACGATTGGTCACCGAAGAAGATGTGAAAATCTTAGCCGGATACGATGCCGTAAGTGTTCCACAGTCCGAAATACCGTATATGCCCGCGCGAGTGGTGCTTCAAGATTTTACCGGCGTGCCCGCCGTGATTGACCTGGCGGCCATGCGCAATGCTATGAAAAAGTTCAATGGTGATGCGGCTAAAATAAATCCTATCGTGCGTTCAGATCTAGTCATTGACCATTCGGTACAGGTAGATAAATTTGGCACAACCGACGCCTTCCAATTTAATGTAGAAAAGGAATATGAACGTAATAAAGAACGATACGCCTTGCTCCGCTGGGCTCAAGGGAGTTTCCATAATTTTAGCGTAGTGCCTCCAGGAAACGGCATTGTTCACCAGGTGAATTTAGAATACCTGGCTTCAGTTGTGACCTCTGATACATTCAACGGCAAAACTTTTGCTTACCCCGATACGTTAGTTGGCACAGACTCCCACACTACCATGATTAACGGTCTCAGTGTAGTGGGTTGGGGTGTAGGTGGTATTGAAGCAGAAGCGGTTATGCTGGGGCAACCTTATTACATGCTGATGCCGGAAGTTGTCGGATTCAAACTTTACGGAGAACTACCGGCAGGCGCTACTGCTACGGATCTGGTGCTTACCGTGACGCAAATGCTCCGCGAAGAGGGAGTAGTCGGAAAATTTGTGGAATTCTTTGGACCTGGATTAAGCAAATTGAGCCTGCCTGACCGAGCGACCATCTCCAATATGTCTCCGGAATATGGCGCTACGATGGGTTTCTTCCCGGTAGATAAAACGACGCTGGATTATCTGAAACTCACCGGGCGCGATGAAGAATTAGTGCAATTGGTTGAAGCATACACCAAAGAGCAATCACTTTTCCGTACTGATGACACCCCAGAACCAGTATTCACTAACACTCTGGAATTGGATATGAACACTGTGGTACCCAGCCTTGCAGGGCCTAAGCGACCGCAAGACCGCATCCCGCTACAGGATATCAAATCCAGTTTTGAGCAATCGCTACAGACTTCGGTAGAGAAACGAGGTTTTGCACTTTCGGCAGAAGAGTTAAAAAAATCCGCATCTCTTAGCATGGATAGTGAGCAAATAAATTTAAAGCACGGCTCAGTGGTAATTGCAGCGATAACAAGTTGTACCAATACCTCAAATCCCTCAGTGTTGGTTGCAGCCGGTTTATTAGCAAAAAAAGCGTTAGAGCTAGGCATCAAGAGTAAATCCTGGGTCAAAACCAGTTTAGCGCCTGGTTCCCGTGTGGTCATTGATTACTTGAAGCGGGCAGGACTTTTGGAGGCACTGGAAGCCCAGCGATTCAATTTGGTAGCGTATGGTTGTACCACCTGTATTGGAAATAGCGGACCACTGCCTGAAGCAATTGATGCTGCAATCCAAGAATGTGATTTGGTTGCCGCTGCTGTTTTAAGTGGCAACCGTAATTTTGAAGGGCGAATTCATGCTTCAGTGAAAGCAAATTATCTGGCATCGCCACCATTGGTCTTAGCCTATGCACTGGCCGGCCGTATAGATTTCGACTTCGAGAATGAGCCATTGGGAACGGATGAAAATGGGGAACCGATTTATTTACGCGATATTTGGCCAACGCCAGAAGAGATTGCCCAAACGATAGGGAATTCACTTACTCCGGATATTTTTCGTGAACGATACGCCAACGTATTTGAAGGGGATGAAAATTGGCGAAACTTACCCTTCGCTTCGCTCGAGGGCAGGCCTTCAGAAGCCAGTGAGACCTATCACTGGAACGAAGCGTCCACTTATATCAAACATCCGCCGTTCTTTGGGGAGATGAGCATGGAATTAGTTCCGCTGCAAGACATTCACGGAGCGCGTGTGTTGGCATTATTCGGGGATTCGATAACCACTGACCATATTTCTCCTGCTGGCGCTATTCCTGAGGATGGCCCGGCTGGTCAGTATCTAATCTCTCTGGGAACCGAACCAAAAGATTTCAACTCCTTCGGTTCCCGTCGTGGCAACCACGAGGTAATGATGCGTGGTACATTCGCCAACATTCGGATTAAAAACCAATTGGTTCCCGGCACAGAGGGCGGCTGGACAATTTACCATCCCACTGGCGAAAAAATGTCTATCTACGACGCGGCTATGAAATATAAGGAAGCTGGTATTCCATTATTAGTGCTTGCTGGTAAAGAATACGGTTCAGGCAGCAGCCGCGATTGGGCTGCCAAAGGCGCATTACTTTTGGGTGTAAAAGCTGTGATTGCTGAAAGCTACGAGCGAATACACCGGAGCAACCTGATCGGTATGGGCGTTCTACCCCTACAATTCATGAACGGCGAAAATAAAGAAACGCTGGAACTTACGGGCAAGGAAGTCTATCACATCAAAGAAATTACAAACGACCTAAAGCCAGGACATACCTTAACCGTAGTTGCGGCTAATGAAAACTGCAACGAAAAACGCTTTCAAGTTCTCATCCGTCTGGATACTCCGATAGAGGTTGATTATTACTGCAACGGCGGCATTTTGCAAACGGTGCTACGAAATATGCTTGCTTCATGACTATAGCCAAAGAACATTTATGAGTTATGGCTGAAGCCGATGGATTGTTGTAAAATCCGGTTTAGATTTCTATGAAAAATCTACATTTGCGGAATGGATGAATGGAAGGATGGATGGATGAATGGCTTCCATCCTTCCATCCCTCCATCCTTCCAACCAGTCAAGCGATACGAATTTTGGGTAGATTACTTTCCTAACTAGCAACTTAGGTTAAGTTAGTATTTCTCCGCGTTCCTACAGATTAAACAACCCTTGGGCATTTAAGCCGAAAATTTTGTTTTTATCTTCCTGTGGAATATCCATTTCCTCAATCAGCTTGATGAAACCCTTGATATCCACCCACGGGTGGTCGCTGCCAAAAAGCAATCTTTCTGGACCTGCAAAGTCATAGGCAAAACGGATAGCCAGAGGTGATGGTGATACCATATCCAGATACACTCTCTGGTAGTATACGCTCGGGGGCTGTGTTATATTTTCCATTCCTCGGCCCATTACCTCTGTCTGGTTTTGTATCCGTCCCCAAAGATATGGCAGAACTCCCCCGGCGTGAGGCTGCACTACCTGAAGATTAGGGTGACGTTCCAGAACACCCGCTAAGATGAGCCGCAGCATAGCAAAGCTATGGTCTACCATCAAGCCTGCCATGGGTATCATGGAGTAGTCTTTGATATATTCTCCCCAGGTGGGGACAGTTGGATGCAGCACTATTGGCATTCCACGCTCTTCGGCGCGCTGATAAATCGGTTCGTAGACAGAGGCATCTACCGGGTCTCCTCCTATGTGAGAGTAGAGGATAATACCGCAAAGGCCAAGGTCATCAACAGCTCGGTCTATCTCCGTCAGTGCTGCGGGAACATCCTGCCACGGCAAGCAAGCCAGACCAGAAAATCGACCCGGATGTTTCTGAATAGCCTCCGCCACAAAATTATTGCAAGCTATCGCTCCCTCTACTCGCAACTCTGAGACCAATCTCTCTGGCCCGGGCATATTCACGCTTAAAACACTCATATCAACTCTCGCTGCATCCATATCGCGAATTTTACGGTCAATGTCGTAGACTTCATGTCGGAGTTGAAACTTCTGCATATCCCCATAAGTAATGACGTAGACATCATCTTGAGGAATAGCCTGCGGCGGCAGAGGATTACGCGCCAAGATCTCTGCATATTCTGCCGGAAAGACGTGGCTTTGACAATCTATTCGCATCTATTATTTCCTCCTCAGTATATTGACACTCAATTTTGAATTGACTAGTAGAATACGTTCACTTCGTTCAGCAGTTTACTTCGTAAACCGCCTGCCAGCTTGTTCCACCACCTACAAAATACACAGGAACTATTGATTGCGTTCAATTGCGCAGCCACTCCACACCCAGCGTTTATTGTAGCCTCTTGCTGTATATATTACCTGTATCAGGGTCCGCGTTTTTGAGACGGTAGAGCTTGTTATACTTTCCAGCATGAATCAGGACGTGATCATCTTCCAATTCTTTTATTTCATCGTATTCCGTCTTCCATACCAAGACGTAATCGGCTGGTCCTGAATAATCGTCTTTGAAATTGATGGGAAAATAGTTGTGTTCTGCTTCATAGTTGTGAAGTCCAATTTGGAAAGAGCGCCAAATTTAATTTGAAAACTTCCCGTAGTTTATAATTTTCGTGCTGGTGATAATCTTTCAGAATGTAAGCGTTATAGACATGACTTAACCCATCCTGAGTAGGAAAAAATTTGAAAATCCAGATGGGTGAAAGATGTACTACAAACAATATGATGATGATAATGTGTGTTGCGGATAATTTGACATTCTTGAACATATCGCCTCCTGCCATGCTTTATCTTTCAATCAGGACGATTCGAGCTCTGTACGGAAGCGGAAGATAGACTCGCGGGTTTCTGGTTCTGTCAAGTAAGCAAGGTCGAAGATATGCCGTACCTCTTCGTCCTCAATGTTCAGAAGCTGCTGGAATTCAAGTTCCTCTTCCGGGGTAATCTCTCGTCTGATGAATCGGCGGAATAGTCGAGCCGCGCAGACGTAAGGGGACGGTGGGTCCGGCTGCTTCTCTAGCGCGTAGGCAAGGTGGGGTGGGAATTCTTCCCCTTCGTCGGACAAAAACTCCAGTAGAGTTGCTGTGTGAATCATGGTGCCGTGGAAAAGGGATTCATCATCTATAGCATCAATAATTTGGGCTCGAGTCTTATCCCGAGTCCAATCTATATTCGGAGCCAAAGCCAATACACGAGCCAAAGCTTGATTCAGAGCCGGATTTAGAGCCAGGGCCAGAACCTTATTCAAATCCAGAGCCAAAGCCAGAACTCGGGCCAGAGCCTGATCTAGAGTCCTATCTCGAATCCGATTCAGATTACGAGCTAGGGCCAGAATCCGATTCTGATCTACAGCCAGAGGCAAAGTCAGGAAGGCAAGATTGGACGAATATACGAACATCCCTGCGGAAAATTTCATCAGAACATAACTGTCAAATTGCTTGCTTTCCATCAGATATCTATGGCAAAGGAGTAGGACCGGGGGCAGATGCCAAGGCATTATCGTCGACTCTATATCAGTGAGTCTGAGGATTGGAGCGGCAAGATGCTTTAGATCACCTAGAAGCGGCAGGAGGCATTCACGAACACGTTTACCTTCAATATACGGCTCCACAACTCTCTCAAATCGCTCTACGTAGGTTTCAATTAGATCATTTCGCACGGCAAAATAGTTAATCGACCAATGTCTTCGGTTATCAGATGAATCTACTATGTCTTTTTCAAGAAGAGTGTACGTCTCTTCGTTCAATCCATAGGCTCCCAGTTTCTCCAACTTGTCCGGATAATCACCGGAGAATTCGTCATCTGCAAAACATTTTTCATAAAGGGTCTTCAATACCGTGGATTTAAAAAAATCCGTGACCGGTGTCCCCCGGATTACGATATCCGCCAGGAGGCGCAGATGCGATGGCTCTTTTTTCACTTCTGCCTCTTCTATGGTCTTTTCCAAAAGCACATCGAGCACATCTCCACTTTGTGCCAACATCTCGGATAGTAGAAGCAGTGCCTCCCACCAATATGGTCGCCAGATTTTGTCCTTGATTTCGTTCCATAGTTCTTCCACATCCCGGATGGTATTGAGGTAGTATGCGGCGAAATACTCCTGAAACGTCTGAGGTACAAAGCCATATCGCCCCATTCCCCGGTCCACCAAGACGGAAGTGCGTTCCTCAATGAATCTGCAGAAGTCCGGTATTTCTTGAGATCTGATTGCGTCGATTTTATCGTCATCTATAACCTTACGTCGCTCTATGATAATATTCGCGATTCTACTCTGGATATCCTCCCGCGGAGGTTCAGCTATACCTGAACCCTGGATTTCCGAGTCCTTATGGAGTCCATATCCAAGCTCCCCCAGAATGAACTGAGGTGTCGGCATCATTCCTCTAATTAACTGAACAGCCGGGTGTCCTCTAGCTTCATCTCGCCTGCGCATTAAAACTTCAATGCACTCTTCGTACAACTTCAGCCGGGTATCCGGGAGGGTTCTGAAATCACTATAGATAATCGCCATTATAGTCAGCATAAGCGGATTGACTGCCAATCGTCGGATACTGGGATTGCTTTCGATTTTCTCTATCATCCTGTCCGCTAACTCGTCTGTATTCTTACCATCCCACTGGGATACTCTAGCATTGTACCACTTGCGGATGAATTCACTCTGCTGTTCCTCGTTCATATCGTCTATGGTGAATTTGGCAAGCGATGACATATCAACTGTTATTTCCGGGTAAGCTGCGATTCTGCATGTGACGACGTGAAGACCCTGGGGGTAGTCCTCTACGAAGGTAGCTATATCCTCTGCCATTTTGTTCCGTTGAGCAGTATCCGCGATTTCATCCAGACCGTCATAGAAAAGCGCAACGTGCCCCGCCTTAAGATATAATTCTAAAAATTCATCATCGAAAGGTTCCCCGGTTTCCTCCTTCAAATATTTGGAGATACGAGAGAGCAGATATTCCTCGTATTTCACGAAATTCCGGAGGCGGATAAATATAGGCAGGTATATTTTGTGGTCGGTGTCTGATGGATTGCTGAAAGATTTGAGATATTGAAGTGACTGATATTTCAACAGGGTTGTCTTGCCGGCTCCAGGCATACCCAAGATGAGAAGGGCATTTTTAGGAGGATGGACAAACAAATCATCAGCTTTGATAAGTGTCTGAGACTTATATCGACTGAGGTATTCCATGACCCTCTCGTCGTTTGGAAAGTCCTCACGATGTATGCGCGGCAAACCCCCGTAGGGAACGCGCTCGAAAAATGAGAGAGTGACGAAGATATTTTCCAGTTGCACTCCAACATCCGACGCACCCCTGACACCAAAGAGGTCGAGTTTTTGGCATCGCGTTCTCAATTTCTCGCCGTAATCCCTGAGAACATCCTCCTCACGCTTTTTCAATGCTTCAGGCGAAGGAGACCTCCGCAGAAGCTCCCAGAGCATACTTAGTTGTAGTTCGCGGATAATGTCATTGTAAGCATCTTCGTCTTTCTTGAGGTAATTCAATGCCTCATCAATTTTACCCTTCAGTGAAGGCTCATTTTGTATTATCGCTTTATCAAACGTTTCTGATAGATCGAGTAAAGAATGAATCCTATTTGTCGCTTTCCAATAAATTTTTACTTTACTCACCAAATCCTTGTGAGAGTATAGACATGCCCACTGGTGGTCTTTGAGGTCAGATACAGTTTTCGCATCGCCGAAAAGGATTTTTTTCAGCCCATCAAATGCGCGGTCAGCGATTCTGTGTCCCCTGATGAAATTGTAACTGAAATTGGCGATAATTCCCAGAACAATCGCGGTGAATGCATCCATGATGCTTTTCTCCTACTCTCCCGCCGCGATTGCGCCACAGTGTTTGCGGCGAGAGTTGGAATTTCTAAACTGCTTATCAATTATACTATATCATATCTGCACTGTCAAAGAAATTCTTAGCATCAAGTATCATCCATAACAGGTTGGCTCAATTTGTGGTAACCTTTCAGGACTTGGGTGCAGTTACTCGTTGGGAAGTGTATTCATTTCTCTAAGTCGGTTGAGAGCGGCGGTATATCTACTGTTTTGATCTGCCCATTCTTCCAGTTTCTGACAGGGAAAATCTTCACATTGGTTGCAGAATTCCAAACTCTTATCATCAACACAACATTTTAGAATCCAGCAGCTTGCAGACCAGTGTTTGTCTTGGTTTCCTCTGCAACCATCGCAATGCTTGTAGAGGAGGCCACATTCATTTACGCAGTCTAATCCGCAAACGGCTATCATCGGTTCGCGTTGTTTTCTGTCCACTTTATTATTCCTTTCTGTTAGTCTGTCTAATATTACACAATGAGACCTTGCAGGGCGAAATACCGTTTTGCTCTACAGTCCCGCTGGAAAATAGACATTGACAGTGATTATGATAAAATAGTAAACTAAAGATAAGGCGATTTAGAAGATTGTCAGTTGAATATGCCAGAAAGAGGGTTCTAATAAAATGGGAGGTAATGAAAAGTGAAATGTATCTTTGTAAGATTAGCTTTAGTATGCGTAAGTATAATTGCCATTAGTCTGATTTTGACAGGAGGAGTTTCTGCCAGGGTTGACACAAAAGCTCTTGTCGGATTTTGGCTTTTTGACCAAGAAAGCGGCGATACCGTCAAAGACAATAGCGAAAACGGCAATGATGTCACGATAGATAGCGGCAAACTGACTGATGATGGCAAATTCGGCAAGGCTTTGCTGCTCAATGGCGCGAGTGATTTTGCCAAAACCGATACTCAGCTTATTAATCCAGAAGAGGGAACAATTACACTTTATCTCAGAGCTGACAATCCAAGCAAAAGTGACCAGCACCTCATCTATACGGGCGCTGGAGGGGATGGATGGTGCGACCAAAATGAATTTCACCTGGCTTTTCGAGGCGGGAGCCCGCTGAACTTCACCAATTGTAGTAACAAGTTGGTAGGTTGTGACCCTTGCAGGGTGTGGGATGTTGTATCTTCTGTAACACCTGCTAAAGGGCAATGGCATCATCTGGCAGTTACCTGGAAAGTCAAAGAGTTCGCCAGGATTTATGCGGATGGCACGGTGACAGAAAAAGCCCCCGTTGGCGAAATCAATTCTAAGGATTGGGAGCAGACCGTTTTTATTGGCAGACCAGGCTCCAATTCAAGATTTTTCGAAGGCGCAATTGATGAAGTTGCGATTTTTGATACAGTTCTGACTGATGATAATATTAAAAGCATTATGGGCGATGGGTTAGAGAAGGCGCTTGGCATCTCAGCCATTTTTCCTTCAGGTAAAATCGCCACCATCTGGGCTTCAATCAAAAGTCGCTAAAAATGTATTTAAGTGCCTATCCGAAAAGTCGATGGATGCCTGACTTCAGTCGGGAAATACCCCGATAGATCGGGAAGTCCGTTATTTTTCGGATAGGCTCTAAGCCAAAGGTTCATCAATGTTCAACGTGGTCATAGAATATTCCATTTTACGACCACGATTTCTCTTATAGCACTTCTCTTATAAATTTCCCGGTATACGACGCTGCGACCTGCGCTACTTCCTCCGGTGTACCACAGGCTACTATCTGTCCACCTTCATCTCCTCCTTCGGGCCCGAGGTCGATTATATAATCCGCATTCTTGATGACGTCGAGATTATGTTCTATAACGACCACAGTGTTGCCTTTATTCACCAGACGATTCAGGACATCCAGCAGCTTTTGAATATCGGCGAAATGCAAGCCTGTGGTGGGTTCATCCAGGAGGTAGATAGTTTTGCCTGTGCTTGGTCTTGCAAGTTCTTTCGACAGTTTAACTCTCTGTGCTTCGCCGCCCGACAGTGTAGTGGCTGACTGGCCAAGAGTTAAATAGTCCAGTCCTACATCGCAGAGCATTTGGAGGCGTTTCTGTATCTTTGGCACGTTCTGGAAAAGTTCCAGCGCTTCCGGCGCTGTCATCTCCAACACCTCGGCGATATTTTTGCCCTTGTATTCTATTTCGAGTATCTCCTTTTTGTATCTTGTCCCGTTGCAAGCATCACACTTGACCCACACATCGGCTAAAAAGTGCATCTCAATTCTTCTGTACCCATTGCCCCAGCAAGCTTCGCATCGTCCTTCTTTCGCGTTGAAACTAAATCGTCTCGGCTTAAATCCTCGTATTTGGGATTCAGTCAGCGCTGCATACAAACTCCTAATCTCTGAGAACGCTCCTATGTATGTGACGGGGTTGGACCTGGGTGTATCGCCTAACGGATTCTGGTCGATATTGATGACTTTGTTGATATACTCTAAACCGTTGATGGCATCGTGGTCGCCTGGATGGCTATGGGCTCTGTGGAGTGTACGCGCCAGCGATTTGTAGAGGATGTCGTCAATGAGCGAGCTTTTCCCTGAACCGGATACTCCGGTGATGCACGTGAAAACACCAAGTGGAATTTTGACGTTGATGTTTTGGAGGTTGTTGTGCCTTGCACCTACAATTTCAAGACATTTCTCGTTCGGCGTTCGTCTGGAATTTGAAGCATTGATATTCAGTTTTCCAGTCAGATATTGAGCTGTGAGGGAATTGTTCCCCGACTTCACCTGTTCTGGGCTACCGAATGCGACTAGTTGACCACCCAAATCACCTGCTCCGGGTCCGAAGTCCAGCATGTGGTCGGAGGCGACAATAGTATCCCGGTCATGCTCCACTACTATTACACTATTGCCCAAGTCTCTCAGGTTTTGGAGCGCCTTCAAAAGCCTACGATTGTCTCGCTGGTGCAAACCAATGGTTGGCTCATCCAGCACGTAGAGTACACCCGCGAGGCCGCATCCCAACTGACTTGCCAAACGTATTCTTTCAGCTTCACCGCCCGACAGCGCGGGAGCTGAACGTCCGAGAGTGAGATAATCCAGACCCACATCCACTAAAAATTGAAGTCGGCTTCTTATTTCCTTCAACACCTCGCCGGCTATCTCTTCTTGTCGCAGGGTCAACTGAAGCTCATCGAAGAACTTGAGTGTCTGGCCGATGGGCATATTAACTGCATCGATGATGGACTTGTCATTGATGGTGACAACAACTCCTTCGGGACGCAATCTACCGCCTTCGCATTTGGGGCATGGCACGTTTCTCATGTAGGGACCGCATTCCCGGCGGTATCGTCCTCTCTCATACGCCCATTCCAGGCTGGAAGCAACACCCCGAAATTTGAAAAGCAAAGTAGCATCTTGCTTGGGTGAAAGCAAATTGGAAGTTTGTTCTACACCGTACAAAATGATATTCTGATGCTGTTCTGACAGTTCGCCGAAGGGTTGCTCCAGGCTAAATCCATAGTGTTCAGCCAATGTCTCCAGATATTGAGAGAAAGGCTCTGTTGGTCGGATAGCTCTCCACAGTAGTATGGCGCCGTCTCTGATGGACTTTTTTTTGTCAGGAACGATTAAATCGGGGTCGGCGGCGAGAGTTGTTCCTAACCCTCTGCAATCAAGACACATACCATCGGGGCTGTTGAAGGAGAAACTCTGAGGGTTTATCTCATCAAAACTTATACCACATTCAACGCATGCGAACTCTTCACTGAATAGCCGTAGATTAGATGTTTCTTGCCCAGTTGGGAAGAACTCTACCAAAACCTTATGGTCTGAATGGTCGATCGATAGTGCTGTCTCCACGGCTTCTGTTAATCTGCTCCGGTTATCCTGGCTTATAACCAATCTATCCACAACGATGGCAACATCATGTTTCCGTCGTCTGTCTATCTCTATTTCATTTCCCAAATCCATTAGTTTTCCGTCAACCCAAACCCTTGCGAATCCATCCTTGAAAGCCCTCTTGAATATGGCTTCGTAATTTTCACTTCGATCGATTTTTATTGGGGACATGATATATGCGCGTGTTTCTTCAAGGTTGCCGAGCAGACCCATCTCTATGATGCTGTCTACAATTTGTTGAGCCGTTTGAGTACTTATTTCACGTCCACACTTGTGGCAGTGAGGAATACCTATGCGGGCGAACAGGACGCGCATGTAATCGTAAATCTCCGTCACAGTGCCCACCGTAGACCTGGGGCTGTTGCTGGCTGGTTTTTGTTCGATGGCAACGGCTGGCGCAAGTCCGCTGATGAAGTCCACATGCGGCTTGGGCATCTGACCCAGAAACTGCCTGGCATAGCTGGATAGCGATTCCACATACCGCCTCTGGCCTTCAGCGTATACCGTATCCAACGCCAGCGAAGTTTTGCCCGAGCCGCTTACGCCTGTCAAAACTGTCATCTGACCCAGAGGGATGTCAACATCCACATCCTTGAGATTATGCTCTTTAGCTCCCTTAATCTTGAGATGTGTGGTTGGTTGGCTGGGTAATTGAGTCGAAGTAGTTTCTAATATCTCTTTCCGTCCACCGTTGTTCAGAATTTCTTTGATTACCTGTCCGGTGTATGAGTTTTCGGCTTCCGCCAGTTCTTCCGGCGTCCCCGTAGCTATGACCCATCCGCCTTGGTCTCCGCCCTCTGGCCCCAGGTCGATTACATAATCAGCGGTTTTTATTACCTCCATATTGTGCTCAATGACGACAACGGTATTGCCAGCATCAACTAATCTATTCAGAACATTCAGGAGTTTCTGAGTATCGGCGAAATGCATGCCAGTGGTAGGCTCATCCAGTATGTATATGGTTTTGCCGGTGCTTACTCTGCAAAGCTCTTTTGCTAACTTGACTCGCTGGGCTTCGCCGCCTGATAGCGTTGGCGCCGGCTGCCCTAACTTGATATAGTCTAATCCCACATCGTGAAGCGTGTCAAGAATCCTCGCTATTCGGGGCATGTGCTTGAAGTGCTCCAGCGCATTCTGCACTTCCATATCCAGCACATCGGCAATGCTCTTGTCTTTGTATTTCACCTGCAACGTTTCATAATTGTATCTTGTGCCGCCGCATACTTCGCACTTCACCCAGACATCCGGCAGAAAGTGCATCTCTATTTTTTTCAAACCGTTGCCTTGGCAGGCTTCACACCGTCCGCCTTTGACGTTGAAGCTAAATCTGCCCGGTTTATAGCCTCGAATCTGGGATTCAGGGAGTTGTGCATAAAGGTCTCTGATTAAATCGAAAACTTTCACATAAGTAGCCGGATTAGACCTGGGCGTGCGGCCGATGGGAGATTGGTCAATGTCGATTACTTTGTTCAAATGTTCGATACCTGCAATCCGGTCGTGTTCTCCCGGTTTCGCGTGAGCGCGCATCAACTCTCTTGCTAACGCTTGGTGAAGTATATCGTTAATCAGTGAACTTTTGCCAGAGCCGGATACGCCGGTGATGC
>JACKQG010006129.1_pt1 | contig 12892 bp, 10 predicted proteins | sample 8237621 | NCBI WGS metagenome assembly JACKQG01 (sample SAMN15677084, study PRJNA649215) | marine metagenome | biome: marine; feature: Black Sea; material: saline water; isolation source: suspended particulate matter (SPM) from the Black Sea western gyre | collected 2013-06-09/2013-06-10 | depth...
CATCCCTGTTCTCTACTCCAGCCCCAGCCGCTGCAAGCGGTAGTGGAACGCTGTGAGGGTGTTCTTGAGCAGCATGGCGATGGTCATGGGGCCCACACCGCCGGGCACCGGCGTGATGGCGCCCGCCACTTCCACGGCCTCGTCGAAAGCCACGTCGCCCACCAGCCGGTAGCCCCGCTTGGCCGTGGGATCGTCCACGCGGTTGATGCCCACGTCAATGACCGTGGCCCCCGGCTTGATCCAATCGCCGCGGATCATGTGCGGGCGGCCGATGGCCGCCACCAGGATGTCGGCCTGGCGGCACCTGCCCGGCAGATCACGCGTGCGGGAATGGCAGACGGTGACCGTGGCATTGCGATTGCGCAACAGCCCGGCCACGGGGATGCCCACGATGTTGCTGCGCCCGACGACGACGGCGTCCGCGCCTTCGAACTCTGCCCCCGCCTCGTCCATCAGCACAATGCAGCCGGCCGGCGTGCAGGGCACGAACAGCGGCTCCCGCCCCTTCATCACCAACCGCCCGATGTTGACCGGGTGGAAACCGTCCACGTCCTTGGACAGGCTGATGGCCCCCAGAATGGCTTCCTCGTCCAGGTGGCCGGGCAGCGGCAACTGCACCAGGATGCCGTCAATGTTGGGATCGTCGTTCAGCTCTCGCACCAGCCCTTCCACCTCCGCCTGGGAGGCGTCCTCCGGCAGTGTGGGCTTGGTGGAATAGATGCCGGCCGCCTCGCAGGCCCGGCCTTTGCTTCTCACGTAAGCCTGCGATGCCGGATTCTCGCCGACCAGCACGGTGGTCAGGCCCGGCACCAGGCCGTGTTTCGCTTTCAGTACGGCCACCTCATCGGCAATCTCCTGTCGGATGCGCGCGGCAATGGCCTTGCCGTCAATGATACTCGCTGTCATGAAACTCTCCTGAAATGGTTGTCGGTATCAGAACACTACTTGCTCGGCGTCACGTGCACGCTGGCGCCGATAGCGCCTTCGGGCAGTTGGAAGGTGATCACCCTGCCGCCCTCCAGCTCCAGCTCCCAGGTGGAAGACTGGGCAAAGGCCTGCGGCTGGCACACGGCGCTGTCCGGCGTGGACGCGGGCACCACGAGGGTCACTTTGCCGCCCTTGACTTCCAGCTCCACGGCGTCGTAGCCCTCCCGCTGGCGATGGGTACCTTCCCTCTCCATGCTGGGCTCGCCGATGAAGGACTCACGCAGATTCCAGCGTTTCATGTTTCCGCCTCTTGACTGGTAGATCGGTAGATTGGGAAACTGGTAACTTGGTACACTGGTGGATTGGCCAGGCACTTGCTCGACTAATCTACCAATCTACCAATGTACCAATCTACCAATCCTCGTCACACCCGCAGATACGAATCGGTGTAGATCACTTTGTTGAGCAGGACTTGCACCGTCTTCCAGACGCCCACCTGCTCGGGATCGTCGAAGTCCACGTCCTCCGGCTGCAACTCTTCCATAGCCTCCACCCGGTCACGCAGCTTGACCAACAGCCGGCCCAGCGCGGCGCTCTCATCCCGCTCCTCGACGATGCGGATCCACTCCATCAGCTCCCGGTCAAGAGGATCGGCGATGACCATGTCCACGCCGACACCCATCAGCATCACCATGTAAATCTGGTTGAGCAGCGGGCGCATCTCGTGGGGGACGGCGTTGGAGACGTTGGACAGGCCAGCGTTGGTCAATGGGGGCGGATCCCAGGCGAACTTGAGCATGCGCACGGCCTCGATGCACTCCGGGCAGTATTCCTGGCAGCCGGAGACGGTCAGCGCCAGCGGATCAATGATCAGGTCGGGGATGGGGAAGTCAATCTCCAGCATGTGCGGGATCAGCTTCTCCAGCGCGATGCTCACCCGCTCGTCGGCGCCCACGGGGATCATGCCCTCGGCCATAGTCAAGGCGATCAGGCGGGTGTTGAACTTCTTGGCCACGGCGGGCACGGTCAGCAACCGCTCCTCCCGGGCGTCGGTGGAGTTGATAATGGGCTGCGCCTTGGTCACCGTCTCACAGGCGGCCTCGATGGCCGCCAGGTTGGTGGTGTCGAAGACCAACGGCACGTCCACGACCTCCTCGACGACCTCTACCAGCCAGGGCAGGATCTCGTGCCCGCGCTTCTTCTGCGGGCCAATGTTGAGGTCAATGGCGCTGGCGCCGGCCTCCACCATCTGCACGGCCATGTCCTGAAAGAACCTGGCGTCTTTCTCGGCAATGGCCGTCTTGACTTTGGGGGAGATGATATGGATGTTTTCGCCTATGATATACACCCTGAATTGCCTCCTTAAGGCTCTACCAATGTACCAACCTACCAGTGTACCAACCTACCAACCTACCAATGTACCAGCTTACCCCTCCGCCAATATCCTCCGGCCCATCTCGCAAACGGCCTGGTAAACTGCTGTCTCCGCTGGCAGTTCCACCAGAGGCCGGCCGGTGAATTCAAACTCCGCCAGTGTCGGATCATCCGGCGTCGTGCCCAGCAGCGTCAGCCCCGTCCGCTCCACCGCTTCGGCCAGAGGCGGGGGTATTTCGCCTCCCCGCAGCCGGTTGATGACGAGGTAGACCTGGCCTACGGCGATGTCCAGTTCGGGCACCATGGCCGCCATGTGCTGCACGGCCACGAGGCCCCGCTGCGTGGGATCGGTCACCAGGAGCAAGACATCCACGTCGCGGGTGGTGCGGCGGCTGAGATGCTCCATGCCGGCCTCATTGTCAATCACCACGTAGTCGTAATTGCCGGTCAACCGATCCACGATCACGCGCAGCATCTGGTTGGCGGCGCAGTAACAGCCGAGCCCTTCCGGGCGACCCATGGCCAGCAAGTCCACCTGGTCGTCCTCGACCAACGCCATCTGGATCTGATAGTCCAGGTAGTCCTGCTTGCTCAGCCCGCCGGGCATCGCACCAGCCAGCGCGCCGCTGGACTGCACCAGTTGCGCCATGTCCTCGCGGATGCCCCCCACGGTCTCCTCCAGCTCCATTCCCAACACCAGGTTGAGGTTGCTGGAAGGATCGGCGTCAATGGCCAGGATGGAGCCATCGCTCCACTCCGTCAGGTAACGGATCAGCAGCGCGGCCGTAGTCGTCTTGCCGGTGCCACCTTTGCCGGCCAGCGCAATCGTAGTCGTCATTCCTCAGCGCCCCAATACCAGGCAATGGCCGCGGAAAGGCCACTGGCAAGACCCAACAGCGCGCCAATACCCGCGCCCCAACCTATGATGTAGAAGAAGCCCGCGCCGATCAGCGCGCCAGCAGCGGCGGAAATCGCCACCACGCGAGCTCGGCTCATGATCCCCCCTAATCCAGAGCAGGGCAGCAGGCTGGCCCGCTGCCCCGCCGTCTTATTATATCATTCCGGTTTTTGACCGCCTAGCTGGCCACCAGTTTCTTGGCCTGCCCTATCCAGTCATCGTGTGTGATGCGATCCACAGACTGTTCTGTGATGGCAGCCAGTTCCTCAGGTGCGGCCGCAGCCAGTTGGGCAAAGGTAGTGATGCCAGACTCTCGTAGCCGCACACGGAAAACAGGACCAATGCCCACGATCTCAGCCACGTCATCCTCGGCAACGACAGTCGTCACCACCGGCGGAGCAGGGGTCTCCAGTTCCGCCATCTGGCGAGCTGCCTCTCCCAGGGCCTTGTCCAGAGTTTCCTTGGCTCGGATCCGAGCCTCGTCAGCCACAGCGGCTACCTCCTCTACGGCGGGCACTTCTTCCACCACAACCGTTTCGGTCGCCACCACCTTTGCCTCAAGTGCTTTTTTTGCTTCGAGGGCCTTCGTCACTCCCTCAGCCGCGGCCGTGCTGATCTCGCTAACCGAGAACCGCTCCTCCAGCGTCGCCAGCCGTGAGGACAGCCCTCGGGTATTCTCTTCTGTCACCAACTGTACCCACACGAGGTCTGCCAGGCCCCAGAAGATGATGAAGTAGAACACGCCGCCGATGAGAGCGAGAATGCCGCCGCCCCGCCCCAACCATCTGAGCAAATCGGCCAAGGCTCCCTCGCCACCAGCTCCAAGCCTGAAGGCCAATATGGCTCCCACAATGGCTGCGATGGCCAGGATCACGGCGATGACCCTGAGCGCCCATATGACAAAACGCAGAAAGTTGAACTTCTTCTTCACGGAATAACCTCCTCCTCTCTTGCCAAACATGCCCTCTGACACGACACACCTCCCTTTCTCTGAGCATCTGCGCGTCATTTCTCCGGAGGGCTGTCTGTCCTGTACCGGACACGCCAACCCTCCGGAGGACGCGCACTGCCGTTCCGTCCGAGCGGTCTCTCCAGTTCAGACGGCCACAACGGTGTGGATGCTCTGCCCAGGGTAAACCGACGGCGGTTTACTGTCACGCAGTGGAATCGAGGTCATCCACTGACGCTTCGTGCTGCCGCGTCTGGTTACCAGCCGCTACCTACAGGAAATGGATGACCACCAGGACATCCGAGTTGCCGAACTGCTGCACCAGCTCCCGTATCATGTTCACGAAGTCCGCGTTGGGGACCCAGCTGGAAGCGTTCATGGCGGCGTAGATGTCCACGGCGTTGTTCAGATGCTCTTTGCTCCAGGCCACGTTGGGCAAGGGCTGATCATTGACGAAGAGGAACAGGCCATCGCCGCGTGTCTGCAGAGCGATCTTCCCAACACCAGATTGCTTCAGTTGAGCAATGTACCCCGGATGGAGTTGGCCTGGGGTATACCCCATCATCGGCTGCAGCATATCCGCCGACATCCCCAACACGGAGGGCACGCCGTTGGCGTCGTAGGCGATCTCCAGGTTCACCTCGGCAGCGGGATCAGCGATCTCCGCCGCAGCGGTGGTCTCCATCAAGCTACCCTTGGCATCCCGATAGGGGATGGCTGCCGCGCCATCGCCCAGAGGCATCTGCACCACGATGTCCAAGCCGATGTGCCGCAGGATGGGCAGTAACCGCTTGATCACACCAGAGCTGGGGTAGAAGACCTCCACCATCTCCGCCGCGCGGCCCACGCTCTCGCCATCCCACGCCAGGTACGGCGTCGCCTTGCCGTTGACGTAGGCGAAGATGCCCTTGCCGTTATGGACGAGCTCAACGTGCTGCAGATTGCTGTTCTGCACCCAATCCATGTAGAAGGCGGGGATCTTGACCATGCTCAAGTCGGTGTTGAACCACGACTCGATCTGGGAGGCCCTGAGGCCAAAGAGCGCTGGTTCTCCTTCGCCCTCCCCGTTCTCCACATACTGCACGTACATGCGCGGCAGTTTGAGGGTGAACGTGTCAAAGCTGGCGACCTCTTCCAGCACCGCCTGGGCACTGGGGGGAGACCCACAACCTGTGAGCAGACCCAACAGAGCCACTACCATCAATAAAGGAACAATTCTGCGAAGCATGACATACCTCCTGGAATCTTGAGCTAGCTCTATGCCCTAGTCAGGGCTTTTCCTTTCGAACTGCCGATAGCCGAGCATCGGACGGCATCTGCGGAGTGTCACACCATCTCTCGTCGCCCCGAGTCCGAGACACCCCCCAAGGCTCGTACAGATTCTACGTCGTTATGTCGCCCAAACCACCTCCCTTCCTGTCCACTCAGTTAGCCTGACGCAGGTTCGGCGCCATCACCCCGTCGCAGCACAGCCGCCACAGAGGGAAACTTGTCAATCTCGGTGTGCGGCAGGAAAAGGGCAGAAGTAAACTCCTCGTAGAAGGTGTTATCAGCCGAAAGCTCCAGGTAAGTCATGCGATCGGCCACTTCCGCCACGTTGCGGCGCATTTCCCGACTCAGCAAGGCCATGTACGCACCTCGCACCGACGTGTTGCCCAGGAACTGGAACTTCTCCCAGGGCACATCAGGCAGCAAGCCAATCTGAACAGCTTTCTCCACGTTGATGTACTGGCCGAAGGCACCACCGATGAGCACTTGCTCGGCGTCGCCCAACTCCAGCCCCACGCTGTGAGCCAGCACCGAGAAACCAGCGTAGATGGCCGCCTTGGCCCGTAGAAGGTTGTCAATGTCCACTTTGGTGATGACAATGTCGCGGCCGTGCTCCGTCTCGCTGCCCCAGGCCACGACGTATTCGCCGCCGTGCCGGCCTTCCCGCACCCGTTTCGTGGGCAGGTGGAAGTTGGGATTGCCGCCTTTGTCCACCACACCCGTGATGAACATCTCCGCCAGCAGCGAGATAAGCCCCGACCCGCATATCCCTCGCGGGCGCTCGTTGCCAATGACACGATAGGTCGGCTCGTAGGTCTGTTCCGAGATCCAAACCTCCTCGATGGCGCCCTCGGTGGCTCGCATGCCGTAGGCCACTCCCGCGCCCTCGAAGGCCGGCCCGGCCGAGCAGGCACAGGAGATGAGCCAGTCGCAGTCACCCAAAACCATCTCGCCGTTGGTGCCGATATCCAGGAAGAGCGTGAGCGCCCTGGTATCGCAGACCCCCGTGCTGATCATGCCGGCGGTGATGTCGGCTCCCACGTAGCTGGCCACGCCGGGCAAACAATCCACCGTCGCCTGCGGGTTCACGGCCAGACCCAACTCTTCGGCTCGCACCGAGGGCCAGTGGTTGACGGCCGGAATGTATGGCGTCAGACGGATGGGCTCTGGCGGCACGGCCAGCAGCAAGTGCAGCATGGTCGTGTTGCCCGCCACGGTGACCTTGTGCACCTGCCGTGGGTCAACCTTGCCACGCCGGCAGGCTCGCGCCAGCACCGTGTTGATCGTCTCTCGCACCAACCGCTGCATCTCCACCAGGCCCTGTCCCTTGCTGGCGTAGACGATGCGGGAGATGACGTCTTCGCCACGGCCGATCTGGGCGTTGTAGTCGGCGCCTCGCGCCACCGCCTCGCCGGTGAGCAGGTTCACCAGGTAGGCGGTCACCGTGGTGGTGCCGATGTCCACCGCCGCGCCCCAGGAGACAGCGGTTTGATCGCCTGGGAGCACGTCTATGAGCCGTGGCGGGCCTTGCGGCCGGTCCCAGGTGTCCAGTTCCACGACGGCCGTGACCTGCCATTCGGCCTGCCGCAAGGTGCGTCCCAGTTCTTGTAGTACGGGCAGATGTGCTGTGAGAGTCGAGAGACCATACCGCCGCCGCAGCTCGCGCTGCAGGCGGGCCCAGTCATCAACCTGGTCGTCCAGACTGGGTGGTTCCAAGCAGACGAAGAAGCGCTGGATGGGCTGCTGCGTCTGAGGATCATAGGGGTACGGGAAGACGACGCGAACAGCCTGTTTCTCCGTCGTCAGCCGCCGCTCGATGCGCTCCTGCGGCGGCACGGTGATCACCACATCCCCTTCGACAACCGTCTGACAGGCCAGAGCAAAGCCGGCGGCCACGTCTTCGGCCGAGAGGCGCAGCGTGGAGCGGCGGCGCACTTTGCCTTCTTCCACGATGACCGCGCACCGGCCACAGCGCCCTTGCCCGCCACAGGGGATGTTCAGTTCAATCCCCGCCTGACGAGCCGCTTCCTCGATCAGCGTGCCAGTGGGAACCTGTGCGTCAGTTCCCGCCGGCTCGAAGTGGACTGTGTACATTGTACCACATCTTTGGAATTTGGAAAAATCCAGACTTACACTTCACACCGACCAAGCCTACTGCCACGCTTTGGCTTTGAGGTAGGCAGTTATGTCCACTGCCTCCCTCGGGCCAACCTTGATCTCCCAGCCAGGCAATTCTTCTTCCAACTCTCCCAGCAGTACGGCCACGTGGCCAGGGATGATGACCTTGCGATGCTCCACCTTGTCGGCGACGCCCGTGGTCTTCACCGTCTTGGCGATCTTTTCGGCATCGAACTTGCCCGCCGCCCAGGCGGTGAGCACGCTCATCCCCTCAGCATCGGCCACGAGCAGCCACCCCGGCAACCCGCTGCCGTCAATTTCATTGGCCACGGAGAAGTAGGTGATGGAGAAGTTGGTCGTCACCATCACGGGGGAGTCCGCTTGCGGATCGTTGATCTCGTAGATGCCGGGCTGCACCTGGATCGGCTTCTGCGGATCGGTGTAGATGTTAGACCGCAGAACCAGTAACGGATACACCGTCGCCGGGCTGAAGCGATCCAGCACGATGAAGCCGCCGTATTTGGCGACGGCCTGCGCCGCGGTGATGGAAACCATGCCCTCGTCCTCGGCGCACTCGCTGGGGAAGCTGATGATGGGGAAGCCCAGCGGGCGGAAGGTCTTCTTGAGCGCCATGCGCCGGATCAGCGTGTTCACCATCAAGGACGAGCGAAGATCACGCACGCTGGGGTCGAGCACGATGTCTTGCACCCCCGCCCCTTTGATCTCCTCCGTCAGATCGGCCAGGACGCTCAGCGAGTCGGCGCGGATGGTCATCGGCGCGTGGTGCGCCTTGGCCAGGTCGGCGAAGGCCTGCCAGTTGTCGGGGGTAGCCCCGCAGAGCAGCGGCTTCGTTCCCTTGGCTGCCTCCAGCCCCTTGCTCATCACGGCGGGATCGTCGGCGATAAGAATGAGGGGAAGCTTTGCTGTCTCCAGTACCCCATTCACTGCTGCCGCAAACCTCTCCTCCGCTCCCCTGCTCCCTTGCCCCCCTGCTCCTGAGCCAGTAGCCTGCACAGCGAAGCCGTCAATGGTCAGCGCCATGCCCACGTAGTCAACAGAGTAAGCTGCCGCCGCCGCGGCCTTGGCCTTGATCTCATCCAGCGGCTCGTCGTCGTACAAGCGAATGAAGATGCCGCAGGGATTGTAGAAGGTCTTTTCGTGGCGGAACAGCACGATCTCGTTCCCCGATTTGACCTCGCGGCCATCGGCAGAGATGGTCACCAGCCGCACGGGCGGCGCTGCCGATTCGGCCAGCTTCGCCCGTGACTCGTCAGACACATCGGGACACTTATCCAATTCGACCTGCTTGGCCGCCAGTTTCATGGCAAAGGCCAGGCAGGTAGGAAAGCCACACTCTTTGCAGTTGGTCTGAGGTAGCAATTTGTAGATTTGAATGCCGGAAAGAGCCATTCCTGTCTCCTTGAACAATACCAGATGTCAGGTAAGGCGTGAAACGTAAAACGTAATTCACGTTTCACGTTTCACGTTTCACGCTGTATCCTTCACGCCCTGCCCATCAACTCCCCAATCATGGCCTGAATGCGGCGGATCGACTCCGGATGGCGCAGCACGACTATGTCAGCAGCCGATTCGACCAGGGTAGCCGCCGTCAGCGTCTCCCAGTTGATGGCCCGTTCCTTCCAGTCGCCCCACGCTTCGGGCACGCCCTCGCCGACCTTGCTCTCCTTCTGTCGCCAGGCCTCGTAGCCCACGGTGACGATCATGGGTAACTGGGTCATGCTGTCGCCCTGCAGGGCCGCCAGCCGCAGCCGCTCCATGACCGAGTAGCCGTACTCCATGCCATAGCCCACCCCGGCGCAGGTCGGGTCCATCAGGATGCGCTCCGGCGACAAGCCCATGTCGCTGATGAGGATGTTGAGTTGCTTGGCCAGGTTAACGTCCATGGCTGTGCGGGCGATGACCAGGTGGCCGTGAGCCAGCGCGCCGGCGACGATGGTGCGATAGTTCTTCTCCTCGCAGACGCCCAGCGCCAGCCGCTCACCGGCCGCCTCTTCGGCCACGGCGACGAGCAGATCGTTGTCAGCGTCCACCTGGCCGGGCCCCAGCACGATCAGGGGCAGGCCGGTGGCCTGGAGCACCTTGCGCACCGCAGCGCGGGCCTTCTTCGGCGAGTTGGGCTCGCCATCGGCGTCGGTCAGGCTGAGCTGCAAGGCGACGATGTCGGCGCCGGCCTTCTCGGCAGCCTTGGCCCACTCGCCGGGATCGTTCATCGCCTCGCCCCAGGCCTCCATCAGCAAAAGCGACCAGTCGTCAGGCTTGCGATCCTGGATCTCGATGGCGATCACCGGCTTGCGCGGGAACTCGCCTTCGAAACCGAGGAAGGGCATGGCCGTTTGGCCGCCAACGGTGACCGTGCTGGTGCGCGTGCCGCCACCAGCGGCGGTGGCGCCCAGCGTGATCTCCCGTACCTTGCCCATCCACTTCTCTTTGAGGATCTCCAGGCTGGTCTCTTTGTCCTCGCTCCAGGGCGCTACGACCGGACGCTCTCGCTGCGGCGCGGCGGCGACCGGCGCCTCCTCCACCGCCGGCGCAACGGGCTCAACCGGTGCTGCGGCCGGAGGTGGCGTCACTGGCGGCGCGACGGGAGCCACGGGCGCAGCCGGTACAGCCACGCCCAACTCCTGCAGCGCAGCCGCCAGCGCCCGGCGGATGGAGTCCATGACGATGCCGGCGCTGATCTGGGCGATCTGCTGGACGTCTCCGCTCACCGGCACTGCGGGTGCGGCCGGGGCAGGCGCAGGCGGCGCGACCGGTTCCGGCTCAACCACCGCGGCCACCGGCTTGGCCTCCTCCATCTCCTCCAGCACCTCTTCCAGCATCTCTTCCACCAACGCTTCCGCCTTGATTTCCTCGACCGGCTCAGGCTTCTTTTCCTTTGGCTCAGCCTTTGGCGCCGGCACAGCCGCGGGAACCGCCTCCACAGCACCGGAGGCCGCCTGCATCACGCCCATCCCCAGCACCGGGTGGTCTTTCTCCTTCAGCCGGGCCACCAGCTCGTCCACCGAGGTCACGCTGCGCTCGTCGGCGATGCGATCAACGAGATCGGGGACGCCTTCGCGCTCGGCCACGGCGGCGAACTCGTTGACCATGCTCTGCTTGAGGAAGCTGGACATCCAGACCACCCGCTTGAAGCCGCCATCGGCGGAGAGGAACTTGGGGCTGGTCAGGTAGTACTTGCCCACGCCCATCACGCCGGGGGTCTGGAGACCGCCGCCGGCCATGCCGGCCAGGGTGGAGAAGGTCATGCCCGCCGGGGTCATGCTCGGATCCTCGCGGCTGACGACCATCACGCCCTCTGCTTCGGGGATGTACATCACGATGCACTCGAAGCAGCCGCAAGCGGTCATGGGGTTCTCCATGATGGAGTACATGGCCACCTCTTGCACCGTGCCCTGCGAGTTCTTGACCGCGGTCTTGTTAATGCCAATCCAGTATCCCTTGACCGGGTCAATGAGATCCCCCTTGGGCACCGGCTGGTTGGGGCCGGTGGGGTTGATCTCTTTGGAGGCCTTGCAGTCCAGCCAGTTGTAGGCACCGCACAGGCCCAACCGTTCCGGGCTGATGATGCAGACGTGCGTGGGGGCAAAGGACTGGCACAGCGTGCAGTCGTAGAAAGTGTCTACTGCCTCGTCAGTCAGGTCAGCCAGACGCTGGTTGCGGTAGTCGTAGGCCTCGCGGGCCTCCTCCAGCCACCGGGCATGCAGCTCGGGGTCGGTCAGGATCTTCACCTGCACTTTGTCCACGATGGCCCCGAAGTCGGCGTGCAAGCGGGCGTAGAGGATGTCGCCGAAATGACGCAGAGTAAAGCCCTTGTCCGCCGCGCCTTTGCTGACCCGTATCCAGGCAATGTCGCGCTGGCCGATGTGCTGGATGCCCGAGGCCCCGTTGATGAAATAGTGCACCTGCCGCTCCAGCACCGGCTCGAAGTCCTCCTGCATCTTGCGGCCAGCCACCTCAATCAGGATGCCCACGTCCATCGAGCCACCCTCCTCGACCTCATTGAAGTCGGGGCCGATGACCTCGATCTTGCCGTCTTCCACCTGGTCCATGGGCACCATGTGCAGAAACTCGAAGGCCCGGCTACTCTTGCCGCCGAATTCCACCCGCATGTCCGCCCGGCGAACCACCTCGCCCTCGAAGGCCGAGCCATAGGGCACCGGGATAGGCACTTCGGTGATCTTGATCTTGACGCCGCGCACCTCGATGGCCTTCTGCACCAGCTTGGCTGCCTTTTCGGTATCGGTCTCGGCGTCAATCTCGTTCCAGGGCATGGAGATGACGTGCTCGTAGCGGGTGACACCGGTGGGCAGGATCTGCGGAATCACGGTGTCGGCGATAGTGGGGAAGCCGTAAGAGATGGCCCCCGCCGCCGCCGCGTACTTCAGGTCGTCCACCTCGCCCAAAGCCAGGACGAAGGCGAAGACGCGGAACTTGTTGTAAAGCAGAATCTCCCGCCACTGCCCGGGCTTCAGGCCGCCGAAGGTCAGCCCCGAGCGGGTGGCGAAGCCCATGGGATAGATGGCCGAGATGGTATCCCTGCCAAAGGGCACGATGTAGGTATCGTACCCCATCTCCACGCCTTCCTCCTGCAACTGATCAATGACCGAGCGGCCATTGGTGTTGCCGCAGAGGAAGATGAGGATGTTGCGCTTCTGCAGCTCTCGCACGATGGCCACGGCCGCCTCGTTGGAGTGGGCCGCGCCGACGAGGGCGGCGAAGCCGGGCATGCGGCCATCCACCAACTGGATGCCCCAGGAGCGCAACTGGACGTCGTCAATGGGACCGTTGAGATGGCCGTCGCCGGCGAAGTCCGGGTATTGCGTGCTGCCCGTGAGCTCCAGCCCCGGATAGGGCTGCGGCTCCTCGCCGTAGACGAAGCGGATGCCCTCGATGATCTCGGCGGCCAGAAGGGTCGCCTGTCCGCTGTCCAGCGTCTCGCCGAGGTAGGGCACCCACAAGTGGTCGGCCGGCAGCGGGTGCAACAGTTTCTTGGCGTAGTCCAACACCGGCTCCAGATCGGCCAGGGTGGTCACCTCGTGCGCCAACATGCCATAGGTCACCGGCAGATAGTAGGCGGTGTTGGGGAAAGCCACCGCGGTATCCGGCCCCTTCTCGGCCAGGGCTTTCTGAAGCAAGGCTTCCGCCTCGGCCACGAGTCCATTGGCCCCCCGAATGGCTCTTGTAGCTACGTATCGGCTCATAGTTTAGTTCGTCTCCTTCGCATGATAGGTTGGTAGATCGTACATTGGTAAACTGGTGTATTACTACAGTCAGCCTCGGTTACCAATGTACCAATGTACCAATGTACCAATGTACCAATGTACCAATGTACCAAT
>JACKQG010006130.1_pt1 | contig 12892 bp, 11 predicted proteins | sample 8237621 | NCBI WGS metagenome assembly JACKQG01 (sample SAMN15677084, study PRJNA649215) | marine metagenome | biome: marine; feature: Black Sea; material: saline water; isolation source: suspended particulate matter (SPM) from the Black Sea western gyre | collected 2013-06-09/2013-06-10 | depth...
TAGTAGAGAAGCGGTGCTTCGCAACGCCAGCAAAAGGGATAGGTGTGAGTGATCTTCTCGCTGCGGTGGAGCAACCCCCTTGATTTTAGGTCTTCAAGAACAAGAGGGTCAGCATCCTTGACAAATTTACCGGAGAAGGGATAATTACCAACAATTCTGCCTTCCAAATCTACCGGATGCACAAAATCTAGTGCGTTCTTTACGCCAGCCTCATAGTCAACCTCGCCATAAGCGGGAGCAATATGGACAACGCCAGTGCCATCTTCCATAGAGACAAAATCACCCGCTATCACCGGGTAGTTAAAAAGGTCAAGTTCTTTCCATTTAATATTAGATGAAGGGTCACCATCTTTTTCCTGCACATCCATTCTGCCAACAGTTACTCCAAAGTCCCATGGGTTAAATAGAGGTTCATATCTCAGATCAATCAAGTCACTGCCCCTGACCTTAGCAACAATAGGAACACCACCCAACCCTACCTGCTCTAAACGAGCACAAGCCAAAATGAGATACTCGTTATCAATTTCTACGAACGCGTATTCTGCATCATCAGCAACTGCAAGTGCAGTGTTGCCAGGGAGTGTCCAGGGTGTAGTCGTCCATGCCAGCAAGTAAACAGGCTTGTCTCCTGTAAGGTCAAGAAGCCACTTCACAAAATTGGCTTCCCTATCGCCATAACCTTTTCTTAGCCGGTCGATAAACCCCGGGCTTCTATACAGTGATTTTGCAACCTTAAACTTTATGTAAACCGAAGGGTCTTCAACGTCATCTCTATAGCCCAGAGCCACCTCGTGGGAACTGAGAGAGGTGCCGCACCGCGGGCAATGTGGAGTAACCTTATAGCCCTGATAAATCAAACCCTTGTCCCACAATTGTTTCAGCGCCCACCAGCAAGACTCAATATAGCTATCTTCGAGAGTCCTATAGGCATGTTCTAAATCCAGCCAGAAGCCAATGCGCTCAGTCATAGCTTCCCATTCCTTAAGATAACCGAACACACTCTCCCGACAATGGGCATTGAATTTAGCCACCCCATACTCCTCAATCTGAGCCTTGCCAGTGAAACCCAGCATCTTCTCAACCTCCAGCTCCACCGGAAGTCCATGAGTGTCCCAACCTCCTTTACGTGGAGCATAATAGCCTTTCATCGTCTTGTATCTGGGGATGACATCCTTAAAAACTCGCGACAGCACATGATGAATTCCGGGGCTACCATTGGCTGTAGGCGGTCCTTCATAGAGGGTAAATTGTGTGGCACCAAACCGAGTCTCGAGGCTTTTTTCGAAGATTTGGTGTTCTTTCCAGAAACTGAGGAGATTTTTTTCTAGCTGAGGAAAATTAACTTTGCTGCTTACCGGTCGGAACATGCTTAATGCTTCTTCAATAGAATAGCTACTTTTCGCATTTCGCCTTCACCCATGCTCTGGGTGGTGACATCCGGATGGTCAGCCAAAGCTAAATGAATAATCCGACGCTCATCTGCAGGCATAGGCTCAAGCATTATCAAACGTCGGTTCCTTTGCACCTGCTCTGCCAAACGCAGAGCCAAGCTCTGCAATGATTCATAACGGCGGTTTTTATAGCCAGCAACGTCAACATTTATCGGCACCCACATCTTCAACTTCTCGGCAACTATTAGCCTGACAACATACTGCAGAGAGACCAGAGTTTGACCACGGCGACCAATCAAGACACCAAGGTCATCGCCATCAATATTCAGAGTTACTGGCAATTCGCCGGTGGCTGATTGAGTCACAGAGACATCGGCTGTTATTCTCATGGATTTAATAAGCGCCTCCGCGACTTCCTTGGCCACCTTAACTACATCACCCTTTTCACCCTTTTCAGCCTTTTCACCGGGCACGGGTAGAAGTCTCACTTTTATTCTGGCTTCCGCAGCCCCCATCCCCAAGACCCCAGACCTGCCTTTCTTCAAGACTGTCACTTCCACCTGGTCTTCACTTGCACCCAATTGCTCCAGTGCTACCTGGGTGGCCTCATCAACCGTTTTTCCGCTTACTTCTAGCTCTTTCATCTCCCAAAAAGACCTCTCCTCTTCTTCTCCTCAGATGATGCCTGCTTTATCGTCTTAGACTGCTCAGCTGCCCGTTTCAAGACCTTCGACTGTTGCTCTGCAGGTATAGGTTTTTGGGCTAGAGATGTCTTTTGAGATGGCGCCTGCTTTGGTACAGACGGAGTCCTCAAATAGCCCCAGCCACCACTAACAAAATACTGGATTATGATCCCAAGTATATTTGAAACCGTCCAGTACAGAGCCAGGCCACTGGGGAAGGACAAGGTGAAAAATCCGAACATTAGTGGCATCATCATTGTAGTCATGCTGGTCATAGACTTCTGCCTTGGGTCAGCTGAAGGTGGCGTCACCATCTTTTGCTGCACCCACATAGTGCCACCCACCAGTATAGCCAGGATTAGATTAGGGTCTGGCCGCGACAGTCGAAGCCAGAGGAAATGCTCATTTAACGGCACTGCCTGACCAACCGCCGCCCAGGAGTAAAGATGCTGTGACAAATTCAACAAGTTCTCCGGCGTAGCCGCCAATGCCTGCATAATAGACTGGTACAGAGCAATCCATATAGGCAACTGGATAAGCATAGGCCAAAGACAGCCAAGGGGATTTATCCCGGCTTCCTTATACAGCTTCATCGTCTCCTGCTGCAGTTTCTCTTTGCTTTTGGCGTATTTCTTCTGGAGCTCTTGAATTCTCGGCTGCAGCGACTGCATGGCTTTAGTAGATTGAGTCTGCCTTACTGTAAGCGGAAACAATATCAGTCGGACAATAACCGTAAGAACGATGATTGCTAATCCGAAGTTGCCACCCAACACAGTACACATAGCAATCAAGCTATTGAGTACCGGCTCAAGGATAATAGTATTCCACAGTTCAGCCATAGTTAACTCTACTCAATTTCAGAATAACAAAAGCTCCAGACCTTCTCCCCGCTTTGCACATCTATACAATAGACACAGCGATTACTAGCATGGACATAAACCATGTTTCCTTCGGCATAAAGGGGAGCCTTTACCGGAACCTTTACCGAGGCGTCGACAGGCACAGGATCATGCTCCGGCTTTCCGCTGTCAGCCTTTAGCATGTACACCATCCCTGATTCTGAGGCTACTACAAGAATATTATCTACCAGCACCGGTGTTGACGCAATCGGGCCATCAGCAGTAAATTGCCACAGCTCCTCACCTGTACTAGCACTCAGGGCATATATTTTATTGTCTAGGCAACCAGCATAAACCACACCATCCTTAACTACCGGAGTCGACCAGAACCAATTATCTCCGCCAAACGTCCACTTCACATCACCATTGGTAACATCAACAGCGTAAAGCTGATTGTCGAAAGCGCCGAAAAAGACATCATCTCCAGCAACTGCAGGGGACGAGGCAGCGGCTGCTGGTAATTCAATCTCCCATATAAGACTACCATCTATTCTAGACAGGGCAAAAAACTTATGCGCATAGTTACTAATATAGACAACATTGTCTTTAATTGCTGGAGATGTCCATATTTTACCCTCAGTATCAAATGGTTGCTTCCATTTGTTACTCTCTCCATAAACCACGCCTAGCGCATAGACTTCACCTTCAGAGGTGCCCACATAGAGAGTATCCTCGACCACTACCGGGCTGCCAACAATAGCACCTATTGATTGAACACCACTCGGATAAGCCCACTCACCCTTTGACCGCAGTGGGACACCTTCCGCGTAACCGGGAGCCAGCCTATTTATGGCCATCAGCTTGCCGCTGTCACCGGCATAGGTGCCAACACAAACCAAGTCTCCAATCACCACTGGTGTAGCATAGATACCTGCCCTCGGTGATGCTGGAACGCAAGCGGGACCGCATATTGCCCCCGGAGACCCCGCAGTGGGAATGGGCAAGACCCATTCACCTTCACTTGGGAAAGGCAACCCCTGACTCCGAGCCGAAGGATCTATTGCCAACACTCTGCTATCCATCGACCCAAAATAAAGAATGCCATCATCACCGGCAAATCCAGACCATCCTTGGTGCGCTGGCCCACCACAGCCAATAGCGATTAGACCTAGCATAATAACGGAGAGTATCAGACTTAATACCTTCCTTATTTTGATTGTAAAGAAACCGGTCACATCGTTCACCATTAACAACAAAAACTAATAAATTTATGGCACTGGGTCATAGCCACCGCTAGACCATGGGTGACAACGCGCTAAACGTCTAGTCGTCAGCCAGCTCCCTTTAAGAAATCCGTGTCTCTCAATTGCCTCATAAGCATAATGAGAACACGTGGGAGCAAATCGGCAAGCAGGTGGAGTAACCCGTGATACCGTAGATTGATACAGCTTAATTAACTCCAACACGAAGCGTTTCATCTTTATCTGTTAAATGAGCTCGGAGTAGCAGCTTTTCCATCGACTTTTTGAGTTGATGATAGTCAGCAGCCGCTGCATTTGGCCGAGCAATAAACACTATATCCCATCCTGGTTTTACACTTGTTAAGCGAGCAATCTCTTTCAGCAAACGCCGCACTCTATTACGAACCACCGCCTTGCCGACCTCCTTAGCTACCGAAAACCCATACCGGCTAAACTCAAGCTCGTTAGGTAATGCCTTTATAACTATGAGACTATCTACCCAAGCTTTACCTGATTTATAAACAATCAAATACTGGGCTCTTTTTGTTAAAGCCCATTTTTTTGCCATGCTGCTAAACTGGCGTCAATTTCCATCGCCCCTTGAGCCGCCTTGATTTCAATACCTTCTGCCCTCCTCGGGTTGCCATCCTAGCCCGGAAGCCATGCTTACGCTTCCGTGATATTTTCTTAGGCTGATACGTTCTCTTAGGCACTTTGCTCTTCCTTGGAAGCTACAACTTTATTTTCAAAAACTCCCTTAGGACCAATATGATCCGGAGTATAAGGCAATAAAGCTAGGTAGCGAGCTCTCTTTATGGCTAATGCCACGCGTCGCTGGTGCTTGGCACAAACGCCCGTCCGACGGCGCGGCTCAATTCTAGCCCGGTCAGAAACATACCGCCGTAATCTTGAGATGTCCTTATAATCTATTTCAGCCCTGTCAGTGCAAAAAGGGCAGACTTTGGGCTTGAAAACAAAGCGACGCCCCTTTTCTCTTGTCTCTCTAATCCCCGCACCTTCCTCCATGCTCTAATCTATGCCTCCTTCTTAAAAGATACACTACTAAAAAGGTAAATCTTCAGGCGCTACCTCTTCTTCAGAAGCTTCCACAGCAGCTTCAACAGTGGCTTCCACAGGAGCTTCCTCACCAGGGAGTGGGGCTACCGCCTGCCTATCAAGGAACAGCACTCTATTAGCTATCACCTCAACGGTGACACGTTTCTGACCGTCCCGCCCTTCCCAGGAACGAGTCTGTAAACTGCCTTCAACGTAAACTCGCTGTCCTTTAGTCAAAAACTGATTGCAACTCTCAGCCTGCTTCTTCCAAGCAACTACAGTAAACCACTCTGTCTCTTGCCTTCGCTCCCCTTCAGACGTCGTGTAAACTCGACTAGTCGCAACACGGAACGAAGTCACCGGGTTGCCACTCGGTGTGAAGCGCATCTCCGGATCAGTGCCCACGTTCCCAATAAGCATAACTCTGTTTAAACTCACCATAGCCAACCTCCTTACACCTTAATCCGCCGATCTTATCAAGAGATGACGCAGAATCTTCCCAGAAAGCCGAAGACTCGCTTCTAGCTCCTTGGTCAAAGCTGGCTTCATTTTAACCTTAGCCAACACATAATTCCCCTCCATAGACCGCTTTATAGGATAAGCCAGCTTTCTTCTACCCCACTGATTTACCTCATCTACACTACCACCGACCTTATTAACTAGCTCGCTCAGCTTGGTTATGAAGTCAGACATTTCCTCATCAATCACTTCCGGACTGATTATAAGCACCAGTTCATAACTAGACATTCGTATCACCCTCGAAATTCAAAAGTTGACACATTATAGCATATCAAGGAAAATAGCCACAAGCCTACGAGCAAAGCTAGCCGCCCCTTGCATTTTATTCGCTTCTGGCTTATATTTCTTACAAAAAGGAACCGTCTTTGGAAATCTGCATCATCGGGCTGCCCAAGAGCGGCAAGACAACGATTTTCAATGCCTTAACCAAGGGAAAGGCTGACACTAAAACTTACGCCACAACTGCCGCAACTCCTAACATTGGAGTGTCTAAGGTGCCAGAACCTAGACTGCAAGTTCTGGACAGAATATTCCATCCTAAGAAGGTAACGCCGGCTGAGGTCAAATATGCTGATATTGCCAGCGCAGCTAAAGGCTTAGACAAGGGAGATGGAATTGGTGGCCAGTTCCTTAACTATCTAAGTAACGCTGATGCATTGCTCCAACTAGTCCGAGCCTTTGAGGATGAAAACGTGCCTCATGTAGATGGTAGTATCGACCCGAAACGCGATATAGCTACGATAGACTTGGAGCTTGTCTTCTCTGATTTGACCATAATTGATAGAAGGCTGAAGCGACTTGAAGATTCTTTGAAGGGTGCTAAGCCATCAGAACGCGACCTGCTCCTGAAAGAGCAAGCTCTACTTCAAAAGATCAAGTCAGAATTAGAAAAGGATGTACCGATCTGGCAGCAAGGTTTAACTGCTGAGGAATTTAGAAGCCTGGCCAACTACCAGTTTCTCACTGCCAAACCTATGCTATTGGTCATCAACGTTGGAGAGAATCAGTTAGCACAGGCTTCTTCCCTCGAAGCTGAAATACGCTCAGCATACTCCCACTCTCAATTCGAGGTAGTCGTCTTATGTGGTAAGTTGGAAATGGAATTAACCCAACTCAGCGATGATGAAGCTGTAGAATTTCGTAATGCTCTGGGCCTGACTGAGCCGGCAGTTGATCGCATAATCAGACTTTCCTATCAACTCCTGGGGTTAATCTCTTTCTTCACCACCGTCTCCGAGGAATTAAAATCCTGGACAATCACCAAAGGAACAACTGCCTTAAAAGCCGCTGGCAAAATCCATTCCGACATCGAAAAGGGATTTATACGGGCGGAAGTTGTAGGTTTTAACAATTTAGACAAATGCGGCAGCCTGGCTGAAGCCCGAAAACACGGCCTGCTCAGACTAGAAGGCAAAACCTACACCGTGCAAGACGGTGATATAATAACCTTCCTGTTTAACATTTAGAGGAAACCGCCCTCATTCAAAATTATGTCACTTCAAGAGAACTATAAGTGGTGTCGCCATCTTCAACATCCTCATCTTAGATGGTATAATACTCCCACAGAGAGCAATTCGAACAACAAGGAGGGATATGAAACAAGGGACAAAGGTTATTGTTTGGTTTGACGAAGTAACCAAGGATGACATTCCTCTAGTAGGTGGCAAGGGGGCCAACTTGGGTGAGATGGTTCATGCTCGGATACCGGTGCCGCCAGGTTTCATCGTCACCGCAGATGCCTATTTCAAATTCCTAAAAACTAGCAAGGTTATAGACGAAATCAGTGGATACCTTGAAGGCTTGGATGTTAACGATAGCAAAAAGCTTCAAGAAATATCAACCATCATTAAGGATAAGATTTCCAGCATACCTATGCCGCCTGACACGGTTAAGGAGATTAAAGACGCTTATCACAAACTAGGCCAAGGACTGGTAGCTGTCCGTTCCTCAGCCACAGCCGAGGACTTGCCCGAGGCTTCTTTCGCCGGGCAACAACGCACCTTCCTCAACATTCAAGGGGAAGATGCGGTAGTGGCGGCAGTACAAGGCTGCTGGAGTTCCCTGTTTGAACCAAGGGCTATATTCTACAGACAGCAGCAAGGTTTTGACCACCTCAAGGTTGGTATTGCCGTACCAGTGCAAATAATGGTGCAATCGGAGGCATCAGGAGTCCTATTCACGATAGAGCCACTGAGCAACGACACAATGAAAATCCTCATTGAAGCAATTTACGGGCTGGGTGAAGCTATTGTTTCCGGTGAAGTCACTCCTGACCAGTATTTGTTGGATAAGAGCAAAATTAGGATTCTTGACAAGCAAATTCACAAACAGGAATGGCAACTGGCAAAGAATACAAAGGCACCAGCAGGCGAACTGGAACAGAACATTAAGATAAATGTCCCAGCCTCAAGACAAACTCTACAAAAGATAACCGACGAGGACATAGTCGCTTTAGCCAAATTGGGCAAGACTATTGAGAACTTATATAAAACCCCACAGGACATTGAGTGGGCAAAACAAGGAACACAGCTATTCATCCTTCAAACGCGGCCTGTGACCACACTGAAACCAAAAGAGGAGATTAAGACAGCTCCTAAAATAGAAGCTCAAGCAATTTTAACCGGCGTTGCAGCCAGTCCAGGGATAGCCGTTGGCAAAGTTAGAATTTTACCTGAATCATCACAGATAAATAGAATTCAAAATGGTGACGTTCTTGTAGCCGAAATGACAACTCCGGACTTTGTACCAGCAATGAAACGGGCTGTGGCTATAGTCACTGACCGTGGCGGTAGAACTGCTCACGCTGCCATTGTCAGCCGTGAGCTAGGTATCCCTTGCGTCGTGGGTACAGAGGTGGCAACCAAAACTCTAAGCGATGGCCAGGAAATCACTGTGGATGGCTCACGGGGAGAAGTCTACGCTGGCAGGGTAGCAGAGCCAACAAAAACCGCTCCTGTAGTTGTTACTCAGAAACGAATAAAGACAAAAACCAAAGTCTATGTAAATCTGGCTGAGCCAGAACTAGCCGAGACTGTGGCTGCAAGACATGTAGATGGAGTCGGCTTGCTTAGAGCTGAGTTTATGATTGCACAGATTGGTGGGCATCCTAGATACATGCTGCACGAGGGGAAGGGAGAGCAGTTCATGGAAATGCTGGCTCGAAACATTACCACTTTCGCTAAGGTTTTCCACCCTCGGCCTGTAGTTTACCGGACTACAGATTTCAAAACCAACGAGTACAGGAACCTGCGCGGTGGGGACAAATATGAGGAATTTGAGGAGAATCCCATGCTCGGCTACCGTGGCTGCTCCAGATATACACGAGAAACTGAGGTTTTTAGACTCGAAGTAGAAGCTATCAAGAAAGTAAGCCAGTACTACGATAACCTATATGTCATGATTCCATTCGTCCGCTTCGTAGATGAAATGGCCAGGATAAAGAGGTTCCTCGTAGCCGAGGGGCTATATCAGTTCCCCAATTTCAAATTGTGGATGATGGTCGAAGTGCCATCAAATGTCTTTCTCATAGACAAATTTATAGACGTTGGCATTGATGGTGTCTCCATCGGTTCTAACGACTTAACTCAATTAATTTTAGGGATAGACAGAGACAACCCCAAGCTAGCCCCACAATTTGATGAGAGAAACGAGGCAGTGCTCATGGCTATAGAAAAAGTCATTAAGGTTTCGGTCAGCAAGGGCATCACTTCTTCCATCTGCGGACAAGCACCTTCAGTCTACCCAGAACTTACCGAGAACCTGGTGAAATGGGGCATCACCTCAGTTTCAGTAAGTCCTGACATGATTGACGAAGCAAGACGTATTATTGCTGCTGCTGAAGCGAAACTTAGCCAGACATAGCATTGCAACGAAGCAGGAAAATAAACTTAAGTTTTGATGGTCAATCTGAACATTCGGCAGCGGATAGAGGAATCTGAAAACAGCCTTTCCTCATACGCGGCAAAAAGCAGGTTTAGCCGAGGCAGACTCAAATGGGAGGAACCTTGCCCAATACGCACAGATTTTCAGCGGGACCGCGACCGCATCATTCACTCCAAGGCTTTTCGTCGCCTCAAGCACAAAACCCAGGTCTTTATTGCACCATCGGGTGACCATTATGTAACACGGCTGACACATACTTTAGAGGTTTCACAGATCGCCAGAACTATATCCAGAGCGCTGAACCTTAACGAGGATTTGACAGAGGCTATTGCTTTAGGACATGACTTAGGCCACACCCCATTTGGTCATGTCGGTGAGCAAGTTCTAGATGAGCTTTGCCCCGGTGGATTCAAGCATAACGAGCAGAGTTTAAGGGTAGTCGATTTACTGGAAAAAGACGGTCAAGGACTGAACCTAACCTGGGAAGTGAGAGATGGCATCTTGAATCATTCCAAGAGCGGGATTGAGATACTTGGAGAAGGATGGACAGATATTGGTACTATCGAAGGCCAGGTAGTAAAGATGGCTGACATTGTTGCTTATGTCAACCACGATACTGCCGACGCAATCAGAGCTGGCGTTATAGCTGAAAACGAGCTGCCTGCCTCCGCAATCAGGCTTCTCGGTCACACTTCTTCTCAGCGGATTAACACACTGGTCTCCGACATCGTCAGCTATTCCTTGGCTCATATGGGCGACGTCAACCTGACAAAGGCGGTCATTGGAATAAATACAGAAATCCTAGAAGCAGCTAACAGCTTGCGTGAGTTTCTTTTTGACAAGGTGTATAATCCCAGCTTAGCTAATAAAGATACAGCAAAGGCACAAAAAGTAATACGTCTGCTGTACTCCTATCTCCTGAAACACGAAGCTACGTTGCCAAGAGAATATGCCCTGCGCGATGACACTGTAGAACGGAAGATTGCTGACTATATTGCCGGCATGACAGACCAGTATGCAATAAGGACTGCCAAAGAAATCTCATGCTGAAAGGAAAAACTGCTTTTAGCCAGGAGTTTGAAACAGGTGATTGAGTTTTTGAAATGAGTGTGATTGATGATGTAAAACAGAGACTGGATATTGTGCAGGTCGTCTCTGAATATACAAACTTACAGAAATCGGGCCGAAGTTATAAGGCATTATGTCCGTTTCATAGTGAAAAGACCCCATCGTTTTTTGTATTCCCCGAGCGGCAGAGCTGGCACTGTTTTGGAGCTTGTGGTACCGGTGGAGATATCTTCTCATTCATCATGAAGAAAGAAGGCGTTGATTTTACACAAGCACTACATCTTTTAGCTAATAAGGCAGGAGTTTCCTTGGTTGCTCTGACAACCCCAGAGAAGCAGACTCAAAACAAAGAGAGGGAAAGATTATTTGAAATAAATGAAGCCGCCGCCGAATATTACCACCACCTGTTGTTGAACACTTCTGTGGGCGAGATAGCAAGGAACTATGTGGCTAAACGAGGGCTATCACCTGAGACAATTAAGAGCTTCCAGCTAGGTTTCGCGCCAGACGGCTGGGAAACTATAAAACAGTACTTAAAGGGCAAAGGATACGAGGAAGCAGATCTGTTAGCTGCTGGTCTATTGGTAGAACGGGATGACAAAAACAGCTACGACCGATTTCGCAGTCGTTTAATATTCCCTATTCGGAACATCCAGGGAAAGGCTATAGGCTTTGGTGGCAGGGCACTAGACGATTCTCTGCCTAAATATCTAAACTCTCCCCAAACACCAGTTTTCGACAAGAGCAGCAGCCTCTACGGGATTGACCATGCCAAAATAGCCGCACGTCAGAAAGACCAGGCAGTAATTGTAGAAGGTTATATGGATGTTCTAACAGCCCACCAGCATGGATATGATAACGTAGTTGCCTCCATGGGGACATCTATGACTGACAAGCAGCTGGCTATTCTTAAAAACCTGACCAAGAATTTAATACTGGCTCTTGATGCAGACACCGCAGGAGAAGAAGCCATCTCACGAAGCGGTGAGATGATAGATAAGATGCTACCAGTACCACCATCATTTTACGGGTGGGTAAAATATGAGGATGCTCACAACGCGGAAGTAAAGATTCTAGTCTTACCTCAAAACAAAGATCCAGACGATATAATCAAAGAAGATGATTCACAGTGGCAAAAGCTGATAATAGATGCTAAACCCATGATTGGCTTCATCCTTGAAACAGTAATTGCTAAAGTTGATCTAGCAAGTGCCAGAGATAAGTCTCTGGCTGTAGAAAAACTTCTGCCGCTGCTTTTCGAGATGCATGACCCGTTGCGGCAAGCCCACTATGTGGAAAGACTTGCCAAATTATTGAAAATTGATGAGCGCATTTTAGTCGATACATTGAGACGGTTCAGCATTATCGAAAGAAAACGAAAAACAACCAAAAACATGAAGGCTTACACACCTATAGTCCCCGCTATCATTTCATCCAGTCCCCTTGAGCAATATTGCTTAGCTTTGTTGCTTCAGTATCCGGAGCTTAAGGCAGAAAGTGCGGGACTATCACCTGACTATTTTGAGAGCAGCGAAAACAAAGTGTTGTTTGTAAAATGGAAGCAAAGTGATGACCTTGCCTCTCTTGAGAATAGGCTCGACAGCGCTCTTCAAGAGTATTTGCAGAGCCTCATGTCTAGAGTCTTCCCCCCAACACTCAAAGAGAGCGAGGCAATTCGGCGTGAAACCATCGATGACTGTGTTCTTCGCCTACAAGAGAGAAGGTTGAGAAACTTAGAGGTTGAAAAACAAGAACTTTTGGCTATTGAAGCTGAGACGGGTGGAACAGCAGCACAATTAGCTAAACTAGAAGAGCAAGGCTTGGAAGTCAGTAAACAGCTTAGAGAGGTCTTCACCAAGCAAAAACATCGCCGACAATTAGCAAGGAGGGATGGGCAATGACCTCAGATAGCGATGAAAGGCTTCTGTCCTATTTCCCTAGGAAACGCAGAAGCAAATTGGACTCCGAGGATATTCTTGGCGTTGATGATGAATCACTTATAAACCCGGATAATACTTGGGAAACTTTCGACAAATATGAGTCTGAAGAAGATACTGCCCAAATCGCTTTCCCATGGGAAGACGAAGAGGATGCTGAACTTGAAAATGAATTGGCAGGTAAGGAAGAGAAAGAGGATGAGTCACCGATTGGTCTTGAACTAGAGCATGTTGAGCACGAAACCATTGATGACCCAGTTCGTATGTATCTCCACG
>JACKQG010006132.1_pt1 | contig 12891 bp, 10 predicted proteins | sample 8237621 | NCBI WGS metagenome assembly JACKQG01 (sample SAMN15677084, study PRJNA649215) | marine metagenome | biome: marine; feature: Black Sea; material: saline water; isolation source: suspended particulate matter (SPM) from the Black Sea western gyre | collected 2013-06-09/2013-06-10 | depth...
TACTCTTGTCTTTCATGCGGGTAATCTGCGCATCTGGGTCATGGGGATGATCCCAATCATCATTATTCATTTTCTTTTTGCGCTTGCGATCCATGCTAAGAATCTTACCTCAAAGTGGAAATTCCTAAATTCGATAATCTTGGGTACAAAAAAAAGTAGTGGTGAATAATTGGAAACCTTATCAATAGACTAGCGTCGCAAAGGCGTTCATATATAAATGATTCAGGGTTTAACAAAGAAATTCTTACCTAAATGCCTATCCTTCAATGACTTGCCAAAAAAACCGACGACTATCCTTTTGGAAGATCCCAATCGGGCTAACTGGGTCGTGATAAAGCAAACAAGTCCAATTTTCTTCAACCGCCCTTGGAATCCACTGTTTTCTTGCCTGATAGGAGCCCTCAGCGTGAATATCGTAAGCCATTATGAACGGCAAATGCACGTGATTGCGGGTGGGAACCACGTCGCCCCAAAAGCATGCGGTCTGTTTGGCCTCCTCGTCCTGGATCAAAATGACCGACGCGCCGTCGCTATGGCCACCGAGCAAATGCATACTCATTCCAGGCAGAATCTCCTTTTCATTTTCGAAGGTTTGCAGCAACCCAGCGGTCACCACAGGCTGCAAATCCTCGCTGCGGTAGCTGGCTTTACGCAGGTGGTCAGGCTTTAAGCAAATTTGCGCCTCGACTTGCGGAGCCCAATGTTGAGCATTGCCAAATACTGGTTTCCCATTTTCATCACAAACCGCGCCGATGTGATCCCAATGGCAATGGGTCATTAAACAATGAGTAATTTCCTCAGGGGCGATGCCGACGCCCTGCAACGACTGCAACAAATCTTTGCCGTCGCTGGCATCCATGCGGAACATGAGCTGCTGCTTTTCGTTCCAACGCCGACCTAATCCCGGTTCAATCACAATTTTGTGCTCTCCGACCTCGACCAAAAACGGAGTTGTGGCTAAGGGAATGGTGTGATCTTCATTTACCGGCGTCATTTTTTGCCACAGGACGCGCGGCACAACTCCGAACATGGCGCCGCCATCGAGGGCGAAATCACGATCACGCAGGGCGGTGATTTTGAACCGCCCTATCTGAATTTGCCTAGCCGGTTGTGCCATCGACCTTATTTCTTGCGCGAGTAACCCGCTTGCCGCATTAAATCGCGGGAAACGATGATTTTTTGCACTTCCGAAGTGCCTTCACCGATGGTGTTCAACTTGGCGTCGCGATACATGCGCTCAACTGGATATTCGCGCGAGTATCCATTGCCACCAAAAATTTGGATGGCCTCGTAGCTAGCCCGAACACTAACTTCAGAAGCGTAGTACTTAGCCATTGCAGCAGCAGTTCCAAATTCCCGACCTTGATCTTTCAAGCGTGCGGAATGATAAACTAAATGCCGCGCCGCATTAATTTCAGTCTGCATATCGGCCAGCTTAAAAGCGACGGCTTGCTGCTCGCACAACGGCTTGCCAAATTGCTCGCGTTCCATGGCATAACCTACCGCTTCATCCAGCGCGCCCTGAGCAATGCCCAACGACAACGCGCCGATGGAGATACGTCCACCTTCCAATGTCTTCATAAAGGTGGAAAAGCCTTGATCCTCTGGGCCCAACAAGTTGCCCACCGGAACTTTGCAATCAGTGAAAAACAGATTGGTCCAGTCGGAGCCGCGCATACCTAGCTTTTCTTCACCCTTTTCTACAGTGAAGCCTGCGGTATCGCGGTCGACCACTAGAGCAATAATGCCGCGTGATCCCAGCGACTTATCCGTTTGCGCGGTAACAATAAACGGCTTGGCAAAACTGCCATTAGTGATGAAACACTTTTGACCATTCAAGATGTAATGGTCACCGTCACGCACCGCCATTGTGATAGTGCCGGCGCTGTCTGAACCGGCGTTAGGCTCGGTCAAACCATATGCACCCATGTATTCGCCGCTGCACAAACCCTCCATGTATTGCTCCTTTAAGGCATCGGAACCCCATGCGTAAATGGGGTAACTACCCAGTGAAGTGTGAGCTGCCAAAGTCAGGCCGGTAGACCCGCAAATGCGCGAAACTTCTTCGACGGCAATGGTGTAAGACAACTGATCCAAACCAGCGCCGCCCCACTTTTCGTCAAAAGGAATTCCGGTCAAACCCAATTCCTTCATGCCCTCCCAAGCTGGCATGTTGAGTTGACATTTTTCATCGGCTTCGCGCGCGCCAGGTGCGACGACTTCCAACGCAAAACGGCGCACCGTCTCGCGGATCATTTGCTGTTCTTCGGTGAGATCGAAGTTGTTCTGTTGAGCTATGAGCGTATCCATGATCTTGTCGTTGATTTGCGTCAGACGGGTCAGACTATTGATCGTTGAGGGCTTAGAGGTGGCGCGAGATCACAAGGCGTTGGATATCGGTCGCGCCTTCGTAAATTTCGGTGATGCGGGCGTCGCGGTAATGGCGCTCGACTGGGAATTCTTTGGTGTAACCTGCGCCGCCGTGAATTTGCACAGCATCTTGCGCAGCAACGTTGCAAGCTCGCGACGCCGCCAGCTTGGCCATCGAGCACTCCTTCGTGCATGGCTGCCCAAGATCCCTTAGCCATGCAGCTTTATGCACCAACATGCGGTTCGCTTCAAGCGCCGTCGCCATGTCAGCCAACTTCCAGGCGACACCCTGAAATTCGCCAATAGGCTTACCAAACTGCTTGCGATCTTTAGAGTACTGAATCGACTCTTCCAAACACGCTCGGTGTATTCCCAACGCCTGTGACGCAATGCCGATACGACCACCGTCCAAAGTATCCAATGCAATCTTGAAACCTTGGCCGGGCACACCCAACATATTTTCATCAGGCACGAAAACGTTTTCGAAAATCATTTCAGTAGTCGAGCTGGCGCGCAAACCAAGTTTCAACTCTTTCTTGCCGACAATCACGCCATCCATTTCGCGCTCAATCAAAAACGCTCCCATGTTGCGACCGCGAGGTGCATCCGGATCCGTAACCGCATAGACCACGTAAAGACCGGCATATTCGCCGGTGGTAATCCAAGACTTAGTACCGCTAATTTTCCAACCGCCATCCACTTTTTCCGCTTTGGTGCGCACCGCAGCCGCATCGGATCCAGCTTGTGGTTCGGTGAGGCAATAAGCGCCGATAATCTCACCGCTTGCCAACCTGGGTAGGTACTTCGCTTTGGCGGCATCGCTACCCCACTTGTTGAGGCTGTTGCATGCCAAAGAAATATGAACTGACAGGGTCACGCCGATGGATGGGTCCCAGCGGTTGATTTCTTCCAACATGACCGCCGCGTGCAAGTTACCTAAACCGGCACCGCCGAATTCCTCCGGCACGGTCAAACCCATGAAGCCAGCCTCAGCAGCCTCTTGCATGACTTCGACGGAAAATTGTTCGGCGGCATCAGCCGAACCAGCTTGCGGTTTGAGCACCCGCTCGGCGTATTCACGCGCCGAATCGCGGATCATTTCGAGTTCTTCGGACAGGGCAAAATCCATGACTATTTGGGCCTAATCTGGGTAGTTGGGCCCAATATTGTCCCACAGCGCATGCCCGGTGGGAAGACCGAAATCAGGGTGCGCTAGAAACTGCTGACAGCGCATGATCCCAAAGATCAATGCGGGCCTGAAGTGCTCTAAGAGCGGCAACTCCGGCGGCCGGGTCGTCGGCGGCCCAAGCTTCCAGCATGTGCATCGCGGCTGGCCCGCGCTCTTCATCCGACAGGTCGATGTGGCGCACTAAATGTTGACGGAATGGCTCCAAATCAATCCCCAAACTGGCGCCAGGTAGATGCTGGGACAGTATTGGGAAAACGTCGGGAATGAGCTGACCGCGGCCAAATGTGAAAGCGGCGATGCGTTCTCCAGGGGTACCGTTGGCAAACGCCAGGGTGGTGCGTACAAAGCGCGCGGCGGCGGGCGGCGCATAATGATCCAGGCAGACTTCAATTGGGGTGCCAGTGATCAAAGAACCCAAAAATCCTTCGATACGCTGGGTGTCTGCACCGGCTTGACGCATAGCGTGCAAATAGTACTCAAAATGAGAAACAACTTTGCCAGCAACCCTAAATCCGCTCTCTTCCTCGAGTACCATTTGATTGACTAATTGCGCCAATAATGGATCCACCGGCGGAGTCCACGGAATGGTATGTGGGGCCAATACCGCCTGCACCGATTTGACCAAGCTCATGCAATCCCAAACTGCCCACACGTGTTTGCTCATAAACACCGCCAAGCGATCGGTGCTGGTCAATTGATTGAACAAGCTATGCGTCGCCGCAGCGTGGTACGCACTACGAATTTCGGCGCATAAGGATGGCTCCCAGCGAGTACGAGAGAGAGCGTTTTCTACTATTTCTAGGGCAGTTTCGGCAGTACGCATGCGAGGGCTTTGCCCCTTCATCGACATTAAGAAAGGGTCACCTTTAGGCGGAGCTAGGTACATGAGTTTACAGTTTGCTCGTTTCTTCTTAACGACTGTGATCGTAGAAACCTTGACCACTCTTTACCCCTAACTTGCCTGCTTCGACCATCCGACGTAGCAATGGGCAGCAGCGGTACTTGGGATCCCCCAAGCCTTCATGCATGACGTCAAGAATATTGACGCAAATATCCAAACCTATGAAGTCAGCCAAAGTCAGTGGCCCCATCGGAAAATTACATCCGAACTTCAACACCGTATCGATCGACTCGCGCGTGCCGACGCCTTCCATCAGCGCAAACGCTGCCTCGTTGATCATCGGCATCAAAATGCGGTTGGCGATAAAGCCTGGGTAATCCGCTGCCAAACCGACGACTTTGCCCAATCCTTCCGACCAGGCAATGGTTTGCGCAACAGTTTCATCACTGGTCAGCTCTCCCTTGATGATTTCCACTAACTTCATCAACGGCACTGGGTTCATAAAGTGCATGCCGATTACCTTGTCCGGCCGCTTGGTAACGTTGGCGATCTTAGTGATCGAAATCGACGAAGTATTGGAAGCCAAAATGGCGTCGGCCAGGGCTGCGCCATCCATTCGGCGGAACAAATCCTTTTTGACTTCTTCGTTTTCGAAGACGGCTTCCACAACTAGATTGACGTCGGAAACGGCGGCTTCCAGGTCGGTGGAAGTGCTGATGCGGGCCAGAATTTGATCGACCTCTTGCTGGGTCTTCTTTTCTTTCTTGACGAACCGTGCCAAAGACTTGGAAACCGAGGCGACGCCGCGCTCCAGCGCTGCATCGGCCATGTCGACCATCGTGACCTGATGACCAAAATCAGCAAAGACTTGGACAATGCCGTTGCCCATGGTGCCAGCGCCAATGACTGCTACTTTCAACTTTTCAGACATGTACTTGTGGGGTTTGTGGGAAGGTGAATGAAGTAGGGATTGATCTCAGGGAAAATTAGCAAGCCTTAACCGACAGAGCGACGGCATTTCCGCCTCCCAAGCACAGGGTGGCCAGACCGGTTTCTGCCCCGCGATCCTTCATCGCGTAGAGCAAAGTGACCAAGATGCGTGCGCCGGAGGCTCCAATTGGGTGGCCCAGAGCGACGGCGCCGCCATTTACATTGACGCGGCTAGGGTCTAGCTCCAGGGTCTTCAGCAGCGAGCAGGCGCCCGACGCAAAAGCTTCATTGATTTCAATCAAATCAAAATCATGACGCGAGAAGCCGGTGCGTGCTTCCAGGTTTTCCACCGCGACTTTTGGCGCCATCATCACCCATTCTGGGGCCATGCCACCTGCCGCGTAGCCGGTAATTTCGGCAATTGGAGTCAAGCCATGCTTTTCCACTGCTACTTCCGAAGCCACAATCAAAGCCGACGCTCCATCCGAAATTTGTGACGCGTTGCCGGCGGTGACACTGCCGTCCTTCTTAAATGCGGCACGCAAGCCAGCCAGCGAGGCAGCGGTCATGCCATTGCGAATGCCCTCATCGCGGCGGAGAATAATCGGGTCCTTTTTGCGCTGTGGCACCTCAACATCAAAGGTTTCGGCATCGAAACGACCCGCTTCCCATGCAGCCTCGGCTTTTTGGTGTGAAGCGGCTGAATATTCATCCTGTTGCTCCCGGCTAATTCCATACTCGTCGGCGACCCATTCTCCGGTCAAGCCCATATGCTTGTTGGAATAAACGTCCCACAGGCCGTCGTGCACCATCGCGTCGACCAACTTGCTGTCCCCCAAACGTGCCCCGGTACGGGCGCTAGGCACTAGATAAGGGGCTTGGCTCATCGACTCCATGCCACCGGCGATCACGATGTTGTTGTCGCCCGCTTTGATGGATTGCGCGCCCAACATGACCGCCTTAAGGCCGGAGCCACAGACCTTATTGATGGTCAACGGCGGGACCTGGTGAGGAATTCCGGCGTGAATCGCCGCCTGACGAGCCGGATTCTGGCCAATTCCAGCCTGCAGCACGTTGCCGAGGATCACCTCATCGACGACGTCGCCGCTAATGCCAGCGCGGGCAAGCGATTCCTGCACGGCTTTTGCGCCTAATTCGGGGGCACGGAAGGAAGAGAGGCCGCCCTGGAATTTACCGATGGGCGTGCGACAAGCGGAGACGAGGTAGACCTTGCTCATGAGTTTCTTGCGGGAACACGGAAACCAAATATTCTAGTTCCGCGCTGGCTAAAACCCAGGGTTAGATCTGGTTGATTCTTGGTTGATGTCCTGTGTCGGAAGATTGCCTCTGCCGGCTAGAACGATCGGCTGCGCGCGACCGAATCGCCAGCAGAGGCAATCTTCCGACACAGGGCGGCAATCACTCTGGGCTGGGGCAGGTCTGAACCTGTGGAGGTGTACTACTTGGAATTCGGTAGGTCGGCGTTTTCGGCGTCATTCTTGGGCTTTGGCTTCGACTTTACGTTGTCAACGTATCCGAGCTCTCCCATTTTATTGCTGGAGCGATCTATTTCCTCCTCGGTGTCTGAACGAACCGTCGGTGGATCGGGGAATCCGCCGGGTTTGGTCCTTACCGGGGCACCATTGAGGTGGTCTTCCGTAAAGGCTTTGGTTATGACCTTTCCTGGGAGATCCTCGGGTACTTTTTTGCCCATGACGTATGCCATCGTGGGTGCTAGGTCGTAAATGGAAACCGGGTCCAGTTTGGCTCCTTGCTTGACACCAGGTCCATTCATCAGGAAGAAACCCGTTAGGGTGTGACGTCCCGACCTTTCTTCTATGGCATAAAGCTGGCTGGCTTTACCGACGGTGTCCCCTATTTGCAATTCGTTATCCATGGCCAACAAACCGGATTTGGCGTGATCCATGAAATCAACCCGCAAGGTATCGTCCTTGTCTGGAGCAAAGCTAACTGTGAACAAAGCTTGATTAGCGGTTAAATCGCGGGCTTCTTCTAAAACTCCTCGCAGGTGGTTTAAGGCTTCGAGTCCATCTTCGCCGGGATTTTGCGGTGAGATGTAGAGGGCACGGTCCATATTTGCATTGGTGAACATTTCCACAAATGGGTCACCTCCGACTGCCTTCAGCACGGCAGCACCTCGCAAAGTAAGTTGCTGATCTCCGCGAGATTCCTCCAGGGGTTGCATGCCATGATCAGAACACAACATCAAAGTGACTTGCTCCCGGTCCACTCGCTTTAGCAACTTGCCCAAAATCCGGTCACATGCACGATAGGAATCCCGGATCGCCTCGCCTCGGAGTTTGATTTCATAGTCAGTCACCGAAGGAAACAATTCTCGATTCCCGTACAGGGCTTCGTGGTATTTCCAAAAGTAGTGACCGAGTTGGTCATTGCCATACAGCACCAAGGCATTGAAGTCCGGACCATGGCGTCGCGCTAATGCAAAATATGTATCAGCATTGATTCGGTCACGCATGATTTTCATTCGCCAGGTTAAATCCTCCTTGTTGAACCCCTGGAAAACTTCTCCGAATACCACGCTAATGGCGTCATTAATGTGGGCCCAGGCGTGATCCGCCGAGGCCACCGCCATGGCAGAACGCATCGCGGTCAATGCCATCCCAATAGACGGGCGATTTGCTGCATCCTCGCCCATTCCTTCCAAAATTTTGGCGGAGTTTGCTGCTTCTGGCTTAGCTTCGTGGGAACCAACCACCCAACCTGGAGTATTAAAGGCCAAGCGTGCATTTTCAGCAAATGGAGTGTTAATGAGCCAAGATACTACGCCCGCAGTTCCAATCGGATCGCTAGCATCGACCGGATCACCAGGACTCGCGCCAATCACTGCATCCCAAATGCGACCAGCGGTCAATTGATAACGAAAATTACCAAAGTTCTTGATTCCATTTTTTTCGTGCCCAACCCCGGTGGCAATAATCGTCCAAATCCGCGCCGAAGCGGTTGGAGTTTCGGATTCGAGCTCGGCGAATACGCCAGTTTTCATTAGCTCTTGCAGCGCCGGAAGGTCGTCGGGGTTGGCGGCGATCATTTCGTCGATGAAGCGCCAGTTGGCAGAATCCATGCCGACGACTACAAGCGGGTTCAGTTCTCCGCCGCCTAGTTCGATTTTGCTGTCCTGCGGGATCATGCAGATCACCGCCCCAGCAGCTAGTGCAATCGCGGACAAGTTGCGCTTTTTATGCAGCACCACGCTGACGCCTAGAGCGACAAGCATGCCGGGCCAGAAAATCCACGGCATGATGGCCAAAGGTGCTCCGGCGACCAACATCCATGGCAAGGCCACGACTGCGGTGGTCACTAAGCCTGCTAATTGGCCCTGCTTGAGGCCCGGCAGGCGCTTCAAAATGCTGCCCACCACTAGTGCCAAAACTGCCGGAAACAGCCATACGAACAAAAATCCTGGCCAAATCGGGCTGGTCAGAGAGGGTGCCGACAGGGCGATGGCCAAGCAAATCGTAAATACTGCGGCAGCGGCGGCGGCCAGCGCGCTACTGCCTGGTTCGGAACTGGAATCCTGCATGGTGAGTAAATTCTACCCTTTATCCAACCCTGATATCGGCCAAAGACCAGCCTGCTTGAGGTCGCGCGCGCATGGCACCCTCTTGCGTACTTCTGCCATCAGCTGTAAATCCATCTCGGCAACTAAAAAATTGCCGTCATCCCTGCGGTTGGCAACTTCGCCAAGCGGGTTAACGGCCAGCGCAGTTCCAGGAAAATCCATGATCCTAGAGGGGGTTGACCGCCCCTCTAAAGCCGCCCTCCCGGCACGATTACAGGCCAGCAACCAAGACTGGTTTTCGGCGGCACGCGCCTGCGACAACAGTTCAAAAATCCCGGTCCGTGGATGCGGCCATTGTGCTGGCACTACCAACAAATCTGCGCCCTGATAAAACGCATGCCGGGTCAGCTCGGGAAAGCGCAAGTCGTAGCAAACCAAGGCACACACCTGCCCCACTGGCGTCGCCAAGGTCTGCGGCAAACCAGTTCCACGCGCCACTTGCCAGCCTTCACCGGTTGGCGAAAACAGCACCCGTTTGCTGTAAGGCCGACGATCACCGCCCGCTCCAAGAAAGTGGATTTGGTTGAAGGGCTTTTTTTGATTGGCAATGCCATTACCAACCAGCAATGTATTCTTGCCGCCGTCACCGGTGGGCAAACACGGCGCCGAACCCACTACGGTCAAATCACGCTGCTCCGCCTCCTTTTGGACGACCTGAAGTGCCTTATCGATGGCAGCCAACATTGCGGCGTCGTAACTAGGCAAAAACGACGTCGGCCATTTCTCTGGCAATGCCAACAATCCCGCGCCGGCGCCCTGCGCACGCTCAATAGCCTGCAAGACTTGTTTTAAGTTAGCATCGACTTCACCGGGGCGGACGTCGAATGGAAAGGCGGAAATTATCGGCAGGGACGACATGGACGAGCGACTGAGAGATTCGTATCCTAAGCGCCGTTGTCAAGTGACTTGTGGGGACGTAGCTCAGTTGGGAGAGCGTCGCGTTCGCAATGCGAAGGTCGAGGGTTCAAATCCCTTCGTCTCCACCACCACTTACTGCGCTTTATTCACTTTGTGCCGCCGAACTAAACTTACTGCAAAGCGGCAAATCTTTGCAATGCGTCTTTGTAATCACCCGCTTGTTCTATGGATTTTGCGAGCATATTGCGGTAGGTTTCGGCGTCTCCCGCTTTTTGTGCTGCCAACGCCTGGTTGTAGAAATCCTTAGCGGTATCCACGCGCCGGGTCAGCAGTTCAACTCGCATCGGCACGTCCTCAAATCCGTAGCTATTGTCAGCCAGAATTTGGATGTAAATATCCCTTGCGCGAACGACCTGCGAATCTAATTCGCAGGCGCGGCCAATGCGATAATCTGCCAAAGCCCGCTGGAAACTAGCCTTCTCGCGCATCATCTCCAAGCGCTTATCAGCCTCGTTGCCAGAAATTTCCAGGACGCGCTCCAGCATTTCATCGGCGACGTCGGAGCGCCCACCGCGAACGTGGATGTCGGCTTCATTCAGGACCCGAATCTGCTCCAGTTGGCTATTCACCTGGGCCAACATAGTGCTGGCATCTTCATTTTCCGGATCGAGCCGCACGGCATCCATTAAGGTCACCCATGCGGCACCAATCCGCTGGGTTTCGAAATATTGCCGACCCTGCTTCAACTGGCGTTTGGCTTCTTCCGTAGAGATCGCCTTCAAGCGCTGGCTGGCTTTGCTGTCCGGTCCGTGCAGCAAACTGGCGTGGGCAAAAGAAGTTCGAGCGCGACCGGTATGACCCTCGCTGTCCTGCTCTAATCCCTCAAAATACTTACGTTCGCCGCGTGAATAGCGGTCCTTGTAAACCCGGCTTGCAGCTTCATAGCCTCGCTGCGCTTCGACATTCTCCTTATTCCATTTTAGGGATTCGGCATACTTTTCTTGAGCCTCGAAAGCCAGGCCGTCATCGAAAAGCGCTTCACCCTCGTCAGCCAATTGGGCTGCGCGCCGCCTGTAAGCATGGATGCGCAACTCAGAAATGCTGGCGTAGCCCGGCCGTTCGGCTTCGGCAAAGTCCAGCAATTGCAGCGCCTCACTAATCTGGTTGAGGTGAATATGGCTTTCAGCAGACTGCAAAATGGAGCGGAAGCGTGCCTCAGCTTGGCGCGCGATCAGCTCGTCGCTGGGGTCTTGAGTCTGATCCGCAGCCTTGTTATATGCCTCGTAGGCTTCATGGAACTGGCCAATGCGGAAATATTGATCCCCGACCTCGTAATTTTCGGTTTCAGTGGTGGCGCAGGCAACGAGCGGCAACAGAAACAGTAGGCGCAGCTTAGGCATGACCGTATTTTGCGGCCTTGGCGTGTCAATTTCTGTCAAAACTTGGTGCAATCCAAGATCGGATTAGGTCGCAAAGCGCTCTTGAGCGCGCAAACTGAAGCCTCCGAATAGCAAAATTGGCGCCCAATTGGCCATCCAGGGCGACAAATGGCCGCGATGACCAAAGTCCTGAAACAGGAAGTCGAGCACAAAATACATGGCACAAAACAATAAACCCATGGCAACGCCTTCCATTGAGGTGCGACGTTCGAAGCTCAAAACGTAGGGCAGGCCCAGCAGCAGCAGGATTAGGTGTGCAAATGGGCTTAGCAGCATGGACCAAATTAGGGTTGCAGCTTGGCGATGTCCTGGGTCGCGCTTTAATAGTTCGCGGGCATCCGCCAGGGTGAGTTCTAGCGGCGCGTTTTGGCCGCGCCAGGCACGCTCGACGGCTGCTGGATCCAGCCCGACTTCTTGGATGACGTCCACCGTTTTTTCAGCAGCGCGGTCGTCGGCAATGATTAATCGGCCCCTGGTAAGCAGCCATTTCTCTCCGTCCCAGGCGGCTCGGTCGGCTTTGTAATACAGGTCTTCGCCGTTAGGGCCCAAGGTAAATAATTCCATGCCTTTAGCGATCGGGCGGGTGACCTCGAAGCCAGACTGTGGCAAGGTGAACTTACGCATGAACATGCGCTGGTCGACCGGCCCGCGCAACCAAATCTCTTGCGGCTGCCACGGTTTTTGATCGAAGATTTTGCTCTGCAGTTGGGCGCGCGAAGTTTGAATTTTTGGGAATGCGGTTTCGCGTATCACCAACATCAAAAACCCAATGCTGAGAGCGGCCACGAACATCGGCAAAAAGGCGCGCATGGTGGATCGGCCGGCGACGAGCATAGGCGTCCATTCTAGTTGGCGACGCATCGAAAGCACCGTGGCCAATGCGGCAAGCAAAGTGATGTACGGCGCAAACTGCAGCAATATATACGGCAGGTTGTACAAATAATAAAGTGCGACTTCGGTACCAACAAAGCCAAAGCGTTCGGTGGCGTCGGAGATTTCGTCGACCTCGCCAACTAAGTCCAAAACGCTGAACATGCTCAAAAAAGCAATGGCAACAATGATCCAATGGCGCAGAAAATTGCGCAGCACATAGCGGTCGAGGCGCTTGATCATAGAACCCTCCGTTGCAGTGAATTTCCCAGCAGCATTAGGCGCGCCTCCCCTTATATGCCAGCCCGGAAACCACCAGGAAAATGCCGAAAACTGGCAAGCTGGCGGCCAATGCTGGCGGCAAGATGCCACTGCGGCCCAGGTTTTCGCCAAGGAAGTGCAATGGATAATCGACCAGCAACATAATGAACAAAGCGACGGCAAAACCGGTCAAAAAACCACCGCGGCGCAGGCGCCAGCCGATGACAGCACCGAGCAAAGCGACCGGTATTATTTTGAGGGCATTCACCCAACGCTGATAATACACCATCCACATTTTGCGCTTGATAACCGGGTCGGTTTCGTCTTCAACGCGCTTTAACAACTCGGTCGTATTGCTGACCTTGATCAACTTTTTGTCGTTGCGACCTTCAGCAAGTAAAGAATCCAAATCAATGGTCACCCAGGTCGTGTCCGAAGTCGACGCCTGCCAAGGAACATCATTGCTTTGATCGCTGAGTGTGCGCAAATGATCAAAGCGGAACACCAACGACTTATCGGCGACGTCCATGCG